>Ga0207681_10001099_pt1 | contig 17514 bp, 12 predicted proteins | sample KBSS53metaG_FD_184324 | JGI IMG/M metagenome (GOLD analysis project Ga0207681, IMG submission 184324) | Switchgrass rhizosphere microbial communities from Kellogg Biological Station, Michigan, USA - KBS S5-3 metaG (SPAdes) (version 2) | ecosystem: Host-associated > Plants > Roots > Rhizosphere... | reverse complement strand
GCGAAGGATCGGCTCGTAGCCGGACGCGTCCGCGTCCTTGGCATCGACCACGAACGTGGCCAGAGTTCGTGAGGAGCCGGCTTCGCGCTCGGCAAGCGCGGCGGCCCTGCCGATGAAATCGGGCTTTGCAAAATCGACGAACCGATCCAGCCCGCTGGCGCCCGGTGTGGTGTCGCGGCTGTATTCACGGCTCCAGACGCCGACGCTTTTTTCCAGCCGCATTGAGTTGAGCGCATGCAGCCCGAAATCGACGAGTCCCAGGTCTTGCCCAGCGGCATGAATTTGCTCGTAAAGAGTAACCAGTTGCTCTCGCTGCACATAAATTTCAAACGACAGCTCACCCGATAGCGACAGGCGGGCGACAATCGCATCTGCGCCAGCGACCGAGGCGGAACGGACCGCAAGCGGCGGCAAGGCCGCAGACGACGTGTCGAGATCGGTCAGCCGCGACAGCAGTTCACGAGACGACGGGCCAGCGAGAATCAGGCCCTGAAGATCATCGGTGCAGTTGCGCACGGCAATGCCTTCGCCGGACAGGCTGTGTTGGAACCAGCGGCCGTGCCAGGCCTGGAGATAGCCCGAGCCAAATAGCATGAAGCGATCTTCTGCCAGTCGCATTGCAGTAAGATCGCCCATCAGCCTGCCCGATTCCGCGAGCAACGGGGCGAGCCGGATCCGGCCCAATGCCGGTAATGCGTTGGCGACCATATGGTCCAGCGCGGCCGCCGCGCCGGGCCCGGAAATCTCATATTTCGCGAAGGATGAAGCATCGAACACGCCAACGCCGTCGCGGACGCCAGCAACCTCGCGCCCCACCGCGGCGAAGGCGTTGGAACGCCGGGCGGTGGGCGTTTCAACAGCAGCTTCTCCAGCAGGCGCGAAATAGAGTGGGTATTCAAGCCCGAAGCTCACGCCGAACACGGCATTTTTGGCCTTGAGCAGGGGATAGAGCGGATCGGTACGATGCGGTCGGCCCACGGGCCAGAACTCGTTGGGATAGGAAATCACGAAGCGCTTGGAATAGAATTCGCAAGCCTTTTGCTGCACCCAAGACGGCGTTGCATAATCGCCGAAGCGGGCGACATCCATCGCGAAGATGTCGATACCTGGTTCGCCTTCGATGATCCATTGGGCCAAGGCCAAGCCCACTCCGCCGCCTTGCGCGAAGCCGGCCATCACCCCGCAGGCCGACCAATAATTCGGGATGCCGGTCAAAGGTCCGACCAGTGGGTTGCCATCGGGCGTGAAAGTGAAGGGGCCGTTGACGATCCGGCGGATGCCAGCTTCGGCGACGGCCGGAAATCGCTCATAGCCCTTTACCAGCGCGTCGGAGATGCGATCCAGCGCCGGGGGCAGCAATTCGGTGTCGCCATAGTTCCATGGCGTGCCGCCGAGTGCCCAGGGGGTGGCGTCCTTCTCATAAACGCCGACCAGCATTCCTTGGCCTTCCTGTCGCATGTAGATTTCATTGTCGAGATCTACCACCAGCGGGATTTCGCGGCCCAGTTCCACCAGCTCCTTGAGCGGTTCGGTGACCAGGTAATGGTGCTCCATCGGCACCAGCGGCAGGTTCACGCCGACCATCGCACCCATCTCGCGCGCCCACAGGCCCGCCGCATTTACTACATGTTCCGCTTCGATCTCGCCCTTGTCGGTGATCACTCGCCAAGTGCCGCGCCCCGTGGGCTGAAGGTCCATCACCCGGGTATGGCGATAGATTTCGGCACCGTTTCGGCGTGCGGCCTTGGCATAGGCGTGGGTCACGCCTGAGGGATCCACATGCCCCTCGTGCCGGTCATAGAGTGCCCCCAGCACATTGGTCACGTCAATGAGCGGGCACAGGCGCTTTACCTCATCCGGGCCGAGCAATTCGGTGTGCAGGCCAAGTACCGGGTGGCGCGCGAAATCGGAACGCAATGCTTCCCATCGTTCCGGCGTCGCTGCGATGTTCAGGCCACCGGTCATGTGCATGCCGATCGCCTGGTCGGAAAGGCCCTCGATTTCCCGATAGAGGTCGATTGTATAGGACTGGAGACGGGCAATGCCGGGGTCGCCATTGATGGCGTGAAAGCCGCCAGCGGCATGCCAGCTCGAACCCGCAGTCAACTCCTTGCGCTCGATCAGGCAGACGTCCGACCATCCAAGCTTGGTGAGGTGATACAGTACGCTACAGCCGACAACCCCGCCGCCGATGACCGCTACTCTGGCGTATGACTTCATCGATTCGCTCCCGAGAGCTTCCAAATTCAACGATCCTCGTTCGCTCGCAGTCTCGCATTTCCCTGCGAATCGCACGCGCTACGATGGTGTGTTGATTCCAGAAGCTCGCTTCACATTGACTCCCAATTTGAAGACAATACACATGTGTATTGTCGAGTCCATGCGCAACCAAGAGAGTATCATGAATACGGCAACCTGGAGTTTCGCCGGATTGAGGGCAGGCCACCTGCCGAGCTGTGCGCGACCGGTTCCAGCAGACGGCAGCGGATCTGGATTCAGGTCACTCACGGCAGGCGCAGGGGCAGGGCCGTGACGCCCGAGACGTTGGATGCTCTGCGCCAGGCGTGGGAGGGTGAGCTCTTCGGGGAGGCCCTGATGCGGGAATTGGCCTGGCATCTTACCGATGCCGCTGCCCATTCAGCCGAGCTTGAGGCGATCGCGCGGCTGGAGAGGCGGATGGCTCGGGCGCTCGCACGATTGCCCGGAGTTGCCCAGGAAGCATCGGCTGCGCGGGCTGCGGCCCAAGCGCGGGCCATCGCATCGCGATTGACCACTTGGGAAGCGTTTCTTGAGGCCTCGATGCCAAGTTTGCCCTTGGCGCTAGAGCGCTTCCGCGCGATCGCGCGGCCTGAAGCCGGAGAAGTGTGCACGGTCCTGGATCTTCTGGTGCGTCACGAGATCGCCTTGATTCAATTTCTCGAACACTCCGCAACTGGCTGTCCGCCAGGGAGGAACCAGGCTTTGGAGCAGGTTGAATGTGACCTTGTGCGCTTCCTCGCCATAGGCTGACTATTCGTTGGCAGCGCTCGCTATGCTCGAGAGGAGCGCGCGGGCAGCCAGAAGGAAGAATATGGCGGCAGTCAGGTAGATCGGGCATACCGCCAGCAGCGCATAACGCAGGGACTGGTCGCCAAGCGTCGAATGCAGCAAGTCGCTCAGCGCGCCCACAAGCACTGGCCCGAGACCCAGGCCGAGCAGGTTGACCGCCAGCGTAAAGGTCGCGACTGCAGTCGCCCTCGAACGCCGGCCCGCCACCGCTTGAATCATGGCGTAGCTCGGCGCCAGATAGAGACCCAGCGCTACCGAGGGCACCACCAGCATAGCCAGCGCAATCTCCAGGCGGCTGGACATGAAGATGAAAGCGATACTGATCGCCGCGACAAGGCATGCACACATTGGCAGCCACGCCAGCCAGCGGCGGTCGCGCACGATCAGCCGGTCCGCCAGAATGCCGCCGGTCATTGTTCCCACCAGCAGCGGCAGGCCCTGAAACAAGGTCAGCCAAGCGCCGACCTTGATTGCCGGCTGATCAAAAGTGCGTTCGAAATAGGAAGGCAGCCACAGGAAGAGGCTGTATTCGGCGATACCGATCGCCACCATCGCCGGGATCAACAGGGCAAACGCAGGCCGTGCGAGCAGGCTGCGCAGGGCGTTCATCAAAGGGGGAGGGGTTCCAGTCCCGATTGCGCCATCGGAAAGTCCTCGCGGCGGGTCCCGGACCAACATTACCAGAAGCAGGGCGACCGGGATGCCAACGGCTCCAAGCACCAGCATCGTGGTCCGCCAGCCGAGCGCATGATCAAGGTAGCCGCCGAGCACCGGGGCCAGCGCCGTACCCAAGGCGCCGCCGGTGCTGAATACTGCCATTGCGGTGCCGCGCCGCGAGATCGGAAAGGCATCGCCGATCATCGATTGGGCTGGTGAGACCGCGCCCGATTCACCCGCGCCGACGAGCATTCTCGCCGCCATCAGTGCGGCGAAAGAGCCTGCCATTCCACAAAGCGCGGTCGCCAGGCTCCAGAGCAGTACCGAAGCGGTGAGCACCGTCACGCGGTTGCGGTGTTCGGCCAACCGCGCCACAGGCAGCGCGAGCGTGGAATAGAGCAGTGCAAAGGCCCCGCCGGTGAGCAGCCCAACCTGGGCATCGGTCAAGGAAAGGTCCGCCTTGATGCCTTCAAGCAGCATCGCCAGAACATAGCGGTCAAGGTAGTTGACGAAAACGAAGACGGTAAGGACAGCGAGCAGGCGTCCCGTTGGGTGGGAAGCCGGCAAGGTGATCGCGCTCCTTGGGTGCATTACCTGCTCGCTCCATCTTGGGTGGGCGGGGTGCCAACCGGATAAGACAAGGTGTTCCGAAACGCCCTAGCCATGTCAAGACAGATATGTATTGTAAGGTGTCGCTGCTTTTTGCGGCGGTGGCTGAGGCGCAGGAGAAGAACGTGGTGGTTGCAGCCGTTTCCGGGTCTGATGTGGTCCGTCGGAGCCTTGTCTGGGATGCGCATTCCGGCTTCATGCCCGATCGCAAAGCCGATCTTTCCAATCTGGAGATCTGGCGCAAAGCCGGTGTTGATTTTCTCTCGGTCAACGTCGGGTTCGATCTGTTGCCGTGGCAGGCCGCCATCCACACGTTGGCGGCGTTCCGCCAGTGGATTCGGCAGCACGAAAGCGAGTACCTGCTGACCGATTCGTTTGCCGACATCGCGCGTGCACGCGCGTCTGGGCGGATGGCAGTCGCGTTTGATCTTGAGGGCATGACCGCACTCGATGGAAGAATCGAGATGCTCGGCCTCTACCGCGACCTCGGCGTGCGCCAGATCCTGTTCGCCTACAACCGCAACAACGCGGCCGGTGGTGGCTGTCATGACGAGGATTGCGGCCTGACGGCGTTCGGCGGAGCTGTGATTGATGAGATGAATCGGCTCGGGATGACGGTCGACCTGTCTCACAGCGGCTACCATACTACTCTGGCCGCGATTGAACGGAGCACGCGGCCCGTGGTGTTTTCGCATTCGAATCCTGTCCGCGTCCAACAGCACGGGCGCAACATTGCCGACGAGCAAATTCTCGCCTGCGCAGCGGGCGGTGGCGTGGTCGGCGTCGTCGGGCTGTCGCTTTTCATGGGCGGCGAAGGACCGACTGCTGCGCGGCTTGCGGACCATATCGAATATGTCAGCGATCTCGCTGGACCAGACCATGTCGGCTTGGGAATAGACTATTCATTTCCGGTGGATTTTGAGGATGTGGAAACCTTGATTTCCAGCAATCCCGAATTCTGGCCCGCCGACCAGGGGTACCATGAGGGTGGGGTGTCCTTCTTTTCGCCCGCTCAACTCGGCGATCTCGTCGAGGAACTGTTGCGCAGGGGGCGTCCGGAACACGAGATTGCCGGCGTACTGGGAGGAAACTTCGCTCGGGTCGCGCAAGGTAACTGGGGATGAGCGCGTTCAATCGACGCGCCATGCTTCGCGCGGGGCTGGCGGCAGGGGCCAACTTGCTGACACGGCGCGTTGCCGCCGCACAAGCTGGAAGCAGCCTCAGACTTTTCCTGGGAGGCGATCTTCTTGGACCGTATGATGCGGCGGCGGATTTCGCATTTCCCCCGTTTGGCCGCGTTGCCGACCTTATCCGCAATGCCGACGTGGCCTTCGCCAATGCCGAGGGCAACGTGTTCGACTTGGTGGGATTCAGGGGATATCGCGCCGCCGAGAATGGTGGCGGTTATCCACGGCTCTCCGTACGCTCCGCTCGCGCGTTGCGTGCGAGCGGACTCAACTTGCTGTCCCGGGCCAACAACCACGCAATGGACTGGGGTGATGCCGGACTGCGGGCATCGACCGCCACCCTAAGCCGCCTTGGCTTTGCGTATGCTGGCGCCGGTGACGACCTGGCGGAGGCGCGCCGGCCGGTCGTGCTGGAGACCGCGAGGGGCCGCGTGGCACTCGTCGCTGCGGCTTCGACCTTTCCCGGCCTCTCTCCTGCGGGCGACTCAACACCCGGCACAGGTCCGCGGCCCGGCGTCAATCCTCTCCACGTCGAACCGGTGACGCTGGTAAACCGAGCCGAGATGTCCGCCTTGATCGCAATAGCCAACCGGATCGGCTGGCAGGGCTATGACCTGCCCGGCCCCGATGCGAAGGAACTGCGGATCGAGGACAAGCTGTTCCGCCTTGCGCCCCAGCCCGGCCGCAGTTGGGAAATGAGCGCTGCCGACCGCAAGGCGTTGATCGCGTCCGTCGCCGAGGCAAGGACCAAAGCCGATCTCGTGATCTTTTCCATCCATGCCCACGAAACCTTTTCAGGCGGATATGAAGATCCGACCCCGGCGGACTTCCTGCAACCGCTGTTTCGAGAACTGATCGAGGCTGGTGCGGACATCATTATCCGCCACGGGCCTCACACTGTGCAGGGTCTCGAAATCTATCGGGGCAAGCCGATCTTTTACGGCATGGGAAGCTTGTTCCTCGATCTCCCTCGCACGCTGACCATTGCCAGCGAGGGCCCCGAAAGCGCTCGCCAGGTGGTGGACCTGCCAGCGCCCTGGTTCGAAGGCGCCGTTGCGACGACGCGGTTCGAAGGCCGAACCTTGCGGGAGCTGGCGTTCCATCCGCTGGTTTTCAGCACCGCACCTGGACCCACGCGCGGTTTTCCAATGCAGGCAGGGCCGGCCGACGCGCCGCGAATCCTGGCCATGATCGCCGAGCGTTCGCGCGCGTTTGGAACCCAATTTCGAACCGAAGGCGCCAAGCTGGTCCTGGTCTGACCGGCTCTAGCCGGCTAGTTCCCGCATCGCCTCGACATAGGTCCAGGCGAAGTCTGCCGATTGCTGCTCGAGCGCGGTGTAGGGCCCGGGGCGATAGGCACGCGATCGGACGCCGGCGGCGTTGTCCTCGATGATGCGTTTGTCCTGGATCGTCGTCACGTCCCACAGGAAGGTGAGGGCGCCGACATCGAGGGTATCGAGATCGGTGTCGGCATCCACAAACCAGGTCGCGATCACGTCGGTATCCTCGACCGCGCGCGGTACGAACTGGAAGAGCACGAAATGGTCGTTATATCCGCCCCCGAAGCAAAACCGGCCGAAATGGATGCCCGTCTCGCCGCCGTCATATGCGCTGAATTCCCCCATCAGCGGGGCCACGGGTGCGCCATCGCGACTATGCGTCTGCCGGCCTCGCCCAATCGGTTGGCGGTAGACCGAGTATTTGACCTGGCTGACACCTCCCACTTCGCGCACGGGCGTGCTGCAGGGCCGACCCGGCGCAGCCAGCCATGTGTCCACTTCTTCCTGCCAGGCCGAGGCAGCGGCATTATCGCGGATCGCCGTGGTGCTGACATGACCGTTCAGCCGAAAATATTCGGGATGTGACGGGCGGCAATGATAGCATTCGAAAAAGTTCTCGAGGACCAGCTTCCAGTTCGCCTCGGTAGCATAGGATCGCCGCACCGCGATCTTGGCGCGATCCAGGCCGTGAAGCCGCAAGGAAGGCGCGTAAGCCTTCAGAGCGGGGTCGAGTTCGGGCAGTTGCGTGCTGTCCAGTCCGCAGAAGATCAGTCCCCCGCTTTCGCGCACGGCGACCGGGTGAAGTCCCATGGCGGCGGGATCTATGCCTTCCGGCAATTCGCGCCCGCTTTGCAGTTCGCCGGTCAAGCGGAACGACCACGCGTGATAGGGGCAGACCAGCATCGGGGCATGTCCGTCGCCACGGCAGATCCGCGAACCGCGATGCGTGCAGACATTATGAAACGCCGAAAACCTGCCGTCGCCGGAATTGACCAGAATCACATCGTTGCCGAACAGGTCGCGCACCACATAATCGCCTTTGCGCGATAGCTCGGAGACGTGCGCCATGACCGTCCATTGACGCGGAAACCACAACTGCCGCTCCAGTTCGAAGATCGCGGGATCGGTATAGAAGGCCTGCTCGAGCGACCAGCCGGGCCGCTGCGCGGCGAGCAGGGCTGACAAATCGGTGCGGCAATTCAAGTTGATGCTGCTCATGTGACTTTGCCTTCCTGGGCACGGCCATGGAGATAGGTCACTGCGGCCAGATCTTGGACAACGTGACCAAGCGACTTGTAGAACGTGATATCTTCGGCCGAAGTCCGGCCGGCGACCTGGCCAAGCAGAACCTCCCCGATTTCGGCGACGATGTGCGCATCGGTCACCAGACCGGCTTCACGGGAGACGATGAGTTCTGCCGCTGCCGCCTCGACCGATGCGCGCACATCGGCGATATAGCGGCTGCGCACGACCAGCGCGGAATCGACCTCGACAGGGCCCGCATAGCTTGAGCCGACCGCGTTGATATGGGTCCCTGGCTTTACCCATTCGCTGAGCAGGACAGGTGTAGGCGACGCGGTTACAGTGCAGATGATGTCTGCGCCGGATGCTGCTCGTTGTCCGTCGGTCTCCGCGACAATCTCGAGACCGGTCTCGGCGGCCAGCGTAGCGGCCAGCGCAGTAGCCTTGTCCGGCGAGCGCCCCCAAATGACCACCCGGTCGAGTGATCGGACCAGTGTCAGTGCGCGAACATGCGTGGCGGCCTGAGCGCCACAGCCGAAAATCGTCAGTCGCCGTGCATCCTGCCGGGCCAGCGCAGCGGTGGCCATCGCGGTAGCCGCAGCGGTGCGGATGTGGGTTATTTCACCAGCATCGGCAATGCAGGAAACGTCGCCGTGCAGCGGATCGAAGAGGACGACGATTCCGCGATGGGCGGCGCGGCCCGAAGCGGGATCGGTGAAGACGGAAATCAGCTTCGCGCCAAATCCATGTGGTTCGGCCAGCGTTCCCGGCATCTGGGCAAAAAGCCGCCCCGGTCCAAGCTGGCTGATCGATCGCAGCGGCTGGGCTGATCTGGATGCAGTGAACTCGGACATGGCTTGGCGCATGGCGGCGATGCAGCCGCGATAATCCAGCAGTTCACGGACTTGCGCCGCCGAGTAAAATGGAAATGGAACGTCCATCTCAGACAAAGCTGGTCTCCTCGCGGGAAGCGGCCGCCCGGAAGTGCCAAGCCGCCTTATGCTGGCGCCAGGCGGTGCGCGGCTGGCGACTGCATCGGACGGGCCTGGTCCATCGGTTGCGCGCTTCGTGGAGTACTTTCAATACATATGTGTATCGCCATGACAAGTGCTTTGCAATCCTGCAACCTGTCAATCAAATTCTGGAAAGCTGGTCAGCACCCGATAGTAGACCCTGCTGATGCTTTCACGCTCGGCCCGGCTCTCCCCCAACGCGAGGGTATAATAGCCAACCTGATGGAAATAGACGATCCGCGCACGTACCAATGCTTCGACAGGCTCAATTCCAGCATCGATGAACAGATCACGAAACGCTGCAATTCGCAGCTCATCGACTTCGTGGACGGCACGCGCGGTCTCAGCCGAGTTGGTCGCCCAGTTGCGGACTGCCGTATCGAATCTCGGGTCGAACTGCTGTTCCTCAAGCCACAATCGGGCCGCAGCCTCGAAGCGCTCAGCCGGTGTTCCTGGTCCTCGCAATGCCCCGATGAGGGGCGTCGAGTTCTTCTCGCGCCAATCCGCGAGCAGCGTTTGCAACAACTCGGCACGATTCCTGAATCGCCAATAGAAACCGCCCCGCGTCACGCCGCATTCCTTGGCGATGCGATCGATCTTCACCGCATCGATGCCGTCCCGCAAAAGAACCGATTTTGCCGCCGCGATCCAGTCCTGTGTGGACAGCGTTTCGCCGTCCGCAGTCACTCGCTGCTTGCGGGCCGCCGTCGCCTTCCCAACCTGCGCTATCATACCGTACCTTTTGTGTGCCTGTTTGATCCACAGTCTGGAAAGCCGAACTCTTGTCGATTGTGACTGCTGGGACAAGCGGCGAAAATCAAGCTATAGCCAAGCCATTGCGAATATGCAGATGGGATGGATGCCTTTCGGCACCCATCCCAATCGGACTCGTCGATGGCGAGTTCGTTAATATTGAACGCTTATGTTGATGCCGGCGATGCGAGGCGTCGAGAAAATTGCCTGCGGCGAACGCACACCGTTTCCGGTATCCACGATCAGAGGCGTCCGCTTGTCGAACAGGTTTCGGACATAGAGGTTGATCTCGAATCGCTTGGCAACTGACAGTCCAGCCGTCAGGTCGACGAGCGTGTACGCCGGCAATTTCGGGCGACCGAACGGCGCGGCAGAACTGCCCCGGTTAGAGATGTCCTGGTTGAGGTCGCCAAAGCGGTTGCCAACATGATTGACGTTAAAGCCGACCCGGCCGGACAGGTCGGACGATAGTGGAAATTCCTGCTGCACGCTCAGGTTGCCGGTGAACCGGGTCGAATATGGCAACCGGTCGCCGGCGGCACCGGCCAGCGTCTGCTGATCATCGGTGGACCGGGACAGCGTCTGGGTGAGTTCGGACTTGCCGATGGTGGCATTGGCGTCGAGCGTCATGCCGCTCCACGGACGCACGGTAAGCTGGCTCTCGACCCCGCGACTACGGGCTCTCTTGCCGTTGGTGAAGAAGACGAACTGCGATGGCAACGCCGTGTTCTGTAACTGGATGTCCTTCCAGTCCACCTGGTAGAGGGCGACATCGAACGTGATCATGCGGTCGAGCACCGTGCCCTTGAGCCCCAGCTCGTAGTTAGTCGTGGTATCATGCTCGAAGGTCGGATTCGACGACACGGTGTTCGGGCCACCGGGGCGGTAGCCGGTAGCCACCCGGGCATAGGCCATCAGATCGCGCGAGAAATGATAGGTCGGCGCTATCAGCCAGGTGAAGGCATTTTCCTTCGAGCGGTAGAGGCTGTTCTCATTTAGCCCGAACAGGTGCTGCGCCGGCACTGCGATCGTGCTGATCACATTATAGTCTTGCTGGTTGTTGGCATAACGTCCGCCGAACTGGACACTGAACTGTTTGGTCAGGTGGAAGGTGATGTCGGCGAACGCGGCCTTTTCCTGGTAGGAGGAGATGTTGTTGCCATCATAGATCGGGGCAGCGAAATCGGGGCGAATGATCGCTTGGCGGATCTTTGAGTCTTCGTTGGTGTAGAACATGCCGACCATCCAGTCAGCAGTTTTGCCAAATCCGGTAAGACGGAGTTCCTGGCTGAACTTGTTGGTGTCAATGGGCTGGGCAAACAGATAGGTGCCGCCAGCCGGGTAGGGCGGGCTGGCAATCGTCTCAAGCGGCCGTCTGAAGCGGGAAGACAGGTCGGCCGTACTATCGACTCGACTGCGCCCCCAGGCTGTGATCGAAATCAACTGCCCGAAGCCGACATCGAGGACGCCACGGGCGGAATAGAGTTCGAGCTTGCCCAGCGTCGGGACGACGGACGAAACCGCTGTTTGCGAGTCGGTGCTGGGGTCAAACGTGATCGTGCTGGGCGTTGTCGCGCACGTAGAACAAATTGGCACGTTGGCAGGCGACTGCAACGCATTGCGGGACTTCTGGTAGAGGGCGGACAGCGTCAGGGTGAAATTGTCCGTCGGCTTGAGCAGCAGCGCGGCGCGGCCACCCCAGACCTTGTTTTCGTTCGCATCCTTGACCCTGGCGCCTTCCGGCACGATGGCATCGAGCCACTGCGGATCCTTGCGATAAAATCCATTGACGCTGAGTGCGACGCGGTCTTCGACGATCGGAATATTCGCTGATCCTCGTGCCGACCATCCTTGCCCGCCATCGGCAACGGTATTGCCGCCTATTTCGGCGCGAGCGGAAAAGACCTTCGTGTCAGGCTCCCGCGTCACGAACTTGACGAGCCCGCCGATGCTCGATGCCCCGTAGAGCGTGCCCTGGGGACCACGCAGGACTTCCACCCGTTCGAGCACGGCAGGATCGAAATCGGGGATGGGCGGCTTGCCAAGGTAGGTTGATGACCCGAAGGGTACGTCGTCGATCAGGATCGCCACCGTGGGATTTGTTCCGCCGCCGGTGCTGACGCCGCGAATGGCGATGCTCTGCGTGGAATTGCCCGCGACGGTGATGCCGGGAATGCGAGTCGAGAAATCGCGCAGGCCGACAATATTCTGGCGGATCAAATTGACCGACGCCACCGAGCTCACCGATACGGGAACATCGATAAGACGCTCGGTTCGCTTCTGTGCGGTGACGACAATTTCACCAGCCTCGGCGCCCGCAGAGGGGCCTTCAGTTTGGTCCTGAGCCTGCGCGAGACTTGGAAAGACTGCGGCTACAACAGTCGCCAGCAGCATCGACTTGGATTGCGGAAAGTAAGCCATGAACCCCCCATGATGATGTTACCGAATGAAATTTTCGATTGGCCGCCTCCGGAGCCTCTTGTGCGGGCATTCCGACCGTTCGCATTGTGCAACTTACAATACAGATGTGTCTTGTAAAGCGTAAAAACTGAGACACCGGCAAGCCCTGCCGCCCAGGGCGGTGGGTTCACCGGGCCGGCAACATGCTCGCAACGATGTCCAGCACGTCGACACGGCGGTCGCGCTAGCGCCGCCATTGCTGCAGATTGTATGGTTCAACGGCGGTGGGTGCCCACGCATGCGGCCGCAATGCCGCAACAATCATGCCTTCTTGCCGTGAGGCTGTAGGCACTCCCAACCGTTGATTAAGGGGCCCAGCCTCAGTCCTGCAAGAAGCGACGTACGTCTGCCGCCAACTGCCGGCGTGATGTGGCACCCAGATAGGGCATGTGACCGGATTCGTAGATTTTGAACTGGGTCCGGCCCAGTGGAATACCCGAATGGCTCACTGTATATTCGGCAAGCCCGAGCGGGGTTACCAGATCATAATAGCCCGATCCCACCATCAACCGCAGGTTCGGATTTCGCGTCATCGCGGTCGCGAGGTCCTGCGCGAAGTTGCGACTCCCAACCATGACTCCGGGTCCGAACCCGAAATCCCAACGAAAGCTGGCCGCCCCAAACGCGATCGGCTCGTATTGCCGGTCAAGCCGGACTTTCAGAACGTCACGCGCGTAATCGCCCCACACGCCAACAAAGGCCGGGACATATTGACCCATGGCCGGATCGTCCGCGACCGGATCGCCCCCATTTACAGATGACGGCAGCGTATAGCGGGCGTCGTACATTCCAAGCCGTCGCCGGTCCCCGCCCAGTAGCAGGTTGGCGAAAGTTCCGGCCGAGATGCGCAGATCGTTGGCGAGAACGACCTCGGGGGCGAGGCCGATCAGCGCGCCGAGTTGGCGAGCGACGTCAACGCGTGCCATCTCCGGCAGCGTGGAGCCTTCGAACAGCGCGCTCAGATAAACGTCATGGACGAAACGGCGTGCCTTGTCCGCCTGACCGGCCGGCGTGCACGCCCCGGCGATCTTGTGGTGATAGCAGGCAGTGGCGGCCAGTGTGGGCAAAATCTGGACCGAGCTTTCGTCATTCGGGGTGAGGCGCGGCAGTTCCATCGCCTGGCCAAGGAGAATGACGCCGTTCAAGGTGATGCCGTCCATCGTTCCCGTGGATGTCGGGCCGCCCGCCAGGAGTTTGGCAACCACGGCCGCCCTGATCGTGCCATAGCTTTCGGAAAGAATGTATTTGGGTGCGTTTTCTCGGCCGTGGCGCTGCAACCACTGACGAATAACGCTGACGGTCGCCCGCGCATCGGCATCCACGCCGTAAAAGTCCTCCGGCTTTCCGTTGGGCAAGATCCGGCTGTAGCCTGTACCAGGCGGATCGATCAGCACGATGTCAGCCACGTCAAGCGGGCTGTCAGGGTTGTCGACCAGGCGAAAGGGGGCGGTCGTGCGCGGTGCGGCGTTATCGTCCATGTCGACCCGCCGGGGACCAAGGAATCCCATGTGCAGCCACAGTGACGACGAACCCGGTCCGCCGTTGAAGACAAAGATCACCGGGCGGGGAAGCCCGGTAGACGACGAAATCCGCTCGTAGCTGGTGACGAAGACACTTGCCGTCCCAGGAGAACCAGCCGCTCCGACCACAAACTCCTCGACGCGCGAGCGATAGGTGATCTTTCTGCCATTGAAGACGCCCTCGTGCTCGGCGTCGAATTGACGCGTGGCCGCGCTCGGGGCCGCAGCCTCGGTTGAAACGGTTGCCCCGACGGGTTCGGCAGTCAGGCAAGAGCCGGCCAGAGCCAGGAGGGTTGAAGCGAAGGGCATCTTGAAAAACCGCATCGAGCGTCCTTGCTGTTATTCGGCGATATGCTACGATACAACACTGTATTGAATGTTGGAAGGCGTCTCGGGTGCTGGCATCCACGACGCTTGAAAGTGGGGAAACCCGAATGATGAGGTTCAGGCGAGCAATTCGAAACTGGGGCAAGCTCCCTTGCAGCGGGCTGCTGGGCGCTCTCGTTCTGACGGTGATCTCGACGGACGCTTTGGCCAACACCACAAAAGATACGGCGCCGCCGACCAAAATGCACGGCAGTTTCACCGTGAGCAGCGTCGGAGATCTCATCAACGCCGAGCCGCTCGACCTCGAACACGATGCAGACGCTCGCCGGCTGGCGCAGATCCTGCGGTCGAGTGATGTGGCCATCGGCAATCAGGAAAGCACGTTCTTCGATATCGCGACCTTTCCGGGGCCAGGGCCGGGCAGCCCCTATATTCTGCTAGGCCGTCCCACGCTCGCAACGGGATTGAACGCCCTGGGTATCGACATGGTGTCTACGGCAAGCAACCATTCGAACGACTGGGGTGTCGAGGGGCTGATCGCCATGACCCGGCTGCTTGATGCCGCTGGTGTCGTTCATGCAGGAGACGGCATGACGCTGGCCGAAGCCCGCGCCCCGCGCTTCCTGCGCAGTTCCAAGGGACGGGTCGCGCTGATCGCGGCTGCCTCGACATACAAGCAGGGCGCCAAGGCGCAGGATGCGATCGACGGGGTGCCGGCCCGACCGGGCATCAGCGGCCTTCGTGTACGCCCGATAGAGATCGTCAGCGCCAGCACGATGCGTCATCTCCGCGCTGCATGGGGGCAAAAACAGGGGCAGGGCGATCTCATCGTTTCGGTAGATACGCCGTTTGCGCAGCCGATTGAGAAGCGATACCGAGTCGGTCCTCGTCCCCGTGTGATCTATGACATGAACGTTGTCGATCACGATGCAATTATCGATGCCATCCGCGCTGGGAAGCGAGACGCCGATGTCGCGGTTTTCACGATCCACGCGCATGAAAATGACGACAACATGGACGATCTGGCATCCGGCCCACCGGCAGATTTCCTGGTGCGCTTGTTTCACGACGCAGTGAACGCAGGCGCGGACGTCGTGATGGGAGGAGGCCCCCATTCGATGCGCGGCATAGAAATCTACCGTGGCAAGCCGATTTTCTACGGGTTGGGAGTGTTTCTGTTCGGCGGCAATGTCGTGTTGACCCAGGAACAAAAGACCGAGCGATATGAGGACGGCGCCCAGCGGGACAGCCGGAATCCGAAGGACCGGGCCTTCAAGCAGCCGGAAAGTTGGAGCGAAGGCTTTATTGCCACAACGCAGTTTGAGGATGGGATACTACGCGAGGTTCGGCTCCAACCCCTCGACAGAACGGCGGGCCATGGCACGCGCTTGGCCACCTCCTTCCGCGCACGAGAAATTTTGGCACGGCTCCAGGATCTCTCACGGCCCTTCGGCACTGTGATCGCGATAGATGGCGCAACCGGTATCATCCGTCCTTGACGCCAAGTTTTTCGAGGAAAGGGATCGACATTTGTCCGTGATTCAATCGTTTCGCGCGTTATGGCCGAGCCGGCCGACATTCCTTGTCGCCGGCTCGCGATGCGCCGCGTTGATGCTCATGATGCTTGGGGCGTTGCCGGCCGCGGCGCAACAGAAGCCGGCGCTGTCCGTGTCCGGCGATCGCTCCAGCTGGCCAATCGAGACTCTGGAGGCGGAGGCGGGGCCGCGTCGCTTCGTCACGCATCATCGCGGTACTTTCGGCGGCGAGGTTGTGGATTACGACGCGACGGTGGGCGAAACGATCGTCAAGGATCGCAACGGCCGGCCGGCCGCCAGCCTGTTCACGATCGACTACGTCCGGACACGTCTGGCGACCAGCACCGGGCGCCCCGTCCTGTTCATCTACAATGGCGGACCTGGCGGCGGATCCAGTTATCTGCAACTGGGCGCATTCGGACCGCGAAAGATGGCACGGTTCAATGCCGAAGCGCAGGCGGACCCTTCCACGCCCCTCGTCGATAATCCCGATACAATTCTGGATGTTGCGGATCTGGTTTTCATCGATCCGCCGGAAACCGGATATAGCCGCCTGCTGCCTGGGATCGATCCGCAGACATTCCGAAACAGCGATGCCGATTCCGCCGCGTGCGTGCAGCTTATCCGGCGCTGGCTCGAAGATCATGGCCGCACGGGATCACCGGTGTACCTTGTCGGCGAAAGTTTCGGAACGCACCGCAACATTCACGTCGGGCGCGATCTTGCACGACTGAAGTCGCAGGTGCGGCTGGCCGGGATGGTGATGGTGTCCGGGCCCGTACCCGCCAGCACAGGTCCCGATCCCGAACCACTGGACGCGGTCAGTCGGGTGATCGATGTGGCAGCCTGGAGTTGGTATTACGGCCTGATCGACAATCGCACACAGAGCCTCGCTCAGGCTGTCGACAAAGCGCGGGCGTTCGCGCTGGGGCCGTACGTTCACGCCCTGCTGCTGGGCAATCGATTGCCCGACGTCGAGAAGGACGAGATTGCCAGGAAACTTGCTACCCTGACGGGACTGTCGGCCGATTATTACTCGAAAAATGACCTCGTCATTAAAGCACCCGCAACTGACCTTCTGAAGTCCGAAGGGAAGATGCTGACTTTGTTTGATATCCGATACACCGAAGCGGCAGCGACCGCGCCAAGCGACGAGGAGCGTGATTGGGATGCCATGATGCGCGGTGTCGACAAGAACATGGCGCGCGTCGCGGCCGAAACGCTCAAGGTCAAGGGCCTGGGAGACTATCACTCGATTGCGCCCGGCGCGATTAAATGGAACTGGACCTTTATTCCAAACGCGGCGCGACTGGCATCGCTCTCTCGCCAGATGCGCGAAGACCCCAAGTTGCGAATCCTCGTAGGTGTCGGCCTCTACGACCGGGCCGCGTCGATGGGAGCGGATGAAAATGCATTTGCTCGAATGGGGCATAAAGGGCAGTCGACTTTGACCTATTATGCGGCAGGGCACATGCTGTATTCGGACGCGCCGGGGCAGAAAGCCTTTCTTCGTGACGTACGCGCGTTCGTTCAAGGTCAGCCAGTGCCTGGCGGCGCAATTCCGGTAACCGAACCAAAACGCTGATCTCGCGCAAGCAGCGGCGCACTGCCAGGCAGATGCACGCCGATCTCGTGGTGCTGGGTTATGACGAATCCTACAACCGCGTCGCTGCTTTTTTGCTTCCGTACTGACAGTTCCACACGACCATCGAGAACGAGCATCGGCGTCAAATCGAGCGGGCGTTCCCGTTCGTTTTCGGAACGTCTCGATCCAGCCGTTTCCATATCCTGACCTGATAGGGCTCGGCGCTGGCGGCCGAGAATGCGGGAGCCGAAGCGTCTAGAAAACGACGCGCTTCAGACGGATGCCGCCGCGCCGCCGC
>Ga0207681_10001095_pt1 | contig 17555 bp, 16 predicted proteins | sample KBSS53metaG_FD_184324 | JGI IMG/M metagenome (GOLD analysis project Ga0207681, IMG submission 184324) | Switchgrass rhizosphere microbial communities from Kellogg Biological Station, Michigan, USA - KBS S5-3 metaG (SPAdes) (version 2) | ecosystem: Host-associated > Plants > Roots > Rhizosphere... | reverse complement strand
ACCGAAGGCCGGAAGATTGAAGCCGTCGTCAAAGGCCACGCGACACTGAAGCAGATGAGTGAAGGCTTGCTCGACGGTTCGGATCAACTGCGCCATGCGTGCCTCGAGTATCTCGGCGACGCCGGCCTGTCGTTTGAGAACCTGCCTCTCGATCCTGCCCAAGCCCACAGTCAAATAACTTCTAGCAGTCAATCCGCGCCGCCTGACTTTACCTCCAGTCAAACTAGCAAGACGGCAACCGAGGTTGAACATCACAGTTCGAAGCAGCGATTTGGGTTACCCGAAGGGTTTCTGCCGCGACTGCACCGGTACGGACGAACCGTCTTGATCGAAAAGAATGTTTACCGCTTGCCGAACGGACAGGAGTTCATTCCCACGACGCCGACCGGCACGCTCGGCGCGAGGCGTCACCGGTATGCGCTCTTAACGGAGGAACAATATCTGAAGAGCAAGCGCGGTTCGGTGTACGTCCGCAGTGACGGAAAAATTTTCGACTACAGTTTCGATACGAGAATTCCGTTGCGCGAGATGTTCGACACCGGATATACAATCGGCGACCTCGAGCGCACCGGGCAATATGCGCCCGAGTTGCGGCGGCGCCGGAAGCGGGCGCCGGCCAAAGCGAAAGCGAAACACGCGAGCGCCGGTACGCCACGTTGATTTATTTTGGTAGGTCTGGGTTGAACTAATTCTCTGTGCGTCCTTTGTGTTCTCTGCGTCTCTGTGGTGAACCATCGCTATCAAAATTCACCACAAAGGCACAGAGAACACAAAGGACGCACAGAGAAGAACCTAAATGAAGTTATTACTTTTATTTTCGGCGTTCGCCAGCAAAACAACAGACGGTGCATCATGATTAGAAAGTTGAAGTCAGGGCAGTATCGACTGTATTCAAAGAAGAAGGATCCGAAGACCGGCAAGCGCAAAAATCTTGGCACCTTTGCCACGCGCGCGGCGGCCGAGAAGCACGAGCGCGCGGTTCAATATTTCAAGCGACATTGAATCAAGCGCAGTTTAGAGTTCAGGCTTTAGCTTGTCTTTTGGCAACGTCAACCTGAAGGTTGAACTCTGAACTGCTTGATCTAAGGGGAGTATATGGTTGAAAAACTTGCTGACAGTTCTGCACGCTTCGATGAGCGACCGTGGGGAAACTACACCGTGCTTGATGAAGCGGAGGGGTTTAAGGTTAAGCGCATCGAGGTGTTGCCGGGCAAGCGGTTGAGTTATCAAAAGCATGCTCAACGCGCGGAGCATTGGTTCATAGTTGCGGGCAAGGCGAAAGTCACGCTTGATGACGAGGAAATAATCGTGAATGCAGGCGAGGCGATTGACATTGCTATTGGCGCCGCGCATCGCGTCGAAAACCCTAGCGACGAGACGCTGGTCTTCATCGAAGTGCAGCGCGGCGGATACCTGGGCGAGGACGACATCGTTCGGCTGCAGGATGACTTTGGCCGGGCCGGCGAGTGAAAAGCCGCGGATTTACGCGGAGCAACGCGGATCAGATTAGCGATTTTGCAATTGGCTGTTTCTTATCCGCGTGAGTCCGCGTGAATCCGCGGCTAATAATATCTACACCCACCAAAAGCATGCATGAAACCGACTCCCAGAGTTTCTGGAGCGCGATCCGGGAATCGCTGCGCGGCAGTCACCGCGACTTCACCACCGGCCCAATTGGACGATCCATAATCCTGCTGGCCATTCCGATGGTGCTCGAGATGTGCATGGAGAGCATCTTTGCGGTGGTCGACATCAAGTGGGTTTCGTATCTCGGACCGGACGCGATGGCCACGGTCGGTCTCACGGAATCGCTGATGACTCTGGTTTACGCCATCGCGATTGGGCTCAGCATTGGCGCCACGGCGACCGTGGCCCGGCGCATCGGAGAGAAGAACCACGAAGGCGCCGCGCGCGCGGCGGTCCAGGCGATCGCGTTGGCGCTAATAATCTCCGGCGTGATTGCGCTCATCGCGGCGCCGCTCGCGCCGAAGTTGCTTTCGTTGATGGGCGCCGCGCCCGAAGTTGTGGCCAAGGGGTCCGGGTTCACGACGGTGATGCTCGCCTGCAATGCTTCGGTCGTTTTACTGTTCATGATCAACGCGATCTTTCGTGGCGCCGGCGATGCCGCGATAGCGATGCGCGTCTTGTGGCTGGCAAACGCCATAAACATTCTGCTGGGTCCGTGTCTCATTTTTGGTCTTGGTCCATTTCCCAAACTCGGCATCGTTGGCGCGGCAGTCGCCACCAACATCGGCCGCGGCACCGGAGCGTTGTATGCCTGCAGCCGGCTCGTTCGTTCGGGCGGGCGCTTCGACATCAGACGGCGTCATCTGCGACTCGAGCCCGCAATCATGGCGCGCTTGATCCGGCTGTCGGCTACGGGGACGTTCCAGGTATTCATCGGCATGGCAAGCTGGATAGGTTTGGTAAGAACAATTTCTACTTTTGGCACTGACGCGCTGGCGGGCTACATCATCGGCATTCGCGTCATCATCTTCGCCCTGCTGCCTTCGTGGGGCATGTCTAACGCAGCCGCCACGATGGTTGGCCAGGCACTGGGCGCAAAGAAACCCGACCGGGCTGAACGCGCGGTGTGGAAAGCGGGTTTCTACAATCTGATTTTCCTGGGCTCGGTCGGTTTGATCTTCGTGCTGTTCGCCAGACACATCGTCGGCCTGTTTACGACTGACCCGCATGTCGTCCCTTACGGCGTCGATTGTCTGCGCATCGTCGCTTATGGATTTCTGTTCTACGCTTACGGCATGGTGCTGACGCAGTCGTTCAACGGCGCGGGCGACACCTGGACGCCGACCATAATTAATCTGTTTGTATTTTGGCTTTGGGAGTTACCGTTGGCTTACGTGCTGGCAAAAGTTGTGGGCCTTGGGCCAAGGGGAGTTTTTCTGGCGATCATGATCGCGTTCTCGACGCTCGCGATCGTCAGCGCGCTCGTGTTTCGCAGAGGCCGGTGGAAAGGCCATGCGGTGTAGAATCGGTTTCACCGCGTAGCGGTGATAGAGAGTAGCCGGGGGTAAGCGCGCAGCGCGCCACCTCCGGAACAGACATTATAAAATGTACAAAGCCCGCGAAGCGGGCGACAGAAGCCGTGAAGACGCGCAACGTTTTTCTGTCGCCCGCTTCGCGGGCTAACAGATTAAACGGCGTCGTGTTCCGGGGGTGGCGCGCTGCGCGCTTACCCCCGGCTACTCTCTGTCACCGCTAACGCGGTGAAGAATAATGCCTGGCCCTACTTTACGTGCCGGTCTTTGTAATAACTTAACTTTGCACGCAGACAGAATAGCCACAGGTGCAGTAGAGACAACCGCCGTTGTGTTGCAGCGATGAGCCGCAATCGGGACAGATGTTCTTCGCCAGCAGCTGGTTTTCAGGTAACTGCTGCTCGGCTTGCGACGCGGCGGTCAGGGTCGCCGGCTGTGTGAGTTCAGCCGCCTGCGTGCTCAGCACTTGTCGATCGCGCGAGCCGTCGCGATAGATGGTGATGCCTTTGCAGCCAAGCGCGTAAGCAAGTTCGTAGGCTGTCCTCACATCTTCCACCGAAGCGTCTTTGGGAAAATTGATCGTTTTGGAGACTGCGGCGTCGATGTGTTTTTGGAAGACAGCCTGCATCTTCACATGCCATTCGGGCGCGATGTCGTGCGTCGTCACAAACAATTTCTTTGCCGCCGCCGGAACTTCCGGCAGTTCGTGCAGCGAACCTTTTTCCAGAAGTTGTTCGAGCAGCGCTTCGCTGTAAAAGCCCTCCGCCCGGGCATACTCCTCAAACATCGGATGCACAAAGCGCATTTCGTCCGACTCGAACGACAACCGGCGATAGGCGATGGAATAGATCGGCTCGATACCGCTCGAGCAGTTGGCGATCAAACTGATCGTGCCGGTGGGAGCGACAGTGGTAACAGTCGCATTGCGCCGCGGCGTGTGCTCTCCCGGATGGTAAATGTTCTCCATCTGCCAGCGCGGGAATGGACCGCGTTCTTTTGCGAGGGTGACCGACGCGGCGTTTGCTGTCTTCGAGATGAAGGCCATGATCTCGTCGGCGAGGGCGAGCGCTTCATCTGAATCGTAGGGGATGCCGAGCTGCAGCAGCAGGTCCGCCCACCCCATCACACCCAGACCTATCTTCCGGTTCGCAGTCGTGTTCAATTTGATTTGCGGGATCGGGAACTCGCTCTGGTCGATAATGTTGTCGAGAAAATGCACCCCAATCTCAACGACCTGCTTTAGACGTTCATAATCGACGCCGCTGTCTTTATGGAAGCGGGCCAGGTTTACCGACCCGAGCACGCAGGATTCATACGGCAACAACGGCTGCTCGCCGCAGGGGTTGGTGCTCTCGATCGCGCCAAGGCCGGGCGTCGGGTTATCGCGGTTGATGCGATCGATGAAGATTACGCCCGGTTCGCCGTTACGCCAGGCGCATTCGACGATGCGACTGAAGACCGTGCGCGCATCAAGCTGTCCTACAGTCAAACCGGTTCGGGGATTAATCAGATCGTACGCCGTTCCCGCCGCGACTCGCTTCATGAATTCGTCGGTCACCGCGACGGAGATGTTGAAGGTATTTAACTCCAGCGGGTTCTTCTTGGCCTCGATGAATTCTTCGATGTCGGGATGGTCCACTCGCAGGATCGCCATGTTCGCGCCGGCGCGTTTGCCACCCAGGCGAGTAACTTCGGTGGCGAAGTTGTAGAGACGCATGAAGGAGACCGGTCCACTCGACTGTCCCTGGGTGGATTCAATCGAATCCTGTTTGGGCCGGAGCCTGGAGAAGGAGAAGCCGGTGCCGCCGCCGCTCTTTTGAATGAGGGCGGTGTCCGCAAGGGTGCGAAAAATGCTGTCCATCGAATCCTCGATGGGCAGGACAAAGCAGGCGGAGAGTTGCGCCAGTTCGCGGCCCGCATTCATCAGGGTCGGAGAGTTGGGAAGAAATTCGAGGCGCGTCATCACCTCGAAGAAGGCTGCTTCAGACGCGGCGGTGGATTCCGGCGGACGGTAGGAAAGATCGGCGGCTGCGATGCTGTGAGCAACGCGACGAAACATTTCTTCGGGCGTTTCAATTACTCGTCCGCCGGCATCACGCGCGAGGATCCGCTTGCGTAAAACCAGCAGTGCATTCTCCGTCAGATCTAATTCCATTCAGTTCTTAAGTAGCGCCCACGCGACACTTCGCGTAAAGCTCCATCACCGGCACAATAATTTTCGTAACTTTCTCTATGTATCTTACGTCGGCATCTTCCGGGTCGTACAAGCGGCTCGCATAGGCGGTAAGCTCATTCGGCGTAAGGCTAGCGCGAAAAACTCCCTCAGCGGCGTTAACGATCTCTTTGTGCGGCAGCACGTCAGGCGCAATGAACAGCTTGCTGTCGATCGTAACCACTCCGAGCTGGTTTTCAATCGTGCCGTTGAAGTGACCAACTATGGGCACCGCTATATAAGAAAGGAAGTCAATCTCATCCAGGCCGCGCGACTGTTCGATATCATTCGGCGAAATCCCGTCGGTGTGGTCCTTGTTGCGAAAGCGTTTGAGCTTGTCGCGGTCCATCACGATGGTTTGTTGAAACAACAACGCCAGGCCAGAGACGCTTTGCAGGAAGGGAAAGGCAACTCGATATTCGCCCGGGGCGCTGATGTATTCCAACGTGTCTTGCCAGCGCGCCGCGACGCCGACGCGAAACATGTGTTCATGGATGCCGCTGGGAATTTCGTCTTCGCTCAGGGGAAAACTACCTGAGCTGAGCCGGCGAAAGACGACGTTATGCGGCCGGTCCTTGTCCGGAATGGCCGGGTCGGGCGGTGACTGTTCCGGATCAGACTCGATGGCGATCATTTCGTAGAAGTACAACTGACCATCAGGTGGAGAAAATACCTGTTGTTCGCGTGCCTTCATTTTTTTCTGCAGGCGCTCGGCAAACTCGCGGGCAATTAACTTTCGATACTCAACCAGGGCGTCCGTCAGCCGGGCCCGGGCATAGTCCGGATCGTCTTTGAAATTCTTGAGGAAGTAACCGTCAATCAACTTAGTGCGCTCGTTGCCGTATAAAAAATCCAGCATCGCGCGACTGCCGATCGAGCGCTTGTTGGTGTAAAGCGAGGTTAGGCGCGCAGCCACGAGCAGATTGATAGTGCCGGACATCGTGAATCCGAGCGCGTAGTATGCAAAGGCCTGCATGGCGGTGATCGGTGGCGGATTGCCTTCTTGTAACTTCCCTAAGATTGTTGCCAGGAAAGCGCCGCTGAGGACGGCGGAGAGACTCTTGACGAAATCCGCCTGTTCCTGGGCCCAATTGCGCACCACGAAGAATCCCAAAATCACCCCTAACAAAAATAGCGACTCAAGAATAAATTCCGGAGCAGTGTCGATACGCAGGTACCTGGCCCATAAACCGAGCCAGAAGAATCTGGTCTGATACTGCAAGGCGCCCAGCCCAAATCCCAGGATGATTATTACCAACAGGCCCCAGGCAAACCGATCGACAGAACGTTCATGATACGGTCTGACTAAAACCAGGAGAGCCATGGTGAGGACCAGCAACGCGACAAAAAAGATCGCCGCTCCGTAGATTGTCAGTACGTTGCTGTAGAGGAGCAGCACGGCCGCGATGAAACCCAACAACACGCCGATGAGATTCCGGTAGGGAATACCAGAGTTGCGAAAGAGAGAGTCGCGCAGCTTCTCAGAAGCCTGTGGACTTCTCCAAATCCAAATCAAAAGGAAAAGGAATAGGGCAACGATGATCAGCAGAACCAGGTTAGGCATGGGTGGAGTGCCTCCTTACTTAGCAATGGGATTGATTGTGACGAACTCAGGTTCGTAGTGTTTTCAAAAGCTGCAGATTGTTTTCAAGCTTCGTTATCACAAAACCAGCCTGCTTCAATTCAGCGGCTGCCGCGGTTACTTTCTTAATTGCCAGGCCAAGCTCGAGCGGGCTGCCTTCATGATCCAGGCGCGGGATTCCTTTGCGGGCGGCAATGGCATATTCGAGGGTGCAGCCATTGCTGTATTCCCAGTCGTAGTTAAACCGCACTTCGTAAATTTTCTTGATGATGAACCATTCCCAAAGGTAGAGATAATGTTGCTGATCGAAGTTGCGCGCGAAGAAAGGGCCCGGGGTAACAACATTGACGTGCCCGCGATCGCGCAGCTTATCCGCAAACTCGACGCCGCGAGCCACATTAAATTGGATCAGCTCGGTCTGGACTCGCTTGAATTCTTCTTCGCCGAGTTTCTCTTTTAGTTCCGGTTCACCGCGTACGTCAGACTTTTTCAAAACGTCGTAATAAAACTTCTTGCCGGTAGTGATATCACTGCTGCAGTAAATGCCGGCGTCGTCCGGAAGCACGCAATCGAAGGCCGACATCGTCATCTTAATTTCATCGATCACCTTACGGTTCTGAAATTCCGGAACGTCAAATTGATCGGTTCCGTAGTAGAGTTCAGGCATCATCTTCTCCGGGTCAGGAATTGGCCATGCATTTTGCGCGTGCGCACGGGTTCCGGTATGAAAGCAGGCGTTGAAGGTTGCCTAGAATAAGCCAGCGGCACGTCACTATCAAGGACAATACAACTTTAGTGAGGCTTTTTTATCAGACATTTCAGGCGTGTTTTCGGCATGCAAAATTCTTGACAAGGATTCTTGCGGTGGCTAAGTTGAGCGGTCCTGAAATTCAATCGATTGCACAACCTGAGCGTCAGCGACCGGCTGATAGATTCTCTGTGTTAACTTTCTGTTCTCTGCGTCTCCGTCTCTGTGGTGGATTATCCTTGCAAACATCCACCACAAAGACACAGAGTTCACAAAGGCAGCACAGAGCAAGAACTGAATTCACTGCCAAAGTTTGATGAACACAACCATCATGAAATTTGGCGGCACGTCGGTTGAAGGCGCGTCAGCCTTCAAAAACGTAGCCGGCATTGTTCGCGACCGCCAGGAGCGACGTCCGGTGGTAGTGGTGTCTGCGATGGCGCGGTTCACCGATGCCCTCTTTGAAAGCGTCGCTAAGGCTGTCACCCTCGACGCCGCTGCGGGACTTGACGAACTGGAAAAACATTTCGATCGCCACCGTCGTGTAATCGACGCGTTGCTGCGCGGACAAGCTGAACACATGCACTGGGTGATCGATGAAAGTCGGGCCGACATTTCCGAACTCCTGCAAAACGCGGCAATGGAGTTGACGGACACTAAGACTGAGACTCGCAACCGCCGGCGATACTTTGAAGACGCGATCGTCTCGTATGGCGAACAGTTGTCGGCCGCGTTGCTGGCAGCGGTGTTGGTTGAGAACGAGATTCCCGGTTTTTATGTTGATGCGCGACGTTGCGTTATCACCGACGACGAGCACGGTTGCGCGGCGCCTTTGATCCCTGAAACTTTTCGCCATACCCGCGAACAACTCACGCCTTTGATTGACGCGGAGAGCGTTCCCGTGTTGGGCGGGTTCATCGGATCAAGCATCGGCGGTCAAACAACAACTCTCGGTCGCGGGGGCTCTGATTACACCGCTGCGTTGCTCGGCGCGGCGCTGCAAGCAGACGAGATTCAAATTTGGACCGACGTTCCCGGAGTACTCACCGCGGATCCTCGTCTCGTCTCGAAAGCTCATACCGTCCCGCATTTATCTTTTGAAGAAGCAGCCGAGCTTGCTTACTTTGGCGCGAAAGTGCTTCATCCGAAGACCCTGCACCCGGCGATTGAGCGCGACATCCCGGTCCGCATTTGCAACTCGCGCGCGCAGGAGAGTGGCAGCACTCTCGTCGTCGGTGAGACGAAGAAGTCGCCGCAGACAGTTAAAGCCATCGCTCATAAAACCGGCGTTACCACGGTCCAGGTCACATCTACGCGCATGCTCGGCGCTTACGGATTTTTGCGCGCGCTCTTCGAAGTGTTTGACGAACACAAGACAGCAGTCGACGTGGTAACCACATCGGAAGTCAGCGTTTCGTTGTCACTTGACGATACAACTTCGCTGGCGGAAATCGTCGCGAAACTGGAAAAGCTGGGCACGGTGAGCGTTGAGGAAAAGCGCGCGATTCTTTGCGTGGTGGGCGAAGGCTTGCGCACGACGCCCGGGATTGCTGCCCGCATCTTTTCGACGATTAGCGACATAAACGTTTCGCTGATTTCGCAGGGAGCGTCGCGGATAAATCTGACCTTTGCTGTGGAAGAGGCGCGCGTTCGGGAAACGGTGGCGCGTTTGCACAAGGAGTTTTTTGAAAGCGACGAGACTTCCGAGGCACTGCGTGAGCGTAACGACCTGGGCGCGGAAGTTAATGCATAAGTCTTAGCCGCGGATTTACGCGGAGCGACGCGGATCAGAAAGCGATACATCTGCAACGCGCAAATTATGCGACCGTGGAAATGATCGAGCTACTATCCATATCTAATTATTTTCCTATCCGCGTGTCTCCGCGTAAATCCGCGGCCAATGGTTTCGTCGCGAACCAACCATGAACCTTAACGAGCTGACGCGCAAACTAATCGACATTCCTTCCGTGAGCGGCGACGAGCTGACGGTTGGGAAGTTTCTGCAAGCGCACCTCGAAGGCCTGGGTTATCACGTCGAGCTGCAGCCGGTTGCCGCTAACCGCTTCAATGTGTTCGCGACAACTTCAATGGCGCCGCGCGTAGTGCTTTCAACGCACATGGACACCGTGCCGCCGTTTATTGCCTCAACCGAGGATGACGAAAATATTTACGGGCGCGGCGCGTGCGATGCCAAAGGAATCATCGCCGCACAGATTAACGCTGCCGAGCGCCTCCGAGCAGAAGGTGTGCAGCAAATCGGCCTGCTGTTCACAGTTGATGAAGAGCAGGGAAGTGCCGGCGCGCAAGTCGCGAATTCAAACCGAGCAGCTGCGGTCAGCGAATACTTGATCAACGGCGAACCCACCGATAACAAGCTGGCGAGCGCGACCAAAGGTTCCTTGCGACTGACCCTGCGAACCAAAGGTCACGCCGCACATTCGGCTTATCCAGAGCACGGCGATTCAGCGATCGAAAAAATGCTGGACGTGCTCGAAAGCATTCGCAACTGTGCGTGGCCCAGCGATCAAGTGCTGGGCGAAACAACTTGTAATATTGGTGTCGTCAACGGCGGCACACGCGCTAACATCGTCCCCGCCGAAAGCTCCGCCGAGTTGCAATTGCGGTTAGTAACCGATGCGGAGCCGATAAAGAAACTTTTGCAAGCCGCAATTGCCGGACGTGCCGAGATTGAATACTTGTCTGCGCATAACCCGGTACACCTGGAAACGGTCGACGGCTTCGACCAATGCGTCGTTCGCTTCACAACCGATATTCCTTATTTGTCGAACTGGGGTAGGCCGTTGTTGCTGGGGCCGGGGTCGATATTGAACGCGCACACCGAGCATGAGTTTATCGGCAAGCGGGAGCTGACCGAGGCGGTAGACCTTTACGCGGCGCTGGTTCGCGCCCTGATCTTATGATTGCAGGGGCGCACCCATGTGTGCGCCCCGGGCGGACACACGGGTCCGCCCCTACAGAGCGGACCGTCCCTGCAAAACAGTAAGAGGTGATGTGAATGAGAATAGCGCTTATCGGCAGCGGTGCAATGGGCGGTTTGGTGTCAACGCTCGCGAGCGCTGCCGGTGACGAGGTTGGCGCGATCCTGAATTCGCGGGAGGCAAGCAGATCTGTTGAGGAGTTGGCTGCTGAAATTCGCGGGCATGATGTGGCCATCGATTTTTCTGTCAGCGCTGCTGTCGCTAAGAACGCCGAAGCCTGCGCGCGCGCCGGCGTCCCGCTGGTTGAAGGGACAACTGGTTGGCAGGATCAGAATGCGCAGGTGCGGCGCATTATCGAGGATCACAAGGGCGCGCTTGTCTATGGCGCGAATTTTTCAATTGGCGTAAATATTTTTTACCGGATGGTTTCGCACGCTTCCGCCTTGATGGCCGGACTGGATCACTATGGAGCGTTTATTGAAGAGGAACATCACGCGCGCAAACGTGATGCGCCGTCAGGCACGGCGCTGGAGTTGAAGAAACTGATGGGCAAACAACTTTCGAACGAAATTCCCGTTGCGTCGTTGCGGGCCGGGCATATTCCCGGAACGCATCGGGTTGGCTTCGACTCCGCTGCCGACCAAATTACGTTGACGCACATGGCGCGCTCGCGCGAAGGTTTCGCTGCCGGAGCGCTGCTGGCGGCGCGTTGGATTGTCGGGCGAAAAGGCGTCCACGAATTTAGCGAAGTAATTGACGAGATTCTGAAAGAGTCAACTAATGTTTAGAGGCGGGCACCGCCCGCCGGTTCAAGATCAGTTCGCAATAATCGTAAATAGCGACGGCGGGCGGTGCCCGCCTCCAAACTATCGTTCAGGCGGTGCCCGCCTCTAAACGAATCGTAGGTTTTGCTAAGAACGAATCGTAGGTTTTGGTAAGAGAGGACGACGAAGATGACGATGAAGATAGACTGGATGCGTGGCTGTGCAACCGCACTGGTGACACCCTTCACCGCCGCCGGCGCGATTGACGAAGATCGCTTACGCGCGTTGGTTGAGCGACAAATTGCGGGCGGCGTCAAATTGTTGGTGCCCTGCGGCACGACCGGCGAAAGCGCAACGATGACCGAAGAGGAAGACAGGCGCGTCATCGCTATCACGGTCGAGGTCGCACGCGGCCGCGCTCGAGTGATTGCCGGTACGGGCAGCAACTCAACCGCTGCCGCGATCGAGTATGCCGAGCGCGCTCGCGATCTCGGCGCCGACGCCATGCTGCAAGTTGCGCCCTGGTACAACAAGCCGACGCAGGAAGGTTTATATGCACATTTCCGCGCGATCGCAGCGGCTATACCTGACACGCCGATCATGCTTTACAACGTTCCCGGGCGAACTTCTTCAAACATCGCGGCGCAGACTGTGCTGCGTTTGGCGCGAGACTGCGAAAACATCGTGGCGGTAAAAGAAGCCTCTGGAAATTTATCCCAGATCATGGAAATCCTGCGGGAGCGTCCGCCAAATTCCTCGGTGCTTTCGGGCGACGACGCGGTAACGTTGCCGCTGATCGCGCTCGGCGCTGAAGGCATAGTTTCCGTTGCGTCTAACGAAATTCCCGCCCTGATGTCGCGTATGACTTCACTGGCATTGGAAGGAAACTGGCCCGAGGCGCGCGCGCTGCACTATCGCTTGCTGCCCTTAATGGAAATTAACTTCATCGAATCGAGTCCCGGGCCGGTGAAGGCGGCGATGGCCATGATGGGACTGTTGGAAGAGAACTTCCGCCTGCCGCTCGTCCCGGTCCAGGAGCAGAGCCGGCAGCGTATCCGCGAGGTGTTGGTCGAACTAGGTTTGCTGGAGAGCGTGCATGCCGTTGCGTGAAGCGATTGAAGAGTTGGCGACGCGCGAGACGAGCGAATATTCTGAGGCCGACTTCGCCGTGTTCGCGGAGTTTAAGGCGTCGCTCAATCGGGGCGAAATTCGCGCCGCTGAACGCGACGCCGAAGGTCGCTGGCAGACCAATGCGTGGGTCAAGCGCGGCATCCTGCTGGGCTTTCGCATGGGTTCGTTAGTTGACATGTCTGCAAGCGGCGGTTTGCAGTTCATCGACAAGCACACTTATCCGATCAGAAAATTCTCGCTTGCGGATCGTGTGCGTATTGTTCCCGGAGGTTCGAGCATACGCGACGGCGCCTACCTCGCGCCCGGAGTTGTCTGTATGCCGCCAATGTACGTAAACGCGGGCGCGTACGTTGACGAAGGCACGATGATCGACAGTCATGCGCTGGTCGGGTCGTGCGCGCAAATCGGCAAGCGCGTTCATCTTTCGGCAGCGGCGCAGGTGGGTGGCGTGCTTGAGCCGGTCGGCGCCATGCCGGTAGTGATTGAAGACGACGTGCTGGTGGGCGGCGGTTGCGGCATTTACGAAGGCACGGTGGTGCGCGAACGTGCGGTGCTCGCCGCCGGAACAATTCTCACCGGCTCGACGCCGGTATACGATCTGACAAACGAAAAAATCTACCAGCGAACTGCCGACGGGCCCTTGGAGATTCCCGCGGGGGCTGTGGTCGTGCCTGGCTCGCGCAACGTTCGGAGTGAGGCAGGAAAAGCGTGGGGACTCTCGCTCTATGCGCCGGTGATCGTGAAGTATCGCGACGAGAAAACCGACCGCGCGGTGCAGTTGGAAGATTATTTAAGGTGAAGGCGAAGTAGACTTGACCTGCTTTGTCGTGGCTCCTAACATCACTTACAGATCGGATTGAGGAAGCTTATGGTAATTGAAGCGAAGTATGAAAACGGTGTCTTCCGACCCCTTGAGAAAATAAGGCTTGAGGAAGGAACGCTGGTTGAGATTCATGTTAACCGGGGACGGGAGGCTAAGAAGGCTGTGCCTATTCGCGAGCTTGGTTTTGTTGGAATGTGGGCTGACCGCGCTGATATCAAAGACGGAGTAAGCTATGTGGACACCCTAAGAAATAATCCGCGTTCCTAAACAAAGGCGCAGCAGATGCCGTACCTTGTTGACACCGATGTCCTGGTTGATGTCTCCAGAAAGAATGAGGCAGCAATTGAGTTTCTCGAACAACTCGATAGTTCCTGGTCTCTATCAATCATCACTGCGTTAGAGCTTATCGTAGGTGCCCGCGACAAAAAAGAAGTGAACCAAATCGACCAGCTAACAGCAGTATATTCCACCATTCCTCTGACTACCGAGATTGGCCACTCAGCGTACAATCTGCTCAAGCAATTTGCTAAATCGCACGGCCTACGCGTTTTTGATTCTTTGATCGCCGCGACGGCCATCGAGGAAGAGCTGACGCTACTTTCGAAAAACAAGAAGCACTTTCACATGATAAAGAATCTACGCTTGGAAGTGCCGACATACTGATCGCGTCGATCATGATTGTCAGACCGAATAAAAGGACTGCGCGCCGTCAGGGCCTGACGTTTGGGCAGCCATATGTTGTGATCGGTATTGAAGCCGATCATCTCCGCATCTTGAACGACGTCGGTCGTCCCTTCTTATATCCGCCTAGCCTGTTTTCATTAGTCGATTCAGAAGAGCCACTGGATTGGGTTACCGAGTTTGGCGACGATGGAGAACGGTACTCATATCCAATGTTGCTTAACAAGGCCGGTTTCTTTGAAGACTTCTTCGACGAAAAAGCTAAAGCCGTATCAACATTCTGGCGCGTGGTGAATCAGCGGCTTGCGGCCAGCCAGCGTAGAGTTGCGTAAACCGCGAGTCATTATGCCGGATGCAAACTTAAGGTGAACGATTCAGGGGCTTGATTGCAACCTACGATACTTAACTGTCCACTCGTGGCTGGAGGGAATGTGTGAATCTGAACGATTTATTAAAAGGCAAAGGCGTCGACCCCAAGCGCGTCCTGGTGCTTCGGCATCGGCCTCGCGAGCCTGAACTGAACAGAGTGCTCCCGTGGCTGGCTGCTGAGAAACCTCACCTGTTCAATGCTTATCAACAAACGCAAGGCACGAGGGTCGAGCGGGCTATGCAGGCGCTGGTCGGGAACGGCTACGTCGCTCCTTCATCGGGGAGGAACCGGGCAAGGCCACATTCGTCGGTTTGTATTCAATCGTAGCCTCGCGACCTCTTACTTACGACCAGTTCTGGCAAGTGGATGAGTATAAGGAGTTGGAGAAGCAGGGCATGAAAGGTTGGGAGAGTAAGTACTCAGCCCTCCCATCTGTTCTTTGGTTTGATCTGGTGTTGCACGACGATTTCTACGCCGATTGGAAAGGGAAGCTAATCGTGAAATGGCCGCCACCCGAAATTGTGTGGATGAGACGGGCAGATCGTAACGAGAATATGGAGATCATAGCGGTACGCGAAGAGAGCGGCTTTGATGCTGAGCCACCAAAATGGGACGAGATCGATTTCACATGGGAGCAGCTTCGGATTCTTCCGGCGCGGCTGAGGTCGCAGCTCAACGAATGGCGGGTTATCTACTTCATATTCGACACTCTCGATAGGAAGGGCTATGTGGGCTCCGCCTACGGCGAAAGTAATCTGCTGGGGAGGTGGCTAAACTACGCGGCTCGTGGTGACGGAGGAAATAAACTACTTCGGCCACCGCGCGATCCCGGAAATTTCAGATTTACGATCCTCGAGCGTGTCTCGCCGGACATGAAGGACAACGATGTTATCCACCTTGAAAGCTCGTGGAAGCGAAGACTTCACACGCGCGCACCCTATGGTCTCAACGACAACTAGGCCTCTTGAAACATTTCCAGCCACCATCATTCCTGCGCGGCATTGAGCGAAGCCCGATTCGTTCGATCACCGATCGCGCGAAGCCGGGTGACATTAGTTTTGGTTTGGGAGAACCTGACCTGCCCACGCCCGAAGTGATTCGTCGCGAAGCCGCGCGCGTCATTCAGGAAGAACGCAATGGCTACACTTTGCAGGCTGGACTTCCGGCGCTGCGCGAACGCGTCGCCTCAGACTATCCGCATCTGGATCTTTCGACTGATCAAGTAATCATCACGGCAGGCTCGCAGGAAGCCATGTATCTGGCCCTCATGACGCTTGTTGAAGCCGGCGATGAAGTTTTGATTCCCGATCCTGGTTTCGTCGCCTATCCGACGATCACGCGTATGGCCGGCGGACGTCCCATCTACTACCGTCTGCCTTCAGCGACCAATTTTGATTTTGATTTGGACGACTTCAAAAGACAGCTCAACTCGAAGACCAAGCTCGTCGTTTGCACCAGTCCTTCGAATCCGACGGGACGCACGCTCAGCCCTGACGATTTGCGCGCCATGGCCCAGGCCGTCGTCGAAAGCGGCTCGGATGCGTTCATACTCAGCGACGAAATCTATCGCGACTTGTATTACGAAGGAGTGCGGCCCAGTTCGATATCTGAATTTTACTCGCGCACGGTAATAGTCAGTGGACTCTCAAAATCTACGTGCATGACGGGCTGGCGCCTCGGTTGGATTCTCGGCGACGCGGCTGTGATACCTGCCGCTCATCTGTTGCACGGCTACGTCACCACCTGCGCTTCAACCATTTCGCAAAAGGCGGCGCTCGCGGCGTGGAGCGACGAAGCAACCAAGGCGCGGCAGGAAATTCGCGATACTTTTCAACGGCGTCGCGATCATCTGCTGAAACTATTGCGCGAGATTGGTCTGCGTTGCGTTACGCCTGACGGCGCGTTTTATACAATGGTGGATATCAGCGACCATGGAACCTCGATGGAAGTGGCAGAAGCGATACTTGAAGGTGGCGTAGTCACCGTGCCGGGCAATGCGTTCGGTGGCGGCGGCGAGGGGTTTCTGCGAGTCTCATTCTGCGCCGATTTGCCGGTGCTGACTGAAGGTGTTGTGCGCATCGACGCAACATTGAAAAGTTTAAGAGCGGGGGCAAGCCCGCCTTCCTGACCCTGAGGTGATTAGAGTAGTGCTTGTCATTTTGGCGAGAAAGACTCTCAACGTGAAAAGCAATCGGGAAACTGGAAGACTCAAGGGTCGGGAAGGTGGGCTTGCCCCCGCTCCTTGGGTCAACTGCACTTTTGCCGACAGCTGTCGTGATAACTAATGCCAAAAAAATTTCGCGTCGGAATACTAGGCGCCACCGGCATGGTGGGCCAACGGTTCATTCAGTTACTGGAACACCATCCGCAGTTTGAGATTATTGCGCTCGCGGCTTCGGATCGTTCTCAGGGCAAGCCGTTTGACGAAGCCTGTACCTGGCGGCTGGCGGGCGAGATGCCGCTGTTTGCCCGCGAACTGACGGTGGCCGCGCCGGAGCCTCCGCTCGATTGTGATTTGATCTTTTCCAGTTTGCCCGGAGAGATCGCGCGCGCGAGTGAAGGCGCCTTTGCTGATGCCGGTTATCCGGTAATTAGCAATTCTTCAGCTTTTCGGATGGACGCAGACGTGCCGCTCCTGATTCCGGAAGTAAATCATGAACACCTCGGCCTGTTGGACACACAACGGAGTGCGCGTCCCAATCAACAAGGCTACATAGTTACTAATCCAAATTGCTCTACCATCATGCTCGCCCTGGCGCTGGCGCCGCTTCATCACAAATTCGGTGTGCAGAGCGTAGTTGCCACTACAATGCAGGCGCTTTCGGGCGCCGGTTATCCCGGCGTCGCCTCGCTCGCGATTAGCGACAACGTGCTGCCGTTCATTGACGGCGAAGAAGAGAAGATCGAGCAGGAGACTTTAAAGATACTAGGTCGGCTTGAGGGTGCGGCGATCGAAGCAGCGCCAATGGCGGTTAGTGCACAGTGTCATCGCGTTAACGTCAGCGACGGACATCTCGCCGCCGTGCGCGTTAAGTTGCAGCGCACAGCGACGCTGGCTGAAGTAAGCGAAACCTTCGCCTCGTTTCGTGCACTGCCGCAAGAGCTTGGTCTGCACTCAGCGCCTGATCTGCCAATCATCGTGCGCGCCGAAACGGACCGGCCACAGCCCCGTCTGGATCGCGACGCCGGAGACGGAATGAGCGTGACCATCGGCCGGCTGCGACCTGACAACGTGCTCGACTATCGTTTCGTCGCGCTCAGTCATAACACTATCCGCGGCGCGGCGGGCGCGGCGATTCTCAATGC
>Ga0207681_10001094_pt1 | contig 17558 bp, 10 predicted proteins | sample KBSS53metaG_FD_184324 | JGI IMG/M metagenome (GOLD analysis project Ga0207681, IMG submission 184324) | Switchgrass rhizosphere microbial communities from Kellogg Biological Station, Michigan, USA - KBS S5-3 metaG (SPAdes) (version 2) | ecosystem: Host-associated > Plants > Roots > Rhizosphere... | reverse complement strand
CTCCCGGAGCCCGAGCGCCTCCTGCGAACGCCCGAGCGACTCGGCGAGATCGGCCCGGAGACGGATGCGCTCCTCGGTGGGTGGCAGCTCCGAGAGGACACCCAGCGCCTCCGCGGCCCGGCCGAGCCGGACGTAGGCGTGGGCCAGCTCGTCCTGCCGGCCAGAGAGGACCTCCGGTCCGGAGAGCGAGGCCAGCCGCTCCGCGAGGTCGACGAACTCGGCCGGCGCCTCCTCCGCGGAGGTGAGGGCGAGCAGCTTGCTCGTCGCGGCGAACGACATCGGATCCTCGGCGGCCGCCTGCGCCCACGCCGCCCGGGCCGCGTCCGTCCAGCCGATCGCGAGGGCCAGGTCTCCGGCCTGCACGCGCAAGCTCGCGCGCTGCACCGGGTCCGGCGTCGCGTCCACCCACGCCGAGAGCGCGGACGCGGCGTCCTCCAGCCGGTTGTCGTCGCGCGCCTGCTCGAAGAGGACCTGCCACAGCTCGGCCGCGCGGGCGGGCACACGGGTCGCGAGGAGACGCAGGCCTCGCTCTCGCTCTGCACCCCGGCGACCGCGAACGTGCTGGAGGAGCGCCTCCACCAGCGCCCGCGGCGTGCTCGCGTCCACCCGCTCCAGCGCCTCGGCCAGCAGACCGTCGAGCTCGCCCAGGGCCTGGAGCCGCTGGAACGCCCGGAGGCGCTCCTCGTCCCCGGCCTCGCCCGGGGGCGAGAGGAGGGTTGCCCGGTGGAGCGCCACGGCGAGGTGCCTCTCGCGGCGCGTCTCGGCGAGCTCCGCGCAGGCCTGTCGCTCGACGGCGGTGCCGTCCTCGAGGAGGAGCGCGCCGAGCCGGCCGAGCGCATCGCCTCCCGCCTCTCCCTGCGCGAGTCCCCACAGGCTCTGGCGGATGCGGGGCGCGTCCTCGAGGGCCTCGGCGATCTCCAGCGCCTGCGCGTACTGCCCGTGCGCGAGGAGGGGCTCGTAGCCGTGCTCGATCGCCTGCGAGCCGGCTCCCAGCCGGAGGAAGCGCGCCGCCCACGCGCCAGGGCCCAGCGTCCCCGGGTGCAGGCGGGCCACGCGCTCGAGCAGCTCCTGCGCCTCGGCCGGATCTCCCGCGCCCTCCCAGGCCTCCGCCGCCTCGAGGAGAAGGCTCGCACGGCCGTCGGGAGGAGCGAGCTGCGCGGCCTGGGTGAGCGAGGCCGCGGCCTTGGCCAGCTCGCTCGCGTCGCGCATGAGGCTCGCGAGGAGGAGCAGCGCATCCTGGCTGGCCTCGGTGGCCACCGACCCCCGGGCGAGCCGCGCTGCGCGAGCCTCGTCTCCGGCCTGCTGCGCTGCGAGGGCGGCCTCGTAGAGGAACCGGGCGCGCTGCGGTCCCTGTGCCAGCTCGGCGCGGGCGGCCAGCACGGTGGAGCGCGCCAGCGCGTCGTCGGGGCCCTGGAGGAGGGGGACCAGGAGCTCGAGCGCGTCGGAGTAACCCGGACCCGAGCGGCCCCCGGCCGCGAGCGGCTCGAGCAGCGCGCGGGCCTCGTCGTTCTCGCCTCGCTGGAGCAGCAGCCGCGCCAGCTCGATCTTCAGCCCGGCCGATTCCTCGCCCTGCGCGGTCTGCGCGACCAGCCCGCGCAGCACGGCGACCAGCGGCTCGACCTCGCCCCGGCGACGATGGCTGTCGGCGAGCGCGCGCAGGGCGACCACGTTCCCGGGATCGGCCTCGTGGGCGCGCTCGACCAGCGAGAGAGCGCGCGCCTGGTCGTGGAAGACCTCGGTCGCCACCTCGGCGGCCTGCACCAGGAGGTCGGCAGCCCGCGGTCCCCCGGAGGCCTGCGCCGCGCGCTCGAGGAGCGAGAGCAGATCCTGGTGACGGGAGACGGCCCGCAGGCCCGCGACCGCTCGGTCCACCACCGGAGCCTCGGAGGGCCGGAGCTCGGCGAGGGGGACCAGCGCCTCGAGGGCCTCGACCGGGTCCTCGACCAGCGCGGCGGCGCGGCGATAGAGCGCCTCGGCCTCCTCGGGCCGCGCGGTCCGCGCGAGGCGAACCGACGTGCGGAACAGCCCCGGGGCGTCCTGCCGGCGCCCGTGCACCTCGGCGAGGAGGGACAGCGCTTCGCGGCCACGCTCGCCCTCCGGGTCCGCCGCCACGACGGCCTCCAGCGCGTCGGCCGCGTCGTGCAGCGCGCCGGCCGAGAGCGCCGCGTTGCCGAGACGAAGCTGGAGCCGGGTGCGCTGGACGGTGGGCAGGTCCGGCGCGAGCTGCAGCGCGCGCCGATCGTAGGGCTGGGACGCGACAGGGCCGCCCGCGGCCGCCGCCAGATCTCCGCGGGCGAGCAGCGCCTTCACGTCGTCGTGGCTCACCCGAAGCAGCTCGTCCCATGCCTGGGCGGCGAGGAGCGCCTCGCCGGCCCGGGTCAAAAGCTCGGCCCGCTCGGCCAGTAGCGCGGGTGCCTCGGTGGGAACCGCCCGGGCACGCTGCCCCAGCAGCTCGGCCAGGGCACGCACGTCGCCCTCGACCCGCGCCCGGCGCGCAGCGAAGGCGACATCGAGCTCGGGAGCCTGATCGAACGCGCGGTCCTCGGAGGCGCGCGCATCGTCCTCGCGTCCCCCGGAGCGGAGGGCCTCCGCGGCGCGCAGCCAGCTCCGGGCGGCCTCGGCGCCCACCTGCCGCTCGGCCCGCGCGGCCTCGAGGCGACCCAGGGCGACGCCGTCACCGGCGGCCTGGAGCCGGGCCACGTGTCGGTCGTAGGCGGGATGGAAGGGATCGCCCTGGAGCAGGAGCGCGTCGAAGGGCGCGGCGTCCGCCTCCTGCCCCCGGGAGACCAGAAGGTCGGCGAGCTCCGCGGTGATGGAGGCGTCGTTCGGAGCGAAGCCGTGAGCGGCGGACAGGGCGTCCAGCGCGGCCTCCGGTTTTCCCAGCGCATGGTAGAGGCCCGCGGCGCGGCGGAGGAGGTGCGCCCGCGCGGCGCCCTCGGTGCGTCCCCGGGCCGCGGCGACGTAGTAGGCAGCCAGATCCGCTCCGCGGCCGGACCGCTCCAGCAGCTGCACCAGCAGCGCCTCGGCCGCCGGGTGGCCCGGCACCTCCGCGAGCGCGTCGCGGACCAGCGACTCGGCCTCGGACTCGTCTCCGAGCGGGCCCGCGTGGAGCTCCGCGACCTGGACCAACGCCGTGGCACGGGACTCACCTCCGGCGAGGAGCGGGACGGCACGGCGCAGCCACCCGGCCCGGGCACGCGTGTCACCGCGGCGAGCGGCGAGATCGGCGAGCTGGCCCGCGGTGTCCACGTCGGGGGCGAGCTCGAACGCCCGGGCGAGCGCGGCGCTGGCCGCGGTGGCGTCCCCGCGGCCCTCGAGGAACAGCGAGGCACGGCGCCGCTCGACCGCAGCTGCGTCGGCCTTGCGCCCGGCGCTCTCCAGCGTGCCCCGGAGACGGGCGAGGGCCTCCAGGGCCTCCTCGGCCCGGTCGGATCGAGAGGCGACGTCGGCCACCTCCTCGAACGAGCGCGAGGCAAGGGCGACGTCTCCCGTGCGCAGTGCCGCGTCGGCGCTGGCCTGGAGCGCGGCAAGCAGCGCGCCGCTGCGCCCGGTCTCGCGATGGAGCGCGACGCGGGCCTGGTGGGCGGCGAGCGGGTCGGGGAGCGCGGAGGCGGCGCCGAGCAGGAGGCGCTCGGCCAGCTCGGGATCCGCGAGCTCCGCGGCTGCCCGCTCACCCAGCTTGAGCAGGGCGCGGCCCACCTCGTCCGACGGAGGCTGGCGGAGCTGGTACGCGGCGAGCAGCTCGATGGCCTCGCGGGGATCGGTCCGGGCGCGCAGCTCGGCCAGGCGCTCCACCGCGGAGGCCGGGGCGTCGGGCCGGTCGGCCAGGCGGCGCAGCGCGGTCTCCGCCTGGGCCAGATCGCCGGACTCGGCGAGGAGGTCTGCGTGAGCGAGGAGAACTTCGGGCTCGCGCGCCGGACGGCTGCCCTGGTCGACGGCGGCGGCCACCGCGGCGAGGAGCGGCAGCGCCTCGGCATGCGAGCCGCCGGCGTAGAGGGAGAGCGCGAGCTCCGCCAGCTCGTCCCCGGTCGCGGGGACCAGCGCGTGCGCCTGACGGCGCAGCGCGAGCGCCGCGGCCCCATCGTGCGCGCCGGAGGCCAGCTGCGCGGCCTGCCGGAACAGCGCCGCCGCGCGGTCCGGCGGCAGGAGCGTCGCGAGCCGCTGCACGAACGGCGAGGCCTCGGTCCAGGCGCCGCGCCGGAGCTGGAGCGAGACCAGCCGCTCCATCGGACGTGATGCCTCGTCGTCGAGCTGGACGGCGCGGCGGAAGGCTGCCTCGGCTGCCTCGCCGCGACCCATGCGCTCGTCGAGCAGCGTCCCCAGCTCGGTGAACAGCGTGGCCCCGCGCTCGCGGGGCGCCCGCTCGGCCTCGAGCTCCAGCAGCTCGACCACCGAGGGCCAGTCGCCGGCGTGCTCCAGCAGGCCGCGCAGCCGCGGGAGAGCCCGGGGATGTCGGGGGGAGATCTTGAGGACCCGACGGTAGCTGTCCGCCGCTCCCGCGGAATCGCCACGCTCCTCGGCGAGCTCGGCTCGCTCCAGGAGCACGTCGGCCCGCAGCGGCTCGGGGGCGAGCTCGGCGGCAGCGAGCAGCGCCTCGGAGGCGGCGTCCAGCCGGCCCCGGCGGCGTTCCATCCGGGACAGCGTGCGCCATGCCTCCACCGCGTCGGGGGTCGCTCCGCTCCGCGTGGCCTCGCGCAGCGCGGCCTCGGCCAGCTCCGGGCGGGCATCGGCGAGGGCGCGGCCCAGGGAGAGCAGCCGAGGAGCGGCCTCGGCGGCGACCGTGGCGTCACGTCCCAGCGCCCGCTGCCAGGCCTCCACCTCGCCCGGCGCGTCGTCCGAGGCCTGGGCGAGGAGCGCGACCTCACGCCACAGGAGCGCGGGCTCGGCCGACTCGCCGGCCGCGCGGGTGAGCTCCTCGCGCGCAGCGGTTCGGTCGCCCCGGGCGCGGAGCAGCCGGGCCCGCTCGACCCGGTGGTGTGCGCGGGCGGCGCCGGTGGTGAGCTCCACCAGGCGGGTCCGCAGCGTGAGCGACTCGGTGTCGCTCCCCGGCACGGCCGGAGGAAGGAGCGAGACCAGCGTCTCGAGCGCCCATGCGTCGTCGGGCGACAGCTCCACGAGCCTCCGCAGCGCGTCGAGCGCCTCGCTGGGGCGATGCAGCTCCAGCGACAGCTCCACCAGCTCCCGGCACGCCGCGCGGGCCTGCTCGCCGGACAGTCGCGGCCACAGCCCGGAGAGCAGCGCCGCGAGCGCCTCCACCGCGCCTGCGCTCCGGTGCAGCGCCGCGAGCTGGAGGAGCGCGTCGATGTCGTCCGGGGCGGCGTCGGCGTACGCGCTGAGGTGGCGTCGGGCCGCCTCGGGGTCGCCGGCGCGGACCGCGCCCTCGGCCGCCATGCGCTCCAGCCGCTTGCGCTCGGCGGGCGGGACGACGGTGGGATCGGCGCGGGCGAGCGAGAGCGCGACCTCGAGGTCCTCGAGTGCCCGGCGAGGCTCGCGGGCCACGAGCAGCTCCGCGCGGCGGATGCGTGCCGGGGCGAGCGCCGGATCGAGCCTCAGCGCGTCCTCGAGGAGGCCTCCTTCCCTCGCCTCGCCGCGGGCGAGCTCGGCGCCGCGAAGGAACAGCCGGGCTGCGGCGAGCGGGTCGGCGATGAGCGCGGCCTGCCGCGCGAGGAGGGTCGCGGCCTCTGGACGGTTGCCAGCGGAGAGCTCGAGCTCGGCCAGCGCCTCGAGGATCTGTCCCGCCAGGAGCCCCCGCGGCGCGACCTCCAGCGCGGCGTAGAGCTGCCGATGCGCGGCGTCGCGCTGTCCGGCGTCGAGCAGCGCGCGAGCGCCCTTGAAGAGGAGCGGAGCCGCGGCCTCGGTACGGCCCTCGGCGAGCAGCTGACGCGCGCGGAGCGCCCAGACCTCGGCGAGCTCCTTGCTCCGGCCCAGCTTCTCGTAGAGACCCTCGAGGCGGGCGGCGAGCGCGTCGTCCCCGCGGCGGTACGGAATTGCCTCCGCGTAGTGGGCGGCGGCCGCGGCGAGATCGCCGGTCATCTCGCATGCCTGGCCCAGCTTGGCCCGGACCTCGGCGAGCTTCTCCGGCGAGCCGGTGCGTGGGAGCGTGACCAGCACGTCCTCCAGCGCGCGGCGCGCGTGCTCCGGGCGCTCGCAGCGGAGCGACAGGTCGGCGAGCTCGAGCAGCACCTCCGGGCGCGGGTCGAGACGGGCGGCCTTCTCGAGGGCGATCAGCGCCTCGCCGAAGCGGCCCAGCCGGGCCTCCTCCACCTGGGCCAGCTCGCGCAGGCAGGCCGCGGCGAGGCGCGGGTCGGCCTGGGTCTCGGCCACCCGGGCACGGGCGGCGAGCGCGGCGGCGAGGCCCGGCATGTCGGAGCGGCGGCGCTGGAGCGCGCAGAGCTCACCCCAGGCCAGGAGATCCTCGGGCTCGATCTTGAGCACCTCGGACAGCGCGCGGGCGGCGATCTCGAGGTCCGAGGCCAGGTCCTTGGCGGCGACGGCGAGGCGGCGGAGGAACTTCGCGCGGTCGGCCCCGTCGCGCGCCAGCTCGGTCAGGGTCGAGAGGCAGCGGACGAGGAGCGGACCGTCGCGGCGGGCCTCGCCGATGGCGACCAGCCCCTCGAGCGCGACCCGGTTGCGCGGATCGGAGTCGATGGCGCGGACGAGCAGGGCCTCGGCTCGGTCGGGAGCGGCCAGCCGCGTCCGCTGGAGCTCGCCGGCCTCGGCGAGGAACGCGGCCCGGCGGACGGGATCGTGAACGGTGGGCGCGGCGCGCTCCAGCGCCCGGGCGAGCGCGGCCGGATCGCCCGCGGCGCGCCAGGCGGGAACGAGCGCCTCGAGGGCCTTCGCGTCGTCGGGCACCAGGGCCAGGGCGGCCTCCCAGTGCTCGCGGGCCTGCACCTGGTCGCCGAAGCGCGCGGTGGCCAGCGCGGCCAGCGCGTGGTGGGCGGCATGCGCCGCGCGGCGAACGCCGGCGTCGGTGGGCGAGGGGCCGGCGAGCTCGACGCCTTGCTGGTAGCCGGTGACCGCCTCGGCAACGCGACCGAGCCCCTCTGCGGCGCGGGCCTGCGCGACGAGGGCCACGACGTCTCCGGGGAGCAGCGACACCGCCTCGCGGTAGCGGAGCAGCGCGTTGTCCAGCTGGCGGAGTCCCTGCTCCCAGACCTCGCCGGCGCGGAGGTTGGCCCGGCCCACGAGACCGAGGTCGTGCCGTCCGAGCGCGACGTCGCGCAGCCGGTCGAACGCCTTGAGCGCCCGGAGCGGCTCACCGGCGCGCGCACACAGCTCGCCGAGCAGCTCGAGGGCCGGTGGGAGGTCGGGGGCGAGCTTCAGCGCCGCCTCGCAGTGCAGGCGCGCCCCGGCGACGTCGTCCTCGCTCAGCGCGGAGAGCCGTGCGAGCTGAACGTGCGCCTCGGCGGACTCGACCGGGTCGCGCGCCAGCGCGGAGAGGCGGCGGTAGGCGCGGAGAGCCCCGGCGCGGTCCTGTGCCTGATCCGCGGCGCGAGCCAGCGAGCGCAGCGCGGGCAGATGGTCGGGGCGGATGCCGAGGACCGCGTGCAGCGCCTTGACCGCCATCTGCGGGGCCTGGCCCTCGGCGACGCGCGCCGCCGCCTGCGCGGCGCTGAAGGCGGAGGCCTCGTCGCCGCGCTTGCGGGCCAGCTCCACCAGCGCGAGCCAGCGCTCGGCGCTGCGGGCCGGCTCGCCGCGACGCTCGCGGACGATGGCCTCGGCCCACAGCGGCGCGGCGGAGCCCATGCGCCGCCGGGCGAGCGTCTCCACCACGTCGAGCGCGTACTCGTGGGCGGCCGGATCGGCGACCAGCAGCGCGAGCAGCCGCTCCAGCGCGAAGGGGTGCGCCTCCTCGGCGCCGGCGCCGCGCAGGTAGGCGTCGCGGGCCTCGAGAAGCTTGCCGGCGGCCACCAGCGCCTCGGCCTCGACGAACGCCCGCGCTCCCTCGAGCGTGAGGAGCAGCTCCTCGTCGAGCAGGGCCGGCGGTGGCAGCGCTCCCGAGGCGAAGCGCAGCCGGAGGCCCAGCGGGGACACCTCCACGCCGGCGAGGCGCGCCCCGTCGAGCGAAGGCATCCGGAAGCCCCGGGAGACGGCGGCGAGCTGGACCAGCTGGGGAAGGACCCGCGCCGAGAAGCCATTCGCGCCGCGCACCTCGACGTCGGGCAGCGCGGCCGCGCCCTGGACCGCCCGCGACAGCACCAGCGGAACGGTGGCCGCAGGGACCGGCGAGTATCCGTACATCCGGACGTCGTAGAGGTAGACGGCAAGCCGTTCCCCATCGGCGTCGAAGGCGACCTTGAACGTCGTGCCGGCCGGCGACGGACCCTTCAGCCGCGCCTCGCCCTCGATCCACCCCTGGCGGAAGTTGAGGGCGACGTCCGAGACCTCGAGCGCCGAGGCGGTCGTCTCCTGAACGCTCCGCCGGATCAGCTCGGCGTCGACTGCCACCTCCAGGAAGCCGAAGTGGAGCTTGCGACGCTGGTACTTCTGCGGGCCGGCGCCGACGTTGAAGGGGAAGCTGACATCGGGAATCTGAAGCCCGAAGTCGACGACGGTGACTCCGGGGCGCAGCTCGATCGGCGGGAAACCGACGAACGCGCGCCGGTCCAGCAGTCGAAGCTCGGGCCCGGCCGGCCGTCCTTCCGGAGCGGGCGGGACCGAGCCTCCGGACGTGTCCTCGGAAGCCATGAAAGGTGCGGCCGCCGACGGTACCACCCACCCTCAGGCCCCCCAAAAAAGGGGCATTTCCGGTCGATCGCCCGCTGGGTAGGCGCGCGGACGACAGTGAGGAGGGGCCCGCCGGGCTGGTAACGTTCGATCGGCCGTGCTCGAGCCGAACTCACTGGTCCTCGGGGAACGCTTCCGGGTGCTGGGCCACCTCGGGGGTGGCGGCATGGGCGAGGTGTACCTGGCCGAGCAGGTCAGCCTGGGCCGGCGCGTGGCCCTCAAGGTGCTCCGCCGGGAGGTGGGGCAGCAGCCAGGCATGAGCGAGCGCTTCCGCCGCGAGGCCCGGCTGCTCTCGAGCGTCGAGCACCCCGCCGTGGTCCGGGTCATCGACTTCGGGCAGTCGCACGACTCGACCTGTCTGGTGATGGAGTTCGCCGAAGGGGAGACGCTCCTCCAGCACCTCGGCAACGGCCCCCTGGCCCCCGACCGCGGCCGCCGCGTCCTGATGCAGCTGGCGGAGGGGCTCGCGGCCATCCACGACAAGGGCATCATCCACCGGGACCTCAAGCCGGAGAACGTCGTGCTCACCCCGGGGTCGCGGGGCGAGCAGGCGCGGCTCCTGGACTTCGGCATCGCCAAGCTCCTCGAGCCGGACCCGGACGCCAAGGGCCTGAGCCAGGTCGGGGTCGTGCTGGGAACCCCGGAGTACCTCTCGCCCGAGCAGGCGATGGGGCATCCGCTGGACGCCCGCAGCGACATCTACTCGCTCGGGGTCCTGGCCTACCGGGTGCTCTCGGGAAACCTGCCCTTCAACGGCCCGAACGCGCGCGACTACCTGCTCCAGCACATCGGCACGGTGCCGACACCCCTGGTCGAGAACACGCCGACGATGGCCGATGACCCGGACCTGTCGGCGATCATCATGCGCTGCCTGGCGAAGGAGCCGCGGGGGCGGTTCCAGACCGCGGAGGACCTGGTCCGCGCGCTGGAGGCGCCACCCCAGGTCGCCGGGCGGATCCTGCCTCTGCTCCCCCGCGCGATCTCGACGGTCTCGGAGGTCATCTTCGCGCGCCGGCCGCAGACGGAGGGGCGGCCCGCTCCCGAGACGCCCCTGCTCGAGCTGCCCACCGGGGCCGTCACCCCGGTGCCGCCACCCCGGGTGGCGGACACGCTCTCCTCGAGCCTGGGTCCCCCCCGCTGGCGGACTCCGGCGCTGGTCGGTCTGGGCGCGCTGGTGGCCGCGGTGGCGTTCCTGGCGCTGCGCGGACGCTCCTCGCCGCTGGACGAGGCGGCGGCGCAGCTCGACGCGGGGAAGGCGCGCGAGGCGCTGACGACGCTCGAGCGGCTGGAGAAGTCGGGCACGCCGGCGGCCGAGGTGGCGGGGCTCCGGGCGGCCGCCCTGCACGCGGTGCGCGACCACGCGACCGAGCTCAAGGTCCTGCTCGCTTCGCGCGATGCGAGCTCGGTGCTGGACCGGCGCGCCCTGGCAGGCGTCGCCGAGGATCTCGCGCACGAGGGTGGCGAGGGGCCGCGCTCGGACTTCCTGGACCGGCTGGACGCGGGCCGGTCGACGGGGGTGCTGCGGGCCATCGCCGAGTCGGGGACCGGAGACGCCGCCTGGGGTGCGCTCCGCTACCTCGAGTCACAGCACCGGACGGAGACGCTGGACCTGGTGGGGGTGTACGGGAAGTGGCTGGACGGGACGGATTGCGCGGCCCGGGTGGTGGCGGCGCGGCGGCTGGGTGAGCTGGGGAGGCCGCAGGCGGTGGCCGCGCTGCAGAAGGCGCGGAAGAAGAAGATGCCGCACGGCTGCGGGCAGGACGAGATCGCCGAGGCGCTGAAGGTCCTCGAGCGGAACTGAGGAGGGGCCCGGGATGGCGCTGGAGATGCGCGCGGTGTGCGAGCGCTGCGGCGGGGCCCTGAGCGCCGACGGCCCGGCGCGGATCTGCAGCTTCGAATGTACCTTCTGTGTCGCGTGCACCGAGGCGATGAAGGGCGTCTGCCCGAACTGCGGCGGTGAGCTGGTCCCGAGGCCGAGGCGAACGAAGAAGCAGGGCTGAGCCCGAGACGGCGAGGCCCCCTCAGGCCACGAACGCCGTCCCGAGGCTGCCCGGCTCGCGCGCTTCCTCGAGGATCGCGGTGGGCGGATCGATCCCGACGATGTGGACCGCCTCGATGCCCTCCTCGAGCATTGCCAGCGACTCCTCCACCTTGGGGATCATCCCGCCGGAGATGACGCCGGACGCGATCTGCTCGCGCGCCTCGGCGGCGGTGAGCCTGGGCATGCGGGTCGAGACGTCGTTCTTGTCGCGGAGCACGCCGGGCACGTTGGAGACCAGGAACAGCTTCGCGGCCCGGAGCTTCGCCGCGACGCGCGCCGCGACGGTGTCGGCGTTGATGTTGAAGACGTTCCCGCCCGCATCGCCGCCCAGCGAGCCCATCACCGGGACGAACCCGACGCTGGCGAGCTTCTCCAGCGCCGCGGTGTCCACCGAGACGATGTCGCCCACCAGGCCGAGATCCACCGGGTCCGGCCCCGCCCCGGTGATGACCTTCGGCGGCCGCCGGACGGCGTCCACCAGGCCCGCCGACACCCCGGTGGTGCAGAGCGCCGGGACCTCGGCCAGCCGCATCGCCGCCGCGACGTCGACCGAGACCTGCCCGGCGAGCGCCATCTTCATCACCTCGAGCGTCTCCGGGTCCGTCACCCGGCGGCCACCGACGATGGTGGGCTCGAGCCCCAGCCGCCGCCCCAGCTCGGTCGCCTGGGGCCCGGCGCCGTGGACGATGCAGACCCGGATGCCGGCGGAGAGGAACTCGCCCACCGCGGCGCCGACGCTTCCGGCCAGGCGGGTCCGATCCGCGGCGAGCTCTCCGCCGACCTTCACCACGAACCACCGGCCGGCGAAGTCGGAGAGCGCGCTCACGGCCACAGCCCCGGCTCCTTGAGGGTGAGCGTCTCGTCGAAGCCCATCATGACGTTGAACGCCTGGATCGCCTGCCCGGCACCGCCCTTGACCAGGTTGTCCAGGGCGCTGAAGCACACCGCACGCCGGGTGTTCCCGGTCGGCGCGCCGAGGGCGAAGCCCACCTCCACGTAGTTGCCGCCGGCCACCGCGACCACCTCCGGCTGGCGGCCCTCGACGACACGGACGAAGGGCTCACCCGCGTAGCAGCCGGTCCAGGCCTCCCGGAGCTGCTCGGCGGTGGTGGACGCCGGCAGGTCCACGAAGCTGGTGGCGAAGATCCCACGAGGGAGCGGCGCCGAGACCGGGACGAACTCCAGGGCGAGCTCCTTCCCGCCGGCTCCGTGCAGCGTCTGCAGGATCTCCGGGACGTGCTGGTGGTCCAGGGGCTTGTAGGTCCGGAGGTTCACCGCCCGGAGCGGATGATGGGTGGTGAGCTGCGGATTGGCGCCCGAGCCCGAGCTGCCGGTGGCGGCGACCGTGTGCACCGGCCCGGTGAGCATGCCCGCGCGCGCCAGCGGGAGCAGGCCCAGGGCGATGGTGGTCGCGAAGCAGCCCGGCGAGGCGATGTACCTCGCCTTGGCGATCGCCGCGCGGTTCACCTCCGGCATCCCGTAGGTGAAGACCCCGTCGGTGAGCGATTTCGGCGAGGGGTGGGCGACCCCGTAGTAGCGCTCGTACGCCGCCGGGTCGCGCAGGCGGAAGTCGCCCGAGAGGTCCACGATGCGCACGCCCGAGCCGAGGATGGCCTGGACCACCTTTGCCGTCGTCTTGTGCGGCATGGCGAGGAAGGCCACGTCCATCCCGGCGACGGCCTGCTCGGGGGCCAGCTCCTGGAAGGTCAGGTCGGTCAGCCCGGCGAGGCTGAAGTGAACCTCGCCGACCTTCTTGCCGATGTTGTCCGCCGCGGTGACCCGCGCGACCTGGACCTGGGGGTGGAACAGCAGCCGGCGGAGGATCTCCGCCCCGCCGTAGCCGGTGCCACCGATGAGGACTGCCTGGAGACGGGCCATGATGGCCGGGCACCCTGCCAGAGTGTCGGCACCCAGGAAAGACGCCTGCTCAGCGCTGGCGGTCCCACCTGTAGGTGAGGTCGCCCGGGTCCCACGACGCGAGGGGTCGTGTCGAGGGCACCTCCCGGAAGCCCAGCGCTTCCAGCAGCCGGCGAGAGGGCGTGTTCCCCGGGGTGGTGCAGGCCCAGACCTCGTCGACCCCGAGCTGCTCCAGGAGCCAGCCCACCGCGACGCGCGCGTGCCCCTGCCCACGGCGGACCTGGCCGAAGACGTAGGCGACCTCCGCCCATCGCTCCTCGTCGTGAACCGTCGCCTCGATCCGCCCGAGGTACGGTCCACCGGAGAGCCGGACGGCGTGGTTGATCCACCGCTCGCCGGGGCGACCCGGACCGGCGGCGCGCCGCGCGTAGAGGGCACGCATCTGGGTCTCGGTCGCACCGTCGTTCCCGAGGATGTGCTCCCAGACGCGTGCATCCCCGAGCACCGGGAAGAGCTCCGTCGCGTGGTCCGGACGGAGCGGCTCGAAGACCAGGGACGGTTCCTGGGAACGGGCGTGCGCGTGCGCCATCGAAGCCCGGAAAGCCGAGCACGGCGCCCCCCCGACGTCCATCGCCGAAAGGGGATAGTCCGGGAAACACCGCATCGATGTCCTGTCACGAGGTGTCTGGCACCTCGACGCGCAACCCGGGACCGGTCCGGACTGTCCTGTCTCGAAGTGCCCCGGATCGAGCCCGGGGCCTCTCAGGGCGCGCGCTCGCGCTCCTGCGCCGCGAGCGACGCGTCGAGGTCGCGCTCCACCTCGTCCAGGTGCCGCCCGAGCTCGCCCGGGTCGACGAAGGGATTGGCGCCATCGCCGCGCTTCCGGGCGTGCGCGAGGCGAGCCGCCTTCCCGGTGAGGTCGAACCAGAACCCGTGCGCCGCGAGCATCACGTCCGCCCGGAGCGAGCGGAGCCGGGTGATCGACCGCCGCGCATCGGCGGCGACGGCCGGGTAGACCGGATTGTTGGTGAGCTTGAAGGGAGAGACCACCAGCCCGCAGACGAAGATCACGTCGAGGGTCCGGCCACCCTCCTCGACTCGCGTGGACCAGGTCGTGCAGCCGCGGGTGTGGCCGGGGGTGAGCGTCGCGGTCAGGGTCACGTCGCCGAGGCGGATCTCCTCTCCGTCCCGGACGTGCTGGTCCGGCGTGACCGGCTCGAAGGAATAGTCGTCGCCGTACGCGAAGTCGCCCAGCCCGCCCCGGTCCATCTCCGCCCCGTCCGCCTCGCTGGCCAGGATGCGCGCTCCGGACCGGCGCTTGACCTCGGCGAATCCTCCGCAGTGGTCGAAGTGAGCGTGGCTGTTGAGGATCAGCTTCACGTCAGCGAGGTGGAACCCGAGGGCCTCGATGTTCCGTTCCAGCATGGGGACCATCTCCGCCGGGCCGGTATCCAGAAGCACGTGCCCCGCCGGGGTGGTCAGGAGGAAGGCGCTCAGCCCGCTCGCGCCGACGTAGTGCACGTTCCCCACGAGCCGGAACGGACGGACCGGCTTCATGAGGTCGGCCCGCAGCGACTTCACCTGGGCAGCAGGCAGCGGCTTCGCCGTCGTGTCGCGCCGGTCGGCCACGATGAGCCAGCCTTTTTCTCCGGGGCGGAGCGTGAGCCGGTCCCGGCGCCGCTCCCTGGGCGACTCGACCCACAGGACCGCCGTGGCCTCGGCCGCGCTCGCATGGAGCGACTCGACCCGGCGCACGCGCCGCGACTCATCGGGTGCGACCCCGTCCAGACGCGCGGCGAGGGCGTCCACCGTGACGGGCACCCACCTGGGCCCGCGCTTCTCGACGACGCTCGCACCAGGGGCGAAGACGTTTCTCAGCGCTTCCGGCGAGCCGAAGCCGTCCGCCCCGAAGTAGCGCTCGACGACCTGTCGCACGTCGGCCTCGGGGGCCGCCGGAGCGGCGAGGGCCGGAGGCGTCGAAGCGGACAGGAGAAGGGCCGCCACGGCCCACCCGCGGCCCGACGTCGAACGCCTCACGCCGGGGCGCCGGCGCGAAATGGGAAGGAGATCTCCAGCCAACCCGGCTCCGCGGGAACCGTCATCTCCCGCTTCGGTCCCTGCAGCGCGTGGCCGTGGCGAGTCATCCAGTCGCGCAGCGTCCGGTACCCGAGCTCGGCCTGCGCGTCGTCGTCCACGGTGCGGACCGTCGCGACCTCGACCGAGGGTAGCTCGAACATCGAGAGACGCCCCCGGGCACGGGTCGAGCGGGGCACCTCGACGAACGCCGCCGCGGCGAGGGCGCCCTCCCCGGCGCAGCGGTGCCAGAGCACGCCCTCGCGCCCACAGCCCGGCCGGTCCAGTCCGCGGCGCAGCTCGAGGAAGAGCTCCGAGACATCGGAGACGTCGGACAGGCGATCGCCCACGCTCGCCACCCACCGGGCCGGCTCGAGACGGATGCCCACCGGAGCATCGACCCGTCCGAGGTCGGACCGAGCGAGGCGGGCCCGCAGCGCGACGAGCTGCGAGGACTGATGGACGATGCTCCGCTCGAGGCGTTCCCGGGCGACGGTCAGCATCTGCCGCTCGGCGGGCTCGGCAACCAGCGCCTGCCGGACCTCGTCCAGCCGCAACCCGAGCCTGCGAAGCGCGACCACCCGGCGCGCGACCTGGATCTGGTCGAGCGCGTACAGGCGGTACCCGGTGCGGAGATCGACCTGCGCGGGCCGGAGGACCTCCACCGCGTCGTAGAAGCGGAGGGTCCGGACCGGGAGTCCGGTCAGCCGGGCGAACTCGCCGATGCGCAGCATCCGGGTCATTCGAAGCTCGTCAGGGGCGACCATAAACGAGTCCCACCAGCTTCCAGCCGCCGTCGGCCACCCGGAGCAGCGAACCGTAGGTGACGATGCGATCGGCACCCTGCCCGTGCGTCATCCTGGCCACGGCCACGTCGCTCGCCACCTCCACCCAGTCGACCTCGCGGGCGGACGGCCGCGCCTTTCCCTGCGCCCGGGCATGGTCCAGCCGCGCCTGCCAGCCCGGCACGGACACCGCCACCAGCTCTCCGCGATCGACGGCGTAGGTCTGTGCGCGGCTCAGAGCGGTCGAGCCGAGCCGGGCGCCATCCCCCGCGTCGATCGCCTGGAACGCCCGCGCGAGGACCTCGCGGATGGCCTTCTGCTCGGCGTCGACCTGCGCCGGCGCCGGGAGCGGGGCATCCGCCGGCTCGCGGCGGTGGAACACCTTCAGGACGATGCGCCATCGCCCGTCGACGCGGAGCAGGCTCACCAGGTCGTCGAACTGGTGGGTGGGAAACTCGGAGTGGAGGCGGGCCACCGCCGCGTCCCCGGCCACCTCCACCGAGACGATGCGCCGGACCGTCGCGGGTTGTCGGGTGGTCGCTGCTCGGAGCCGCTCCGCCCAGGCGTGCCGGTCCAGCTCCTGGACGCGACCGTCCTTGTCCACCCAGTACATCCCGAGCGTCGGGTGGAAGGCGATCTCCAGCTCGGAGGCGGCGTTCTCGTCGCCGGAGCGAAAGTAGTGGCGAACGGTCTCCTCGACCGCGGCCCGGTCCGCCGAGGGAAGAGGCGCCGCCGTGGCGAGGACCGCGGGGAGCCCGAGGGAGAGAAGTGACGACATGCGTGACCTCCAGGTGAGGTCACGTGTCTTCGACCCTCCAGCCACTGGAGAGTCAACCCAGGGGTTCGTCGCTCCGGAGCGTCCGCGGGCCGTGAGGCGTGCGGAGGTGCGCCGTCAGACGGGGAACGGGCCCGGGCGAGCACCGCCCGGTCAGCCCGAGCGCATCGAGCTGCCGCTGGATCTCGGAGGCGCGCGGGTGCTCGAGCTCGAGCGCCTCGAGGCTCACGCCGAGATCCGGCAGGCGGGCCGCGGGGTGCGCGGACCCGGCCCAGCAGATGAGGCTCGGGACGACGCCCCCGGCGGGCAGCGTGCCGTCGGTCCGGACCGTCAGCTGCCAGGAGAGATCGCCGCGCTGGAATGGCTCCCAGGGTCCCACGTCGATGGAGAGGGCCGGGTCTCGGTCGCGTCGACGCGGGCGACCCAGTGCACCAGCCGTGGACCCGAGGCGAGGCGGGCCTGCATCGCCGGGGCGTCCAGCTCGAACCAGCGGGGTCTGCCTGGCGTCGTGGCATCGGGATCGATCGCGATCAGCTCGAGATACGTCAGCGGGCCGAGGCGAAGCAGCCGGTTGTGCGTCCCCATCCGCGCGTGGCGGCCTCCGGTCGGGAGCGCGACGCCGAGGAAGTCGTCCAGCTCCCGCCCGTCGAGGGAGGTCGCGGCGACGGCGAGGTGATCGATGGATGGGCTCACGGCCGGCGCCTCCGTCCTCAGCTGGCCGACCGCCGGGGGATGCCCGAGCCCGTGGGACCCGAGAACTCGGCGGTCCGCATGGCGGCGTAATCGTCCGCCTCCATCGTGGTGAGGATCGACTCCGTCGTCTTCTGCTCCACCCCGAGCGAGGTGAGCACGAGGCGGGAGAAGCGGAGCGTTCCCTCGAGGGAGAGCGCGACCACGTGCTCCACGCCCAGCTGCCGCATCGACTCCTGCTGCCCGAGCGTCTGCACCGAGACCAGGGTGGGCACCCCGGGGTGGAAGCGCTTGAGCGCGTCGACCAGTCGCCGGCCGATCGGGAACTCCGGCACGGCGACGATGACCGCCCGGGCCCGGTCCACGTCGAGCGTGGTGAGGAGGGCCGGGTCGGACAGATCCGCGTAGCGGACCTCGTGTCCGAGGCGCCTGGCCAGCCGGAGTCGATCGAGATCCTCGTCCACCGCCACGAACGGGATGCCGGCGGCCTCGAGGATGAGGCACACCCCTCGCCCGCCCGCGCCGTAGCCAGCGACGACCACCCGCCCGGCCACGCTCGGCATCTTTCCCGACGAGGCGGCGACTTTCCGCAGGTGCGCGGTCAGCC
>Ga0207681_10001092_pt1 | contig 17617 bp, 8 predicted proteins | sample KBSS53metaG_FD_184324 | JGI IMG/M metagenome (GOLD analysis project Ga0207681, IMG submission 184324) | Switchgrass rhizosphere microbial communities from Kellogg Biological Station, Michigan, USA - KBS S5-3 metaG (SPAdes) (version 2) | ecosystem: Host-associated > Plants > Roots > Rhizosphere >... | reverse complement strand
GCGCATTGCGGCCGGAACTCCTTCACCGCCGTCGCCTGGAGATCTGGTGCGTCGTCGAACTAACGACGTTGACGAGCGACTGCTCGATCGAATCGACCCGGCGCACCAACTCGATCGACTCTCCCGTTTTCTATGGCATCGCGATCGGCTGGCGGCTCTGCGCGGCAACTGGATGTATTTCTACACTGACTTGAAAGGCGTTGATGGAAACGGGCTGGCGGGTGTGAACATTCACAACGGCAGAACGGAGCGGGCGATCAGGCTGCGCGATCTTGATGAACGGTTTATTACCGACGAGCCGCTCGGGCTAATGTTTGTAGCTAATGGAAATCGAATGCTCGCGTATCCACTCAATCGCTAGTATTCTCAAGGGGACCATTTGGTTCGCCGTTCAAAACGCAGGCGCCGGAAAGGCAAAGCCTTTCCGCACGGAAAGCGGCGAAGCCGCGCGACTCTCGGCTACGCGCGGATCGGGGTTGAGACGCCTCCTAACTCTACAGCGGCAATCGCAGCAGCGCTTCGCAGCCACGCCGATCAGCGCGGTTCTCGAGAATCAACGTGCCGCCGTGCGCTTCCGCAATCTGTCGCGACAGCACCAGGCCGATGCCCGAGCCGCTTGCCTTCGTGGTAAAGAACGGCACAAACAGGTTTGAGGTGTTGGCGAGGCCCGGTCCTTCATCGCTGATCCAGACTTCCACGTGTCCGTTGTTCTGCGTCCAGCCCACGCCCACCGCGCCATTCGTTTCCATCGACGCGTCTACCGCGTTTCTGATCAAGTTTATTAATAACTGCTCGAGCTGCACATCGTCGCCCCTGACCACGACCTCCGGACCAGCGGCAACGTTCACGTGCAAACGTGTCTCCAGACTGGCCACGCGCCTGACGAGCGCACCAATGTCGAGCGGCTCAAAACGCGGCTGCGGCAAACGCGCCAGCTTCGAATACGACTCGACGAAACGCGCGAGCGAATCAGCACGGGAAGAAATAACCTCCAACCCGCGATGCATATCGTCGCCCCAGTCGGCCGGACGCGGCTCGCGAATCAGCAGGTCGGCCAAGCTGCCGGCCACCGACTTGATCGGCGCCAGCGAGTTGTTCAACTCGTGGCCCAGCACGCGCAACAAACGCTGCCAGGCAGTACGTTCTTCTTCCCGCAGCGTCTTGCTGAGATCGGTTAACACCAGCAACTGATGTTGGGCGCCACCTTCACGAAAAGTGCTGCGGCGAACGTCCCAGCGCCCGAAGCCTCCGGGAAACACCATCTGCATCGTGTGTGAGCCTTCCGGTTCTTCGCGATTCATGCAAGCAGCCAGACCAAGCTCAGTACTCGTTCGACCAAGCAACCTAGTCGCCGGTTGGGCCAATAGTCGTTCGCCGGCGCGGTTCACGAGCTGCAGATGCTGCTCGCCGTCGAAGGCAAACACGGCTACATCAATCTCCGCCATCACCGTACGCAACAAGGCGGTAGCTTCGAGCGCGCCGATGCGTTGTTCGCGCAGTGTCTGGCCCAGGTCGTTAACTTCGATCATAACTTCGCCAAGCGCATCACCGAGCGCGGCGCGGCGTCCACGGATCGAGTAATCGCCTTCGCGAAGGGCGGCGAGAATATTCGAAAGCGTTTGCAGCGGCCGGACGATTCGCTGTTTGAGATTGAAGGCGATGCTTAGCCAGAAAATTACCAGGAAGAGATCGATAGTCCATTGCACTCGCGGCGTGTAGTTATCGTACCAAAGCAGGAAGATGCAGAGGGCCACGGCGGGAAAACCGGCAGCGAGCGAGAGCACGGTTACACGCCGCTCAAATTTCAACCGGCGGCCGTGGCTAAGCGTCGGGTCGAGCGTGGTGATGGGCGAGGCGTGCTTGGTTGCTTTGACGGAGGTTTCCACGGTAACTCAAGACGGGGCAAGTGGGGGAAGAGGGTAAAAGGGGAATAGGGAAAGGATACGCAACTTCTTGCCCGTTTCCCCTTTTCCCTCTTTCCCTTTTCCCCTCTCTACGACAGTCCATACTTTTGCAGACGACGATACAGCGCGCTGCGGCTCAGCCCGAGCGCTTCCGCGGCGCGATTGGCGTTGCCTTCAAATCGCGCTAGCGCTTTCGTTATCAATATGCGTTCGGCCTCTTCCAAACTCATCTCCTCGAGCCGCGATGACAAACGCGCGTCGGGTTTGGACTGCAACGCCAGGTCGAAAGCCGTGACCACGTTGCTTGAACTCATCAGCAGCGCGCGCTCGACCACATGATCGAGCTCACGCACGTTGCCCGGCCAGGAGTGCGCGCGCAAGGCGTCAAGCGCCTGCGGGGTCAAGGTCATGCTGCCGCGTCGGTAACGTTCACTGTGCTGCCGCAGAAAGTATTCGGCCAGTGGCGCGATGTCGTCGCGGCGCTCGCGCAAAGGCGGGATATGGATCTCAACCGTGTTAAGCCGAAACAACAAATCCTGACGAAATCTTCCCTCGGCTACTTCCGCATGCAAGTCCGCATTCGTCGCAGAGAGGACCCGCACGTCAACCTTGCGCGTCTTCGATGAACCGACGCGTTCGAATTCGCCGGTTTCCAGCACGCGCAGCAGTTTGGGCTGCAACGTGAGCGGCACGTTTGCGATTTCATCGAGAAACAAAGTGCCGCCGTCCGCCAGTTCGAAGCGTCCGACCCGATCAGCGCGCGCGTCAGTAAACGCGCCGCGTACGTGGCCGAACAGCTCGCTTTCGAATACGCCTTCCGCAAGCGCGCCGGCGTTTAGGGAAACCAGCGGATTAGCGGAGCGGTTGGAAGTGCGGTGGAGCGCCTGGGCAATCACGCCCTTGCCCACGCCATTCTCGCCCGTGATCAGAACGTTGGCGTCTGCTGGTCCAATCCGCTCGACGATCTTCAACACTGACTTCATCGCCGGCGACTCCGCCACGATCTTTGGCTGTTTCGCGCCTTCGGTGCCGTCGCGCAGCGTGAGGTTTTCAGCTTCCAGACGCTGGCCGCGCCGCAACGCGGTAGCTAGTTCCACTTGGGTGCGAACGATCGCGAGCAGTCGCGCGTTATCCCACGGCTTCTGAATGAAGTCGCGCGCGCCTCGGCGCATCGCTTCGACCGCGAGGTTCACGCTGCCCCAGGCCGTCATGACAACGACGGGCAAGGTTGGATCTACCGCCTGAATTCGCGTCACCAGGTCGAGGCCTTCGTCTCCCGAGGTGGTGTCGCGCGCGTAGTTAAGATCCATCAGCACCACGTCGAGATCTTTTGACTCGATCGCTTCCATCACGCCTGCGGGTGAAGACGCGGTTTCGATGTCGAAGCGGTTGGACTTTAGCAGGAGGCGCAGGGCGGCCAGCACGTCTGTTTGATCGTCTGCGATGAGAATTCTAGGCATCGTCGGCTAAAGATTAACTCGAGAAACTTCAGTGCATTGAAACTACCACAAGGAAAGCCTAAGGCAGAACCGTCCAACCCCGAAGCGCCAACGGCGCTTAGTTGAGTGCTCTTTACTCGTCTCTTAGCGCCACCAGCGGATCGACGTGCGCCGCACGCCATGCCGGAATGAAACACGCGAGCAACGCGACCGTCAGCAGCAACACAGTAATGCCGATGAAGGTTGCCGGATCCGTGGTGCTCACGCCAAACACCATCTTCGCCAGCAGCCGCGTGAGCCCAAAGGCGACCGCCAATCCCAGTACAACTCCCGCAACAGCCATCTTCATCCCGTGATTCAGGATGAGCCGCAACACGTCGGCACGTTTTGCGCCGAGCGCGATGCGAATACCGAGCTCATGAGTGCGCTGGCCCACCAGGTAGGAAATCACGCCGTAGATACCAAGGCTTGCGAGCAGGAGGGCTACGGTGGCAAACGCTCCCAGCAGAATCATCGAAAACTTCCGTTGGGCGAGCGTGCCGGCAATCACCTGATTCATCGTCTGTAAATTGGAGACGACGTTTAGGCGGCTGTGACTAGCAACGACTGAGCGAATAGAGTTCGACAATCCTGGTCCGCTGCCGGCCGCACCGTTGGAACGCACCAACACACCGACACTCGTTGGCAGGTTGTTGTCAGGCAAAGCTCGGAACGGCAGGTAGAGCTGAGCTTGAAGTCCTTCGTTGTCATTCGCGTCCAAACTCCATTGCTTCACGTGACCAACTACGCCGACGATCTCCCACGGATTGTCCACGCCGTCGACATACAGGCGCTTACCAAGCGGCATGTCCGCGCCGAAATATTTGCGCGCAAACGCTTCGTCGATCACCGCCACCTGCCGGGAACGTTCATCGTCTTGCCGGGTGAAGAAGCGGCCTTGCTTCAGCGGGATGGTCATCGCCTTTAGATAGTCGGGCTCCACGCCATAGACCAGCGCCATATTCATCTCGCTTTGATTCGCAGGTTTAGGCCCACCTTCGAGCCAAAACCACACATCGTCTTCGTTCTGCAACGGCAAAGCGCCCGTAGAAAATGAAGCGGCGGCGACGCCCGGCGTGTTGCTGACTTTGTCACTCTCTTCACGCAGCGCTGCGCGCACCGTCTCCGGGCTCGCATTGCTCATCTCCGGCGCCAGGTCGAGAGAAAACGTCAGCAGGTTATCGGCACGAAATCCCGGGTCCACCTGCCACAGGGCGGTGAGGCTGCGAATCATCAAGCCTGCGCCGATCAGCAGAATCAGCGCGAGGGCCATTTCCACGGCGACGAAAACTCCCTGTGCGCGCGCCCGCCCGCTGCTCGCGCCGCGACCTCCCTCCTTCAGCGATTCCGAAACGCGCTCGCGCGAAACTCTAATCGCAGGCGCCAAGCCGGCCAGCAGTCCGGTCAGCAGAGAAATCACAAACGTGAACAGCAGCACGCGGTTGTCCAGTGTCACTTCACTGGCGCGCGGCAAGGCGGTTGGTAACACCGACAACGCCAGCTTCGTTCCCCACCCAGCCACAAGCAAACCGAGCGCGCCGCTGAGCAAGCCGAGGAGAATGCTCTCCGTCAGCATTTGTCGCAACAAGCGAACGCGGCCCGCTCCCAGTGCCGAACGGATAGCAAACTCTCGCGTGCGTCCCGTAGCGCGCGCGAGCATGAGATTGCTGACGTTAACGCAGGCGATGAGCAGAACAAACCCCACCGCCGCCAGCAACATGAAAAGCGTAGGCCGTATGCTGCCGACCACTCTTTCCTTAAGCGGTATGACCGCGGCGCCGTTATTCCGGTTGGTCTGCGGGTAGGTGTTGGCAAGGTCCTGCATCACTCGATTCAGATCGGCCCGCGCCTGGTCCACCGTAACGCCGGGCTTGAGTCGGCCGATGCCGTGAAGCCCGAGGGCCGCACCACGATTTTTGAGCGCGGGATTATTCCACTGGCCGATCGGCACATACACATCCGCGCCCGCAGTCAGAGTAAAGCTTGCCGGGATGACACCAACGACCGAATAACTCTTCGCGTCGAGCGTAATTCCCTGCTCCAACACGCCTGGCGCGGCATTGAACTTCCGGCGCCAGAGGTCCTCGCTTATCAGCACTACCGGACCGGCGCCGCTCTCGTCTTCGCCGGGGGCGAAGGTCCTCCCCAATGCCGGCTTGACGCCGAGCACTGAAAAGTAATCTGCGGAGACAAGGCGCGCGTTAACGCGTTCGGGCTCGCCGGCGCCAATCAGGCTAAAGGTGGTCGCGCGCGAAATGGCCATCGCCGAGAAGGTTTGGTTTTGTTTCTGCAAGTCGCGAAAGTTGGGATAAGGCATCGCGCCCGCGTCGAAGTTCGGCTTGCTCTGGTGCAAGGTCATCAGCTGCTCGGGCTCGGGGAACGGCAGCGGATTGAGCAACACGCCGTTGACTACGGAAAAGATTGCGGTGTTGGCGCCGACACCGAGCGCGAGTGAGCAGACGGCGACAATCGAGAAAGCGGGCTGCCGCAGCAGCCCACGTAATCCATAGCGCAAGTCTTGCCAGAGCGTGTTCATTTTATTCCTCCTTTTCGATTACGCGCTGAAGGTGCGCTTCGAAGGTAGCCGGAGGTGAAACCTCTGGACCTGTGATCCCGCGCTGAAAGCGCGTTCCGAAGGTAGCCAGAGGTGAAACCTCTGGACTGTCATCGTCCATTCCCCGGCGCACCGGAGGTGCGCTCAGATTATCTGTGCGCGCGCTTACAGCGCGCATTTTCAAAACCCTCACTGATCCAGACGTTTCACGTCTGGCTACCCTCATTGCGCGCGCTGCCGCGGCGCAATAATCAAAACTCCTCGCCGTGATCCAGACGTTTCACGTCTGGCTACTTTCGCTGCGCGCGCTACCGCGGCGCAGTAATGCAGGCTACACACTCAAAAGTTCACTCGTAACGCAGCGCCTGTAGCGGGTCGAGACGCGTAGCGCGCCGCGCCGGAATATAACAAGCGAGCAGCGCCACGATGGCCAACAACACCGCCACGGACGCAAAAGTGATCGGATCTTTTGCCGTGACGCCGAAGAGCAGACTCGCAATCACACGCGTGAGGGCAAACGCGCCGAGCAGCCCAATTCCCAAACCGAGCAAGACCAGCTTGAAACCCTGCGAAACGATCATCACCACCACGTCGCGCGTCTGCGCACCGAGGGCCATGCGAATGCCGATCTCGTTGGTGCGTTGGGCCACTGAATAACTCATCACGCCGTACAGGCCGACGATCGTCAGTATCAGCGCGACTATCGCGAAGATCATCAGCAGCGTGGCGTTGAAGCGCGGCGCTGCCACTGTATTCGAGATGTATTCCTCCATCGTCTTGAGGTTGAAGACCGGCACCTCTTTATCCATCGCATGCACTTCGTTTTGCACCGAAGCAATCAGCGCGTGCGGATCGTTGGCAGTTCTGACTACCATCGTCATCTGGTTGAAAGGAACCTGCGCTTGCGGCACGAAATAACCCGCGCGCAGATCGGAGCTGAGGTTCCGGTTTCTCACGTCGCCGACGATGCCGATGATCTCGCGCCATCCTGGTTCTGCATCGCTGGTAGAGATGCCAGGCTTGATTCGCTTGCCGACCGGATCTTCGTTAGGAAAGAATTTTTTGACGAACGCCTGATTGACGATCACCACGCCCGGTGCCTTGGCTCCGTCGCGCTGGTTAAACTCGCGCCCTTTGATTAGCGGCACGCCCAGCGTCTTGAAATAGTCGTCGCTGATGGCAAAGAAATCGGCGGAAGGTTGATTGCCTTTCGCCTCGGGCCTCCCTTCGGTTTCGAAGGAGATGCTGAACATGTCGCCGCTGAGCGGCAGTGGAATTACTGAGCTCGCGGAAGTTACACCCGGGAGTGCCTGCAGTCGCGCAACCAGGTCTCGATAAAACTGATCTTGTTTCTCAGTCGGGTATTTAACTTCAGGGATGCCAACGACGAAGGTCAGCAGGTTCTGCGACTGAAACCCCGGACTGACATTTCGCAAACGCCAGAGACTTTGAATGAGCAGTCCGGCGCCCACCAGCAACACCACCGCAATCGCCAGTTCCGCAATCACCAAAACGCCGCGCGTGCGATTACGGCGCGCGCCTTCGCCCCCCGCACGTCCACCTTCTTTGAGAGCTTCGGTCAGCTCAGTCTTCGACGAGTGAAGTGCCGGAACTAGACCAAACACAACACCGGTCAGCACAGAAACTGCGAGCGTGAACGTAAGGACGCGCCAGTCAAGGCCAACCTGAAGCGCGCGTGGAATGTTTTGTTTGCCAAGAGCGAGCAGCAGGTCAGACCACCAAACAGCCAGGAACAATCCCAACGCTCCTCCGGCGAGCGAAAGCACGACACTCTCTGTCAACAACTGCCGCACCACGCGCATGCGGCTGGCGCCGAGCGCCGCGCGGATGGCCATCTCCTTATGCCGCGACATCGCTCGTGCCAGCAGCAAATTGGCAACGTTCGCGCAAGCGATCAGGAGTACGCAGCCGACTGCGCCCAACAAAATGAGCAGCGCCGGACGAATGTCGCCGACAAGCGCTTCGAGTGTCGGTTCGACGCTCGTGCTTTTGTGCAGGTTCTTATCGGGATACTGTTGCTCGAGCCGCGCGCTGATCGAAGTCATCTCCGCTTGCGCCTGGGTTTTCGAGACGCCAGGTTTCAGCCGCGCGATTACGTTCATGTAATGCGCGCCGCGTTCGTTGGTAATTGGATCCGCGCCTTCGCGATCAATCGCAACTGTGGTCCACAGTTCCACCGGATCGTTTTGCACCGGGAACTGGAAAGCACGCGGCATCACGCCAACGATAGTGAACACTTTGCCGTCGAGCGTCATCGGTTGGCCCACGATGTTAGGGTCTGAATTGAACCGCTGTTGAAAAAGCTGCTGGCTCAACATCACTACGCGGCCGCTCTCGCCCGGCGCGTCCTCTTCGGAACGAAAGCTTCGGCCAATCACCGGCGCCACACCGAGGAGCGGAAACAGATCGGCATTGACCACTGCGCCCTGCAAACGTGAGGAGTCGCCGCGGCCCGTCAGGATGAAGTCGCTCGTGTGATAGCTGGCCATGCGTTCGAACACATGATTCTGCTCGCGCCAGTCGGCGAAATTCAGGTACGACGCGGAGCCGCGTTTGTAACCGCGAGTAGTATCCGTTTCCCAGACGTTCATCAGGGCTTCGGAATTGGCGAAAGGCAGCGGCCTTAGCAGCACGCCATTAACCACGCTGAAGATCGCGGTGTTCGCCCCAATCCCCAGCGCGAGCGCGATGGTGGCAACGATGCTGACGCTCGGCGCTTTGAGTAGCATTCGTAGTCCGTAGCGAAGGTCCTGCCAAAACATTTCCATTTTGTTTCTCCGTTATTACATGCTCCGAATAAAAGATAGTGCGATCTTTGTGCTTTGTACTTAGTACTTAGTGCTTGCTTGTCTGAGAACCGCGAATCAACCAAGTACCAAGTTCTAAGCACAAAGACCAGAGTCCCCAAGTCCAAAGGCAGTCCAACTCACTCGTAGCGCAGCGCCTCCAGCGGATCTACTTTCGTCGCGCGCCGTGCCGGGAGATAACAAGCGAGCAACGCTACGACGATTAGTCCGAGTGCGACTGTCGCATAGGTGAACAAGTCGGTCGGCCTGACGGCGAACAACAGCGTCGTCATCAAACGTGTCAGCATTAGCGCGCCAACCACACCGATTCCCACCCCAATCAAAACAGTCGTTAACCCGTCGCGCACGATCAGCTTCACAACGTCCATGGTCTGCGCGCCGAGGGCCATGCGAATGCCAACTTCGCGCGTGCGTTGTGCCACCGAGTACGAAATCACGCCATAAATTCCGACGCCCGCCAGCGCGAGGGCCAGCACGGCAAACACCGCCAGCAGGATCATCGAGAAGCGACGGTCGGCGACCGACTGGTAAAGCATCTGCTCCATCGTGCGCACGTTGAAAACAGCCTGGTTCTTGTCGAGCGCGGAGATTTGATTACGCACCGCCGGCGCCAGGCCGAGGGGCTCGGCGTTAGTGCGGACCAGCAGGTTCACGCGCCTCACATAACGCGGCAGCACCGCGACCGGAATTTGATCGAAGTTGAAATAGAACTCAGCTTGAGCTGGATTTTGCCCGTCGAGACCGAAGTGTTCGACGTGTCTCACTACCCCGACGATCTCCTGGCTTTCGGAACCGGGCACGGCGAGCTTAATGCGCTTGCCCAGCGGATCTTCGTTAGGAAAATGCTGGCGCGCAAAAACTTCATCGATCAACGCGACCCGCGGAGTATCGCGCGTGTCGTGAGCCGTAAACGATCGCCCGCGCAGCAGACTGATCCCCATCGATTCGAGGTAGCCGGCGCTGGCGATGTAAAGAATCCCGCTCGGCTCCTGGCCGGCAGCCGGTGGGGCATGCTCCTCAATCAAGAACGGCGGCTGATTGGCTCCTTCAAACGGAAGGCCGTTAGAGACTGCGACTTTTTCCACGCCCGGCAGTTTCTCAACGTTCTGCCGCAGTTCGCTGAGAAAGTTTGCGACTCTTTGTCCTTGATCGGGAGGCGCCTGCACCGAGATTTGCATCGTGAGCAGCTTGTCAGGATTGAAACCAGGATTCACCTGGCTCAAACGCCAGAAACTTTTAACCAGCAGACCCGCACCCACGAGCAGGGCGAGCGTAAGCGCTACTTCAGAGATCACCAGAATCCTTCCGGTGCGATTGCGCGTGCCGGATGAACTGCGCTGCCCTTCTTTGAGGGCTTCGGTAAGATTTGGGCTGAACGACTGCAGCGCCGGCACTAAGCCAAAGAGGATTCCTGTTAGCGCGGTGGCGGCGAGAGTGAAGGCCAGCACCCAACCATCAACGCCCACTTCGGCGATCCTGGGAACGCCTTCAGGCATGTATGAAATTATTAGTTGGGTTCCCCAGATCGCGAGCAGCAGTCCGGCGGCGCCGCCCGCGACTGCCAGCAGCAGGCTTTCTGTCAACAGTTGCCGGATGATACGCAACCGGCCGGCGCCGAGGGCCGTGCGAATTGCGATTTCCTTTTGCCGTGCGGTCGAGCGCGTTAACAAAAGGTTGGCGACGTTTGCGCAAGCGATCAGTAGAACGAAAGCGACTGCGCCCAGCAGCGTGAGCAGCGTCGGACGAATATCGCCAATAACGCTCTCGCGCAAAGATTCGAGGCGCACGCCGCGACCGCTGTTGCTTTCCGGATATTGCTCGGCCAGGCGCGCCGCGATCGTGCTCAGTTCCGCCTGCGCTCGTTCCAGCGGCACATCTGCCTTCAGCCGCGCAATCGCGCGTACACCAGGATCCTTACCGCGCAACTTAAAACGTTCGGCGGAAAGTCCGATCGGCACAGACACGTCGGCCTCGGCGCCAAACTGGAAATCGCGCGGCGTGATGCCGATGACTGTGAACGTTTGCCCATTCAGCGTGAGTTGCTTGCCGATAATGTTTTCGTCGGCACTCAACCGGCGCTGCCACAGACTTTCGCTGATGATGACGGCCGGTGTGGCACCGGGCTGATCGTCTTCCGCCAGGAAGTCGCGGCCGCGAATCGGCTTGATACCGAGCGTGCTGAGGAAGTTTGCCGTAACCAGCCGGCCCTGGAGTCGTTCGCTTTCGCCGACGCCGGTGAGGTTGAAGCTTTCGCGCGGACGCAGTGCCGCGACGTTTTCAAAAACCGTGCTCTGGCTGCGCCAGTCAAGAAAGTTTGCGTAGGAACTGCCGATCAGCCGGCCCGCGGAAGTCTCGTTGATGACAAGCAGACGATCAGGCTGTGCGTAAGGCAATGGCCGCAGCAGAACTGAATTGACGACACTGAAGATTGCCGTGTTGGCGCCGATGCCAAGGGCGAGCGTGATCACGGCAACGAGCGTGAAGCCGGGACGCTTCAATAGGTTTCGAAACGCGTAGCGCAGGTCTTGCAGTAATCTAAGCATCGTGGCCTCCTCGGAAGTCTTAGCCGCGGATTTACGCGGATTCCCGCAGATATGAAATTAAATCGTCAACGTTGACTTCTAACCGTTCTCATCCGCGTTTCATCAGCGTAAATCCGCGGCTAAATCTATTTACTCGTAACGCAAAGCCACTAACGGATCGACGCGTGTGGCGCGCCGCGCCGGCAGATAGCACGCCAGCAGCGCAACAAAGAACAGCGCCCCGAGCACAATGGCGAACGTTGAAAGGTCGTTTGTTTGTACTTCGAAGAGCAACGAGCGCAACAACCGCGTCAGCCCCAGCGCGGCCACGACGCCGAGCGCCATGCCGGCGAGCGCCAGCGTCAGTCCCTGCCGCAACACCATCTTTAAAATGTCGGTCGGCCGCGCGCCCAGCGCCATGCGCACGCCGATGTAGTGCGTCTGTTGACTGACGGAATACGAAACCACGCCGTAGATACCGATCGAAGCCAACAACAGCGCGATGCCGGCAAAGATGCTGATCAGCAGCGCCGGAAAGCTTCGCATGAATGCCGCCGGCGAATCGGAAATGATCTTGTCCATGGCGCGGACGTTGAAAACCGCGACGTCTGGTTCAAGCGAGCGCGCCTCGCTGCGAATCGAATTGACTAATGCGTTTGGATCCCCAGTGGTGCGCACCACGAGGTTCGCGCCCGGTCCGGGAAAGCGTTTGTACGGGTAATACAAAACTGGGCGGAGCGCTTCATCGAGTCCGCCAATTTTTACGTCGCCCACCACGCCGACAATGATGTCAGGCGGTCCCTGCACCGAGCCGTAAGAAATTTTTCGTCCGATCGGATCGCGACCGGCGAAGATTTTGTCTGCCGTAGTCTTGCCGATAATTACCGGGCCGCCCTGGTTCGGCGTCGCGCGATCGCGATCATCAAACATTCGTCCGGCGACCAGCGGCACACCCAGAGTCTGGAAATAACTTTCATTGACGGTGCGCACGTTGGCTTCAATTTCCTGTCCCGGCGGCGGCACTGGGTCGCCATCGACCGTGAAGCGCGTAGTATTGCCACCTTGCAACGGCAACACGTCGACGGTGCCGGACCCGCCGGTTCCCGGTAGTGAATCGACGCGTTGCTTCAGTTGATTGAAGAACTCGATCTGTTTGTTCGCGTCAGAAAGTTTGGCTGGCGGAACGGCCACAGTCAGCGTCAGCAATCGTTCGGGATTGAAGCCGACATTTGATTGCAATAATCGCAGCAGGCTTTTCATCATCAGCCCGGCGCCGACGAGCAAAACGACCGCGAGGGCAATCTCCGTCATGACTAAAGCGCTGCGCAAACGATGACCGGAGCCGCCCGCGGTATTCCGGCCCCCTTCTTTCAACACCTCATTCAAATCCGGACGCGACGATTGCAGCGCGGGCGCGAGTCCAAACACGATGCCGGTAAGGAGCGACAGACCAAAGGAAAACAGCAGAATGCTCCGGTCGATGTGCAATGACCTGAGAAACGGCAGCGCATTTAGTTGCGTGTCGGGAAGGATCGCGACTACGCCGCTGATTCCCCAATATGCGATCAGCAGACCGGCAACGCCGCCGGCAACAGAAAGCAGTACCGACTCCGTCAGCAGTTGGCGAATCACGCGCCAGCGACTGGCCCCGAGGGCGGCGCGAATTGCAACTTCTTTGTGTCGCGCCAGCGAGCGCGTCAGCATCAGACTCGCGACATTCGCGCACGCAATCAACAGCACGAAGCCGACCGCCGCCAGCAAAACCATCAAAACCGGTTTCACCTGGCCCACGACCTGTTCCTGCAACGGAATCAGCTTGAGGGTGGTGCCGGCGTGTGATTGCGCTTGCTCTTGTTCAATGCGCTTGGCGATCACGCTCAGCTCCGATTGCGCCTGGGCCGCGGTGACTCCGGGCTTGAGCCGGCCGATGAGATTCGTGCCGTGCAGACTGCGGCGCGTACGCTGTGCGTCCGATGGCTGGTAAGGTCGCCAGAGGTCAGCGTTGCGCAGTGCAAACTGAAAACTTGCCGGCAACACGCCGACGATCGTGTAGTTATCGCCGTTATAGGTAATTGCCTGGCCGATAACTCCCGGGTCGCCGCCGAAGTTGCGCTGCCACATTCCATAAGTGAGGACCATCACGCGAGGCGCGCCGGGCTTATCTTCACCTGGTTGAAACGTGCGGCCGAGGAATGGTTCGACTCCGAGCACGGAAAAGAAATTGGCGGTGGCGCTCGGACCAAACACGCGTTGCGGCTCGCCGCGGCCGGTGATTATCCCGCCGCCGCCGGTGTAGCCCGCGAGTCCTTCAAGCACCTGGTTCTGTTGATAGTCCTCGTAATCAGGATAGGAAAATTCACGCTGCGCAAATTGCTTTTGCGGCGTGACCTCCCACAGGTGATAGAGATTCTCCGGCGACTTGTAAGGCAGACCGCGAAGCAAAGCCGCGTCAACGACGGTAAAGATCGCGGTGCTGCCGCCAATGCCGAGCGCAAGCGTCATCACCGCGATCAGCGTAAAGCCAGGTTTCTTCAACATGGTCCGAACCGCGTAACGCAGGTCTTGTAGTAGTCTGAGCATCGTTGCCTCCTTGGAAGTTTGGCCGCGGATTTACGCGGACTCACGCGGATATGAAACTAAATCGTCAATGTTGACATTTAATTGTTCGGAGATCCGCGTGTCATCCGCGTAAATCCGCGGCAAATTTCTACTCGTATCTGAGCGCCACCAGCGGATCGACTTTCGTCGCGCGTCGCGCCGGTATGTACGACGCGAGCAACGCAGTGGCGAGCAAACACACCGACACGGCTGCAAACGTAAACGCGTCGGTCGGCTTTACGCCAAACAACAAACTCGACATCAACCTCGTCACCGCAAACGCGCCGGCTAATCCCAAAGCGACGCCCACGATCGCGAGCACCATCCCGTTCTTCAACACCAGCTTCATCACGTCGCCCACCTGCGCGCCGAGTGCGATACGAATTCCAATCTCCTGCGTTCGTTGAGTGACGTAGTAAGCAGTAACGCCGTAGATTCCAATCATTGCCAGCAGCAGAGCCACGCCGGCGAAAGCCGTCAACAACAACATCGACATTCGCTGCGGCGCTACCGAAGTCGCGAGCACGTCGTTCATTGTCTTGACGTTGAAAACCGGAATGCCTTTATCGAGTGCGCGGATTTCGCTGCGCGCGGCCGCAGCCGTGTTCAGCGGATCGCCACTCGTGCGAATCACGAGCGACATGCCGCTCCAACCCGAATCCTGTGCATAAGGTACATACATCTGTTGCTCAGGTTCGGCGTCCAGCGATGCTTTGGTATCGCCAACCACGCCAACGATCTCGCGCGGAAATTTCTCGTCACGCCAAATCGTGATTCGTTTGCCGAGCGGGCTTTCGCCCGACCAAAGCCGGCGCGCCATGGTCTCGTTCACGATCAAAACCTTGGTGGTCTGGTCTGTGTCCTGATCGCTGAAGACGCGACCCGCAACAAGTGGAATTTGCAGCGTGCGAAAATAATTGGGCGTCGCCGCCAGATAAGTGGCGGCGGTGGATTCTTCGGGTGTGAAGGGACGGCCCTCGCGAATGTAGGAACGGCCCACGTTGAAAGTGTCGCCACCAAGCGGGAGACTCAACACGGCGCCGGCTGACTGCACGCCGGGCATCGATTGCAGATGTTCAATCGTCTGCCTCAGCATCTGCACGCGCGGCTCGCCTTTCGGATATTTCGTCGACGGCAAAGAGACGCGCATCGTCAGCACGTTGTCCGCTGTGAAACCGGGACTGACGTCGCGCAGTCGCATGAAGCTCTTGATTAGCAAGCCGGCGCCGACCAGCAACATAAACGAGAGTGCAATCTCCGCAACCATCATCGCGCTGCGCAAACGTTTGTTATGCGCGCCCCCTGAGCCGCCGCGTGCGCCTTCCTTCAATCCGCCGCTCAGGTCGGTGCGCGAAGCCTGTAATGCCGGCGCCAGCCCAAAGACGATGCCGGTCAGGATCGTCAGACCGAGCGTGAACAGAAACACGCGGGTGTCTGGTTTGATTTCGTCAAAACGCGGTGTGTTTGGTGGGCTGAGTGAAATAAAAAGCTTCGTAAGCCAGAAACTAAGCGTCAACCCGATGCCGCCGCCGATCACTGACAACAGCAAACTCTCCGTCAACAACTGCCGCACGACACGCCAGCGACTCGCGCCGAGCGCGGCACGCAAGGCAATTTCTTTTTGCCGGCCAGTGCCGCGCGCGAGCAGCAAGTTGGCGACGTTCGCACACGCAATCAGCAAGACGAACGCGACCGCGCCGAGCAGGACCAGCAGCGACCTGCGCATCGAGCCAACCATCCGTTCCTGCAGATTGGTCACGCGCACGTTCCAGCCGGTGTTTGTTTCCACGTAAGTTTGCGCGAGCCGCTGGTTGATGGTGTCGAGTGATGACTGTGCCTGGGCAATGGACACGTTCGGTTTGAGCCTCGCCACCACGTTAAAGAAACGATTGTCTCGTCGCTCGGCAGCCGCATCGATTGGATAAGGAACCCAGAGTTCCGACTGGTCCGGATAATCAAAACCGGCCGGCATGACACCAACTATCGTAGTGCTTTTGTTGGAAAGTATGACCTTGCTGCCAATGGCACTCTCGGCGCCGCCAAAGCGCCGCTGCCAAAGACCATAACTAATTACGACCACCGGATCGCGGCCCTTCACCGCGTCGTCCGCCTGCAGCGTACGTCCTCTGAAAGCGGGCGTGCGAAACAGCGGAAAGAAATCGGTAGTGGCGCTGGTGCCACGCACCCGTTCTGTTTCGTCGCCGTTTGTCAGCAGCGAACCTCCGGAAACAAAACCGGCGAGTTGTTCGAAAGCCTGATTCTGTTGTTGCCAGTCAGCGAAGTCAGGGATCGACATGTTGCTCTGCGTGATGCCGGCGCCGGCGTTCACACCCTCGAGCATGACGATGCGCTCCGACTCGGGATAGGCGAGCGGCCGCAGCAGGACTGCGTTGACCGCGCTGAACATCGCGCTGTTGGCGCCAATGCCGAGCGACAACGTGATCACGGCGATCAGCGCGAACCCCGGATGCTTAAGAAGTGATCGGATGCCGTAGCGCACGTCTTGCCAAAGATTTTCCATGATTACCTCGAGAAGTATTGCCGCGGATTTTCGCGGATTCACGCGGATCTAAAAATCAAATCATTCAAATCAGTTGGATCGACCCTCTAATGTTCTGATCCGCGTTTCATCCGCGTAAATCCGCGGCCGAATTCCGTTATTCATATCTGAGCGCCTCCAGCGGATCGACTTTCGTCGCCCGCCGCGCCGGCAGATAACACGCGAGGAACGCAACCGCCCCCAACAAAGCAGCGACGATCGAAAATGTGCGCGGGTCGGTCGGGCTTACTTCAAACAGCAAGCTCGACAACAGTCGCGTCAACGCGAAGGCCGCGCCCAGTCCAATCACAATGCCGATGAACGCGACGCGCATTCCCTGCCTCAGGACCATCTTCAAAACATCCCCGGCGCGAGCGCCGAGCGCCAGGCGGATACCGATCTCCTGAGTGCGCTCGCTGACTGAAAACGAAATGACGCCGTAGACTCCGACGATGGCGAGGGTTAGCGCGATGAACGACAGCGAGCCGAGCAGCAACATAATGAAGCGCCGCTGCGCCACCGACGCGTGCAAGAGATTCTCCATCGGCTCGATTGCGTAAACTGGTTGGGCGCGATCGATCGAAGCCAGTTCTTTCCTGACTGCCGACGTAATACTTGCCGGGTCAGTCTTCGCCTTGATCACGAAACCCATGCGCGGCCACGATTCAAGATCCTGCAGGTAAGAAATGAACGCAGTCGGCACGGGCGGCTCGCTGAGGCTCGCGTGATGATTGTCGCCAACCACGCCGACGATCGTGCGCCAGGAAGTGTCTTTCGAGCTCTCGCCGATTATTAGTCGCTTACCAATCGGGTCTTCGTTGGGCCAATAGCGCCGGGCCATCGCATTGTTGATGACGATCACGCGCTCGCTGTTTTCAGTGTCAGACGCATTTAGGCCGCGGCCCTGCTTGACGGGGATTTCCAGCGTCGAGAAGTAGCTCGGACTGACAATCTGAAAATCCATGGTGACGTTTTCATCGGCCTTCGGTGCCGGGCGTCCTTCAACCTTGAAGCCGCGGTTCATGCTCGAGCCGGTCAGCGGCAGGCTCATAACCATCCCGGCGGATTCAACGCCCGGCAAAGTCTGAAGATGTTCGAGTACGGTGGTGTAGAACGCGCTGCGCGTCTTCGGAGTGGGATATTTTTTGTTGGAAGGGGCGATCTTCGCGGTCAGCACGCGGTCAGGGTTGAAGC
>Ga0207681_10001091_pt1 | contig 17618 bp, 12 predicted proteins | sample KBSS53metaG_FD_184324 | JGI IMG/M metagenome (GOLD analysis project Ga0207681, IMG submission 184324) | Switchgrass rhizosphere microbial communities from Kellogg Biological Station, Michigan, USA - KBS S5-3 metaG (SPAdes) (version 2) | ecosystem: Host-associated > Plants > Roots > Rhizosphere... | reverse complement strand
ATGTTGAACAAGCCCTTCCTAACGGTCGGGCTACTGCCACGTTTCGTAAGCGGCAGCACTACCTAAGAACTTGACGCGGATTGAGTATGTTATCCTCGGCGCGATTCCATCGCCCGAGAAGCAAGCGATCCATATGGCCAAAAAGGTTCTCGACGCCGCCGAATACGACACTGACAAAGCTGAACATGCCCATTATCTCCGAAACTACGAAGAGCATTTCCAGTCGCTGCACGACGAGCCGGTAAAGTTGCTCGAGCTGGGCGTCTTCAAGGGCGGCTCTCTGCTGCTGTGGCGCGACTACTTCCCGCGCGGAACGATTGTCGGTCTGGATCTAAATCGAGTTGACTTGCCGGATGAGAGCGGAAGAATTCGTTTGTACCAGGGCAGGCAGGAAGACACGGACTTACTGGATCGAATTGCGAACGAGAATGCTCCTGAAGGATTCGACATCATCATTGACGACTGCTCGCATATCGGCGAGCTGACGCGCCTGAGCTTTTGGCATCTCTTCGATAATCATCTCAAGCCGGGCGGCGTTTATGTGATCGAAGACTGGTCTACCGGCTATTGGGATTCGTTTTTCGATGGTGCCGCTTTTAGTTATGCACCAAAGCTGCATTTCAGTCCGGCGGGCTTCAAGGTCAGATCCAAACTCGCGCACCTGCAAAGGAGCGCGCCCTTTCTGAGCGGCATCGTCACCTACGCGAAACGCTTGTTGAATCGCCGGCAGTTTCGCAGCCATAACTATGGGCTGGTGGGTTTCGTGAAGGAGCTGGTGGATGAATGCGGCATGGCCGACATTACTCGGGCCGATCTCGGTACGCCGCCCTACCGTCTGTCAAAATTCAAACATATGAAGATTGCGCCGGGGCAGGTTTTCATCGTGAAAGCATAGACGACAGCAAGAGTAAGTTTCGTGGGGGCACGGCTCATTGCAGAAGCCCGACCGTCAGGGAGGGACACCGCAGAAGCCCGACTGTTGACGCCCTCCCTGACGGTCGGGCTTCTGCAATGAGCCGTGCCCCCTACCCTCGCTACAGCCTTCCGTATCGCTCAAAAGTTTTCTGTTGCCGGTAGCGGGCGCGTCCGCGCATGAACGAATTCGGAATTAACAGACGCAGCAGCAGCTTCGCACCAACGCGAGCCGATCGCGCTCCGCGCAGGTTCTTCCTTATCAACTGTAACGCCTGAGCTTTTTCCCCAACGCGCAAAAAATCCTCGGCGCGGTTGAAGCGCGTCGTCGTTTGCAGTCGTTCGATCTCTGGTTCCGTAAATCCAAATCGCAAGGCTGCGTCGCGCTGGGCCCGCAATTGCTCTTCGAGCATCAGTCTCTGGTCCCAACTCACATTCGAGTCATGCCGGCGCCAGGCAGAGAGAACTCGGGCGTCAAACGCAAATTCGCCTGCGCCGCTCAAACGCAGGTAAAGATCGTAATCTTCCAAACGCGACTCTTCGCGCCAACGCTCGTCTTCAAGGGCCTGGCGGCGGTAAAGCACCGTCGGACTCATGGGCCCGGTGGTTTCAAGCAGCATCGCGCGCGCATCGCCATCGGCGTAGCTGGCCCACTCGGCGGTTGAGTCGACGATTCTGTTTTCCTCGTCGATAAAAAAGGCATGACCGTACGCGAGCACCGCCTTCGGCCGCGACTCAAGCAGCTCCACGCGAGCGCTCAGAAATTCCGGCAGCCACAAATCGTCCGAGCCAAGGTAAGCGAAATATTCTCCGCGGCTTCGAGCGAAGCCTTCGTTTAGCGCCGCGCAAAGGCCGCGGTTCTCGCGAACCAGCAGCTCACACGGAAAAGGGCACTCCTTAAGTACACGTTCAATGATCGCGGGGGAATCATCGGTCGAACCGTCATCGATCACCAGCAACTGGATCGGCGCGAGGGTTTGCTTGAAGATTGAACGCAGCGCTGCTTCAACAAATCGCGCATGGTTGAACGACGGCACGACCACAGAAACTGCCATTTGTTTATCGACACTTGCTTGTTCAGTCTCTTCGTGTGGCTCGATTGCGATCATTACTCATGTTCTCTCAGCGCCAAAGGCGAGAAATACTGTCAGGACAATCATCATGTCGCGCTTTCAGCGCTTTAATCACGGCTTAACGCTTTCTCCCTGCGGCGTCGCCCCAGGCTATTACATTTCGCGCCGCTGGCGCTCGGAAGTCAGACAAGTCAGACTTTGCGATCCCGCGCTGGCAAAGTTAAGGTATCAGCGCACCTTTCAATTTGCCTTTAACGCATTCCGCGGCAACAATCCAACGATCTCGATGAACCGGAGAATTATACTCTTTGGCCCAATGCCGCCGCCTTATGGCGGAGTGACAACCTACATGCAGGCGCTCGTGGCGCGGCTGGGAAATAGAATTCGAGTTTGGACTTACGGCGGCGCGAAGCCGAGAGATCCGTCGCAGCGCTTCGTGGCACATCGCCGCCTGGGAACGCTTTGGGCGCTGCTCGCCGAAGGCCGGCGTGCGCGCATTCTCGATGCAACGCACTTTCATCTGGAGTATCCGAACCCGCTGCTGCTGCTTGTTTGGCTCACACTCAAATGGCCGTTCGGTTTTGAATGGTACAAAAACATTCACGACGGTTCACTGCCCAGGCGCTATCCCGAGTTTGGCGGGTTCAGGCGTTGGCTGTTTCATCGCGCGGTAAACGCTGTCGATGAATTCGTGGTCGTCAGCGAGGACTTGCGCCGGTGGCTTGCAGAGGAAATTGGCGTACGACAACGCATCCACGTGATTCCTGGTCTATTGCCGCCCGCTCCAGCTTCCGCGAGCGACCTATCGAGTACTACGAAAAACTTGATCGCGCCTTATCTGGCCCGCGCCACGCGAGTCTGTTCCATCGGTGTGTTTTTCTCGAGCTACGGTTTTCGCGATGTGGCCGAAGCGGTTGAAGAGCTGCGCCGCCGCACCAATAAAGACATCGGGTTATTACTACTCGACGGCGCATTCGTGCGCGATGAAACTTATCGCGAGGAAGTGCTGTGGGACCGCGACTGGATTACGGTGCTGGAAGAAGTTCCCAATCCGGAGATTCATGAAATCCTGAAACGGAGCGACGTGTTTGTGCGCGCGTTTGCCGACGAGAGCTATGGCCTTTCGCGGATCGAGGCGTTATGGTGCGGGATACCGGTAATCGCAACGCGCGCAGGCGAAACGCGCGGCATGATGCTTTACGATTTTGGCGACGTGCCGCAGCTGGTTAATCAGTTGCAGTCCGTGCTGTTGTATCCCGCGGTTGAGGATCCAAATCCCTGGGCCGCGCGTTACCAGCGCGAGGCGGAAGAGAATTTGCGGGCGCTGAAAGAAGTGTTGGGTGTTGAGAAGTAGCGGAGTCGAAAACTGGAGCTGTATTACGAAGGGCAGTTTAGATAACACCTACCGCGAAGCGGTTTTATAACTTAGCTCAGGGTTGCCGCGTTTCGCGGCTACCCTGGGAATGAAGCAATGTCGCATTCCAGCCCTGAAACGGTTGAGAAATTTGTTTCCTGGAAAACGGATATAACCCCGTTGGGGTTTGAAATCTTTCAAATTGGTCCCCCAGGGTAGCTGCGCGGCGCAGCAAGCCTGGGCTAAGTTAACTAACCGCTTCGCGGTACATTCGGCGGGCTATTAAGATTTTGCACGCAATCGAGTAAACGGCCACGCCCGCTAGCATGAAAAGAAAATAGTGGATGACCAGCACGTAGCGGTATTCGGTGTGAAGCGCTGACTGCGTGCAGAAGTAATAAAAGGGAACTACCAGCAACAGCGCGAGCTTTTGAAATTCTCGGCGGTAGGCGAGGAGTGCCGCGCCAAGCAAGACAAGCGGCAGGAAAATCACTGTGATGAAAAGTTTTTGCACCAGACGCACCTGGCGGCCAATCAGTCCGGCGCTAGGCGACGAGAGTCGCAGCGGCGTTCTTTCGAGTCGTAACATCGACGCGGCGCGACGCAACATCACTCCGAAGAACCAAATCGGATGAGTGCGAATTACCGCAACGCCACGCGCCACGCGCGCACGATCGCGCGCAACGCCGTCGGGTGTAAACAGCGAGTTGGCATAATCCGGACGCTGGAAAGTGTCGGCTTCGCCGCGAAGAAGTTCCTGATCAGTTGCGGGCAAGCCAAGCGAGCCGTCGCTGTTGTAATCTGCAAGTCCTTCGAGGAGTGTTTGGCCCGCTCCCAGCGATACCGGAATGAACTTGCCGAACACGAGTGCGTTGCGGATTGTAAGCGGCGCAATCACCAGCAATGCGCCCGCGACTAATGCGAGCGCCGCCGGCAGTCGTCGTTCGCGTCTACTGGAGAAAAGAAAAATGAGCGCGACAAACGGCGCCAGCAAAAGGGCGTTGGCCCGCAACCAAACGGAGACGCCGATTAGCGCGCCCGCCAGTAGCAATGATAGCCACGTCGGCTTTTTCAGGCTTCGCGCGATCAGCAGGAGCGCCAGCAGAATAGGCAACGAACTGAGCGAATCGGGCAAAAGCGTGAGCGAATTCCAGCTGAATTGCGGCGCGAAAGCAGCCATGAGACCGCCGATCAATCCCACGGGCGCCGGAACAAGTTCGAACGCAATCAACATAATGATCACGACCGAAACTGAATCAAGCGTGATTTGCAAAAGTTGCGTGGCGCCCGCTGACTCGCCGGCGATGCTATAAATAACTGAGAGCAGGATTGGGTAGCCTGGCGGATGTCCCAACAGATCGGGATTGCTGGTGGTTGACGATTTGTCGTAAAGCGAGCTGAGACCATTCGTGCGCAGCAGCTCAGCGAGATGTTTGTAGTTGAGAGCGACGCTGCTCTGGACCGCGAGTGCGTCGTTGCCGGCGTCGTGCCAATTAAGCAGACGGACGCCTAGAGCGATAAGAAAAACCAACGCCAGGATAATCAACCGGCGACGCGCGCTGAGGATACTGTTCGCGGTCGCTTCATTCACACGATGATCGGTTGTTTGCCCGTCGCTGTTCTCAGCTCGTTTCATTAGCCGCGGATTATACCGAAGCCACGTGATTCAACGTCATTCGATCATTTGTTTTGCCGGAGAAGATTGGTGGTATCACCATCCGCACTCGAAATACCATTTGATGCGACGCTTCGCCGCGGCCGGTAATCGCGTGATTTTTGTAAACTCCATTTCCATGGGCCTGCCGAGTTTGGTAAACAAAGATTTGCTGCCGCGAATCGCGCGCAAGCTTCGCTCTTACGCCCGGCTCGCGCGTCCGACGCCTGAAGGTGTGACGGTAGTTTCACCTCCGGCACTCCCTTTTTTTGGCAGCCGCGCCGCGCGCGCGGTGAATCGCAAACTGCTGGCGACACAAATCGGCCGGCTGGCGCGCCTAGGTGGTCTGACACGTCCGATTCTTTGGATAGCAATTCCTACCGCAGCCGACATGATCGGACAGTTTGACGAGCGCCTGGTGATCTACCAGGTGTCAGACAAGTACGACGCGAACCTGATGGACCACGCGACGAACCTGGCCACGATCAAAAAGTTGCACGAACGTGCGATCGAAAACGCGGACCTGATTTTTTATTCCGGTAAGAAATTGTTCACTGAAGCGGAGCACGGACGCGAGCGCTCGTTTCTGATTGAACAGGCAGTTGACTTCGATCACTGGTCGCCGGTGAGTTCAGGAAAACTCGAAATAGCGGAGGCGGTCGCGCGTATTCCACGGCCGCGACTCGGTTATTTCGGCGCGGTGGAACCGTGGCTAATCGATCAGGAATTGATCAAGCGTGCGGCCCGCGAGCGTCCCGAGTGGCAGTGGGTTTTTATCGGCAACAAGTCGCGGGGGGTAGAAATTGAGGCCCTGCCCAACACACATTTTCTGCCCCCAGTGCCGTATCAGGAGCTGCCACGTTACGCCGCCGGTTTTGATGTCTGCGTGTTGCCGTGGGACACTGCGCACTCGTTTACGAGTTACGGTTCGGCGATAAAAGTGCGCGAGTACCTGGCGACCGGATTGCCTGTCGTCATCTCGCCGCTTCCTGAATACGAGGCGATGGGAAATGTTTTGCGCATCGCGCGCACCCACGATGATTGGTTTCGTTTGCTGGACGAGGCTTTGAACGAAAAGGACCCGGCGTTGGCCCACGCGCGACAGGCGGCAGTCGCCGACGGCACCTGGGACGCGCGCGCCGAGTGGGTTTCGAGTTTGATCGAAAATGCTTTGGCCGCGGATTTACGCAGATAAACGAGGATCTGAAAAAGGCAACCATAGTCTGCAACGGCGAAGTAAGATCATGAAATTTCTTTTGCTCCTTCCGATCTGCGTTAATCCGCGCAAATCCGCGGCTAATCTTTTCGAAGCGGTAAACAATTTCTGACCAGGATGAAACAGCTACTCCAGAACTTAAGAACCGGCGAGGCGACAGTCGCGGAAGTGCCGGTGCCGGTGTTGCAACCCGGCCGCATACTCGTGCGCACGGCCACTTCTCTAATCAGCGCCGGCACCGAGCGCGCGCTATCTGAATTGGGACAAAAGAGTTTGCTGGGAAAAGCCCGCGAGCGGCCGCAGCTAATCGCAAAAGTTTGGGAGAAGGTGAAAACCGAAGGCATCTCGCAAGCACTCGAAGGCGTTCGCGACAAGCTGGACCAATCACACGCCGTCGGTTACAGCGCCGCGGGAATCGTGATCGAGTGTGCGCCAGACATCACCGATTTCCGTCCAGGGGATCGAGTCGCCTGCGCCGGCACTGATTACGCGTCGCACGCTGAAATAATCTCCGTGCCGCGAAATTTGTGCGTTCGTATGCCGGCGGGTTTGAAGTTTGAGGAAGCCTCATTTGGTACCGTGGGAGCCATCGCGCTTCAAGGTGTGCGACTCGCCGAACCAACCCTCGGCGAGTCGGTAGTTGTTATCGGGCTCGGACTGGTCGGCCAGTTGACGGTGCAACTTTTGAAAGCAAACGGCTGTCGCGTGTTCGGAGTTGATATCGATGAGACGCGCAATCAGCTGGCGATTGCCTGCGGCGCGGAGGCGGTGTGCGTTCCCGCTGAAGCGCGCGCGCGCGTGCTGCGTTGGTCGAGAGGACGCGGCGCTGACGCCTGCATCATCGCGGCGGCTACGTCGTCGAACGATCCAATCGCTCTCGCCGGAGAGGTTTCGCGTCTCAAGGGTCGCGTGGTCGCGGTTGGATTGGTTGGTATGGACGTGCCGCGCGATATTTATTACCAGCGCGAGCTGACGTTGAAAGTTTCGCTTTCGTATGGGCCAGGCCGGCACGATCCCGAGTATGAAGAACGCGGCCACGATTATCCGGTCGCTTATGTGCGCTGGACTGAAGCCCGAAACATGGAGGCTTTTCTCGACCTGCTCGCGGCGCAGCGTCTTGATGTCAAGCCGTTAATTACCCACCGGTTCAACATCGACGAGGCGCCGCGCGCGTATCAACTGATCGCCGGACGCGGCGATGAAAAGTATCTCGCCGTGTTGTTGACTTACGACACGGAAAGCGAAGTTGGGCGTCGCATCGAGAATCCTGCCGCCAGAAAAGCGGCCGCGGGTGTCCCGCCCGCAACCCCAGTGGCTCCGGCGCAGGTTCGCATTGGTTTGATTGGCGCGGGCGGCTATGCGCAAAAGATGCTGCTGCCGAATTTTAAGACGGCCGGCGCAGAGTTCTGCGCGATCGCTTCCGCATCAGGCATCTCTGCGCGCGACGTCGGCACCAAGTTCGGCTTCAAGCGTTTCCTATCGGACGCAGCGAGCGTAATCAACGACGATGAGGCCAACCTTATTGTCATTGCCACGCGGCATGGCTCTCACGCAGAGCTAGCGCGGCTCGCGCTCGAGAGTGGAAAACACGTTTTCCTGGAAAAGCCGCTCGCGCTCAACGATGAGGAGTTGGATCAGTTGGTCGAGGCCGCGTCGCATTCCTCAGGAGAACTGCTGGTTGGTTTCAATCGCCGCTTCTCGCCTCTGGCAGTCAAGGCCCACGCCGTGTTTGCCGCGCGCCAATCACCGCTCTCCATTCTCTACCGGGTGAATGCGGGCCGAATACCGCGTGAGCATTGGACGCACGATCCGAGCGAGGGCGGCGGGCGTATCGTTGGCGAGGTCTGTCATTTCATCGACTTCATGCAATTTCTGACCGGAGCTTCGCCGGCGAGCGTCTATGCGGAATCAATCGGAACGGGGAACGCGGACACAGTTAGTGAAGATTCAGTCTTTATCACCCTTGCATTCGACGACGGCTCGCGCGGAGAAATTGCATACCTGTCTGAAGGCGACGCGAGTTTGGCAAAAGAGCGCATCGAGATTTTTGGCGAAGGCAAAGCTTTCGTCATTGACGACTTTCGCAGCGGGACGTTCTACGCGGGTGGACACGAGAAAAAAGAAACGCTGCGACAGCAGGACAAGGGCCAGGCGGAGGAAACGCGAATCGCGTGCGCGGTTGTAACGGGGGGTCGACCCGCACCAATTACGCTCGCAGAACTTGAAGCGACCACGCGTGCGACCTTTCGCATCCGCGACTCGCTGCGCACGGGACAACCGGTTCGCTTAGCTGACGCTTAGATATCCTACTCCCCGTTTAGAGAGCGGACTTGTCCGCCGGTTTTTAGCCGCGGATTTCCGCGGATAGTTTCGTTTAGAGGCGGGCACTGCCCGCCGTCTCAAGTTTCGGATCAAATTCCTGACGGCGATAGTTGAACCGGCGGGCAGTGCCCGCCTCTAAACGTTGGCAAAAGGCAGGCGGACAAGTCCGCTTTCTAAACCGCCGACTGGTCGGTGAGTTGATCGTATGTGTGGTATTTCGGGACTAATAAGCCTCGACGCGGAGCGGTACATCGGCTCGATGCTCGAGGCCATCGAGCATCGGGGTCGCGACGACGAAGGCATTTGGACGTCTGAGCCAGTTGACGACGCGGGGCGGCGCGTGTCGCTCGGTCATCGACGCCTCGCCATCATCGACACCAGCAACGCCGGTCATCAACCAATGCTTTCCGCTGACGGTCGATACGTGCTCACGTTCGGCGGCGAGATCTACAACTACCGCGAGCTGCGCGAACAACTGCGAAGCAAAGGCCACGTTTTTCAAACGCAGACCGATACGGAAGTCTTGCTGAGCGCCTTCGCTGAGTGGGGTAAGGAATGTTTGCCGCGTCTCAACGGGATGTTTCATTTCGCGGTTTGGGATAATCGCGAGCGCAGCTTAACCCTTGCGCGTGACCACGTCGGCATCAAGCCGCTCTACTATTTTTACAATCCTGCTCAAAGTTCAAAACCGGGTTCGTTCATTTTCGCTTCTGAAGTTAAGGCGCTGCTCGCCACGGGCCTCATCGAACGCGCGCTCGACACCGAGGCGCTCCACCAGTTCCTGACCTTTCTCTGGGCGCCCGACCCGAACACGCTTTTTCGTGGAATCAAAACTCTCCCGCCGGCTCACGTGCTGACGTTCCAAAACAACGAAGTGAAAGTTGAGGAGTGGTGGGACGTCTCCTTCGATCAGATCGAAGCAGGACGCAGCGAGCAATGGTGGCAGAACCAGGTGCTGGAGATTCTGGACCACACTGTCAACCTCGAAATGGTTGCTGACGTGCCGCTCGGATCGTTTCTCTCGGGCGGCATTGATTCGTCGGGGATCGTGGCCATGATGAAGCGCCACAGCGGCGGCCGACGAGTGTCGACCTACACGGCCGGCATCGCGGCCGAAGACCTGCGCTACGACATTATCCCGGACGATGTGCAGTGGGCTCGGCGCGTAAACCAGCAGCTCGATACCGACTATCACGAGATCATGCTGCAACCAAACATCGCGGACCTGTTGCCCAAGCTGGTCTATCATCTGGACGAGCCGGCGATCGATATGGCGATACCGAGCTACCTGATCTCCGAGGCCGCGCGCGAGACGCTGCGCGTGATGTTGTCGGGAATGGGCGGCGATGAAGTGTTTGCCGGTTATCCGCGACAACTGGCGATGAAGATCGCGAGTGCTTTCGATCCGGTGCCGGGAATGTTGCGTCGTCCCTTGATGAAGACGCTGGAGCGACCGCTTCCCGGGGGGTTGCCGGGACAACTAACCGGGCCGCTGCGAAACGCGAAGAAGTTTGCGCGCAGCGCCAGCCTCGATTTTGAAGAACGATACCTGGGCTACGGAACTTATTTCACAGACGACGCCAAGCAGCGGCTTTATTCCGATCGAATGCGTGAAGCCACCACCGGACTCGATGCTTACGCCGCGCATCGCCGCTATTTCGCACGCGCGAAAAATGCCGCGCCATTAAATCAGCTCCTTTACGTCGACCTAAAAACCTTTCTGCCTTGCCTGAATTTGATAACTACGGACAAGACTTCGATGGCGGCGAACCTGGAGGTGCGCGTGCCTTTCCTTAATCGGAAGATGATTGAGTTTACCGCGCGCATGCCGCCCGACCTGAAGCTGCGCGGCTTCAAGCGAAAATACATTCTCAAGCGCGCGTTGGAAAAAGTTTTGCCATACGACGTGGTGTGGCGAAAGAAGGCCGGCTTCGGCGCGCCGATACGATCGTGGTTGCGCGGCCCTTTGCGTCCGCTGGTTGACGAACTGCTCTCCGAGGAAGTGATAACCAGGCGCGGACTGTTTCGTCCGGAGGAAGTGAGGCGGCTGATCGATCAAAACCTGTCCGGCCGCGAAGACTACAACCTTCAGGTTTTTCAGTTACTGAACCTGGAGCTCTGGCAGCGACAGTTTATGGACTGAAGATAATACGAATGTAGGGGCGCACCTATGTGTGCGCCCAGGGCGGACACTTAAGTCCGCCCCTACATATGACTGGATAAATAATTGACAATGGTTTGGGCCGGTTTTATTCTGAAACTTAGCGGTAGCCGCAGCGTCTCGGTAAACCGCCGCAACCTTACAGCCCGGCTAATTGCCCCCAACTTCCTGGCCCGTGTCTGAATGAAACTCCACCAGCCGCCCGCAGAATTAGAAACAACAACCTCTCCAGTCGAGAGTGAGAAGCGCGCCCGCGTGTTGCTGGCCGAGGACGACCGCGCGTTGCGCCGGTTTTTGGAAGTGGTGTTGGAGCGCGCCGGATACGAAGTGATTCCGGCTTCCGACGGACTTGAAGCGATGAAACTCGCGTTAAGCAACTCGGTCGACATTGTGATTACCGACGCAATGATGCCGAATCTCAATGGCCACGAGCTGTGCCGCTTCCTCAGAAACAGCCAAACGCTGGCGCACGTGCCAGTGATACTGCTGAGCGCGCTCGAACAAAAAGAGACCGACCTCACTCCCGAACACGCCGATGCGTTTCTGGCGAAGCCGGTGTCGAGCGACACGTTGGTTGAGTGTATTGAGAAGCTGCTGGGGAGAGCGAGCGGTGAGCGGTGAGCAGTGAGCAGAAGGCAGTAAGCAGAAGGCAGTAAGCAGAAGGCAGTGAGCAGTCGTTGAAATCCCCGGAGTGAGATATTTTGCTGCTTACTGCTTACTGCTTACTGCTTACTGCTTACTGCCTTCAGTGGCTGGCCGCGCTGGTGACTTCGATCAAGGCGTCGATTGAGGTGTAGGCCAAACCCTGTGCTTCAGCCACAGCTTGATAGGTGCAGTGGCCGGCAAAAGTGTTCACCCCTGCCTTCAAACCCTCATCACTGCTGATGGCTGGAAGAAATCCTTTGTTAGCCAGCTTCAACGTGTAAGGCAGCGTCGCGTTTGTAAGCGCGAAGGTTGAGGTGCGCGGCACAGCGCCCGGCATGTTAGCGACGCAGTAATGCAGCACGCCTTCAACGTAATAAGTCGGATCGGAGTGAGTAGTCGGGTGAGTTGTCTCAATACAACCGCCCTGGTCCACGGCGACGTCGACGATAACGGCGCCATTCGGCACATCCTTGAGCATGTTTCGCGTCACCAGGCGCGGAGCGGCGGCGCCTGGCACCAGCACGGCGCCGATGATCAAATCGGCGCTGGAGATAGCGTCGTGAATCATGTAAGCGCTGGACGCGAGCGTGGAAATCTTGGAGAGAAAGATGTCGTCAAGTTCGCGCAGCCGGTCGAGATTGTTATCGATGATCGTGACGTGCGCGCCCATGCCAACCGCCATCTTCGCAGCGTTTGTCCCCACCACGCCGCCACCAATGATTACAACTCTGGCAGCCGGCACGCCCGGAACGCCGCCGAGCAAAATGCCGCGTCCTCCAGCCATCTTCTCGAGGTAGTGTGCGCCGACCTGTATGGCCATGCGGCCGGCCACTTCCGACATCGGCGTCAACAGCGGCAGACCGCCGCGGCGATCAGTGATGGTCTCGTAAGCGATGCCGGTAACTTTGCGTTCAAGCAGTTGTTGAGTTAACTCGTGATCGGGCGCGAGGTGCAGGTAGGTGAATAGCAATTGGCCTTCGCGCATACGCGGATACTCGGCGGCGATCGGCTCCTTCACTTTCACAATCATGTCCGCCCTGGCCCAGACGTCGTCGGCGGAGTCGATAATCTGCGCGCCGGCCTTTTCATAGAGCGCATCGTCAAAGCCGGAACCTTCACCCGCGTTCTTCTCGACAATCACTTCATGAGCGGTGTCGGTTAAAGCGCGAACGCCCGCGGGCGTTAGGCCAACTCTGTATTCGTTGTCTTTGATCTCTTTAGGCAGGCCGACAATCATTCTTATCCTCCGGTCGAACTCACGAAAAATCAATTTCTTAATAAAGGGTGAAATCCTGCTTGCTGAAAATGAACATCAACAGTTAGACAGTCAAGTAAGCCGCGCTGACGCATTACTACGAATGAAACGCAATCTGTTAATCCCCATTCTTTGTCGCGTCGTTCGCGATACAAATGCAGCGCGAGATTCAGCAGTTCTGAGGAAACTGCAACGATTTCGACAAAACGGCTAGATTGAAGCGCTTCAATTATCCGCGCCGCCTGATCGCGAAACCTGATAGAAGCAAGACCGTCAGCGATTTCAACCAGTATTAGTTCAGTGGTAGTGATTTGGCTTCGGTCTTGTTCAAGCTTTTCCTGCCACGTTAGTGCCGCGTTGTGCCACTCATCTCGCGTATTTACCAACGCATAGACATAAGCTGTGTCAAGAAAAATCGACTTGCGCTTATTCGGCAATTTCCTATGGATCCTCTAGTTTCTTGTGAGCATATTGGTCATGACGCTCTGCAAGATCCGTGATCTTCATATCTGTAGCCAAGCTACGTATTATGCTTAGAGGGTATGATGTCTCTCGCGAGATTTCCCCATTGGGCTCATCCTTTTCAACAATCAGCAGGTAGCGGGTGTTTGGTTCAAGATCCAGATCGTCTTCGAGGCGAAGAACCTTGCCATCGTAAACTGCGTGCACTCTGTGTGACATAACTCTGGCTACCTCAAGCAGCGTTCTACAGCAAATCAGATTAGCCCTCAGATATCCAGCTGATCGATCTGCGCGCGCTGCAACTTGCCGCTGTAGTCAACGTAAATAGATTTCCACTCGGAAAAAATATCGAGCACCTGGGTGCCCGCTTCGCGGTGTCCGTTCCCCGTCGCTTTCGTGCCGCCAAACGGCAGGTGAACCTCGGCGCCAATGGTTGAAGCGTTTACATAGAAGATGCCGGTGTACATATCGTTCATCGCCCGGAAAGCACGATTCACGTCGCTGGTATAGATTGCCGCCGACAGACCGTAGCGCACACCATTCGCAATCTCCACCGCTTCATCGAGCGACTTCGTCGGAATGACCGCGGTGACTGGCCCAAAGATTTCTTCCTGCGCGATGCGCATGTCCGGCGCCACGTCAGTGAACACGGTCGGTTCGATAAAATACCCGCGCGCATAGTCGCCCTTGGTCAGCCGTTTGCCGCCGCAGGCGAGCGTGGCGCCGTCTTCGTCCTGCCCGATGTCGATGTAGCTCATGATTTTTTTCACGGCATCGGCATTGATCACCGGGCCAACGTCAGTCCTGGTATCAGCGCCGTTACCGATCTTGAGCGCCTTAGTACGTTCCACCAGCTTCTGCGAAAACTGTTTGTAAACTTTTTTGTGGACCACAAGGCGCGAAGACGCAGTGCAGCGCTGCCCCGAAGTTCCAAACGCACCCCAGACCGCTCCTTCAACAGCAAGGTCGATATCAGCGTCGTCCATTACGATGATGACGTTTTTGCCGCCCATCTCGAGCGAACAGATTGCGTTGCGGTCGGCGCAGGCAGAGGCGACGATGCGGCCGGTCTCAGTCGAGCCGGTGAAGGAAATCAAACGCAGCGCCGGATGATTGGTGATCGCAGCGCCCGCGTTTTCGCCGTAACCGGTTACCAGGTTCACAACTCCCGGCGGCACTCCCGCTTCTTCGCAGGCCTGGACCAGGTTGTAAGTTGAAAGCGGCGTGTCTTCGGCGGGCTTGATGACGACGGTGTTGCCGCAGACCAGCGCCGGGATAAGTTTCCACGACGGGATAGCCATCGGAAAATTCCACGGCGTGATCAGTCCGCACAGGCCCACCGGTTGCCGCACGCACATCGCGAATTTGTCGGGCATCTCCGCCGGCGTAGTGAAACCATGAAGGCGGCGTCCCTCGCCTGCGGTGTAATAAGTGCAGTCAATCGCTTCCTGCACGTCGCCGCCGGCTTCCTTCAGCACCTTGCCCATCTCGCGAGTCATGTCCCGCGTGAAGCGGTCTTTGTTGCCAATCAGAATCTCGCCCAGCCGAAACAGGATCTCCGCGCGCCGGGGCGCGGGCAGGTTGCGCCAGCCATCGAACGCACTCTGGGCGGCATTGATGGCAGCGTTTACATCGTCGCTGGTGGAAAGCTGAAAGCGGCCGATGACGTCTTCGGAATCAGCCGGGTTGATGTTTTCAAACACCTCACCGGATTCACTCGGCACCCACTCGCCGCCGATATAGTTGTTGTAGGTTTTGACTGACGTGCGCGAAGACGCTCGGTATGCCTGCTTCGAGCTTTTCGCGACTGCCTTTTTTGCTTGGGCCATAAGATAAGTTTCAAGTTCCAGGTTCCAAGTTTCAAGTTCCGAGTTTTAGAACAAACTTGAAACTTGGAACCTGAAACTTGAAACTAGTTTTTTATTGGTAAGTGAACTGAACGATTCTGGTAGCTACTCGATCTCTGACAAAACGCGAGACCTGTAAGACGATCGGATCGCCCGGCTTCAGAGCGCTGACGATACGTTGGAAATCCGCCAGCGTGGCCACCGGAACCCGATTGATCTTAGTGATGACGTCCCCTTCGTTCAGCGCCTGAACGCCTCCAGCGCTCCGCACCTCCGCGGCCAGGCCGGCGGGATCGACTTCCTTTACGTAAAGACCGCGCACGCCCGTCAGGTGCTTATCCGTAATAAGCTGCTGCGTGAGCTCGGCGAGCGTCAGCCCGAGATGCAAGCCATTTCCTTTTGCGTCGGGTTCCTTTTCTCCCGACTTGGTCTTGGTTGGTTCATCAATGTCATTCAACTGCTGCGGCCGGGGACGTTCGCCCAGCACGACGGTAGTGTTCAGCTTCTCCAGTTTGCCGTCGCGATCCCGCAGGAGCGTAAAGTTCACTGACTGTCCAACCGGACTGGCAGCAACCTTCTCAATTAGATCCTGCGCAGTCAGAACGGGCTGACCGTTGAATTCGGTGATGATGTCGTTCGACTGCATTCCGGCCTTCGCCGCCGGCGTCGGCTCGCCGTCTTTTGTCGGCAGCACGTCCATGACGATCGCGCCCTTCGCTTCGGCCAGGCCATACACGCGCGCGTACTCATCTTTCACCGACTCGAGATTGACGCCGAGATAACCACGTCGCACTCTGCCCTGGGCCAGGATTTGGCGATAGACAAAATTTGCTTCAACCGCGGGCAGGGCAAAGCCAATGCCGTTGTAATCCCCGGTCGAAGTTGCAATCTGCGAATTGATGCCAATGACTTCACCGCGCATGTTCACGAGCGGGCCGCCGCTGTTGCCGCGATTGATAGCCGCGTCGGTTTGCAGGAAGCGCTGGAAGTTTGTGAAGAACGCGGTCTCGCGTTCTTTCTTGGAAATAATTCCTGCCGTCACCGTTTGATCGAGACCAAAAGGCGAACCGATCGCCAGGACCCAGTCGCCGACCTGCGCGGCGTTCGAATCGCCGAGGGTGACGGTTGGCAAGTCCCGATTCGACTCGATCTTCACCACCGCGACGTCAGTTTCTTCGTCAATGCCGACGACGGTGCCGCGAAACTTTTCGCCGGACTGTAACCCGACGATGATGCGGTTTGAACCTTCAACAACGTGCTCGTTGGTAAGAATGTATCCCTTCGGACTGACGATGAACCCGCTGCCCACGCCGCGAGAGGGGCGGCGCGCCTGACGACGAAACATATCGAGCAGGGGATTGTTCGACAATTGGTCGTCCTTGTCTTCGCCGTCTTTGTCGGCAACTTCGCTCGCTGGCGTCATCGTTTCGATGTTGACTACCGCCGGCTCTACGCGTCGCGCAATTTCGGCAAACGAGGCGCTGAGGGCTTCGGGCGCGTGCGCAATCTGCGCTTCGCTTTGGGCCACGGTGGGCCGTCCGGAGAGCATCGCGCCGATGCCGATACCCGCAAGCAGACAAGCCGCGCCGAGGGCAATAATCCACAGCCGAAGCTTTCGCAAAATGGCCCGCTCGTTAATAGTTGATTGATCTTTGGCCAGGTCGAACATAAACACCACCTTCAGAAAAGCTGCAATTCGCCCGGTGAACGCCACTTAAGATGTGACCACGGAGCGCGATGGGAAGGGCTGAAGTATAGCTAATGGCTGGGCGGGGAGCAAAAGATCGGAGAACGAGAGCAGTCGAGAAGTGGAAAGCGATAGGTATAGGGCGTTTGACGAGAAACACGGGCGAAATGATACGACGAAGACCATGACAAAGCGTGTTGAGTTGAAACACAGCGTTTCCTTCCTGAGCTTTTCAAAAATTGACCAAGGTTTTCCTCTTGCGCGCCACAAGCCTGGAGAAGTATATTGTAGGGACTTACCAAACAGGGCCCGGCGCATACTGCGCCGCTCGGATTTCCCCCAGACCCGCGCGTGCGGCGCAGTCTGATTATTAAAACAGTTGGCTGAGGGGTTGCCGAATAAAGGTCCACTTCACACAACACTGAGTTCTAGTGGTTCGATTTTCGGAAATGTCTCGCCATGCTGGGAAAGTAACCCTTTATGGTGGATTTGATATTTGCTTTGGCGATTGTAGGAACGGTTCTCTATAAGGTCTGTCAGCTTAGGACTTTACATGTTGAAAAGTGGCTTCTTCATTTGGAGTTCGGTAGCGAAGAGAATGCACCGAGGATTAAGCTACATACTCGTGAGAAACGAATCAAGAAGTGAACTGAAACGAAAACTTGTGGGCTTCGAGTTTCAACCTATGGGCTGATCCGTTTTCTCACGGCCTCAAGAACACTTTCAGCACCCCCTTCTTAGCGGCGCGTCCCATCGCATAAACGCCACGCGCGAGCGGGTACTCTTCACTGATTAAACTATCGATATCCAGCGCGCCTTTTTTCAAGAGATCCAGCGCCGGTTGCATTCGTCCGCAGCGAGAGCCGACGATGCTGATCTCGTCAACCACCAAACGCGTCTGATCCATCTCGTCGAACTTCCCAGCGCCCTGGAAGGTTGATTTCAAAACGAGCGTGCCGCGCGGTTGCAGCATTTCTAAAGCACCGACAAAACCCGACGGTGAACCGGTTGCCTCCACCACCACCTTGAA
>Ga0207681_10001087_pt1 | contig 17643 bp, 15 predicted proteins | sample KBSS53metaG_FD_184324 | JGI IMG/M metagenome (GOLD analysis project Ga0207681, IMG submission 184324) | Switchgrass rhizosphere microbial communities from Kellogg Biological Station, Michigan, USA - KBS S5-3 metaG (SPAdes) (version 2) | ecosystem: Host-associated > Plants > Roots > Rhizosphere... | reverse complement strand
AGGAGGCGCTGGCGCGGGTCGAGGCCCGGCTTGCTCATTTCACTGGCACCAGCGATTTCAAAGTCGTCCACGCCAGTGCCTATCGCGTCCACGAGCGCGCGGCGGCCAGCTTCCGCAAGGGCCGGGTCCTGCTCGCCGGAGATGCCGCACACGCGGTTAACCCGCTGGGCGGCCAAGGTTTGACTGCGGGCATTCTTGATGCGCGGGAACTCGTCGATACGCTGGGCGGCGTGATTGCGGGAAAATACGGCGAGCAGGCCCTCGACTACTATGCGACCGAGCGGCGTCGGGCCGTGACCGAGATCAGCATGAATTTCTCGAAGAACATGAAGCGCTTGGTACAGGAAGCTGATCCTGACGCACGGCGCCAGGACGAGGCGTTCCTCCGCCAGGGCGAAGATCTCGAAATCATGAAGCAGCGGATGTTCGGCATGACAATGGTGCGGGGGATTCCCTATCGCGATACGCTCCAGCCAGGCTGACCCGCGCTTGCGCTGCTGTGCGGCGGTGGTTCGCGCCGCACAGGGTGCCGCACCTAAGCGGCATCCCTGAGCGTCGTCCATCTCGCCTGCGCCATATCTCGAATGGCGAAAGCAGCCACGCTCAATCTTTCAGTCGCTCTATCCAGGCCGTTATGCTGGCCGAGATCGCGCCCGCATTGTCTTCAAGCATCATGAGATGCCCATTGCCGCTGATCCCGATATCGCCGAGGCGCAGATGCTCGGCGGCAGCGCCCGCTTGAACGAGATAGTCCACGACGCCGTGCCCGCTCAGCGCGGTCCAGGATGCTTCCCCGGAAACGACCAGCACGGGAATGCCTGAAAGCCCAGGAAGCCTTCGCGCGGGCTCTTGCTGGACGAAACAAGGCAGCGTTCCCTCCTCGGCCGGCTGGCGCTGCGCGAAAGCCAGTTCATCTGCACCAGCAACCGGCGGGTCGTAGCGCATGGGGGCTGCGGTCAAACCCCAAGGCAAGGCCATTGGCCCCATGCCTGTTACCGGCGGCCCCAATGGTTCGATGGCCACGATTCCGACAACGAGTTCTGGTCGCGCGTCAGCAGCGAGCCAGCCGATCGGCCCCCCGCTCGAATGCGTGACCAGAACGCACGGTCCGATCCGGTCGCACAACGCTGCAACCGCTGCCTGCCCCCTGGCCTGAGCGGATGCCAGGTCCAGTGGTAGCGGGCCGCCGCTTGCCACGAACCCATCGAGTGCGTCGGCGCCGGCCGGCCAGCGCCTATGCCGTTTCGCTTGTGGCCAGGCATCCGGATCGGCTTCGGGATGGGTAAACAGCGCCTGCGCCATTTCATAGGTTGGAGGCGGCGATATCGCTCCGATCTGATCCGGGTGACCGGGCGAGCGGCCGTGACCGGGAAGGTCGATCACGTAAACCGCAAAGCCTGCCCCGACGAAATCGTGCAACCAACCCGGATTGCCGTCTGCCCGATTGATGAAGTCGGTCCCCTGGCCTCCCCCATGGATCAGCACCAGCGGATGATCATGGCGCAGATCCACCGGCACGAAATATTCGACGCTCGCCTGCCCGATCGCAATCGTTCCACCTGGCCCCACCTGCCGCTGCGTTCCGGTCCAGAACGTGCCATGCGCCGCCAGGTTCATCGCGCCCTTTGCCTCGGCGTGCAGTGCCTTTGCGCTATAGTTGGCAACCATGATCAATCCTCGATCTGCGAGAAGACCGGGGCCACGTCCAATCGAACGACGAGTTCCGCCAGGTCTTGGGAATAGGGAGGGTAGCGGCGCATCACCAAGGGATCGTGTCCGGGGATGACATTCGCGCGACCGTCGGCCAGCGCATAGGCGGTCCGGAACCCTTCGATCATGTCGCCGACATTGTAGACAAGCGGAAAGCTGCGTTCGTCTTCCATGTTGGCGTAGAAGTGACTTGCATCAGAAGCGAGGACCACCCAGCCGCGCTGCGTCCGCACCCGGACAACCTGCAACCCCGGTGTGTGCCCCCCCAACCTGTGCAGCCAAACACCCGGCATGAGTTCAGAAGTTCCGTCGTGGAATACCACGCGGTTATCGAAGACCTTGCGCACCATCGCGACCACGTCTTCGGAATCGATCGGTGCACGCAGCGGCGCGCAGGTCATGCAGCGGCCCGTGGCATACGCCATCTCTTTGTCTTGAAGATGGTAGCGGGCGGCGGGGAACAGGGCGTGGTTGCCGCAATGATCGTAATGAAGGTGCGTGATGACGATATCCTCGATCGTCTCCGGCGCCACGCCGATCCGCTTCAATGTCTCGCCGGGGCAGGCCAGGTGCACGCGGTGACGCCGCTCTGCCATTGTGCCATCGAAGCCGGTGTCGACAAGCAGGACCCTGCCGTTTCCGCGGATCAGCCACACGAAGTAGTCGAGCGGCATGAAACTGTCGTGGGGGTCTCCGCCGAGGAAGTTGTCGGTAGTCCGCTGACGCGGATTCGTGGCGTAACGGATCGCCAGCACCTCGTAGTTCGGTGGCTCAGGTCCCACGAGAGCGCCCTTCCCGACCGCGCACGACGATGCCCGCCGCCTCTTCCGCCACCTGGACGATTCGCGTGAAATCCTCGTTAGGGCCGATCTTGCGCGCGGCGGTTTCCCAAATTTCCGCAACGGCTTCGCAAGCCGGCAGCTGCAGTCCAAGCGCTTGGGCTTCGGCGAGGCACAATCTGACGTCCTTCAGCATCAGGCCGATCGAAAACCCTGCGTCAAAGCTGCCGGTAAGGATCTGGCGCGGAAACTTGTCGAGCGTCGCGCTGCTCCGGCCGCTTCCTGCATTGAGCACCTCAACCACCATCTCCGGATCGAGCCCCGCCTTTACCGCCATTGTCACGCCTTCCGAAGAAACGGAAAGAGCAGATGCGGACATGAGGTTGTTGATCACCTTCATCATCTGGCCCATGCCGGGCACCAAGCCAACATGGAAGATGCGGCCGAAAATCTCCAGCAAAGGTTGGGCGCGGGCGAGGTCGTCTTTGCTGCCGCCCACCATCAGTGCCAGCTTGCCACTTCGCGCACCGGCAACGCCGCCACTCACCGGACAATCGAGGAGGCCGACCCCCTTGTCCGCCAGATCCCTGGCCACTTGCGCGGCCATCGACGGGCCAGTCGTCGACAGGTCGACGACAAGGCGAACGCGCCCCCCTTCGGCCAATTGGAAGGCAACTTCGCGCACGATCTCCGGGGATGGCAAACTGACGAACACGATATCCGCCAAGGCGCCCAGTTCGACAGAGGACGCCAGAATTCTCGCGCCGTCCGCCGAGAACCTTTCGAGATTCTCGGGCGCCGCGTCGAACATGAGGGGGTCATGGCCTGCATCGCGAAGACGTGCGACCATTGGCGCCCCCATATTCCCGATCCCGACGAATCCAACGGCGTCCATCAAGAACCCTCCCCTTCACACGAAACCTTTGATCAACATGTCCGTATAAGCTTAAAGATGAGAGATCAATCTCGATGTCATCAATCTCTCCAAAAAGCCTCATTTTTGCCGCCTAAACGGCGCATCCTCTCCTTTTCTTTCGCTTCCCCTCTGGCGGGCAACGCAGAATGACGCTAGAGCACATGTCCGATCAAGTAGTTGCCGCCCGAGGCAACCAGGGAGGGGTCTCGAATGGCTGAGAATTATGTGCTGAGGCTGTCATGTGCCGATCGGCCGGGGATCGTTTCGGCAGTCACCGGCGCCCTGTTCGACCATGGCGCAAACATTCTCGAAGCTCAGCAGTTTGACGATCTTGAAGCGGGACGTTTCTTTGCGCGCCTGCAATTCGAAGGCATATCGGACGGGGCCACGCTGGAGCACTTCCGTGCCGCGCTCGGGCCGGTGGCGGCAAGGTTCGATATGGATTGGAGCTTGCGGCCGCAGGGAGAGAAGCGCCGCGTCCTGATCCTCGCGTCCAAATTCGATCATTGCCTCGCCGACCTCCTCTATCGTTGGCGGACGGGGGAACTGCCAATGGACCTGGTCGGCGTTGTGTCCAATCACCCGCGCCAAACCTACGAGCGCCTTCGCTTCGACGATCTGGAGTTCCATCACCTGCCCGTAACCCGTGGCTCGAAGGAAGCGCAGGAAGCCCAGATCTGGTCTTTGGTTCAGTCGACGGGCGCCGATCTGGTCGTCCTCGCGCGGTACATGCAAATTCTGTCGGATGATCTCGCCGCCAAGCTATCGGGCCGCTGCATCAACATTCACCACAGCTTCCTTCCCGGCTTCAAGGGCGCCAAGCCTTACCATCAGGCGCATGCCCGCGGGGTAAAGCTCATTGGCGCCACCGCCCACTATGTTACGGCCGACCTCGATGAAGGCCCCATCATCGAGCAGGATGTCGAGCGGATCAGCCATCGCGACCGGCCAGACGATTTGGTGCGCAAGGGGCGTGATATCGAGCGGCGCGTACTCGCCAATGCCGTCCGGTATCATCTTACCGACCGGATCATCTCGAACGGCACCTCGACCGTCGTCTTCCCCGAATAAAGCCGCACAGGATTGTATCATGGCAAACCCAGCCAAGCCGCAGACCATCCCGCATGTTCCGGAAGTGCCATTCGACATCGCGCCGGTGACGTACACGCGCTTTGGCACGAGCTTCGAACCCTATGAATATACGGGGTGGATAGACGAGCAGATGTCCTGGAAGACAGGTTGCTTCATCGGAGACTGGTCGCCGTTATCGAAGCTGCGCGTGGTGGGACCGGATGCCCAACGGTTTTTCTCCGACATCAGCGTCAATTCCTTCGCCAAGGTCGCGATCGGGCAGGCCAAGCACATCATCCTGTGCAACGATGCCGGCAAGATCATGGGCGAAGGCGTGTTGATGCGGGAGGGCGAGGAAAGCTTTCTCTTCACCGGTGGACCGGTAATCCCCTGGGCGCAGTTTCTGTTCGAAGCTGGTGACTACGCGGCGGAGGCGACGCTGGTCAGCACCGAGCAATTCATATTTCAGCTGCAGGGGCCGACGGCGCTGTTCGTGCTCGAAAAGGCAACAAGGCAGTCGCAACGCGACATCGGCTTCATGCGCTTTCGCCCCTCGTCAATCGGCGACATGCGCTTCGAGGTCTTGCGCCAGGGCATGTCCGGCGAGATCGGCTTCGAACTGCATGGATCGGCCGACGAGGGTGTGGCTGTGTACAATGCCTTGCTTGAGGCCGGGGCGGAGTTTGGCATCAAGCGGCTCGGCGGTCGCACGAAAATGGTCAACCATGTCGAGGCGTGCTTCCCGACGCCAAATGTCGACTATATCCCGGCGATCTGGAGCGTGCAGGAATTCCTGGAAATGATGAAGCAGCGCGCACCTGCTTTCCTGCGTCTCTTCAAAGGGACCGGCAGCTATGAATATACCGATATCTCCGAGCTTTACCGCTCCCCAGTCGAGATGGGGTGGGCCCGGAACATCAAGTTCGATCACGACTTCATCGGCCGCGCGGCCTTGGAAAAGGAAGTCGCCCCCGAGGCGAACGATGGTAACGCTGGTCTGGAACGCAGAGGATGTGGCAGACGTCTACGCATCGCTCCTCCGCGCCGGTGACCCATACGACTTCATGGAAATGCCGCGCAATCTGCTGGGGAGCATGTGGGTGGACCGGGTAATGGCGGGCGGCCTGGACGTCGGTGCGTCGACCTCGCGATGCTACAGTTACTACTTCCGCGAAATGCTGTCCCTCGCGACGGTCCATGTGGAATTTGCCCAGCCGGATACGGCGGTGGAAATCGTCTGGGGGCGGCCGGGCCATGCGCAGAAAGTCATCCGCGCCAAGGTTGCGCCAGCTCCATACAAGCGAGACAATCGCAAGATCGACCTTGCCAGCCTGCCCTCCTATATATGATCTAGGTCCTGGCTTGCTCGAACCGCGGGGTGTATTTATGATCAGCGCTGCTCTACCGAGACCATTCGCGGTCGAAAAGAATGACGGGCATCATGGCAGGAGGGTGCGTCGTTGAGCAGGAAGGTCGGTCGGGCTGACGAAGCGAGCGAGGGGCAACCCAATACCCGTGACAGCCTGTACAAGCTTGTCGTGCGGGCCTTGCGCGCCGAAATTCTGACAGGAATCTACCCGATCGGGACGGCTATTCCTTCGGAATCCCAGCTGGTCTCGCGCTTCGGTGTCAGCCGCCATACCATTCGCGAAGCCTTGCGCCAGTTGCGAGAATTGGGGCTGGTCGAATCCCGTCAGGGCTTCGGCACGGTTGTCACGCAGCCTAGCGGCGCGCAGCAGCATTACGTTCACCGCGTCGATTCCATCAGTGATCTGCATGACTTCGGGGTGGAGTCCAAATATTCGGCCGACACCGCGCACATCGTGAAATCCGACGAGGCCCTCGCCAGCCGGCTTGGCCAGGAGGTGGGCAGCTCGTGGCTGCGGATCGAAGGCCTGCGCTTTGCGCCGGGTCGTGAGGATTCTCTGTGCGAGGTCGAAATCTTCGTGGCATCGCAATTCGCCGGCGTTGGCCGCTTGCTGGGACAGCGGGCTGGGCCGGTATATTCCCTGATCGAGATGATATACGGTGAGAAGATCGGCGAAGTGGATCAAACGATCCGGGCGATAAAGTTGAAAAGCAGGGAAGAATCTCGCTTGAACGTTGCCGACGACGACACCTTGGTCGAGATCAAGCGCACGTATCGACTGCTGGACGGCACTGTCGCTGAGGTCACGTTCAATCGCTACCTGGCCGATAGCTTCAGCATGTCCATGAACCTCAAGCGCGTTCGGGGGTGAGATCGACCGCAAGGCCAGCGGACTATTGACCGCAGATCGAGGCCCGCCCCCGCGTGCGTTTAGCAAAGCGCAACGTGCAAACGAGTTACTTCCGTGACCGCGTTGGTATGGTGTGCGGTCCAGTCGCCAATCATCCGCATGGCGGGATAGCGCTCGCGCAAAACCTTCACCAACTCATGAAGTTCTAGACGCGCAAGGGTTTGGCCGAGGCAGTTGAACGGGCCTGCCCCAAACTGCAACGAGCGTGGATGGCGTCGGCCAAAGCGAAACTCGTCGGCAGCCTCGAAAACGCCCTCGTCGCGGCCCGCCGAGCGGACCGAAACGAAAATCCAGGAATCACCCGGAAGTTGCCGCCCTTCGATCTCGACTGGCGCCGGGATGTAGCGGAAGATCGTGCCGAAGCGGGGACGCAGCCGCATGACCTCTTCTACGGCGTTCGGAATGAGTGCCTCGTTCGATACCACCTGCGCCCAACGATCGCTTTCCTCAAGGAAAGTCCCGAACGCGAGGCCCATTTGATGGACGGTGTTGTCCACCGAGGCTTGGAGAAGTGCCGTTCCCTCGAAGATCAATTCCTCCTCGGTGAGGAGACCGTCAAGCTGTTGCTTGATCATGACAGAGGTGAAATCCTCGCCCAGCGATCCGGACGCCCGGCGGGCATCGAGATGGGCGCGGACGAAATCGCAGGTCGCGTTGAATGCGTCGATCGATTCCTGACGCCGGGAGACATCGCCAGTCAGGATCGGGGCAAGCGTACTGTCCGACAGACGCGCTACGCGTGGCGCATCTTCGTAGGGCGCGGAAACGAGGTGGCAATAGACCCTTGGCGGAATCTTCCAGGCAATGTCCGCCATGAAATCGACCGAGTCGAGGTCGTTGATCTCGTCCAGCACGCCTTCGATGATGCCCCGGATCGCCGAGCGCAGCTTGTTGATCTGCGAGCCGCGGAACAGCGCGATCAGCGGCGCGCGGACATGATCGCGATGAGGGCCGTCGGTGCAGACGATCATCTGCTCCCAATCTGCGCGGATTTTGCCATCCACAATGCCAAGCTCGTCAAGGCGGCGTCGAAAGGACTTGCCCTTCTCCAGGTCTCTCGATTCCAACACCGCAACGCCTTCGTGAAAGCGCAGCACTTCGAAGCCACGATCGCTGCGTGCAAGCCAACTCCTCGCTCGTGCTCCGGCCAACTCGTCGAGCGAGGTCGTCTGTGCGTCGATCCAAGGCAGATCGATGTCGGAAGTATTCACGGTGTTCTCCACGATCCGAAAAGGCAGGGTCAAGCAGCGTGCAGGCGCACCTGCGCCTTGGTCCAAGCCTGGATGTTGTTGTTGATCAGCCTTTCCCCCGAGCCTGCCGGCTCTATCCGCTTCACCCGCCTTGCCAGGACCGACAGCAAGACCTCGCCTTCCAGCCGGGCCAGCGCCTGGCCCAGACATTGATGAATACCAGAACCAAAGCCGATGTTGGCCGAGGTGCGCGTGAGGTCGAACCGCTCGGGATTGTCGTAGCGGTCGGGATCTCGACAGGCGGCATTCAGGAACAGGCCGATCTTGTCCCCTTTCTTGAAGGAGATGCCCTGCACATTCGTATCTTCGGTCACCACACGCCCCATCATGCGCGCGGGCGGATCGAAGCGCAGCCCCTCTTCGAAAGCCCTTTTTGCAAGGGCCGGATCGCCATGAAGAAGCTCCCATTGGTCAGGGTTGGCCGCCATTGCGTGCAAGCAGTTGCTGATACTGGCGATTGTCGTGTCGAAACCCGCGCCAAGCATCGTTTTGATGAGCAGGTCTGCCTCTTGCGCGGTGATCTCACCCTTGTCAGCCAGTTCGTACGTTCGCGCAGCAAGGCCGCCCGGCGCAACTTTGTCCCGCGTCGTGTTCTCCATCACCCAACGAAAGCCCGGTTCGCAGCGTTTCATGGAATCATAGAAGAATTGGGTGCGAGGCCCGACACCGTTGAAGACGGCCTCCCCGAACATGAGCAAATCAGACCGGCCGTTGTCCGGCAGCCCCAGCATATCGGGAAAAGCGTCCATGATGAAAGGGCGAGCGATGTCGGCAACGATGTCGACGTTGCCGGCGCGCGCAAGCGCCTGATCGACAATCCGCTCGGCAACGACAACGAATTGATCCCGAACCGCTTGCATCTGCACCGGCGTGAAGAACTGCATCAGGATTGCCCGGATTCGGCCGTGCTCGGGCGGGTCGTCGGTTACCAGGATCTGAGGCACGGCATTCATGGCATCGTTGAACGGGCGGTCCTTGGACGAAAACCTCCGCCAATCCCCGAGGATCGCCTTTACCGCGTCGTATCGGAAGACGCCGATCATGTCGTAACGGCTGAAATAGACCGCCGGCCCCAATTCCCGGAGCGCGCAGTCTTCACGCCGTGCCTCGACAATCGACTCTATCGAGAACGGGTCGGCCGGCGAAGTTTGGATGCCTTCCCGCAGGAGTCCTGTATCAGTGCCGTTCATTCGCCCTCTCCGCGACGTAGACATGTTCGTACAACTGATGCACTGATCCTTTTGCCAGGTCAATTCAAACAATCTCCGTGCATGCACTGTTCCATGGTTCTCCCGCGCGCCCAAGTAGAAGCAGCCGCAACGGCAAAAAATCTCACTTGTACGTACATACAAGGTATGGCACTTCATTCCGGCAGCTTGAGAGGAGCGTGATGTATGCCTGGCGAAGTTTACGAGCGGGGCCTTGCCCTGCGCAAGGAGGTCCTAGGCGCCGAGTATGTCGAGCGGTCTTTTGCCAATGCCGACGCGTTCAGCACGGCGATTCAAGAGCTTTCGACCGAATACTGCTGGGGTACGATTTGGTCGCGCGATGGGCTGTCGCGTCGCGATCGGAGCTTGTTAAACATCGGCATGATCAGCGCGCTGAACCGGCCGCACGAACTCAAGCTTCACGTCAAGGCGGCCCTGAGCAACGGCCTCACGCGCGACGAGATCAAGGAGGCTATTTTGCAAGTTGCGGTATATTGCGGAATACCCGCTGGCCTGGATTCAACGCGTCTCGCTCGCGAAGCTTTTGCCGAACTCGACGGACAAGATTGAATAAAAAGATAAAAAGAAAGTGAGGATAGGGTGAGCAATGAACTTGGCAAGGACGGGTTTGCGCAAGATCGCCTGCAGCATCTCCAATCGGTCATTGAGTCCGACGTTGCGGGGGCCGCGTATCACGGCGCGGTGCTTAAAGTGGCACGGGGAGGCGAAGTTGGTCTCGATGCGGTAATTGGTCATGCCGATCGCGATCATACGCGCCCGCTCCAGGCCAATTCCGTGTTCACCATTTTCTCCACGACGAAGGCTTTCACAAACGTACTGTGCTTGCGCGCAATCGAACTTGGCCGGTTCGCGCTGACGACCAGGGCTTCCGAAATCATCCCTGAATTCGGCGGCGGGCTGCGAGGCGAGATCACCGTGTTCGATCTGCTGACGCACTCGTCCGGTCTGCCGATGCTGTTCACGCCCAAGCCGGGCATGTGCATCGATCGCCTGGACGAGGTTGTGGCGGCCCTTTGCGCAAATGTCGTGTCGATCGAACCGGCCGGCGAGCGCGTCAATTATTCGCCGATGGCGAACCAGCTGCTGCTTGGCGAAATGCTGCGCCGCACAGATCCGCAGGGCCGCCGCTTTCGCGACATCGTCGCCGAGGATCTCTTCATCCCGCTGGGCATGATGGATAGCGCGATCGGCGTTCGCCGCGATTTGCAGCCCCGCCATATCGTGCCTGACTTCCAGGGCCACGCCCCAATCGATCACCTGAGCAGCGCTGTACCCGGCAAGAACGGCGCCTACGAGGACCCCGATGCAGAAATGCCATGGGTAGGCGCGGTTTCCACCGTGCCCGACCTGTTCCGTTTCGCAGAGATGCTCCGCCAGGGTGGCGCGCTCGATGGGGTCCGCATCCTGTCTCGCGCAATGATGGCCAAGGCTACGAAAAACTGGACAGGCGACAAGCCCAACGAGCTCTACAAGATGCTAGCCCATAAGCGGGGCTGGAAGCCCTCTCCGGCAGGTATCGGGCTTGGCTTTACGGTCCGCACCGAACATATCTGCCATCACATGTTCGGCACCCTGACGTCGCCGGGGACGTTCGGCAATTACGGTTCGGGCAGTGCGCTGTTTTGGATCGATCCGACGCTCGACATCACGTTCGTATGCCTCACTGCGGGCTTGCTGGAGTCAAACGACAATATAGTGCGTTTCCAAAAGCTGTCCGACATCGCCGCTTCGGCGGCAGTGTAGTCCGCGCCTGGTCATGTCTATGCAACTCGCGATCTTGCCGGCACGAGGCCGGTTAGGTTGGACCCAAGCAGAGGCCGACGGCATCGAGGTGTTCATCGAGAACTTGGAAATCGCTGCGCATATCGGGGCCCATGCGCACGAACGTGGCGCTGTTCAGGCGCTACGGGTTGATGTGCGGCTCTCGGTCACTGAGCCGGCGATCGACCGTCTGGACCACGCCGTTGACTACGCTGAGCTTGCGGACGCTATCCGTGCGCTTGGCCGCAGGGAGCACATCGTGCTGATCGAGACCTTTGCCGCGCGGGTGGCGGATATTTGTCTGGGCATGTCCGGCGTCTTGGGGGCCGCGGTAGAAATCCGTAAACCCAGAGCGTTGCCCCCGGCGACGGCGGGGGTCGGCGTGGTCCGGACCGCTAGCGGCAGTTCGAGGAGCGATCGATGCGGACATTGATCACCGGCGCCGGCGGATTCGTCGGTTCGGAACTGCTGGGCTTGCTATCGAGCCGCGCCGCGGCCGGGGACGAACTCGTGGCTGCCGACATCGGTTTCGCTCAGGACGATCGACGGCCCGGTGTTGTATATCATGTCGGGGGTCTGCAAGAAGACGGGATGATCGAGCACCTCTTCGAGCGACCATTCGACCGGATTGTACACCTGGCGACGGTCGCAGGGGTAGGATCTGAAAACTTCGACCTGGGCAAGGCAACGAACCTCGATGCGACGATGGCCCTGCTAGAGGCTGCGCGGCGAAGCGGTGTTAGGCCGCGCTTCGTCTATTCAAGCTCGGTTGGCATATTCGCTCCGCCACTTCCGTCAGTTGTGGACGACACGACCCTTCCTGTTCCCACCAACAGTTATGGCGCCCACAAGCTCGTCGCCGAGCTGTTGCTGACGGATTATACGCGAGCCGGCTTCATTGATGGCCTCGCGCTGCGCTTTCCGGGCGTCATTGCCCGCCCGCAGGGATCGACAACGATGTTGTCGGCTTTCCTCAACGACGTGTTCTATGCAGCCGCCGCGGGACGGTCTTTCCTTCTGCCGCTTGCTCCAGACGATGCAACCTGGGTCATGTCGCTGAAGCTGGTTGCCCGAAACCTCGCCCATGCCCTGGAGGTGCCATCGGCTGAGTTGCCCCCTCGGCGCTACTGGTCATTGCCCGCGCTTCATTTGACCATGGCGAATCTCGTCAGGGCTCTTGCGGAACGCTTCGGTTCCCGCGTGTCGGAATTGATCGGTTTTGATCCCAATCCCGGGCTCCAGCAAAGGTTCGTCTTTCCACCTCTTGTCGCCACGGGAGCGGAAACGCTCGGCTTCCTTGGCGATAAAACGACGCAGGCATTTGTCGAAAATGTATTGTCGACGAACGCCACCCTGGCGGCCGCATCAACGCCGCTCAAACCAACCGAGAGCGAGACACGACTATGACGGGTATGACTGATCTTTCGGGCAAAGTCGGCGTGGTGACTGGCGGCGCATCGGGCATCGGCAAGGGTATTGCAAAGCGAATGCTCGCGGCGGGCATGAAGGTCGTCATCGCCGATGTAGAGGATGGTCGCCTGCAAGAGGTCGCATCCGAACTCGGTGTTCTTGGCGTGCAAACGGATGTTCGCCATTACGCTGCGCTGGAACGGCTCGCCGAGCGTACGCTCGACGCGCATGGCGCGGTCCACATCCTGTGCAACAATGCCGGCATCGGGCCGATGGCTCCCATCGCGGACCTCACGCTCGCCGATTGGCAGTGGATGATCGATGTCAATCTCTGGGGGGTGATCCACGGCGTCCATGCCTTCTTGCCGCTTCTGCGGGCGAATGCCGACGGAGGCCATATCGTCAACACGTCGTCGATGGGTGGGCTGCGCACTTCGCCAACCCTTGGCGCCTATGCCGTGACGAAGTTTGGCGTAGTGGCCCTGACAGAGACCCTTGCCGAAGAACTGGAGGCCGAGGGTTCAAAGGTCGGCGCGAGCGTGCTTTGCCCAGGCCCTGTCCGAAGTGATCTCGGTCGCAGCTTACGCAACCGACCCGCGGAAGTGGGCGTGGGACATCTCAAAGATGTGCAGTTGGAAGATGCCGCCCATTTCCAGAATATAGCGATTCCATATGTTGAACCGGACGATGCGGGCGAAATGGTTGTGCAAGGCATCCGCCGCGGCGATCTGTACATTCTCACCCATCCAGAAATGATGGGCTTCGTGAACGAGCGTCATGAGCGCATCGAAGCCGCTACGCGCGCCGCTCTAGCCGCCAAATCCCAAAATTGACGCATCGCCGGCACTCGAAGTCGCCCCAGCCTTTCGCACATATACGGACAGGTAGACCGAGCTATAGTATCACTTAAGCCGTGAACAAAAGGCAATGTTCTCGGGATTGCATAACATGTACGGACATGCTAACTGTTCGACAGCCAAACAATAAAAGCGGCGCTTGGACGCCGACTCGAGAGGGGTGGACAATGCATATCTCGCGATTTCTCCTAAATAGCTGTGTGATTGCGCTCGCGGGAGGAGCATGGGCGGCGCCCGCTCTCGCCCAGACCACGGCGCAGACTGACCCGTCTGCGAGCACAGGCGAGGACAAGATAAGAGAGATCATTGTAACCGCGCGGCGCCGCAACGAACGGTTACAGGATGTTCCCGTGGCGATCTCCGCCTTCAATCAACAGGATTTGTCGCGATATTCCACTGGATCGGTGAATGACATCGCGTCGCAGACCCCGCAACTTGTCATTAGCGCGCCTAATGGGCCGGGGGGAAGTTCGATAAACTTGCGCGGCGTCGGATCGGCGTCGACTACCTCTTCGGTCGACCAAGCGGTATCTATCAACATCGATGGCGTTCAGGTCAGCCAATCGAACTTCATCGCGCTGGGAACCTATGATCTCGATCATGTCGAAGTACTGAAAGGCCCGCAGGCGCTCTTCTTTGGCAAGAATAGCCCGGGCGGGGTCATCTCGCTCTCGTCAGCGAATCCGGGTCGCGAACTAGAGTGGCGGCTGCGCACCAGCTATGACTTCAATAATGCGGCCCTGCTTACCGAGGGCATGGTCTCAACACCGCTGACTGACACGCTGGGCATCCGGATTGCCGCCGCTTACAAGGACCAGGATGGTTGGTTCAAGAACCTGCCCGCGTCGTTGCCCGGCACTACGGTTTCAGACAAAACAAGTCCGAAGTCGAAGGAATATTTTATTCGCGGCACGCTGAAATACGGCGCCGATTCCGATGAATTCAACGCCACGCTGAAGCTCGCCTACGGCCAGACCGACCGTGACAACGGTCTGTATTCAAATGGCCAACTTCTCTCTTGCCCCGGCGGAACGCTGTCGTTCCCCGTCCCCGGCTCATCGACCGACTGCAAATTGGACCGCAACTACAGCGAACCGAATCTGGCTCCCGACGTCGTAGCCACCGCGCCACAGGTGTTCCGCGACGGTCGGCCATATTTCGAAAACCGCATGCTGCTGACGTCGCTCACGGCGAATTTGAAAGTGGCCGGCGCACTGACGCTGACCTCGGTCACCGGCTATTTGCGGCTGCGCGAGCGCTTCACGGCCAACTACAACGAGAACGGATTTTCGCAGTTCGGGACGGCCTCTGATCAGTTGCAGCGCCAGTTTACGCAGGAATTTCGCCTGGTTTCATCGTTCGAAAGCCCGTTGAATTTCACCATTGGGGCTTTCTATCAGAACGCGAGGCTGTCTTTGGCGATCCCCACAACGCTTGCCGCCGGCTTCTCGCCGACAGGGTCGGCGCTGATGATCGAGGACGACATCTTTGGTCTGAAGACAGAGGCCTATTCGGTGTTCGGACAACTGATCTGGAAGTTCGCGCCGCAGTGGGAACTTGCGGGCGGCGCGCGTTACTCGCACGAAACCAAATCGGAAAACGCACAAAGCCGCTTGTTCGGCGTTTCTTACCCATTCCTCGACCCTAAGCGCTCGTTCAACAATGTCTCTCCCGAGGCGACGCTCAGCTTCCGGCCAAGCCGCAATCTTACACTCTACGCAGGATATCGTCGCGGGTTCACTTCAGGCGGGTATAATCTGGTCCCACTCGCCTTCAACCCGTTTGCAGTCAACGACAACGGCTTTAGGCAATCGACGGTACAGGGCGGCGAGTTTGGCGCAAAGGGGGCCATTGCCCAGGGCCAAATCCAGTTCGACCTTGCAGTCTATGAATACAAATACAAGGATCTGCAGCTGTCCACCTTTGATTCGGCGAGTGCTGCGATCAGCCTGCGTAATGCAGGCCGCAGTCGGGTTCGCGGTGTCGAAGTCTCGGCGAACGTCCGCCCAGATCAGATTGACGGATTAGCGCTCCGAAGCTCGGTAGCGTATAATGACGCGCGCTACACCTTGTTCGACGACGCAGGTTGCTACACCGGTCAGACTCTCGCACAAGGCTGTTCGGGCAACATCACTGGTGGCGTTGGAAAAACCCAGAATCTTTCGGGTTCACGGCTTGAGCGTGCACCGGAATGGTCGTTGAATTTTGGTGCGAGCTACGATCATCCGATTACCTCCAGAATCACCTTTGTGCTTACTGCCGATGCCTATTACACTGGCAGTTTCTTCTCAGAATCAACGCACGATCCGCGCGCAACTCAGCGCGAAGCATGGCGCTACAACGCCGGCGTAAAGTTGCGCGGTCCCGACGACGGATGGGAACTGGCGCTGATCGGGCGCAATCTAACCAATGTCTTGCGCGCGGAATATGTCTTTGGCCAGCCCTTCACCGGATTTGGCACGGGCACCAGTGGGCCAAGCCGAGGCGCAGACCTCGTGGGCGTTAATGGAATGCCGCGATCGGTCATGCTGCAACTCACATTGCGTAATACGCTCTTCAAGTAGCCGATGACCTGGCGGGCGAGGTACATGTACATCTCGCCTTGCATTCTCACCGCAGTACGTTGGTGCCTTCCCGCGATCAAGGAGGGCCCCCTTCTTGCATTTTCATAGACAGGCTGATCGGCGGGTCACGGGAAGGCACCGATGACGGCGACAATCATTGACGGGAAGAAAGTTGCATCACTGATCAGGGCTGAATGCCGTGATCGGGTCAGGGCGCTTACCCGTGCTACTGGGAAGCAACCAGGCCTCGCGGTCGTGCTTGTTGGTAATGATCCGGCATCGGCTGTGTACGTGCGCAACAAAATTAGAGCGTGCGAGTCCGCAGGTGTGCAATCATTTAGCTATCATCTTCCAAGCCACACCGGCACGGCAACACTGGTCGATCTCATCGAGCAACTTAATCAAGATGCCAATGTGGACGGAGTTCTCGTTCAGTTACCACTCCCACCCCACGTCGATATGACGCAAGTTTTGGAAGCCATCTCGCCGCACAAGGATATAGACGGATTCCACCTTTACAACGTTGGTGGGCTAGTCACAGGGAACACGGTTTTCTCACCGTGCACTCCCTATGGTGTGGTTAAGCTGCTCGAAAGCCAGAATATCTGTATTGAGGGACAGAATGTCGTCGTAGTTGGCGCTAGCAATATCGTGGGCAAGCCGATGGCGCTGATGTTGATGCATCGTAATGCGACGGTGGCCATCTGCCACGCAAAGACGCGTGACCTCGCGCAGTTCACCATCCTCGCCGACATCCTAGTTGTAGCTGCAGGACAGCCCGGTCTTATTGGTGCTCAAATGGTGAAGCGTGGTGCGGTGGTGATCGATGTTGGGATCAACCGATTGCCTGATGGTCATATCACTGGCGACGTTGTCTTCGACGAGGTGAAAGAGAGAGCATCGCATATAACGCCCGTGCCCGGCGGTGTCGGTCCGATGACGGTTACGATGCTGCTGGTCAACACGATTGACTCTGCCGAGCGCCGCGCGGGAATAGTGCCGAAGGGGCTACTGTGCGGCTCTTAAGGAACATGCCTCGGCGGTGTTTCTCTATGCGCCGGGCTCGGTGATCATCGGAACCACCATTGCTATCGCTGTGGTCCAACGGCGGTACCAGGGCCGTCGCCGCGCTTTCGGTGATCCAGATCGCGATCACCGGTGTGTTCGTCTCCCTTGCCCATTACGCCGCAAGGACCAACCGCGATGTCTGATGTGCGGATCCAGCGCCCGACCAGCGCGAACCCGACTATGTCGGTACCCGCTATGCGTCGCACGGCGTGGCCCGGACCGAACTGATGGTGCTCGCGATGCGCGCACAGTTAGTTGCAGCCGAGGCATTGCGCCGTGTCTCTAATCGTGATCTCGCCTCGAAGCTGGAAGCTGATCCGAACATCTCGTCGCGACCAGCGCTTCGGTAGCGGCGAGGTTGTGCGGTGGGTGCAGATGGCAGCGGACAATCTACAGCTTATCTGAACGAACGTCCGCTTCTGGGGAGAACCCCGAGCAGCAGGGAAGGCCAATGCGAGATACATTGCTGGCGGCCGCTTCGCGGTGCGCGATCGGCCGCATCTGCTTGAAGCCGACGTTGGCGGTAACTGATCTGAACGACCGGCATTGGTCGACTGCCGCCGGAAGCGAACGCCGGATTGCTGGGACAAATCCGCCGTTCCTTGATGCACAGTCGTGTGGCGGCTTTCGGAGCGATGCCGTTGAAAAAGCGGCCTAAGGAGCGGAGCAGATAGCCGTGATGTTTGCGGACGAGCGGAGCTGCCGGCTCTCAGGCCCTTGCAGGTTGTCTGGCCAGGCTGATCTTGGCG
>Ga0207681_10001086_pt1 | contig 17647 bp, 10 predicted proteins | sample KBSS53metaG_FD_184324 | JGI IMG/M metagenome (GOLD analysis project Ga0207681, IMG submission 184324) | Switchgrass rhizosphere microbial communities from Kellogg Biological Station, Michigan, USA - KBS S5-3 metaG (SPAdes) (version 2) | ecosystem: Host-associated > Plants > Roots > Rhizosphere... | reverse complement strand
AACACAATCACCGGCACGCGGCGACCGTCGTGTTCGCGAATCAGTCCGTCGATAATTTTCTGCATATACGGCAATGAAAATTCGAGGTACGCGGCGTAGCTCAATGCGCCGCCCCAGGTATCGAAAATCTGCACCGCCTGCGCACCCGCGTTGATTTGGCCATTCAAATACGTGGTGACGCTTTGCGCGAGTTTATCGAGCAATGCATGCATCACTTGCGGCTGATCGAATGCCATCGTTTTCGCGAAACGAAAATCTTTCGATGAGCCACCTTCGACCATATACGTTGCGAGTGTCCACGGGCTGCCGGAAAAACCGATCAACGGCACACGGCCATTTAACTCGCGACGAATGGTGCGTACCGCATTCATCACATAGCAGAGATCTTTTTCCGGATCGGGAATCGGCAACGCATCGACATCGACTTGCGTGCGCACGCATTTGCGAAAACGCGGACCTTCGCCGGTTTCAAAATACAAACCGAGACCCATCGCATCAGGCACAGTGAGAATATCGGAAAATAAAATCGCGGCATCGAGTGCGAAACGATCGAGCGGCTGCAGCGTCACTTCGCATGCGAGTTCGGGATTCGTACACAGCGCCATAAAATCGCCAGCACGTGAACGCGTGGCTCGATATTCCGGCAAATAGCGGCCGGCCTGACGCATCATCCACACGGGGGTGACATCGACGGGCTGACGTAATAGTGCGCGTAGGAAACGATCGTTTTTTAATTCACTCATGTCCGTCTCTTATGATTGAGGCATTGCTATCGAAGCACTGATAAAGCTGGTTGCGCCGAACAGTGATACTTTTCTTTCGGGGCAACGTGGCAATGTCGTAAAGGCACGGAGTGTTATTCCCTCGGAGAAGTTGGCGAGATCTCCGAGTGAATCTTGCGCCGGAGCTTCGATCAATCGCGCTTTCTGCCCCGAAAAAAAGTATCACTGTTCGGCGCTTTGGCACCCAAAGCGCGTGCCCTGAATTTTAAGGGCCACACTTAAACAGAGATGGCAGAGAGAGTCCACCACTGGCAATGCTTCTGTTATTCGAATTTACGAAAGGTCAAACACCGAACCCGATAATCAAACGCCAAGAAAATCGAGTACCCCCTCGCCGGCCTGGCGTCCTTCCCATATCGCGGTGACGACCAGATCGGAACCCCGCACCATATCGCCGCCGGCAAACACTTTCGGATTACTCGTTTGAAATTTATAACGCTGCTGCTCTGGCGCGATCACGCCGCCCCAATCGCTGGTCTTAACGCTGGCGGTATCGAACCATTCTGGCGGATTCGGACGAAATCCAAACGCAATTAATACGACATCGGCCGGCAACACTTCCTCGCTGCCCGGAATCACTTCGGGATGGCGGCGACCTTTCGCATCGGGCTCACCGAGGCGCGTCGTTACAAATTTCACACCTTCGACTTTATCGCTGCCAACAATCGCAATCGGCTGACGATTGAATAAAAAATTCACACCCTCTTCACGCGCGTTGGTTACTTCGCGACGCGAGCCCGGCATATTTTCTTCATCGCGCCGATACGCGCAGGTAACGCTGAGCGCGCCCTGCCGAATCGCAGTGCGATTACAATCCATCGCGGTATCGCCGCCACCGAGCACGATCACCTGCTTGCCCTGCACGCTGACGAAATCGGCCGGCTCTTTTTCCCAGCCCATGTTGTGATTCACGCTGGAAATTAAATACGGCAGCGCATCGTAAACACCCGCCAAATCTTCGCCGGCGAAACCGCCTTTCATATACGTGTAGGTGCCCATACCCATGAACACCGCATCGAACTCGGCCAATAATTGCTCGACAGAAATATCGCGACCGATTTCGGTATTCAAACGAAATTCGATGCCCATTTCTTCAAACACTTGACGGCGGCGTTGCATGACGGATTTTTCAAGCTTGAATTCGGGAATACCGAATGTCAGCAAGCCGCCGATTTCCGGGTAGCGATCAAATACCACCGGCTTCACGCCGGCGCGCACCAGAATATCGGCACAGCCTAATCCCGCCGGACCGGCGCCAATCACGGCGACTTTTTTATCGGTCCACACACGTTTCGATAAATCGGGTTTCCAACCGAGTGCGAGCGCGGTATCGGCGATATATTTTTCAGTGGCGCCAATCGTGACTGCACCGAAACCATCGTTGAGCGTACAAGCGCCTTCGCACAAACGATCTTGCGGACACACACGGCCACAGACTTCGGGCAGAGTATTGGTTTGATGCGCAAGATCGGCCGCTGCAAAAATATTGCCTTCCGAAACTAATTGCAGCCAATTCGGAATGTAGTTGTGTACGGGACACTTCCATTCGCAATACGGATTGCCGCAACTGAGACAGCGATGCGCCTGTTCCTGCACCTGCTCTTCGCGATACGGCTGATAAATTTCGACGAAATTTTCTTTGCGCAGATCCAGCGATTTTTTATCGGGATCGGCGCGCTCGACATCGAGAAATTGAAATACGTTGTTTAATCGCTCAGTCATTTGTCATTACGTCCGATCGCGCTATTGCGGGCTCTGTTTGGTGAGTTTTAACAGCGAATCGAGATTCGCCGCTTTCGGTTTGACCATCCAGAACTTGCCGATGTAATCGGCGAAATTGTCCAGCAGGTTTTGCCCCCAGACCGAGCCGGTTTCCTGCACGAATTCGCGAATAATGCTGCGCAAATGATTGCGATGCGATTCGAGCGATTCGCTGTTGATGCGGGCAATTTCGACCAGCTCGCTGTTGTAGCGGTCGACAAAGCGATTTTCTTCGTCGAGCACATACGCGAACCCGCCGGTCATGCCCGCGCCGAAATTGACACCGGTGGCACCTAACACTGTCACTATGCCGCCCGTCATGTATTCGCAGCAGTGATCACCAGCGCCTTCGATCACCGCATGCGCGCCGGAATTCCGCACCGCGAAACGCTCGCCGGCGCGACCTGCCGCAAATAATTTGCCGCCGGTGGCGCCGTACAGACAGGTGTTGCCGATAATCGTGGTGTGCTGCGATTCGAACGTGCTGACGCGCGGTGGATAAATCACGAGCTTGCCCGCGGCCATGCCCTTACCGACATAATCGTTGGCATCGCCTTCGAGATACATGTGCAAACCGCCGGCATTCCACACACCAAAGCTTTGCCCTGCGGTGCCGGTTAAGCGCAACACTACGGGCGCATCGGCCATACCTTTATCGCCATGCCGCCGCGCGATTTCACCGGACAAGCGCGCACCGATCGAACGGTCGCAATTGCTGACGCTGAAATAAAATTCGCCGCCGCGTTTATCCTCGATCACTTCGCGCGTGGCATGCCACATTGCTTCGGCTTTCACGCCTTTATCGAACGGCGGGTTCGACGGTTGCACGCAAAATTCCGCTTTGCCCTGCGCATTTGGATCTTTCCATAAAATGCGCGATAGATCGAGATGGCGCTGCTTGTCGGTTTCGCCTGCGCGCATCGCGAGCAGATCAGTGCGGCCGATTAATTCTTCGATCGAGCGCACACCGAGTTGCGCGAGCCATTCGCGGGTTTCCATCGCGATGAAGGTGAAGAAATTCGTCACCATCTCGACCGTGCCGATGAAGAAGTCATCGCGCAACCGCGCATCCTGCGTCGCCACACCGGTCGCGCAATTATTCAAATGACAGATGCGCAAATATTTGCAGCCGAGCGCGACCATTGGCGCGGTGCCGAAACCAAAACTTTCGGCGCCGAGAATCGCGGCCTTGATGACATCGAGCCCGGTCTTTAAACCACCATCGGTTTGCACACGCACCGCGCCGCGTAAACCGTTCGCGCGCAATGCCTGCTGCGCTTCGGACAATCCCAACTCCCACGGCGAGCCCGCATATTTAATGGAAGTGAGCGGGCTTGCCGCAGTGCCGCCGTCGTAACCGGAAATCGTAATTAAATCGGCATACGCTTTCGCGACACCGGCAGCGATAGTACCTACACCGGGCTCCGATACGAGTTTCACCGAAACCAACGCCTGCGGATTCACCTGTTTCAAATCGAAAATTAACTGCGCCAAATCTTCGATCGAATAAATATCGTGATGCGGCGGCGGCGAAATTAATGTCACCCCCGGTACCGCGTAACGCAAACGCGCGATCAAGCCATTCACTTTGCCACCGGGCAACTGACCGCCCTCGCCGGGTTTCGCGCCCTGTGCAATTTTGATTTGCAGCACTTCGGCGTTCACGAGATACGCCGGTGTGACGCCGAAGCGCCCCGATGCCACCTGTTTGATTTTTGACACGCGCTCGGTGCCGTAACGCGCGGGATCTTCGCCGCCCTCACCGGAATTCGAGCGACCGCCCAAACGATTCATCGCCGTCGCCAGCGCTTCGTGCGCTTCGGGACTCAACGCGCCGAGCGACATGCCTGCGGAATCGAAACGCGGCAGAATTTTTTCGATCGGCTCGACCTCATCGAGCGGAATCGATTTCAGATTGCCGCTCAATTCGAATAAATCGCGGATCGTTGCGACCGGCCGCTGATCGACCAGCGCCGAATAATCACGCCACGCGGCGTAATCGCCGCTTTGCACCGCGCGCTGCAGCGTTTGCACGACATCCGGATTGAATGCGTGATATTCCTGACCATGCACATATTTCAACAAACCGCCGGGCGCGATCGGTTTACGCGCGATCCACGCATCGTCGGCGAGACGCTGTTGATCGACTTGCAAATCAACGAAGGTCGCGCCTTCGATACGGCTCGCCACTTCGCGAAAACACAGTTCAATCACTTCGCTCGACAAACCGATCGCTTCGAATAATTGCGCGCCGCGATACGACGCAATCGTCGAAATGCCCATCTTCGACAGAATTTTCAGCAAACCTTTGTTGATGCCTTTGCGGTAATTCACATGTGCATCGTATGGATCGCCGAGCACTTCGCCGCTGCGAATCAAATCATTAATGACGCTGTACGCCATGTACGGATAAACCGCGGTCGCACCGAAACCGATCAGACACGCGAGCTGATGCGAATCACGCGCGGAGCCGCTTTCGACGATGAGATTCGCGTCGCAGCGCAACCCGGCTTTGATCAACCGGTGATGCACCGCACCGACCGCCAGCAACGAATGCACCGGCAATTTACCGGCAGCGATCGCACGATCCGATAACACCAGCATCACTTTTTTATTGCGCACTGCAGCTTCTGCCTGATCGGCAATATTTTTCACCGCATCGCCCAGACTCAATTGCTTCGGATCGTAATTGAGATCGATGAACTGCAGCGGGTAATGCGGTTTATTCAAATGCACCAGCCGCGCGAATTTATCCGGCGACAACATCGGTGAAGTGAGAATAATGCGATCGGCATGATCGGCGGTTTCCTCGAACACATTTTTTTCAGTGCCGAGACAGGTTTCCAAACTCATCACGATCGTTTCGCGCAACGGATCGATCGGCGGGTTCGTCACCTGCGCGAATTTCTGGCGGAAAAAATCATAGAGCGGACGCACGTGTCGCGACAGCACCGCCATCGGCGTATCGTCACCCATCGACCCGACCGCTTCGTTCGCGGATTCGGCGAGCACTTTCAATACCTGCTCGCGCTCCTCGAATGTGACTTGAAACATTTTCTGATACGCCTTCAGCGGCTCGCCGCTAACCAGCTCGGGCGCGCGCTCGGGCTCCATCGTTGCTTCGATACGCGTGGCATTTTCTTTCAGCCATTTTTTATACGGCTGACGTTTCTTCAAACGATCATCGATCTGCGGTGTGTGCATCACTTCACCGCTGACGGTATCGACCGCAAAAATCTGACCGGGACCAACGCGGCCTTTCGCGACGACATTTTCCGGCTGGTAATCGTGCGTGCCGACTTCCGATGCGAGCGTGATGAAATCATCGGTGGTGATAACCCAACGCGCCGGACGCAAACCATTGCGATCGAGCAAACACACTGCGTGCCGACCATCGGTCAACACAATGCCAGCCGGGCCATCCCACGGCTCCATGTGCATCGCGTTGAATTCAAAAAATGCTTTCAGATCGGCATCCATGTGATCGATGTTTTGCCATGCCGGCGGCACCAGCATGCGCACGGCGCGGAATAAATCCATACCGCCAGCGAGCAGCAGATCGAGCATATTATCGAGGCTCGATGAATCGGAGCCGGTGCGATTCACCAGCGGTGCGATGCTGCGAATATCGGGCAGCGCCGCATTCTGAAATTTATTGATGCGCGCTTCGGCCCAATTGCGATTGCCTTCGACGGTATTGATTTCGCCATTGTGCGCAAGAAAACGGAACGGCTGCGCCAGCGGCCAACGCGGCGCGGTGTTGGTGGAAAAGCGCTGGTGAAAAATGCAGATGGATGTTTCGAGTCGCGCGTCGCCCAGATCGAGATAGAAGCCCGGTAAATCGGCCGGCATCATCAGGCCTTTATAGATCAGCGTTTTGCTCGACAGACTGCAGACGTAGAACTCGCGGTCGTCGGTGTTCGCAATTTCCATTTTGCGGCGCGCGACATACAACTTGATGCCGAGTGTTGTGTCATCAATGCCCTGCGCACCGACAAATACTTGTTCGATATGCGGCACGCTAGCCAACGCGATTTCGCCAAGCACCGCACGATCCACCGGTACTTTGCGCCAGCCGATGACGTTCAGTCCTTCGGCAACGAGCGCCGCTTCAACGTTAGCGCGCGCAGCGGCGGCGCGATCGCTATCGTGACTGAGAAAAATCTGGCCCACGCCAAACAATGCGGGCAATTCGGTTTTGAATGATTCGCGCGCGAGTTCGCGCATGAAGCCATCGGGTATTTTGAACAACAGACCGCAACCATCGCCGGTCTTGCCATCGGCACCGATCGCGCCGCGGTGCGTCATGCAGGTCAACGACACGATCGCCGTTTTCAACAGGCGATGGCTGGCCTCGCCTTTCATATGAGCAATCAGGCCAAATCCGCAGTTGTCGCGTTCGTCGTCCGCTCGATAGAGTCCGGTTGTCATCAGCAATGAATCCAGTGGCAAAGATTTAAATCAAAAAATTGATAACAAATCGCCGCGAAAGGCGATGCAAATTATCTGAAGGGGATGGGTATTCTACACCACAGCCTGACGACACCAGCCACTGCGACTATTCCCCGCTTGCGCTCCCTATCGATCTCAACGACAGGCAAGAATTGGTCCGGCAATCATTAGTGGCCGTTATGGGCCTTGATATCGGACTGGATAGCGGCGACGCCACGCGGCCATGGTTGCTGCTTACGCAGTACCTCAGGCAGCTTGGCGATGGCCGCAGCAGCGGTGTTTCTATCGGCATAGGGGCCGGTGACCGCGATATACCAGGGTTTGCCACGCAAGCGTGTGCCATAGACGTACAGCTTCACATCCTGCCCCGCATTGGCGGCGAATTTGTCGATCGTCGCGCGCGACTCCGCGCCGATTAATTGCAACACCACTTGCTGCGACGGCAGCGCGAGCAACGCGCGTTCATCGGCACTGAACGCACCATTATCCGGCGCGCTTTTCGCAACAGGCACAGCTTCGGGATTTGGCGGTGCGGGTAGTACCGGTTTAGCTGCTGGCTTCGGAGCTGGTTCCGGCGCTACCGCTTTAGGTTTGTCGACAAGCGCCGGCGTCTGTGCCGGCAGAGCTTCCGACGGCTTCGCGCTAGTCGCGCCCGTGTCTCGTGCCGCTATCGACGGCTCGGCATCGATCGTTGGCGCCGTACGTTGCGTTAATGGCCGTTGCGGTAATGCCAGCGGAATACGTTGCTGGGTTTTGTCATCGTTCTGCACGGGCATATTGTGCGTAGTCGTTGCTTCGGACGGTTTATCGCTACCGCGATAAAGCAGCAATAAAATCACGACGGTCAGCAGGCCGGCGGCGATCGCAATATGCAGCAACGGCAAGCGCGACCAGCGCGGCATAGTGCGAGTCAAAGCGGCGGCAATATCGGCGCCATTCAACTGTGGCGCCAACCGATGAATGGCGCCGATATTGCCGCCGCTTTGCGCATAGAGCAGGTCCAACAATTCGCGCGGTAACGGCATCACCGCCGAGCTGCCGGCGGCCTGCAACCGTGTATGCAAATAATCCGCAGTATCGGCGGCACTCAGCGAAGGCAGTTGCAATATCTCCGTGCCACCATCGGATATCTGCGACCACGCCGTGGCCAGATCGAACTCGCCCGCCAGCAGCAATCGAATCCGACCGCCCGCGCTCTGCGCCAACGTCGCGCATTCGCGCAGCGCTTCGACCGGCAACAAATGCGCGGCATCGATAATGAGCAGAATCGGATGCGGATCGCCATCCGCAGGTCGCGACCGTTCGAGCGCCAGTATCAACTCGGCATTCGAAGCCGATGCCGCTGGCGATAGACCGACGCAAGCCGCAAGCTGCAACCGCACCGCAGTGACATCCATGAGTACAGTCGTGTCGACACGACAAATATCGGTGACATCGCACAGTTCGCCGACAATCTCGTCGAGCATGCGTGTTTTGCCCGCGCCGGAAGCACCGAGCAACAATACGATCGAGCCGGAAAAATACACAATCTGCGCGGCGCGCTGCGCAATAAAACGGCGTTGGCCACCGACGAAAAAAAATTCCGGCATTGCATTCGATGCAAACGGATCGAACTCCAGCCCGAGCTTCGCAAAATAATCACTCGCGGCCATGGCACCCTCCAGGCATCAATATCACTTCGAGAAATATTTCATTGCGCGGCAATGATGCACGCTTGCAACTCGGCAAGTGGAAAATCCGATGTGACCTGCGCGTTGCCGAGTTCGCGCAGCAATACCAGGCGTAATTGACCATCCAATACTTTTTTATCGACCGCCATCAACTGCAAAAATTGATCGACCGACATACCGCCGGGCGCGGTTACCGGCAATTTTGCCTGCAGCAATAATTGCCGCAGCCCATCGACATCGGCTGCAGAGATCCAACCCAGTCGCGCCGACAAATCGGCAGCCATCACCATGCCAACCGCGACGGCTTCGCCATGCAACCAAGTGCCGTAACCCTGCGCGGTTTCGATCGCGTGACCGAAGGTATGGCCCAAATTCAAAATAGCGCGCAAGCCGCCTTCGCGCTCATCGGCGGCGACCACACGCGCTTTGTTAGCGCAAGAGCGGTAAATCGCTTCGCTGAGCAATTGCGTATCGCGCGCCATCAATCCCGACATCTGCTGCGAAAGCCAATTATAAAATTCGCGGTCGCAAATCAACCCGTACTTAACGATCTCGGCAATGCCTGCGGAAAATTCGCGTTGCGGCAACGTGCGCAACGTGTCGATATCCGCTATCACGCAGCGCGGCTGATGAAACGCGCCGATCATATTTTTACCGAGCGGATGATTGACGCCGGTTTTGCCGCCGACCGACGAATCGACCTGCGACAACAACGTCGTCGGCACTTGGATAAAGGCGACGCCGCGCTGATAACACGCAGCGGCGAAGCCAGTCATATCGCCGACAACGCCGCCGCCGAGCGCGATTAAGGTTGTCGTGCGATTGTGCCGCCGATCGAGTAAACCGTCGAAAATCTTGTTCAGTTGTTCAAGCGTTTTATATTGCTCGCCATCCGGCAAAATCACGCTATCGAAGGATGTGTTGCGCAATGTGTCGCGCAGCGTATCGAGGTACAACGGCGCAATCGCTTCGTTGCTGACGACGCATACCTGTTTACCGGCAAGATAGGGCAGGAACAGTTCCGGGCGCGCGAGCAATTGCTCGCCGATAAAAATCGGATAGCTGCGATCGCCGAGATCGACGGTCAATGTTTGCATGGTGAGTTCGCAAAAATAATGAGCGTCGCACGATAGCGTGCCCGGTGACGCAAGGCAACGCGGTTAGTGCGGATGCTTGAGCTGGTCGACCAAGTCCTGCGCGACGAGCTTCGGGCTGCGACTATCGGTATCGATAACGATGTCGGCAATCTCACGATACAGCGGCTCGCGAATAGCCATCAGCTCGGAAAGAATGCGACGGGGATCGTCATTTTGCAGCAGCGGACGCTTGCGATCGCGACTGGTCCGTCGGACCTGCTCATCGACGGTGGTATGCAAATAAACCACCGTGCCGGTAGCCATCATCATCTGGCGATTTTCTGCCGACAGCACTGCGCCACCACCGGTGGAGATCAGCACGGACTCCAGCTGACTCAGCTCTTTTAACGCCGCGGTTTCGCGAATCCGAAAACCAACTTCGCCTTCGCGATCGAAAATCCACGGAATATCAACGCCGCTACGACTCTCGATTTCACGATCGACATCGATAAATTCGAGCCGCAACTCATCCGCCAGCAATTTGCCAATCGTCGTCTTGCCGGCCCCCATGGGACCGACAAGATACACTCGAGTGACTGCAGGCATTGCGTGCTGATTAGTCGATTAGGGTATCCGCGAGGATGCGGGGGGTGATGAAAATCAACAGTTCTTGCTTGGTTTTGGTGATGTCTTTCGATTTAAACAAGCGGCCGACATAAGGCAGATCACCTAGGAATGGAATTTTTGATTCCGAAGTGATGTCGCTGGATTTGAATACACCGCCGAGCACAACGGTCTCACCGTTGCCAACCAGAACTTGGGTTTTGATCGAGTTGGTGTCGATCGCCGGTACGCTGCCACCGTTAGAGGTTTTTACGTCCTCACCCTTGGTGTCTTGGTTAATCACCAAATCCATGATGACGCGGTCATCGGGCGTGATGCTAGGCGTAACGTCGAGCTTTAATACCGCTTCCTTAAAGGAAACCGTGGTTTCACCATTCGCCGCCGACTGCTGATACGGAATTTCAGTACCCGATTTAATCGTGGCTTGTTGCTTGTCGCCGGTGATTACTTTCGGCTGAGAAACAACCTCACCACGTCCCTGAGTTTCTGCTGCCGACAATTCCAATTGCAAATTCACATCCCGGCCAACATAACCAACCGCAAAAGTACCCTTCGGCGAAGTCGCGCCCAGATTAACGTTCAGCGCATCGGGAATTGTTGCTGGCGAGGTCCCTGCAGCGATCGCAGCCGCATTGGTCGCATTGCTATTGATCGCTGAATTGACTTGCTCGATATGGCCGCCGTAATAGAGCGGGTTGTTATTTACACCCACAATACCCGCAGCACCCCATTTAACACCGACGCTGTTAGTGAAGTTTGAATTCGCGATAACGATACGCGCCTCAATCAACACCTGCCGAATCGGCACATCGAGCAGTTTTATAATGCGGCGGAACTCGTCCAGCTTTTGCGCGGTTTCGGTAACGAGTAACGAATTAGTACGGTCATCGACAATGACGCGACCGCGCATCGAAAGAATACTGCCGGTGCCGCTCGGGGCTTGGCCGGCTTGGCCACTGCCACCACCGGTCGGAGCAAACAGCTTATACAGGTCTTTCGCCCGCGCATAACGAACACGAATATGTTCTGTTTGCAGAGGCGCCAGTTCTTGAACCTGTTTATTTGCTTCAAGCTCCTGACGCTCGCGCTCGGCAATTTCCGCCGCCGGCGCAACCATCAACACATTGCCTTCCTGGCGCTTGTCGAGCCCTTTGGTTTTCAATACCAGCGCCAGCGCCTGGTCCCATGGGACATTCTGCAGACGCAATGTAATGCGGCCATTGACAGTGTCACTCGCCACCAGATTGAGGCCAGTAAAATCTGCAATGATCTGCAGTACGGCGCGTACCTCGATATCCTGGAAGTTCAACGACAGCCGTTGACCGGTATACGCGAATTCCTTTTTGCGCTCCTCGACTTCTTCTTTGGTGAGTGGCTTCACGCTGACGACATATTGATTATCGGTTTGATACGCCAAGTAGTCGTATTCACCGCTCGCCTGCAAATAAACGACGGCACCCATCGACGTCGATTGCGCATCGACTACTTTTACCGGCGTCGCAAAATCGACTACGTCGAAGCGGCGCTGCAGGTTTTCAGGCAGATTCGTACCTTTAAATTCGAGCTTAATGCGCTGGCCCTCGACCGTGGCATTGATGTCCGTTTTCGGATCACTCAAATCGACAATCAAGCGACCTTCGCCGGTATCGCCGCGGCGGAAATCGATATTGTTGATCGAGCGCCCACCCGCACCAGCGGCGGGTGTTGGTTTAGCGAGCGCGGTCGATACGGCATCGCTACCGCTCGCCAGCGGTTTTAAATATTCGCGGGCGCCGGCATCGCCGACATGCACAATCAGATTGTTGCCTTCCACTTTCGTCGTGTACGGCGCAATTTGGACGAGATTCAAAATCATCCGGGTACGTCCGGCCGACTCAAGAATTACGGCGCTCGACGCGTTTTCATAACCCAACGTGTGTTTTTTCTCTTTCAGCTGTGAGGTCACACCGGGAAAATCGAGCGAAATGCGCGCGGGTTTTTCGATGGTATAGCCCTGCGGCGTCGGTGGCGGTGCGTCGAACATCAGCTGCGCCTCGAAACTTCCACCGGGCAACGATGTAAAGCGCATATCGACCAGATTGGCAGCGGATGCCGCCGAAATTGCAGCGACCCAGGCCAGCGCAAGCTTGGCAGCACCTCGCGCAACGCTGAAAATAGTAGCGCGATTGAAGATTGATAAATTGTTATGCAGATACCGAGTATCCATGAACTTCTCCGCCGAACTCTGCCAGTCCTGTTTCATTTGCTTCATTTACCTTTGGTTTCCACGGTCTTCAGCTGCAGCTTATGAGGACGCTCCACCCACTCGTCCGGACCGTTGGAAACGATCTCGATAACGGAAACATAATTTTCCGTCAGTTCCACGATATGTCCGTGGTTTTTACCCATGTAATTGCCGATCTTGACCCGGTGCACGCTACTTTCAGCATCTTGAACCAGTGCCCACAGCGTGCCGTCCATCTGCACAGTACCCACCATGGTCAGGGCGTCGATATTGAATTGCTCGAGGTACTCTTTCGGGCGACTCAAATCGGGTTTAACTTTGACCAACCGCTGTAAACGGGTAATTTCCTTCACTTCCACCGGCGGCTGGAATGGATTACGCAGACCCGCAGCGCTGTAAGCGAACGACTTGTAGGCGGTAAACGCCGGCACCGGCTGGATATGACCGCCAGGGCGCGCCTTGACCTCCGCCATAAATTTATCGAGATCCGGGTAACTGCTGCTGCCGCATGCGACAAACAGCAGCATTGCAATAACAAGGGCAACAAATCGCGGTTGAGAGCGCCACATCACCATCTGCTTCCTATGCCCCCTTATACCGATAGGTTTTTGCCGAAATGCTCATCGACAAAACACCGGGCGTTTTGGGGTCCGACGACATTTTGAAATCGTGCAATGTCACGATTCGAGGCAGGCCGGCAATGCCGCTCACAAACGTGCCGAAGTCGTGATAAGTGCCGCTGACTTCGATGTTGATCGGCAGCTCGATGTAAAACTCTTTCGCTTGTTCAGGCTGCAACTTAATGCTCTTGATTTCTAACCCGGACTCAACACCTTTATTGGTGATGTCTTCCAGCAAGCCCGGAACTTCAGTATCGCTCGGCAACTGACTCACCAATGCGCCAAACGACTCTTCCATCTCTTTCATTTGTGCACGCAAAGCGTCGAGATTGGCAGCTTTGAACGCCTTATCTTCGAATTCTTTTCTGAGATCGGCCTCTTTGCTTTCAACTTGCGCCAGCTGCTCGCGCATTTCGGAAATGCTGTAAGCGTAGCCAAGCGCTATCACCACAATAAATGTCAGCGCCCAGGCCGCTACTTTGATCGGCATCGGCCAACTGCCGATGTTGTCGAGGCTCAGCTCACTGAAATCGAGCTCGCGTAGATCGCGCACTACATCCTGAAACGCCACGATTATTTTTCTCCAGCTTTAGTGTCGGGCTTACTGATTTCCACAGCCATCTTGAATGCGCTGGCTTGCTCACCGTATTCAGTTGCTGCTTGCACCGAGGTCAGGTTCGGATTTTCGAACCATTCCGATTTATCAAGCTGACGCATCAGGCTGGAAACGCGGTTATTCGATTCCGCGACGCCGGTAATTTCGATTTTCATGTCGTTGCGGCTCAACGATTGATAGAACACGCCATCGGGCAGCGTGCGCACCATGTCATCGAACACGTGAACTACGAGGGGACGCGTGCCTTGCAGATCCTGAATAACCTTCATGCGATCGAGCAATTGGCGGCGCTTGGCTTCCAATTCCTTAATTTCCGCCACTTGGCGATTCAGCTCGTCGATATTGCGTTGCAAATAGGCGTTGCGATTACCTTGGGTATCGATCCAGGCGCTGTATACGCGATTGGTCAACAACAGCACAACAAAGGCAAATATGACGGTGCCACCAAGGATCACGAGGAATTCTTTTCTTAATTCCTGGCGACGTTCTTCGCGCCACGGCAATAAGTTAATGCGCGCCATCAGTCGAAGCTCCTCATTGCCAGACCGCACGCAATCATCAGCGACGGCGCATCGTTCGTTAGCGCAGCGACATCGACTCTGGATGCCACCGCCATGCGAGCTAACGGATTAGCGACCGATGTTGAAGTACCGAGACGCTCCTGCACCAGCTCGGACAGGCCGCTCATCGACGCGACGCCGCCGGCAAGAAGGATTTGATCGACATCGTTGTACTGGCTGGATGAAAAAAAGAACTGTAGCGAACGAGTAATTTGTTGCACCACGGCGTCTTTGAACGGATCGAGCACATCGTGCTCATAATCGTCGGGCAGGCCGCCCTGTTTCTTCGCAAGTCCCGCCTCCTCTACCGTTAAACCATAGCGGCGCTGGATTTCCTCGGTTAGCTGGCGACCGCCGAATAACTGTTCGCGGGTATAGACGGTATTGCCGCCTACCAGCACGCTCAATGTGGTCATCGTGGCGCCGATATCCACAATGGCGACGACGCTGTTTTCGTCGTAGTCGAATTGGGTCTGGCAAAGTTTGAAGGCACGCTCGACCGCGTAGGCTTCAACATCGACTACCTTAGCGGCGAGTTCAGCGGATTCGATCGCTTCAACACGCGAATCCACATTTTCGCGCCGGCATGCCGCCAGCAGCACTTCGACTTGTTCGGGATTGTTCGGCGACGGGCCCTGCACCTCGAAATCGAGGGCAACCTCATCGAGCGGATATGGGATGTACTGATCGGCCTCGAGACTGATCTGCGTCTCCATGGCATCATCGCTCAGACCGGAGGGCATATCGATCTGCTTGGTGATGACGGCGGAGCCGGCGACGGCAACGGCGACCGTTTTCAGTTTGGTCTTGGCGCGGCTGTGTGCAGTGCGCAGCACATCCGCTACCGCTTCGACCTCGGCGATGTTCTTCTCGACCACGGCATTCGGCGGCAGCGAGGCGACCGAATAGCTTTCGACCCGGTATTGATCACCGGAACGACTCAGTTCGAGCAGCTTTATTGAAGAAGAGCTGATGTCGATACCAAGCACGGGCGAAATTCGTTTGTTTCCGAATAAACTGCTGATCACAGTAAATTTCCTATCTGCATCCGTGACTTAGAGCACAATTTTACAACATGAATTAAATACCACGACCTGCATTTGCGCAAATGCGTTCCAGTAAATAAAGTGCTTATAATTTCACACTTTAACCATGTCGCCTGCGGTACGTTATCGCCAAGCTACTGACAATATTAGAGAAATATGCCAAAACTCAGCAGTTTGCTCCGCAATACGATCTGGTTGATTCTGAGTGCAGGTGCCATTCCGGTGCTGCTGGGTACCGCAGCGTTCTTATACCTTAGTCCGAATTTGCCATCTGTCGATGTTCTGCGGGATGTGCAATTGCAGACGCCGTTACGGGTGTACACCGGCGATGGTGAACTGATCGCCGAATTCGGTGAGATGCGCCGCACACCGGTGAAATTAGCTGATTTGCCGCCACTTTTTATTAAAGCGGTGCTCGCGGCGGAGGACGACAGCTTCTTCACCCATCACGGCGTTGATGTCAAAAGCCTGGTTCGCGCCGGCTCGCAACTACTGACCAGTGGCCACATCCAAACCGGCGGCAGCACCATCACGATGCAAGTCGCAAAAAATTATTTCCTGTCGCAAGAGCGCACCTTTGCGCGCAAATTCAATGAAATCCTGCTGGCGCTACAGATCGAGCACGAGCTCAGCAAGGAAGAAATTCTTGAGTTGTACCTGAACAAGATTTTCCTCGGCAACCGTGCCTATGGCGTTGAAGCCGCCGCGCAGGTGTACTACGGCAAACCGATCAACGAACTGACTCTCGGGCAATGGGCAATGCTGGCGGGTTTACCTAAAGCGCCATCCGCCAATAATCCGATCGCGAATCCCGAGCGCGCCACGCAGCGTCGCGATTGGATTCTCGGGCGGATGCATTCGCTCGGCTTTATCAGCACTCAGCAACTCGATGCCGCCCTCAAAGAACCGCTGGCGGCGAGCTACCACGGCCCGGTGGCCGGAGTGGAAGCGAGTTACGCGGCGGAAATGGCGCGCCAGGAAATGGTCGAGCGCTTCGGCACGCGCGCCTACAGCGAAGGCTATGTCGCCTACACCACGCTCGACAGCAAACTCCAACATACCGCGGACCGCGCCGTCGTCGAGGGCCTGCTCAGCTACGATGTACGCCACGGCTATCGCGGCCCCGAGCGCCGACTGCCTGCGGTCGCCGATGCCGATAATCGGTCGACATGGCGGCGCAAACTGGCGACGCTGCCAGTAGTCGGCGGCCTCGCGCCCGCCGCCGTTACCGACGTCGGCGAGCGCTCGTTCACTGCCGTGCTGGCGTCCGGCGACAGTATCGCGGTCGATTGGGAGCACGGATTAAGCAGCGCGCGTCGCTTTATCGACGAAGATCATCGCGGTCCGGCGCCACAAACCGCTGCCGACGTGGTCGCTATCGGCGATGTCGTCCGCGTCCGCCAGGGCGCCAAAGGCGCGTGGGAGCTGCGTCAAATTCCGGCGCTGCAAAGCGCACTGGTCAGCATGAACAGCGATACCGGCGCCATTTTGGCACTGGTCGGCGGCTTCGATTTCCGCCACAGCAAGTTCAACCGCATCACGCAGGCTCAGCGGCAACCGGGGTCCAGCTTCAAGCCGTTTATCTATTCTGCAGCGCTCGAACACGGACTGACGGCGGCGACGGTGATGAACGATGCACCGATCGTGTTTCAAGACGAGCAGATGGAAGAAGCCTGGCGGCCGGAGAACGATACCGGCAAATTCTATGGCCCGACGCCACTGCGCACAGCGCTGTATAAATCGCGCAACGTGGTATCGATCCGCGTGCTGCAGCAGATCGGCATCGATACCGCGGTCGATTACGTGCAGCGGTTTGGCTTCAACAAAAACCAAATTCCACGCAATCTATCGGTTGCGCTCGGCAGTCTATCGGCCACGCCCATGCAAATGGCGCGCGGCTTCGCGGTGTTCGCCAACCATGGCTATCTGATCAATCCATACGTGCTCGACCGCGTTGAGAACCGCAACGGTGAAACGATTTATCAGGCGAAGCCGCTCACGGCGTGCCCGGATTGCGACCAGCCTCTTATTACCGATACGCCAACCCAAGATGGTGATGCAACGACAACTCCGGCCGCTACAGACGCGGCATTGCCCGCGACCGGCACAGCGCCGCAGGTACTCGATAAGCGCTATGGGTTCATCATGGATTCAATGCTGCGCGACGTCGTGATTCGCGGCACTGCCGAAGCGGCATCCGCCCTCGGTCGCGCCGA
>Ga0207681_10001085_pt1 | contig 17649 bp, 20 predicted proteins | sample KBSS53metaG_FD_184324 | JGI IMG/M metagenome (GOLD analysis project Ga0207681, IMG submission 184324) | Switchgrass rhizosphere microbial communities from Kellogg Biological Station, Michigan, USA - KBS S5-3 metaG (SPAdes) (version 2) | ecosystem: Host-associated > Plants > Roots > Rhizosphere... | reverse complement strand
CGCGCGCCGTTCAGCCATGCGTCGACCGGCGCCAGCAGCTTCCGCGCGAGCAGCGTCGAGCTCACGTTGTCGAGTGCCACCAGCAGCTCCGCCACGACGAGCAACACGACGAAGCTGCGATTGCTCATCGGCTGATAGAGCCGCAGGAGCACGAGTCCGCCGAGCACCACGAGGTACGCGAGCTGGAACTGGAGCACGACGACCGTCAGCGGGTATCGCCGGCCGAGCCGGCGATACAGGTATCGCAATGCCCGGTCCATCCCACCAGGGATTGTGACAGCGGGCCGGTCGGATGCCAGCCCGGCGCGATGAGGAAGCGCTAAGGAGGGGTGCCGGAGCCGGCCACGTGGCCGGCGGAGGCGGGCCCCCCGGCGGACTGTGCGACTACGCGCTCGGGCGCGCGATCGCGGCTGCCTGCGACAGCCACGCGGTGATGCGCGCCTCCCCGCAGTAGATGCGCCGTTCGTGTTCGAGCGCAGGCAGCGTCGTGCCGCCGGCGTGGCCGACCGCGCGGCCCGCCATGTCGATCTGATGGTCACGACGCGGATCGCGCGCGGCCAGCAGCGCACCGTCGACGTCGAGGCCGGCGGCGGCCGCCGCCTCCGCGAGAATGTCGGGGTCCTCCAGGTCGAAGCCACCGCAGAACGCGAGCCGCCCGGCGGCGATCGCGAACTGCGGACCGAGGGCGTGCTCGTTGGCGTAGGTCGCCACGCGCATCGCCGACGGAACGCCGCACGGGAAGCGTTCGGGCCAGACGAGCGGCATCCGCAGCGCCAGCGCGCGCCGCTGTGCCGCCACCACGACGTCGTCGCCGCGCGGGAGCGGCTGGCGCAGGACCGCTGGGCGCCACATCGCGTTTCCGATGCGCCGCTCGATCCGCTCAGCGACGAGGTATGCGAAGGGCGACGCGAGATCGAAGTAGAGGGTCATGCGCGCCAGGTCCGGCGCGTGAGGCAGCGCTTGCCGACCTGAAAGATCAGGACGGCGCTGCGCGAGCTGGATCACCTCAGCCATCTTCCTGTTCCTCCCCGGGGTCCACCACCGACGTGCTCGGATCGACGGACGATCGAGAACGTGGAAACGTGCCTGCGTCTGCGTCCTGCGATGCGCTGTACGGCAATTCCGATGCAGTGTACGGCAGAGGGGTGTGTCAAAGGAATCCCTCGGCTACCCGTCAGTCGGTTAATCTGTATCACGGTAGGTAGGTCCAAAGCACACGTAAAACGGAGGTCGCCATCCCACCCGCTCCCCCGCCCAAACGCCATCCATACGACCAGTGGTCGCCAGACGCGCGCGCCCTGGACCTCGTTGGCGACAAGTGGACACTGCTGATCGTGCGGGACCTCGTGAGTGGCCCGCGACGCTTCGTCGAGCTTCAGCGCACCCTGCCTGGCATCTCGACGGAGCAGCTGCGCTCGCGCTTGAACCGCATGGTCGCCGACGGCCTGTTGACCCGTCAGCGGTACCGCGAGGTGCCGCCGCGTGTCGACTACGAGCTGACGGACAGGGCCCGCGATCTCGTTCCGGTCCTCGGCGCGCTCGCGCGCTGGGGCTACGAGTGGTCGTGGACCGAGCCTCGCCGCAACGAGGCGATCGACATCGGCGCCATCTTCCGGCTTGCCCCAGGGCTCCTCACGCTGCCGCGATCGCTGCGCGGCTCGGTCGAGCTGACGGTGGCCGACAGGTCGAAGGACGCAGAGACCAAGCAGTACACGCTGATCGTCAAGCGCGGTGCAGTCACGCTCGAGGAGCGCGCCGAGCCGGAGGCCGACGCACAGGTCACCGGATCGGAACGCGCGTGGGTCGACGCGCTCGTGCCCGAGGGGGTCACGAACGGCCTTGAGATTCGCGGCGATGCGCGCCTCGCGGCCGCGGTGCTCGAGGGCCTGACGCCCGCCTCGGCGCGCGCGACAGCCGTCGCATGACGTAGGGCGAACTCGTACGCGGGAATGACCGCGCGGCCGATCGGCTGCGCGGTCTCCTGCTCGCGTATCAACGTGGTCGGTGCACCTCACATTCCTACGCTACGCCCGCGCGTCAAGCATCGTTCGAACACGGACGTTCACGCCCTGCCGGATGACCGCCAGGCGCGAATAGGTGGTTTTGAGCAGACCGATTTCGGCTCGTAAACTCTCGCCGCGCAGCCTGCCCGGGTGGCGAAACGGCAAACGCAGTCGACTTAAAATCGGCAGTCCCCCAAGGGCTTGTGGGTTCGACTCCCACCCCGGGCATTCCCGCCGGCCGCGGCCGGCGGGTGCCGGAGGCGGCCATGTGGCCGCCGGAGGCGGGTCCCGCGACACGAACGCGGACCGGCCACCTGCAAGGCTGTGCCCGTCATGACGCTCGGCTTCTGGCTCTCCGACGCGTGCCTCGTCGGCGTGCAGAGCGCCCTCGTCGCGCTGCCGCGAGGACATGCGCCGGCAGCCGTAGAGCACCTCTCGGGACGCCTCGCCGGCCGTGGTTGGGCGCTCGTTCCGCTCGCCTCGATCGTGCTCGTCGTGATCGCGATCCGCGCAGCCGGCGTCACCGCCGACGGGCTCACGTGGCTGGCGCTGGTCGCCGTCCCGCCGCTGGCGGCCGGTGCGCTCGGCGCCACGATGCGTGGCGGACGCCCACTGCTCGCGCTGCTGGTGCTGCCGTTGTTCGCGCTCGCCTGGTGGCGCCGCGAGACACTCGTTGGCGAGGGCGCCGCTGTGCTGCTGTCGGCGCTGTCCTGCGTGACGCTTGGTGTCCTGTTGACGGCGCTCGCGCCGCACGGTTGGCTGAAGGCGGGGATCGTCGCGATGGCCGTCGTCGACGCCTACCTCGTCGGCACGGAGCTGCTGCAGCCGGCGAACGACCTGCTGAACGCAGCCGCCCCGCCGGCGCAGCTGCCCCAGCTCCAACGGGCGCTGTTCGGCGATGCGCTGGTCGGCTACGGCGATCTGTTCGTGGCCGGCGTGTTCGGCGCGATCGTCGCAGCGGAACGGGTGGATTCGCCGGCCGGCGGACCGCCGTGGCGCTGGGCGCTGACCGTGCTCGCGCTGTCGACCGCGTTCGATCTGCTGTTCCTCGTCGTCGACGTGCTGCCGGCAACCGTGCCCGTAGCGGTGGCGCTGCTACTGCGGGAGTGGATCCGCAAGCGCGAAATGCGCCGAAAAGGCGCAACTTTGGCCGCTGCTACGGTGTCCTAGAGGACGAGTGGAGGCCTCTGCTCTCACCCACGCCGGCGTCGCCAGCGCCCACGGTCGCTCTCCCTTGCTGCGCCTGCAGTCGGACGAGCGCCTGATCGCGCTCGTGCGGCGCGGCAACCACGGCGCCTTCGAGGCGCTCGTGAGCCGCTACCAGGCGCGTTTGCTCGCCTTCTGCCGCCACATGCTCGGCTCGCGCGAGGACGCCGAGGACGTCCTGCAGGAGGTTTTCGCGGCGGCCTTCAACGCGATCCTCGCCGACGAGCGCCCGATCAACGCGCGTCCGTGGCTCTACCGCATCGCGCGCAACCGCAGCCTCAACCACCTGCGGCGCGCTCAGGCGATCGGGGTCGACTCGATGGACGTCCATCTCTCCGAGTACGGCACGACGACCGCCGACAAGGTCGACAAACGCGAGCAGTTCCGCGAGCTGATTGCCGACGTGCAGGAGCTGCCGGAGACGCAGCGCACGGCGCTGCTGCTGCGCGAGATCGACGCGCTCTCCTACGAGCAGATCGCGGAAGCGATGGAGACGACCATCCCAAGCGTGAAGTCGCTGCTTGTGCGCGCGCGTGTGTCGCTCGCGGAGGCGGCCGAGGCGCGGCAGCTGTCGTGCGAGGACGTGCGCATCGAGCTCGGCGAGCTCGCCGAGGGGCTGCGCCGCCGCACGACGCCGCCAGTGCGCCGCCACCTTCGCTCGTGCGACCGCTGCCAGGTCTTCCGCACGGAGCTGCGCGCAACGAGCAAGGCGCTCGCGCTGCTGCTGCCGGTCGGGCCGCTGCTGTTGGCGAAGAAGCTGCTGCTGGCGCATCTCGGCCTCTCGTCCGTCGCCAGCGGTGGCGCCGGCGGCGCCGGGACCGCTGCCTCCGGAACGGCGGCCGTCGGCGCAGTCGCAGGTGGCGCAGGCGCGGTCAGCAGCAGCGGGCTCGTCTCAGCCGGCCTCGGCGCGCTCGGCGCGAAGGCGGTCGCCGGAATCGCCGCGGCGGCGCTCGTGACCGCCGGCGCCGTTGAGATCGAGAAGACGACGCCGCGGCACGTGACGTCGCATCCGCAGGTCCTCGCACAGCACGCCGCACCAGCGCCGGCGCCCACTGCGGCGGTCGTGCAGCGTGCGCCCGCGCGCGTGCAGCGTGCGCTCGACGCGCCGGCCAAGCACGGCGACAGAGCGACCGACGACGCGAAGGCACCGACAGCGCCGACGCAGACGACGACCGCCCCCGTTGCACCGCCGCCGGATCCGACCGCGGCAGCGCCCGGGCGCACCCACGTGGAGACCGGCGTCACGACGCTGCCCGCGACGCTGCCGGCCGACGCGCCCCCGCCGACGCTGATCGTCGCGCCCGCGCCCGCCGCCGGAACGCCGGCGACGACGACACCGCCGACCACGACCACGCCGGCACCGCCGGCCGACACGACGCCCGCGCCGCCGCCGTCCACGACCACGCCGACGCCGCCGCCCGTCATCGTCCCGCCGGTCGAGGAGGGCGTCCCCGGGAGCGATCCCGTGCCGGTTCCCGTCGAACCGCCGCCCGTCGCGGGCGGCCCTGACGACTCGTAACGCTGCCGGCGCTCAGGCAGCCGTGACGAGCCCGATGACCTTCATGCGGCGCTCGAGCGCCTTGAGCGCGAACGCACGCGTCTCGGCGATCGTGACGCCGAACAGCTCCGTGTCCTCGTCGTCGGGCGCCCACTTCGGCTTCAGCACGCCCTCGGCAACCGGCGCGACCTCGGCGAGCGCGCGCTGGATCGCGGTCACATAGCGCGGATCCTCGCGCGCCATCTCGCGCAGGAAGCGCGCGCCGAACGCGACATGGCGGTGCTCGTCGCGCGCGACGTTCGTGAAGCCCTCGACGAAGCCGGGCAGCGTGCCCTCTCGCTCGTTGTAGTCGATGATGAAGTGCTGGCCGGTGAGCGCAAGCATCCCCTCGATCACCATGTGGTAGATCGTCACCGCCTCAACGAGCGCCTCGGTGTCCTCCGGCTCGACGGCAAGACGGTCGACGCGGCGCTTCAGCAGCTCGTCGAAGAGCGTCCCGAACTCCGGGTTGAGGTGCTCGCTCGTCTCGACGAGACGCTCGTCCAGGCCCTGGGCCTCGAGCACGCCGACCTCGCTGTAGAAGCGGTCGAAGAAGGCGATGTGGCGCGCCTCGTCGGCGATCTGCGTGGAGAGGAAGATCCGCATGTCCTCGCTCGGCGCGGCGCGCATCATCGGGCCGAGCTCCGAGGTGACGCGTTGCTCGCCGATGAAGAACGACGAGAGCCCGTACATGCGCGCAAAGCGCTCCTCCGCATCGATCCGCTCATGCCAGTCGATGCGGTCCTGCGTGAAGTCGAGGTCCTGCACGGCCCACTGCTGACGCTCCCACAGCGAGTACAGCTCGCGGTAGGTGAGCAGGTTGGCCTCGCCGCGGTCGGCGCTCTCGAGCAGCGCCGGGTCGCTCGTGGCCCGGAAGTCGACGCGCTCAGTGCGCGAGCTGGCGGTGATGTCGGACATGAGCCCAGCCTAGCTGAGCGCTGGCTGGCCGGCCAGCAGAACCGTCACGGCCCGACTTCGCCGCCGGCGAGGAGCGCTCCCGCGCGGACGCCGTCGAGCATCACCGGATAGCGCCCGGCTCTCAGGCCGGCGATCCGGACCGCCGCGCGCCCGCCCGCGGCGACGTGCAGGGTATGTGGCGGCGCGGTCTGGAGCACGAGCGTGTGCGACCTTCCGTCCTGCGCGGCGAGCGACAGCTCGACGGCGAGGAAGGGTGGGACGGTGATGGTGGGCGGCCGCAGCCGCCCACCGGCCGTGACCGTGAAGCTGGCCGGCACGCGCACGGCCTCTTCGCCACCGCCCCCGCCGGCGTCTTCCCCGCCGCTCTCGCCAGCCGGCGCGGTGTGCGTCCGCGCCGGCGCCGGCGGCGTCACCGCGGTCGTGCCGGGCTGGGTGGCGTCCGGCGGCGGCGCGGTCGCTTCGGGCGCAGACGCCGTCGGCTCCCCCGCAGGCCCGGTGCCGGTGTTTCCACCTCCGCACGCGCTCACCACCAGCGCGGCGAGCAGCGCCACCGCCGTCGCACTCCTCATCCGAACTCTGGTCATCTGTGGTCGCCTGACGGCCATGGATGACCAGAGTTCCCGCCGTAGACCTCCATCAGCCCCTGGTACCAGGCGTCGGGCGAGTGTCTGGCGCGGGCGCGATCGAGGGCGGCGGCACCGGCGGCGGCGCGGGCGGCGGGGTCGGTCCAGAGGGCACGCAGCGCCGCCACCCACGCCGACTCGTCGTCGACCGGCAGCGCCGCTTGCTCGCCCACGAGTTCGGGGATCCCGCCGCGGTCGCTGCCCAAGACCGGCAGTCCATCGGCCATCGCCTCGATCACCGTCATCGGGCACGGGTCATCGCTGCGCGCTGGCGCGAGCAAGACAGCCGCCCCACGACGCTCGCGCGCCAACCCCTCGCCCGAGAGGCGGCCGAGGAACGTCACATCGGCACCGGCGGCGAGCGCGCGCAGGCGCTCCTCCTGCGGCCCGGCGCCGGCGATCCGCAGCGGGATGCCGGCCTCACGTGCCACGCGGATCGCGACGTCGAAGCCCTTCTCCTCGACGAGCCGTCCGGCTGCCAGCGCGTAGGACCCGTCCACCGCGTACGAGCTCGGCGCGATCGTTCGCACCGCGTTGGGCAGGACCGTCATCCGCTCGCGTGGAATTCCGAGCTCGGACAGACGCCCCGCCAACGCGCTGCTCACGGCGACGAGCCGGTCGGCGTGGGCGAGCAGCCGCGGCTGCTGGCGCGCGAGCCCGGCGGCGTACACCGCTCCCTCCGCAAACGAGCCGCGACAGCGGTGGCGCACGCCCGACATGGTGTCGCGCCCATGGCAGCGGTAGCACGGCTCGCCGTCGCGGAACGCGACCCCGATCGCACACACGAGCCGGTAGTTGTGCAGGTGCAGGACGGTGCGCGCGCCAGCCGTCCATGCCGCCGCGAGCGCACGCCAGCCGAACAGCGGGTGGACGTTGTGCGCGTGTACGACATCCGCCCGATGAAGCCGCGCGGCCTTCGCGACGTCGCCGGCGTCGACACCGCCGCGCAGCAGTCCACGTGCTGCCTGCGCGCGCGAGGCGACCTCGCTGTCGCGTTCCAAGCGTGCCACAGCGTGCCCCCGCGAGCGCAACAGCGCCTCCAGCTCCTCGACGACGCGTTCCTCGCCGCCGGCGGCGCGGTAGCGGTTATGCAGCAGCAACACACGCAGATGCCGGTCGGCGTCGCGCGGCGGGAGCAGGCCCGGCGGAGTCATCGGCCGCCGATTCTGGCACGCTGCCCAGCCGTGGCGATCGCGCTCGTGACGAACGTGCTGGCGCCCTACCGCGTCCCGCTCTATGCGTTGCTGGCTGAGCGCTACGGCGTCGAGGTGCTGTGCTTCGGTGCCGGGGCGAGCTACGTGCCCGCCTGGTTCGGGGATCTCGATGCCCAGCTCGAGGCCGCCCCGTTCCCGGCGCGGCGGATCGGCGGCCCACGCGAGGCGCTCGGGCTGGGGAAGCGCTACGACGCCGCGATCGCACCCGTCGCGGGCGGGGCGATGCTGCCAGCGAGTTATCTCGGGATGCACGTGCGCGGCAAGCCGTTCGTCCTGTGGGGGTCGGTGTGGGCACACCCGCGCGGCGGCATGAAAGCCGCGCTCGCGTTCCCGCTCGTGCGCCATGTCTACCGCCACGCCGACGCGGTGGTGACCTACGGCGAGCACGTGCGCCGCTACGTGACGCGCTACCGCGGCCGCACCGACAACGACGACGTCGTGATCGCACCGCAGTCGGTCGAGGCGGAGTTGTTCGGATGCGCGGTGTCCGCCGAAGAGATCGCCGCGTGGCGCGCGGAGGCCGGACTCCCGGACGGCCCGCTCGTGCTCTACGTCGGACGGCTCGTCGAGGAAAAGGGCATCGAGGACCTCCTCGCTGCGTGGTTGCTGCTCACAACCGGACTTGCTCCCCTCGATGCTGCTCGCCCGAGCCCACCGCCGACGCTCGTCGCGATCGGCGATGGCCCGCTCGCGGACGACGTCAAAGCCACCCCGCACGCCCGCCTGCTCGGTCCGCTCGCGCGCGAGCGGCTGCCGGTCGCTTACGCCGCCGCTGACGCGCTCGTGCTGCCGTCGATCCCCACGGCCCGCTTCCGCGAGCCGTGGGGACTCGTCTGCAACGAGGCGTTTCACCAGCGCACGCCCGTGATCGCGACGACGGCAGTCGGCGCGGTCGCCGGCGGACTGGTCCGCGACGGCGAGACCGGGCTCGTGGTGCCGCCGAGCGACCCGCCCGCGCTCGCGCGTGCGATCGAGCGCCTGCTAGACGATGCCGCCCTGCGCACGAGTCTCGGCGCGGCCGGGCGCGACGTGCTTGCCGGCCACACCTATGCGGCGATGGCCGACGCGTTCGGCGTTGCGCTCGCGCGCGCCGGCGCGCTCTAGTCAGTCTCCAACGTCGAACAGCGCCTCGAGGTCATGTCTCGAGTAGACCTCGAACGCGAGCAGCGTCTGCGTCTTCGTGATGCCCGGCAGTTGCGCGAGCTGCTCGGTGATGACGTGCGCGAGGTCGTCCTGCTCGCGCAGCCGCAGGATCGCCGCGAAGTCCCACTCGCCAGTGATCGAGTAGGCCTCTGCGACGCCCGGCACGTCGGCAAGCTGGCCGCCGAGCTCGGGCAGCGCGGTGCGCTCCGCCTGGATCAGGACGATCGCGTGCGTCACGGCGACCAGCTCTCGCCCGGCGCCAGCACGACCACGGAGCTGGACGTCTGCGCCTCCACATCAGCCTTGAACGCCTGCGCGTCGGTCTCGATCGGCGGAAACGTGTCGTAGTGGATCGGCACGACTGTCTTGGCGCCGATCAGCTTGACCGCCTCGACGGCGTCGTGACGGTCCATCGTGTAGTGGCCGCCGATCGGCACGAGCGCGACGTCGAGCTCGCGGCCGCGCCCGACGAGCTGAAGGTCGGAGAAGAGGCACGTGTCGCCGACGTGGTAGATCGTCGTGCCGGCGAACTCGATCAGCAGACCGGCCGGCGTGTGCGCTGTGCCGCTCGGCGAGACGGCCGTGTGCCATGCCGGCACGAGCTTCACCGAGCCCCAGTCGAACGTCTCGGTGCCGCCGAGGTTCGGGTCGCGCACGTCGACGCCCTCGCCGCCGATCTCGTTCGCGAGCTCGACGATCGCGACGACGGTCGCGCCCGTGCGCTTGGCGATCGCGACCGTGTCGCCGAGATGGTCGCCGTGACCGTGCGTCAGCAGGATCGTCGTCGCGTCGAGCTCGTCCGCGCTCGCGGCCGCTCTCGGGTTGCCAGTCAGGAACGGGTCGACGAGCACGGTCGTCCCGCCGTCGCTCAGTGCGAACGCGGCGTGACCCAGAAAGCGCAGGTCCATCTCAGTCCCCTTCCGTCGAGGTTTCGGATCCCAACGTGCGTGCCAGCTCGAAGCCGACCGCGACGCCGACCAGCATGCCCAGGCGCGTCTCCTCCGCGACGAGCGTTCCGATCGCCTGCCGCCGTCCGGCGCGGTCTTCCACGTCAGCAGCGGCGTCGACCGCCTGCTCGTGCGTCTCGCCGAACCAGCCGCCCGCAGCGAGCGCCTCGTCGAGCACGCGATGCAGCTGCGGCGCCGCCCGCGCGACGAGCGCCTGCGCTTCGCGCAACCGCCCCTCTTCGCTCAGCGCGGCAAGCGCCGCATCGAGCTCCGCATCGCTGTACGCGCGCTCCACGCCGCGAATCTTAGGGAGGGTGCGACGCCGCTAGCGCGCCGCGCCCATGCGGGCCAGCGGATAGCCGAGGACAACGCCCGCGACGACGCCGGTCGCGCCGGCGAGCGGGTCAGCCCACTCGACCGCGACCGGCAGCAGCAGGAGCACGACGCCGAAGACGCCGGCGCCGAGCAGATCCCCGTCGACGTCGCGTCCGCGACGAGCGTCGCGCAGGTCGGGGATCGCCCATGCGACGAGCAGCGCGAGCGCAGCGCCGTTGCCGCCGAGCGCGAGCGGGAAGGTCTCGAGCGCCGCGACGAGCGTCATCCCGCCGGCGCCGCCGGCGAGGAACAGCAGCGCGACGGCGATCGGGCCGTGGCGCCGCTCGACGAGCCAGCCAAACAGCGCGATCGCGAACAGCGTGACGAACGCGTAGCCGCTGTTGTCATACGCGAACGGGGCCGTGAAGATCTGCCACGTGTTGTGGTCGAGCGGGCCGACGACAGCGACCTCGCCAAGCCCGACGACATCCGCTCTGACGAGCACGAGCAGGACGAGGCTCGCGACGACGAACGCGATCGTGACATAGGGACGACCGTCCGCCCTGATGCCGGGAATCTCGCCGCGCCGCAGCGGCCCGAGCGACGGCGACGGCGAACGGCGCCCTGCGCGGCGCCGCTCCTTTTCCGCGGGCCGCCCGTCGCGGCCGAGCTTCGGCGCACGCTTGCGCAGCCGGCTGCCGCAGTAGGGGCACTCGGTGATGTAGGGGCTGACCTCCGATCCACAGTGCTTGCAGATCACGAACAGGTCAGGGCCACCGCTGGTCACTTCACCGATTCTAGAGCGCTGAGCGACGCCGCCGGAGACCTGCTAGTCGACGTCGACGGTCGCCGCGGCGATCTCCGCAACGACCTCGTGCAGGTCGTGGTTCGCCTCGTGGACCACCAGCTGCCGCGACGCCCCGTTGCCGCGCTCGAGCAGGTCCTCGACGCCCGCCAGCTCAGCCGCTGAGCCAAGCTCCTCCGCGTGCGGGCGCAGGCGATCGAGCAGTCGTCGCGCCAGCTCGCGCGTGGCGACGCGCTCGCGCGAGGGGAGGTCCACCAGCTCACCGTCGAGCCCGTGGCGTGCCGCGAGCCATTTGTTCTCGTCGACCATCTGGTGCGGATAGCGGGTCAGCTGCTTGCCGGCCTCGAAATGCTCGGCCAGCTCCTTCACCATCGCCTGGATCAGCGCGGCCAGCCCAATCGTGTGCTGCCAGCGCGTCTGCGCATCCATCACGCGGATCTCGACCGTGCCGAGGTTCGGGTGAGGCCGCACGTCGTACCAGAGGTACGTGTAGTCGTCGATCACGCGCGAGGCGACCATGAACTCGATCTTCTGCTCGTAGTCGGCCCAGTCGTCGTAGGTCGGCGGGATCCCGACGCGTGGGAACGCGCGGAAGATCGGTGTGCGCGTCGACGCAAGACCGGTCGTGTCGGCCCGCCAGAACGGCGAGTTCGCCGACAGCGCCAGCAGCGCCGGCAGGTGCACGCGCATCCCGTTGGCGACGTGGATCGCCTTCTCGCGGTCATCGAGCCCGACATGCACATGCTGGCCGAACAGCAGCTCCTGGCGCGCGACGAAGCGCAGGTCGCTGACGAGATCGCGGTAACGCGGACGCGCGACGATCCGCTGCTGCTCCCACATCGCGAACGGGTGCGTGCCGGCGGAGCCGATTGTCAGGCCGCGCTGCGCGGCCGCGTCCGCGACCTGTCTGCGCAGCGCGCGCAGCTCCGCGCCCGCCGCCGCGGCGTTCGGCTGCGGGGAGGTGGCGATCTCCAACACCGACTCCATCAGCTCGGGCTTGACGTGCTCGGGGGACTGGCCCTCCAGCAGCGACTCGACGGCGTTGACGAGCTCGAGCGACTCGGCGTCGAGGATCATCAGCTCCTCCTCGATGCCGATCGTGTAGTTGGGACCGGAGAAATTCTCGTCCACGGGCCGGCAGCGTAGCCGTCGTAGAGGCGGTGCAAACCGCTGGGCAGGGGTACACTCGGCCGGCGCTGGCACCCGACGAAGGACGACATTTCATGGCTCTCGGCTACGACGGCAAGCTCTACATCCTCGCGTTCGACCATCGCGGCTCGTTCCAGAAGAAGATGTTCGGGATCGCGGGGGACCCGACGCCGGAGGAGACCGCGACGATCGCCGACGCCAAGCATTTGATCTACGAGGGGATGGAGCTGGCGGTGGAACGCGGCGCCGAGGCGGGCGCGACCGGCGTGCTGATCGACGAGCAGTTCGGCAGCGACGTGCCGGACCAGGCGAAGGCGAAGGGCCTCAAGCTCGCGATGCCGGTCGAGAAGAGCGGCCAGGACGAGTTCGACTTCCAGTACGGCGCCGACTTCGGCGCACACATCGAGTCCTTCGACCCCGACTTCTCGAAGGTCCTCGTCCGCTACAACCCTGAGGGCGACGCGGCGATGAACGAGCGCCAGCTCGGCCGCCTGAAGACGCTCGCGGACTGGTTGCACGCCAACGAGCGTCTGTTCCTGTTCGAGCTGCTCGTGCCGGCCGAGCCGACTCAGCTGGAGTCGGTCGGCGGCGACACCGACCGCTACGACGCCGAATTGCGACCCGAGCTGATGCGCGGCGCGATCGAAGACATCCAGAACGCTGGCATCGAGGTCGACATCTGGAAGATCGAGGGCGTCGACGCGCAGGCGGACGCACAGATGCTCGTCGAGCAGACGCGTTCCGGCGCGGGTCGCGAGAACGTCGTCTGCGTACTGCTCGGCCGCGGCGCGAGCGACGCGAAGGTCGATCACTGGCTGCGCGAGGCGGCACCGGTCGACGGCTTCGTCGGCTTCGCGATCGGCCGCTCGATCTGGTGGGACGCGCTCAGAGGCTTCCTCGACGGCTCGGTCGCGCGCGCGGACGCCGCGTCGCAGATCGCCGACAACTACCTGCGCTTCATCAAGGTTTACGAGCAGCAGGAAGTCGCGTAAGCCGTCGCAAAACGAGGCTACGGCGTCGCAGGCAGCGCCGTAGCCTCGCTGCGGTGAGCTGGCCGCGCGCGCTTCCCTGGATCGCCTTGCTCCTGCTCGCCGGGCTCGTGCTCGGCGACGTGCGCGTGCCAAGCTGGATCGGCGGAGCCGGCGACTCGCCGCTCAGCGCCGGCGGCAGCGTCTCGGCCCAGCTCGAGCGGGTGATCGACGGTGACACGATCGTCGCGCAGGTCGACGGGCGCGAGGAGCGCATCCGCTACATCGGGATCGACACGCCCGAGACCGTCAAGCCGAACACGCCCGTGCAGTGCTTCGGGCCGCAGGCGCACGATCTCAACGCCCGTCTGCTCGGCAGGCAGGGGGCGCGACTGACGCTGCGGTTCGACCGCGAGCTGCGCGACCGCTACGGCCGTCTGTTGGCATACGTCTTCCGTACCGGCGACGGACTGTTCGTCAACGCACGCCTGATCGAGGCAGGTGCGGCACGAACGCTCGCGATCGCGCCCAACACATCCCGTGCACCACAGCTGAGCACGTTGCAGCACGACGCGCGCGTGGCGGGACGAGGCCTGTGGGGCGCCTGTTAGGGTTTTCTCCCCTATGAAGATGCGACAGAGCCTCGCTCAGCTCGAGCAGGCCTTCTTCGAGGAGATAGCGCAGGATCGCGCCCGCCGCCAGCGTTTGCGGGAGACGGCCGCACAGCGGTCCCGTCAGCGACGGCTGGAACGCGTCCACAAGCACGGCAACTGGCGCTTCGCGTTCCTCGTGCTCTCGATCGTCGTGACCGCCGTCGTGGTGACGATCGCAATGTTCGAGACGCTCTATTACGTGATGGGTTGAGGCCGACGCGCACCGATCGACCGGTGCGCGTCTCGGTTACTGCTCGGAGCCGATGTCGCGCAGGGCGGCGTCGACCTCCTCGCGCGCGCCCCTCGCCGCGCTCTCTTCCTGGATCTCCAGGTAGACCTCTCTGCGAAAGACGGGGACGTCGCGCGGCGCCTGAATGCCGATCCGCACCTTCTCCCCCATGATCGCGAGGACCGAGACCTCGATGTCGTCCCCGATCATGATGCTCTGGTTGGACTTGCGCGTCAGGACCAACATTGCGCCGATGCCTCCCTGCTGTCCATGGTGGCCGGATGAGTGAACGGGCGGTGAGGCAGGGGGACCCGATCCCTCCACAGGAAGAATAGCTGCACCCCCCGTCATCTTCCCCATTTCCCGGCGAATCGCCGACGGCCCACATTCGCTAGTCTGCCCGGCCGATGGCACGCAGATCGCTTCGCCCCCAACTGAATCAAATTCGCACCTGGGTGCGTCAGGGCCGCACCGACGCCTGGATCGCACACCAACTCGAGGTCACAACGCAGCAGATCGCCGCATTCAAGCGCGAGAACAGACTTGTCCCGGACGAGGCGGAGCCGAACAGCGCCGTCGACTTCGACGACGAGATCGATCTGCGCGCGGAGGACGACGCGCTGATCGCCGCCGAGCTCGAGGCCGCACAGAAGCAGCGCGAGCAGGAGGAGGCCGAGGCCGCCAAGAGAGCCGCGCGCAGACGCTCCCGCAGACCCGCCCGGGTCGAGGCCGAGGCCGCGCAGGGCGACGAGGAGGACGAGGAGGACGAGAGACCGTCGCGCCGTCGCGGGCGCCGCGGCGGCCGCCGCCGCAAGGCGCATGCCGGCGGTCCGCTCGAGGGCACGTTCGACCACGGCGACGAGGGGTACGGCCTGTGGCTCGACCCCGCTGTGCAGGACGATCCCGTCTACGCCGAGCACTGGGCCGGCCACCGTCCCGTCGAGATCACGATCGAGGAGGAGCAGATCGTGATCCGCCGGGTGGACGCCGGCGACGAGTAGCTCTCAGCCTTGATCGAGCGGCGTCGCCTGCCGCTCGATCTCCTCGGCATCGCGACGGCGGCCGCCCGACCAGTCGGACGCCTCCCGTACGTAGCGCGCGAACGCCGCATCGCCGGCGGTCTGGGCATCCCACGCGCGCGGGTCGTGCGGGACGGTGGCAATCGCGACGTCGAGGCACCAGTCGGTACCCGCGCTGTACAGGTCCGCCAGCTCGCGCGTGGTGAACGGCCCGCCGAGGCGGCGGCGCAGCTCGTCGACGATCCGGTCGGTGACGCGCTCAAGCTGGCGACGCTCATCAGCATCAGCTCGGCTCAGCCGGCGTTGGCCGTCGCTCCACAGCTGCAGGGCGGTGTCGACGTGCATTGCGCGCAGGCTACCCGCCGGCGCGCCGAGGCTAGTCCTTCGGCAAGTCCTGGATGACGTACGAGCGCTCGCCGGGCTTGATCATGCCGAGGCGACGCGCCTCCGCCTGCACAGTCCGCGGATCGCGCAGCTCGCTCGCCCGCTGCACGAGCGCATCGTGCTCCCGCTGGAGCTGGTGCAGCTGCGCCTGCTTCGCATTCGACTCGCGCCACGTCGACAGCAGCGAGTGCAGCGGGCCGACGTAGGCCAGCGCCACGAGCGCAAGCAGCACGAGCAGGGCAGTCCGCCCGACGCGGTCCCAGCGGACGCGCAGCGCGGCGGCACCGAGCGCCGTCGAGGGCCGTGCGGCGGGACGGCGAGCGGCAGCAGAGGACGCAGGCGGCACAACGACCACTTCGCGAGCCAGCAGCGAATTCCTGCAACCTATCGGGCGGGTGGCGGAACGGCCGATCGGGCGGGTGGCGGAACGGCCGATCGGGCGGGTGGCGCGGGGAAGTCTTTTTTGCGGCTCCGCCCGCGAAAAAGAGCTTCCCGGCGACAGGACCCGCCCGCAGCAGCGTCAGGACCCGCCCGCAGAGGCGCCGGACCCGCAGTCGGTCAGCCAGCGCGTCTGAACGCCGACCGACCCGGGAAGGCCGCGTCAGCCCCCAACGCCTGCTCGATCCGCAGCAGCTGGTTGTACTTCGCGACGCGGTCCGAACGCGACGGCGCGCCCGTTTTGATCTGGCCGCAGCCGGTGGCGACTGCGAGGTCGGCGATCGTGACGTCCTCCGTCTCTCCAGAGCGGTGCGACATGACGGCGCTGTAGCCGGCCTCGCGCGCCATCTTGATCGCGTCGAGCGTCTCCGTGAGCGTGCCGATCTGGTTCACCTTGATGAGGATCGAGTTCCCCACGCTCTGGTCGATGCCGCGTCTGAGCCGCTGCGCGTTGGTGACGAACAGGTCGTCGCCGACGAGCTGCACCTTCTCGCCCAGACGCTGCGTGAGCGTCGCCCAGCCGTCCCAATCGCCCTCGTCCATGCCGTCCTCGATCGAGACGATCGGGTAGCGCGCGGCGAGATCGGCCCAGTAGTCGGCCAGCTCGGCGGCGGACAGCGACCGACCCTCGTGCTCGAGCACGTAGCGACCGTCCTTGTAGATCTCGCTCGTGGCCGGGTCGAGCGCGATTGCGACGTCATCACCCGGCGCGTAGCCGGCCGCTCTGATGCCCGCCATCAACACCTCGAGCGCCGCCTCGTTCGAGTCGAGGTCCGGCGCAAAGCCGCCCTCGTCGCCGACGGCCGTGCCGAGCCCCCGGTCGTGCAGCGTCTTCTTGAGGTGGTGGAACACCTCCGTGCCCATCCGCAGGCAGTCCGAGAACGAGCTCGCGCCCCACGGCACGATCATGAACTCCTGAAAGTCGACCTTGTTGTCGGCGTGCGCGCCGCCGTTGAGCACGTTCATCATCGGCACCGGCAGGATGTGCGCCGCGTCGCCGCCGAGGTAGCGCCACAGCGGCTGGCGCTCCTCCGCCGCCGCGGCGTGCGCAGCGGCGAGCGAGACGGCGAGGATTGCATTCGCGCCGAGGCGCGACTTGCTGGGCGTACCGTCGAGCTCGATCAGCAGACGATCGACGCCGGCCTGGTTCGTCGCGTCCGTGCCGCGCACGGCGGTGGCGATCTCGCCGTTGACGTTGCCGACTGCCTTCGTGACGCCCTTGCCGAGCCAGGCGTCGCCGCCGTCGCGCAGCTCGGTCGCCTCGTACTCGCCAGTCGACGCGCCGGACGGCACCGCCGCGCGGCCCCACGCGCCCGAGCGCAGGGACAGCTCGACCTCGACGGTCGGGTTGCCCCGGCTGTCGAGGATCTGGCGGGCGTGGACGTGCTCGATCTGGCTCATTCGCTCTCCTGGGAGGGGGAATCCGCGGTCAGCCGTCCGCGGGCGTAGTAGGCGAGTTGCTCGTCAGGCCGGAGATCCTCCCAGGCGCGGCCCTCCCGTGCGGCGAGGCCGGCGGCCGTCTCGACGCGCCCGCGGAAGCGCTCGCTGGCGGCCCGCAATGCCAGCTCCGGATCAACTTGCAGCTTGCGCGCGACGTTGACGGCGGCGAACAGCACGTCGCCAAGCTCGTGGAAGCGCGCATCGCGCGCGGCATCGCCGTCCTCGGCGACGACAGCATTCAGCTCCTCGAGCTCGTCGCGCACGGACTGCAGCGGGCCTTCGACCCCTGGAAAGTCGAACCCGCTCGACGCCGCCCGGCGCTGCACCTTGCGCGCGTGCAGCAACGAGGGCAGGTTCTCGGGTATCTCGGCGAAGAGGCCCTGCTCGCGGCCCTGCTCGGTCTGCTTGATCGCGTCCCAGTTGCGCAGGACGTGCGCCGCGTCCTCGACCTCGGCCTGACCGAACACGTGCGGATGGCGCCGGATCAGCTTCTGACGGCAATGCTCGGCAACAGCCGCGAGGTCGCCGGCGCCACGCTCCTCGAGCAGCAGTGAGAGGAAGTGCACCTGGAACAGCACGTCACCGAGCTCATCGAGCAACTTGCCGTCGTCGCGGCGCTGCGCTGCATCGGCGAGCTCGTATGCCTCCTCCAGCGTGT
>Ga0207681_10001083_pt1 | contig 17655 bp, 17 predicted proteins | sample KBSS53metaG_FD_184324 | JGI IMG/M metagenome (GOLD analysis project Ga0207681, IMG submission 184324) | Switchgrass rhizosphere microbial communities from Kellogg Biological Station, Michigan, USA - KBS S5-3 metaG (SPAdes) (version 2) | ecosystem: Host-associated > Plants > Roots > Rhizosphere... | reverse complement strand
TCGCGAGCTGTTCCTGCGCGCTGCAACTCGCACCATCGGCGATGCATGCGGCAATGCCTTTCATTTGCAACGCGATGCCTTTCGGCGCGCGCACCGCGAACGCATCTTCATTAACCGGTTTAACGCCCGCGCACGAATAGCCGCCAAAAGCGATATCGAGTTTTTGATCCGCGCTGCTTGGCAGCAACGCGGCAACTTCGGGGGACACAGTGGCGGAAGTCATAGCCACATCATACGCGATGTATTTTTCGCATCGCTCAATGTGCGCGCGCAACGCTGATCAATTCGACGGTGCCATCTTCGCGCACTTCCGCCATATGACCGGCCGGCTCATCCATCAACAACAGCACGAAGAAACCAAGCACGGCGGTGCCCGCAATCACGAAAAAGAATGTGTGGTATTCGACGAACGACAATATGGTCAGATACACCACCGCGCCGACATTCCCGTAGGCGCCAGTCATGCCCGCGATTTGGCCAGTGAGGCGACGCTTGATCAGCGGCACAACCGCGAACACAGCACCCTCGCCCGCTTGCACGAACAGCGCGCATGAAATAGCCACGAGCACGGCGACCCACACGTTCCAACTACTATCGACCATGCCCATCACCAGATAGCCACACGCGAGCCCAGCCGTTAGCACCAACAACACGCGTTTGCGGCCGAATTTATCCGACAGCACACCGCCGCCAGGACGCGATGCCAAATTCATAAACGCATGTGCGGATGCGAGGATGCCGGCGATGATCGGCGTGAGTTGAAAAGTTTCGGCGAAATACAAGGGCAGCATCGATACCACCGCCAGCTCGGAACCGAATGTCGCGAAATACAACACATCCATCACCGCGACTTGTTTGAATTTGTAACGATGTAATTGCGGTACCGGTTTTACGAAAATATCTTTATTGACGCGCCACACTTGCGACACTTCATAAAAATACAACACGACCAAGCCAACCCAAATGATATTCACCGCCATTTGGCTGAGCAGATTGACTTTGGCCGGCGACAGATTCCATGCGAGCAGCGCGAGCGCGGCGTACATCGGCACTTTCATTACCAGCAATAAAAAGAAATCGCCGGTGCTGGTGACTTCCATCGCGCCCAGATTTTTTGGTTTGAAATAGGTCGAGCCTTTCGGCGTGTTCGATACGTTCATGTACCAGATCACCGAAAAAATCAGCGACAACACACCAGTGCAGGCCACCGCGTAACGCCAACCGTCATCGCCACCGAAAGTCAGCGCTAATACTGGCAACGTGAATGCGGCCGCCGCGGAACCGAAATTACCCCAGCCACCGTACACGCCTTCAGCTGTGCCGAGTTCCTGCGCCGGAAACCATTCCGACACGATACGAATGCCAATCACGAAGCCGGCACCGATAAATCCCAACAGGAAACGCGCGAGTGCGGCCTGTGCGAAAGTCTCGGCGAATGCAAACATAAAACAGGGAATGGAGCAGATCGCCAACAACAACGCGTACATCAAACGCGGCCCGAACCGGTCGACCAGCATGCCGACAATCACGCGCGCCGGAATCGCAATCGCAACGTTCAGCGTCAGCAATGTTTTTAATTGTTGCGGGGTCAGCGACAACGAATGACCGATCGCTTTCAACAGCGGCGCGTGATTGAACCACACCACGAAAGTGACGAAAAAAACCATCCAGCTCAGATGGAGAATTTTCATCTTGCCGCTGAAATTCAACAGATTGAAACGCTCGGCTGACATCTATTCCGACCCCTTAATAAAACTGCGATAAAAAAAGCGCTCATCACGGCGTGAAAAATCCATCGATCTTTCCGCAGCGAAGAGCGCCTTTGCTCAAATAATTTGCGATATATGAATCTTGTTCGCGACATCACCAACGCTGGTGACAATGCGTGACGATGAGTTAGCGATTCCTATGCCAATTAAAATTAACGACTGGCGCTCAATGACTTGGCATTTTTTTGAGGCATGACTGAAAAGAATGCGCGCCCTAGTTCTGTGCGTCAGCGAATGACAGTGCGCGCAAATAGCACATGGTGTCGCGCACGCGACGCATGCCTTCGACTATTGCAACAAGGACAACCCATCAAATATCGAGCGCACTCACTTCGATGTGCGCCAGTAGCGTTTGCACGTCTTGCATGGTGAATAATTCGGTGCCCGGATGCTGTGTTGTGCCGGTACCGCAGGCGATACCTAAGCGCAACGCCTGCGCCGGCGTATCGCCGCGCGCAAACGCACACACGAGACCCGCGACCATTGAATCGCCAGCGCCGACAGTCGAATTGATCGTCACGCTCGGCGCCTGGGCAAAATAGGTATTGTCGGGCGCGCACAGCAACGCGCCATCGCGACCGAGCGATACGCAGAGATAATCGATACCGTCGTGTTGCAATCGTCTGGCCTGCGCTGCGACGGCTTCGCGTGTCGACAATGATTCACCGCAGAATTGTTCGAGCTCGTAGCGATTCGGTTTGATCAGAAATGGCCGCGCCGCTATTGCCTGTCGCAACAACGCACCGTAGGTATCAACCACCGGCCTGCCGCCCTGCTCGCGCACGCGTTCGGTCAGACGCGCGTAGATCATATCGTCGACACCCGGCGGCACCGAGCCAGTCAGCACTGCAATACCGTTTGCGCTGGCGGCGAGCATGCGCGCACTGAGATGTTCGAGATGATGCGCGCTCAGCGTCGGCCCGATCGCACTCACTTCATACTGCGCTGCGGTATCGCGCTCCTGCAGCGCCACGTTAATGCGCGTTTCGCCGCGAATATGCTCGGCATCGAGGCTATCAATCGCGCCGCGCACCAGGCGCTGGAACAGCTGGCCGATTTCACCAGCGGTCACGCAAAAGCTTTTTGCCGGAATATCGAGCGTTTTTAGCGCGCGGCTGACGTTGATGCCATTACCACCCGGATCGTAACGCACCGCGCGCGCATGTGTTTTCTGATCGGCGAGCAGCCGCGAAATTTCATACGTGGCATCAACGGCTGGATTTAACGTCAGTGTGGCGATCGGGCAAATGCGCTGGGTGGCGGTCATGAAATCCTCGGCGCTGCAATAAACAACTGCGCCGCATGTTAGCGCAACCGCACTGGCGCACCAGCGTCGAAATCAGACGCTGGGTTCTATCACCTCGAATTTCGCGCCATCGATGAATGCGTCGGGGCCGAGCAAGATATCGCCGCGCGTGCCAGGCGCCAGCCACGGTTGCGTGTGCTCGCCTTCGGATTTGGTGTCGTGCAGCGGCAAATTGAGTGTGTCGCCAAATACCGAACGATACAAATCGGAGCGGTAGACGTTGGCGGCAGCGGCTGCGATGTCGATATCGGCCGGCACCTGCTGCCAGCGCTGCATTTGTTGCAGAAACCATTGCGCCTGCGAGCGCCAGGGGAAATTCGCCTGATAGCGATGAAACACATGAAACGCATCGGCACCGCAGCGACGCTGATCGAGACCGACGCGCAATTCGCCGGTCAGCGGCAGCGCGAGCCAGCTCATCGGTACTTCGAGATAGTGGCCGCGATCGAGCAACTGCAACGCCACCGGCAAATTATTTTCGATCCACTGTGCCGCTTCATGCAGCGCGCGCAATACCGCCGCATGCGTCTCCGGATGTTTTTCGGCCCATTGCGCGGTGACGCCGAATACTTTTTCAGGACCGTTCTGCCAGATGTCGTAACCGGTCAGCAGACATTTGCCGAGGCCCATGCCCACCGCGCAACTGTTCCAGGGTTCACCGACGCAAAAACCATCGATATGGCCGAGTCGTAGATTGTCGACCATCTGCTGCGGCGGCAGTGCAACCAATTTGATGTCGCGGCCCGGATCGATACCGCCGGCGCTGAGCCAGTAACGCAGCAAATAATTGTGGCTCGAAAAGGGAAATACCGTGGCCAACACCAGCGGTTCCTGCTTGCGGGCGCGGCGCTCGCGCACGACGGCGGCCAGTGCATACGCGACATCGAGCGGCGTGCTGCCACCGCCATGCTCGCGCAGCGCATTGAACAGGCTGTTCGATGCAGTGATCGCGTTACCGTTGAGGCCCAATGAAAACGCGGTAATCATCGGCTTGCGCAAACCGCCGATACCGAGACTGGCGGCGAGCAACATCGGCGCGAGCATCTGCGCACCATCGAGATGGCCGACGATCAATTTATCGCGGATATTGGCCCACGACGCTTCGCAGCTCAGTTCAACCGTTAGACCCTGCGCGGCAAAAAAACCCTGCTCACACGCGACCGCCAACGGCAGGCAGTCAGTCAGCGGTATGTATCCGAGCCGCAACGCGGTTTTTTCGAGCGACATAAATCTAATTCTCCCGCCTCAGCCTTCGAGCAATTCGAACACTGCGATGATGTTCGCCGCCACTTCGGCCAGACGCTGACCGCGATCCATCGCCATTTTGCGCATCGCGTGATACGCCTGTTGTTCATCGAGACCGCGCTGTTTCATCAACAAACCTTTGGCGCGGTCGATCTGTTTGCGGTCTGCCAGTTGCGAGCGCGTTTCTTCGAGTTCACGACGCAGCGCCTGAAATTCGCGAAAGCGCGCGACCGCGACATCGACAATGGTTTTGACGCGCGCCGGATTCAGGCCGTCAACAATATAGGCGCTGACGCCGGCGCGCATCGCACGTTCGATGGAGCCGGTGTCGTCGCCCTCTTCGGCAAACATCACCACCGGTCTGGGATTATCGCGATGCAATGACGCCATGTGTTCGAGCGTATCGCGATCGGGCGATTCGATATCGATGATGATGACATCGGGTGCGAGTCGCGCCACCTGCTCGGCCAGACCGGCCGCGCTGCTCAGCCGCGCGATGACTTTGTAGTCGTGATCGAGCAAGGCCTGCTCAAGCAGCGCCGCGCGTGCTGGCTGGTCATCGACCAGCATTACCGTCATAGAGGTTTTGGCGGGGGCAACCATCGTCAGTCAATCACCTGCCGATCGTTGCTCGATGCGGCTACAACAGAACATTAAAAATAGGGAAAAGCACGCTTGTTAAAAGGGGTCATGCAAGCGGGGTGCCAGCAGATTCGCGGCGGCGGAGGGCGAGAGTTATTGAGGGTGCGGCCGGTGCCGCCCAGCCCGCACTTTCATTTTGGTGCAGCCCTCAAAAAGGCGCACCATTCGCGAGCGGAGCGGATTCGTAGAAATCGGGACAAAAAAAAAGCCCCTCAACCGCAAGCGGCGAGGAGCCACCCTGTGCTCAGGGCAAAACCCTCCCAACCACAAACATCCGGGAGGTTCTCGGGCGAGAGACCTTTCTGACAATTACTGCCGTTGCTGCTCGTTACGGCACGGTCAATTTCGAGGCTCCGATTGCGCGCAGACTGACCGCGCATAAGCGGAGGCTCGTTAGCGGCACGAACCCATGTAACACGTATGCGTAACGCCACCGGCGGTGTAGTAGGTGCCGTTATATTGCTGGTTATTGCGAAACTCACCGACGAAGCGATCGCCGTTCGACCACGTCAACTTGCCTTGGCCGTGACGTTTGTCGTCCATCCATTCGCCGACGTAGCGCTGCTGGCTACGCGCCCAGCTGTAAATGCCTTGGCCTTCGCGCTTGCCGTTATGCCAGGCGCCGGTATAACTGTTGCCGGTGCTGCCGCTGCTCCATGTACCCTTGCCATCGACACGGCCGTTTTTGAATTCACCGCTCAAACGATCGCCGTTGGTAAACGTGACCTCGCCGATACCGTTGGGTTTGCCGTTGACACACTGCCCCTGGTAAGTACCCGCCGGCATCGAATCGCCGACATTATTTACTGCCACCTTGCATAATCCCTGACCACCTGAAACAACACTCGCACTATTGGTGTTGGCATCGACTGCGTGAGCCGAACATGCAAGGAGACACAAAAGCGAAAAAATTGCTCGCATGACTGTTGTCTCCATTAGCTAGTCTCGGAGCACAATTTAGTCAGCGGCCGGTACTCCATCAAGATACTTTTGAGATGGCAGTCACACCGATTTTTCGCCGGCAATCCGTCGCTCTAACACTTTCACTTAGGCGCGAAAAATATGGCGTGGTGGCAATGCAGAAATCTTGACATACGCCTTCGCATCGCCTGTTCGCAGCGGCCCGCCAGCCAAATGCATGGCGAATAGTCATCAATGCAAAAGCGCGATGCAACGCAGGTCAATTAATTGCCGCGAAAGCAATCGTCGCAGCCGCTGCATTAGCCAATTTAATGTCCACGCGAACGCTTTGCGTGCCCCCGATAAATCATCGTCGTATTTGCTTTCACAAAAAACGGCTGCTCTAGCGCGAGGTTAGCGTTCGTATTGGCGTAATTGAGGGTCCCAGTCAAACACCTGACGTGTCACTTTTTATAAACGTCGCCCTGATTTTTATGAACGTCGATAAAAAAATAATCTAACTGCGTACCGGCGCGCCGATGGCCGACGCTGGCAACAATGCCCTCGGATGTATAATGCCGCTCCATCCTTAATTCACCGCACGCCGAGGTTCTTCATGCAACGCCTGCCACAGGTTTTACAGACGCAATCGCTGCAACCCGCGCTCATTTCAGTGCTTGCCGCCATCACCGATGGCTGTCGCGACATCGCACGGCAAATTAATCGCGGCGCATTGGCGGGTGTGCTCGGCGCCGCCGGTGCGGAAAATGTGCAAGGCGAGCAACAGAAAAAACTCGATGTGATCGCGAACGATATTTTGAAATCGCTGCTGATGGCCGAACCCACGGTACGAGCGCTGGCATCGGAAGAGGAAGAATCGATTGTGCCCGCCAATCCGGATGGGCGTTATCTGGTCGCCTTCGATCCACTCGATGGCTCATCGAATATCGACATCAACAGCCTGGTGGGAACGATTTTTTCGATTTACGACGTACCGGGCGCCACGCCGGTGACCGAAGCGGATTTTCTGCGTCCCGGCCGCCAGCAGGTCGCGGCTGGCTACGTGCTATATGGACCCGCGGTGATGCTGGTGCTGACCGCAGGCCAGGGCGTGCAGATGTATACGCTCGACCAGCTGCAGGGCGAATTTCTGCTCACCGTGCCGCGCGCGTCGATTCCGGCCGATACTCACGAATTCGCGATCAACATGTCGAATCAGCGCTTTTGGGCGCGCCCGATTCAGAACTACATTGCGCATTTGCTGGTCGGCGATGAAGGCCCGCGCAACCGCAACTACAACATGCGCTGGGTCGCCGCGATGGTCGCCGATGTCCATCGCATTCTCTGTCGTGGCGGTGTGTTCGCTTACCCATGGGATAGCCGCGAGCCGGATAAACCCGGCAAGCTGCGATTGATGTACGAGGCTAATCCGATGGCATTGCTGGTGGAGAAAGCCGGCGGCGAAGCATGGACCGACAGCGTCAAGATCCTGGATCTACAGCCGGAAAAAATTCACCAGCGTGTGCCGGTGATTTTGGGCTCAGCGAACGAAGTGCAGGCCTGCATCGAATACCACCTAACTCCTTTCGACGAATAGCGACTCAACGAATAACGACGCCTCGCCCGGGACAAGCGTCACGTCGGTACGATTAACGAGCGGCGCGGTTGCAGCTGCGGCGCGCCCTCTTTCGCCAACCGCAGCAATCGCTGCAAATGCGCTTTGGTCGGGCTGCGCAGTTGCAGCACCGCACCGTGCTTGATCGGCTCCAGATGAGCAAAACGGGTGAATTCCGAAAAGGGCATCCGCAGTAACTCACCATGACTGCCGGCTTTGCAGAAAATGTCGGAAAAGGCATCGAATGCTGACGCTAGAAACACCGCGCGCAAACCGAATAAATGGCCGAACGGCGGCAGGGCACCCAATTCACAGCGCGGAAAGCGATTTTTAAACTGTCGCTCTGCCGCCAGCTCAACCTTCTCAACATCGAGCTCGCGACGCAGCAATTCAGGTGCTAGGCGGTGATGCGCCGGCATTACGACCATGAGCAATTCGGCATCGGTATGCGCCACCACCACTTTGGCGAAACGGCGCGGAGGGATTCGGTTTCGTCGCGCCGTCTCTTCGGCGGTAAATGCGGGTTCAGCGTTGATGAGCGCATAGTGGGCGCGACAACGCTGCAAATAATCGACAAGCAACAGGCTCGGCATCGTTCGCTCCTCCCCTTACGCTTGATGATCACGTTACGACGCTGGATGAATGATCATGCACGCGACTAACTGTAAATAAATTCGACTCTGTCACCCTAATTCAAAGAAGGCTGAACGTCCGCTTAATTTTCGAGACTGTTTTGTTATAAATCGAAGTTTCAGCGAGTTAACCGGCGTGGTTAAAGTTGTTACAAAAATTCCGTTATCGAGGGGTGCTGGCCAATTTTTATAACACCGCTGAAGGAATTGATGAGCCGCCCGTTACTGCGGTGTTTTTGGCTGCACCATGCCACCCATGATGATCATCTGCAGCGCTTCGCCCGGCTTCATATCGAGCGCCTGCAATTCCGCGCGCGGCAGAATCAACGTGAAGCCGCCCATCTGATAGCTCATCGGCACGAATACCATTTCGCAGCCCTCCGGCAGCCAGGGCGGCACGCTGCCATCAGCCGGGCGCGTGACGATACCGATAACCTTGGTGTCGTCCGGCAATGTCACTAACACGACACTGCTGTTGTCGTTGTTACCCTTGCCCGATAGCAGGTCGGTGAGCTGCCTTACCACCGGATAAATCGAGCCGATCACCGGCAGCTTCGTCATCCAGTCTTCGGTAACTTCGAGCAGCTTCTGCATCACCACATTGCGGGTCAGCAACCCGACCAGTAGCGCGAAGAGGAGAAACAACACCAGCGCCACCCCCGGCATATACCAGCCATTGGGCAGCAGGAATTCGAACAGCGGTTTCAACGCGGATTCGATCGTGCGACTCAGCCACAACACGAACTCGACCGTCACCACCAGCGGCACTAGCAACAACAACCCACGCAGCGTTTGCCCTGATAGCCATTGCCACCACGTTCGCAGCTTCATCGGCATGTCCACATCACTAACGGTCCACTCCCCATTATTAACGGCGCCCCGTCATGTCGTTACCGAAGCGATCCAGAATAAGCATGACGCGCTCGGACGAGTGCTCCATTTGCTTCAACGCCGCGAGACTATCGTGCAGCGATCCACCTCGATGCAGCCGAATCGCCTCGCGTCCGATACCGTGCAACGCCTGATGCGGCGCCTGTAAATCGCGAAAATTGGACAGATGCCCGAAGCGCTCGCGAGCTTCGCTGCTGGCGTACCAACGGCCCAGACGGCAATGCTGGTCGTCAGGCAAGCTATCCGGGTCCACGGTTTTGTCGGCCAGAATCGCGCGATAAACCTGGGTCTTCCACACCACATGATCCATTTTCGCCATCTGCACAAAGCTGCTGTCCGCCGAGGTATTGATCACAGCGCGCATCTGCGCGGCCATTTGCAGCGCCCGGTTCACGGTGTCGACGATACGATCGGTCGATTGGGCAATGCGCTGGCAATCCTGCGACACCTCCTGGATCTGCAGATCGGCGGCGCGGGTTTCGTTGCCGATGTTATCGACCAGCGCGCCCACTTCGGCGGCGGCACCGCTCGCCCGTTGCGCCAATGCGCGCACTTCGTCGGCCACCACCGCGAAACCGCGGCCCTGATCGCCGGCGCGCGCCGCTTCGATCGCCGCGTTCAGCGCGAGCAGGTTGGTCTGTTCCGAAATCGTACCGATCACCTGCACGAATTTGACGATGTCGGCGGCGAGCGCTTTCAACCGATCGATATTGTCGCAACTGCTGCGCGCCTTGCCGTCGATGCTGGCGAGCTCGCTGCGAATACTGTCGAGCACCTGCGTGCTGTCGGCAAACACCGAGGCAGCGCCGTCGAGCTGCTCGCGCTCATCGCCGAGCCGCGCGGCGGTATCGGCCACCGATTCGCGAATTTGTTCAAGCGCAGCACCCGCGCCCAGATACAACGTATTGATACCCTGATGCGCCGAGCGACGATGTTCGGCGGCGTGATGCTCCGCCTCCAGCGCGGCCGCGTGTTGTTCCAGGCCGTCGCAGCGTTCGCGCAGGGTTTGATTGTCATGTTGTAAATCGCGCAGTTGACGTTCGAGCGCGGCGATTTCCTGCTTCTTGCCCCACCACATCGTGCTTACCTCGTTGTAATTATTGAGTTGGAATAAGCGCTTTATCGGCGGCGCGGCGTGGATCTTGATCAGCGCGCCGACGTCGAATGCTAACATGCGTCGATCTCGATTTATTCGTGTCAACTTCCATGCGCTTAACCTTTCTCGGCACCTCGGCGGGCCTACCGACACGCGACCGCAACGTCACCGCGCTCGCGCTGGCGCTCGAACAGCACCGCGAGTGGTACCTGATCGATTGCGGCGAAGCCACGCAACATCAACTGCTGCGCACGCGCTATTCGGCAGCGAAGCTGCGCGCGATTTTCATCACGCATATTCACGGCGATCACTGCTACGGTCTGCCGGGTCTTATCGCGAGTGCACAGATGGGCGGGCGCAAGGAGCCGCTGACGATTTGCGCGCCGACCGGTATCGAAGAATTCATCGACGCGGTGCGGCGTTATACGGATTTATCGCGGCTGAGTTATCCGCTTGCGTTCATCCGCAGCGACCACCCCGATTTTTGTTATCGCGACGAGAACATCTGCGTCGATAGCATTGAGCTCTCGCATCGAGTGCCGAGTTTTGCGTACCGATTTATTGAACAGGTGCACGAGCGCATGCTTGATCCGGAACAGCTCGCGGCGCTGGACGTGCCGCGCGGCCCACTCTGGGGCGAATTGCAGCGCGGCCGCACAGTGCGGCTCGATGATGGCCGTGTTATCGCCGCTGAGTCAGTCTGTTATAAGCAGCGCGAACCGCGCCGAATTGTTATCGGCGGTGATAACGACCGACCCGAATTGCTCGATGCCGTATTGCCCAGTTGCGATGCGCTGGTGCATGAAGCGACTTTCACTGCAGACGTGCTCGCCAAAGTCGGACCGCAATATCAGCACAGTACGCCAGCGCAAGTCGCGCAAGCGGCACAGCGCGCCAAAGTGCCGCATTTATTGTTGACGCATTTCAGCCAGCGTTATCGTCGTCATGCGCATGAAGGCGAACATTCGCTGGCCGATTTAAGCGCCGAAGCTCGGCAGTTTTATCAGGGCAATCTGGTGATGGCGGATGATTTCGCCACCTATGAATTGACGCGCGACAAACAACTGGTGCCGATCCTGTCCTGAATTATTTATTTAAAATTTTGCCGCTCTTTTTTTCGCAATCGGATTTCGTCAACTCTTTAAAACCCTGCCCCATGCAACTGTTCTGGCCTTTGCAGGCATTGGTCGCGGTTTTACAATCCGATTGGCCTTTGCAACCGGTGACGCCACCACACTGCACTTTTGCCTCATCCGCGGGCGCCGCGTTGACGCTGAGCACTGCGCCGCCAAATAGCATTGCAACCGCCGTCGCGAGCATGACTGCCTGTGTCGATTTATTCATTGCCGTCTCCAGAAAAAATTCAGTGCGCAAAAGTTAACAGCATTTCTCGCAGTGCCAAACACCGTGTTGACAAAAACACGGTTGCGGCTCAGCTTAACGGTTCAATCTTGTAGAGGATGCCAAGATGCAAAAACATCATCACGGTTTTCACGAGCTGTTTGCACAACTGGGGCTGCCGAATAACGATTTGGCGATTCGTCAATTTCTCGCCGAGCATTTTCTTGATGAAAAAGAACGCCTCGCCGAGGCCAAATTTTGGAATTCCGCGCAGGCGCAATTTCTTTGCGAGGGCTGGCGCGATGACGCGGACTGGGCCGAAGTGATCGATCGTCTCGATACGAGCTTGCGCCACTAATGCGTCTAGGGTTGTGCACCTTGTTACGAGGCATCGGTGTTTGGCTGGTGCTGATCGGCAGCGCTGCTGCGCAGGAACGTCATCTGCATAATTACACGATGCGTCATGCGTTGCCGGAGCAGGTGCTGCCGGCGTTGAGTGCGCAATTATCGCCCGGCAGCAACATCACGCCATTTCGTCAGCAATTAATTTTGAATGTCACCGACAGCGAATATCGCGCGCTAATGCCGCTGCTCGATCAGCTCGATGTCGCCTCGCGCTCGCTGCTGATCAGTGTGCGCAAGCAGGGACAACAAATGCAGCAACAGGAACGCTACGGTGTCGATGGCGCGATTGGTAGTGGCAATGTGCAGATTGAAAGTAACCGCGAAGTACTAACGCGCGAAGGCTGGCAGCGCCGCGACGACGGCACCCGTGTGATCGTCAATCAAACCAATACGAGCGGCAGCAGCGCCGGCTCGCAGCAGGTGCGCGCGGTCGAAGGCATGCGCGCCTTTGTCAGCGCTGGCACCACGCTGCCGGTGCGCAGCGGACCGTATGGCGAGCGCACGTTGACACCGGTCGATAGCGGGTTTTATGCAACGGCGCGCGTAGTCGGCGACGAAGTGATTGTCGATATCGATCAACGCGACGATCGCGTGCAGGGTCGCAATATTTCGACGCAGAGTTTGCAAACCCAAGTGCGCGGCCGGATCGGCGAATGGATCCCGCTTGGCGGTCTCGACAATTCGCGCAACGATCGCGAGCGCGGACTCACCGATTACCGCAGCGGCAACAGCTCGTCGCTGAGCGATTTATCGATTCGCGTCGATCTCACCAACTAAATTTTCTTTTCGATCGACATCAGCAATTGATGCAGAAATCGCACATCGTCCTGCGTCAATTGCGCGGCGCGCTCATCGGCCCAGCGTGCGAGTTTGCTATCAGGCTCGATACCCAATTGCGCAAATAATTTTTCGATGCGCATTTTCAATACGTGCAATTCACCGGCATCCGCCGCGAGCGGTTGTTCAAATTGCAGGTTGGCCAATTCATACGCGTACAACATGACCGCCTGCGATAAATTCAATGACGGATATTCGACCGCGAGCGGAATGCTGCTGAGCGCATCGCATTGCGCTAGTTCTTCGTTGCTCAACCCTGATTCTTCGCAGCCAAACACAATCGCCGCTTTGCACACAATCTGTTGTTTATTTTCGATCGCGGCGCGCACCTCGGCCGGCGCCAATTGATAACGCCGCTCATGCCGCGCTTTCGCCGACGTGCCGATCGAAAAATCGATATCGGCGAGCGCACTCGTTAAATTCGGAAATGTTTGCGCGTTTTCCAAAATGTCGTTCGACGCATGAGCAAGAATGCGTGCGGGTTTCTCAAGGTGTTTATCGCTGTCGACGATGCGCAGTTGTTGAAAGCCCATAGTCTTCAATGCACGCGCTGCAGCGCCGATGTTTTCTGGAACAGCGGGGCGGACTAGAACGAAAATAATTTCGGCCATTTCATTTTGTGCCACAAATACGCCGCTCCGCCGAATCAGGTTCCGAGACACGCCGTGAATACATCCCTGTAGGCTCGCGGCCGGCATCCATGCCGGCCACGGTCTCTGAACCTGATCCGGCAGATCGGCTCGTTTCGCGTGAGAGTTGAATAAACCACGAAAAGAATTACGCGCTGAACATGAAGCATTGGGCCATGAGTGCGCTGCAAAACCGTCAGTGACAGGACGTCACTGACGGAGGCTACAGGGATGTACTTGCGCCGTTTTTGCAGCGCACTCATGGCTCAATGCCACGCAAACCGAATTAAGACTCAGGTTTCAATTCGCGCGCAAACCGATTGGTCGCACGAATCAAGGCTTCGGTAATCGAAGGCTCCATCGCCGAATGCCCGGCATCCTTGATAATTTGCAGATCGCTTTGCGGCCACGCTTCGTGCAACGCGAAGGCATTATCGAACGGACACACCATGTCGTAGCGGCCGTGCACGACGACACCGGGAATGCCTTTTAATTTGTGGGCGTCTTCAATGATCTGATTCGGGCGCAGGAACGCATCGTTGATGAAGTAATGCGCTTCGATGCGCGCCAGCGCGAGCGCCATGCGCGGATCGGTGAATTGATCGTACAACTGCTGATCGGGCTTTAGCGTCGAACATTGCGCTTCCCAGCCGCTCCACGCTTTTGCCGCGCCCATCCGCGCCAGTTCATTGCTGCCGGTGAGCAACCGGTAGTACGCGCGCATCATATCGCCGCGTTCGGCCGGCGCAATCGGCGCGAGAAATTGTTGCCAGTAATCGGGAAATACATGGCTCGCGCCATCCTGATAAAACCACAGCAGATCCTGGCGACGACACAGAAAAATACCGCGCAAAATTAAACCAAGCACGCGCTCGGGATAACGTTCGGCATAAAGCAGGCTCAGCGTCGAACCCCACGAGCCGCCGAATAGCAGCCATTGCTCGATGCCAAGTTCACGACGGATCGCCTCGATATCTTCGATCAGCGCATCGGTATTGTTATCGGCCAGCTCCGCATGCGGCGTCGAGCGGCCGCAGCCGCGCTGATCGAAGAGCACGATACGGTATTGCAGCGGATCGAAAAAACAGCGGTGTTTTGGCGAGCAGCCGGCGCCGGGACCGCCGTGCACGAACAGCACCGGAATGCCCTCGGGGGTGCCGCATTCCTCGACATACAAGCTATGCGGCGGCGCCACTTTGAGCTGGCACTGGTTATACGGTTTGATGTCGGGAAACAGTGAGGCCATTGCGGATCCGAGAGCGCGACAAGTTCAGCGCGCAGTATGCGGATTGTCGCGAAACTTGACCACGCCTCTTAACTACACACGTTGATGCTAGGCGCGGCTTTGCGCTGGCGGCGCCACCCGCATCACTTCTTCGATCGTGGTATCGCCGGCCGCCACTTTATGCGCGCCGGACAGCCGCAGCGTATGCATGCCTTCCTTCATACCCTGACGGCGGATCGCTTCGAGACCGGTGCCTTCGCTGACTAAGTCCTGCACCGCCTCGCTCATCAACAGAATTTCGTAGATGCCCTGACGACCGTAGTAGCCGGTATTGCGGCATTCGAGGCAACCTTTCGGCTGATAGCCCTGCTTCGGCGGCACCGCTTTCCACGGCGCAACCAGTTGCTGCCATGCGGCGGCGTCGATCGGCCCCGGCTCTTTGCAATGCGGGCATAGCGTGCGCACCAGCCGCTGCGCCATCACACCGAGCACGCTCGCTTTTAGCAGATACGACGGCACCCCGAGTTCGAGCAGCCGCGTGATCGCGCTCGGCGCATCGTTGGTGTGCAACGTCGACAGCACCAAGTGGCCGGTCAGCGACGCCTGAATCGCCATCTCGGCAGTTTCCAGATCGCGGATCTCGCCGATCATGATGATGTCCGGGTCCTGCCGCAGCAGCGAGCGCACACCACTGGCGAAATCGAGTTCGATGTTGTGCTGCACCTGCATCTGATTGAACGAATCCTCGACCATCTCGATCGGGTCCTCAATCGTGCACACGTTCACTTCCGAGGTCGCGAGCTGTTTCAAGCTTGAATACAGCGTCGTCGTTTTACCCGAGCCGGTCGGGCCGGTTACCAGCACGATGCCATGCGGCTTGCTGATCATCGACTGCCAGCGTTCGTAATCGTCGTTTTCGAGGCCGAGTTCCTTGAACGTGCGCAACAACACGTCCGGATCAAAAATCCGCATCACCATTTTTTCGCCGAACGCGGTCGGCAGCGTCGATAGCCGCAGCTCAACCTCGGTGCCTTCCGGCGATACGGTTTTCAACCGGCCATCTTGCGGACGACGCTTTTCGGCGACATTCATGCGGCCGAGAATTTTGATCCGCGCGATCACCGCCATGCCGACCTGAAACGGTAGCTCGTAAACGTTGTACAGCACGCCATCGATCCGAAACCGCACATGCGCGACTTCGCGGCGCGGCTCGATATGAATATCGCTGGCACGCTGATCGAACGCGTACTGGAGCAGCCAATCGACGATGTTGACGATGTGCGAATCGTTGGCGTCGGGGTCTTTCAGATTGCCGAGCTCGAGCAATTGCTCGAAGTTGGTCACCGCCGACGATTTGCTCTCGCCGCTATTGGCGCCGCGCACTGATTTCGCCAGCGCATAAAACTCGACGGTATAGCGATCGAGATCGGTCGGCTTCGCCAGCACGCGACGAATCGGCCGCCGCAATGCATGCTCCAGATTCATTTCCCATTGGCCGATAAACGGCTCAGCACTGGCGATGGTGACGCGCTCGGGCGTGACTTCCACCGCGAGAATGCGATGGCGTTGCGCGAACTGAAACGACATCACATCGGTGACGGCGGTGACGTTGATCTTGAGCGGATCGATATGGAAGTACGGCTGCTTGACGCGATTGCCGAGCCAGTTCAGCAACAGCTCCGGGGACAGAAATTTGCCTGGATTGGCGAGATCCTGTGGCTTCTGCGCGGCGATCCATTCGATCGCATGCAATTTCGATTCGGACCCGAGCCGAGGCACCCGCGCGATGCGCTCGGCATCGTCGCCGCTGATGCGACCGTCGCGCAGCAATTCATCGAGCAACCAACGGCTGTCGAGCAAGCGTTCGGCGGGCAGGGCATTAAGCTGGACCATGACAGCATTCCGAGAAAAACGATCGGCCAAGTATGGTCGGCGCAATGAAGGCTGGCCAGCATGCGCTTGAAATCCCTCTAGCCCCCCTTTTTCAATGGGGGACGCTCCGATCAGAGTTAGTTAGCGAAAATTAGTTTGCCGCGCTGACGTAACCAACGAAGCACACCTCGCAAACCAGCGCGAATCATTCCCCCTTTGAAAAAGGGGAGCCAGGGGGGATTTAATACCCTCTCACTCCGCCCAGCAGGAACGTCGATGACCGCTCCCCTCCCTTCCCTGTTCCGCATGCTGCAAACCCTGGTCGCCACACCATCGGTCAGTTGCAGCACGCCGCAGCTCGATACGAGCAACCGGGCGGTGATCGATCTGCTCGCACAATGGCTCGACGCGCTCGGTTTCGACGTGCAAATCACGCCACTGACCACCCAGCCGAACAAGGCCAATCTGATCGCCACGATCGGCAGCGGGCCCGGTGGCCTGGTGCTCGCCGGCCATACCGATACGGTGCCTTACGACGCCGATAAATGGCGCAGCGATCCATTCCAGCTGATCGAGCGCGATCAGCGCTGGTATGGGCTCGGCGCCACGGACATGAAAGGATTTTTTCCGGTCGCGATCGAAGCCGCAAAAGCGTTCGCCGATAAGCCGCTACAACAGCCCTTAATTATTCTCGCCACCGCCGATGAAGAAACGTCGATGGACGGCGCGCGCCAACTCGTCGCGCAGGGCCAACCGAAAGCGCGCTTCGCGGTGATCGGCGAGCCGACCGATCTAAAACCGGTGCGGCTGCACAAAGGCATCATGATGGAATCGATCAAGATCATCGGCCACAGCGGCCACAGCTCCGATCCGGCGCTCGGCAACAACGCGCTCGAAGCGATGCACGACGCGATCGGCGCGTTACTGCAATTTCGCAGCGAGTTGCAGACGCGGCATCGACATGCTGCGTTTCAGGTGGAGGTGCCAACGCTGAATCTCGGCTGCATCCACGGCGGCGACAATCCCAATCGCATTTGCGGCGAATGCGAACTGCATTTCGATGTGCGCACGCTGCCCGGCATGCAGCTCGATGAGCTGCGCAGTTCGATTGCGCAGCGGCTGCAACCGATCGCAGAACAGCGCCATATCAATATTCAGCTGCGCTCGCTGTTCGCCGGCATCGAAGCCTTCGAACAGCCCGCCGATTCGCCGCTGATTCAGGCGGTCGAACAGATGACGAGCCATACCGC
>Ga0207681_10001074_pt1 | contig 17730 bp, 12 predicted proteins | sample KBSS53metaG_FD_184324 | JGI IMG/M metagenome (GOLD analysis project Ga0207681, IMG submission 184324) | Switchgrass rhizosphere microbial communities from Kellogg Biological Station, Michigan, USA - KBS S5-3 metaG (SPAdes) (version 2) | ecosystem: Host-associated > Plants > Roots > Rhizosphere... | reverse complement strand
AATTGATCCATCTTGCGCAACAGACCATCAATCTGGCCCGGACCGAGTCCGGTCATGTGATGCTTCAGATAATCGTCGCGCTTTTTCCCGAGCTCTGTGGGCTCTTTTAGCAGTTCCGCTTTTTCGCCGAGCAGCTTTGCCTTTTCGTCCCGCAGGTCGTTAAAAAGTTTTTCCAGCTGCTCGTAGTTCACCTTCTGTGCGGTCGTTTTCCCGGAGCCATCCGGAGCGGGCATATCGACTTCCACCAGCTCGGCGCGTTTCTGCTGGGCTTGCGTGCGATATTTGTTTTTCGCGCTGGGGCTGGTAGCGATCTCGACGTTGTAGTTGATGACGGTGAGTTTGCCGCGCTGATTTTGAAACGGCTCGGTGACGGCGTCGAGCTCGCTTTGAATCTGCGCCACCTTATGATCGATCTCGCCGATATTGGGTTTGACGCGTTCGAGCGCTGACTGCGCTTCGCTATCGAGCGTTTGGTATTCCGGATCCTGCTTAACTTCCGCTTCGGTCTTGCCGGCCTGTTGCTTGATGCTCTTCAGATATTTGGTGTAGCGGCTGACAAACTCCTGCTGAATTCCCTTCCAGGGACGCTGGCCAAACGCTTCATCGTAAAGCGACCAGGCAAGCGTGGCAGTGAGCAGCAACGCACAGATGAGCATGATGCCGCTCGTGGAACGACTCACGATCGGATCCTGCGCCGGTACGTCAGGCTCTTTCCTTACCAACGACTCAGTAGATTCCGCCACTCAGGCTTGCCCTCCGCAGTCGAGAGAGTTTAGAGGCGGGCACCGCCCGCCGTTACCCCTTACGTGAAACGCGCATTCCTGCGCGACTTGAACCGGCGGGCGGTGCCCGCCTCTAAACGACAGACTCTTCCCGGCTTCCTGATCTAGATATTGAACCAGGGTGTTACCCAAACATACTTAATCGTCAGCGCCAGCCGCAGGATCAGTTTCACCGGCATTGCCAGCAACACACTCACCGCGAAGAACTGGAAAGTGACGTACTGCAGCAAGCTCGTGCGCGCTAAAAGTTTCTGCTCAAACGCGTCCTTCGGAAACAGCCGCAGCGGCCGCAGCGAAAGTTTTTTGAAATCCACCGTCATCAGCCAGTGGAAAAACAACGCGCCCAAAACATAGAAGCCGCTCACCACGATAAACCCGAAGATGAACTTGAATGGGTTGGTCGACAAAAATCCCAGGTGAAGGGCTTTGCCAATGCGACTGGTCGCGATCCAGTCATGCAGGTCGACGTTTTTGTCGAACACGACCGCATTGTGATCCCACGTTTGTCCCGGCCAGAACCAAATCCAGCCCGGCCCGCGAATGAAAGTGCCGATAACGATCAGCAGAATCCACATCAAAAAGCCCCAGGCAAACATGCCCACCGCGAAGCGGCGTTGCTTCAAGGTGTAGTAACCGTTGCCGAGCGGGTTCGAGTCGACATAAGGAAAAACCATCAGGCCGACCATGATGATTGAAGGCATGACGACGCCGGCAATCCAGGGATCGAAGTAAACCAGCATTTCCTGAAGGCCGAGGAAGTACCACGGCGCCTTCGAAGGATTCATCGTGAGGTTCGGGTTGGCCGGTTCTTCGAGGGGCGCATTCAGAGTAATGGACCAAACAAAAAGGACGACGGTTACAATAACCGCCGCCAGGAATTCGATGCGCACCAAATAAGGCCAGACGTGGATTTCGCGCGCCCAGCCCGGCCGCCAAGGCTCGGCTTTGCGGTGATGACTCTTCGCCAGCTTCGGATCAGACTCCAGTTCTTCAATCAGCTCATCGTTAGCCCGCGACTGCTTGATTCCCAGCCAGGTGAAGAACGGCACCAGGAAAAGCATGGCCACGATGGGCACGTTGTCCGGCGCGGAGGAGATCGTCCAAAGCTGGTGCCAGTCCTGTACAAAAAAGATCGCCAGCACCACCAGGAGCAATATTACCCCGAGAGTTATGAGCCTGCCTTTGCTTAGTTTGAACTTCGTCATCCTGATTATTGGCCCAACTGACTTGTCCTCGACGCGTAGCGTCGAAAGATCACGTCTTCTTCTTCAGCGCCTTCATCTCTGATTCCAGCATCACCGGCGCCGGCCCGGATATGCCGCCGTCCTTGCGTATGCGCCAGAAATGCACCGCCATAAAAATAGACGCCACCAGCGGGATGCCGATGCAGTGCCAGATGTACGAACGCAGTAAGGCGTTAGCGTCGACAATCGATCCGCCTAGTAACCCAAAACGCACGTCATTAAAAGGCGTCATCCCCAGTTGCACGCCGAATGGTCCTTCGGAACCAAACATTGGCGTCGCGCGCGCCATGTTTGTGCCGACAGTCACCGCCCAGAATCCAAGTTGATCGTCTGGCAGCAGGTATCCGGTGAACGAAAGCAGCAGTGTCAAGACAAGCAGCACAACGCCTACGCCCCAGTTAAACTCGCGCGGACGTTTGTAAGATCCGGTCAGTACGACGCGAAACATGTGCAGCCAGGTGGTGATCACCATCAGGTGCGCGGCCCAACGATGCATGTTCCTCAGCAGCTTGCCGAAGGGAACATCGTGTTCGAGGTAGAGAATGTCGCGAAACGCATCGACCTTGGTTGGGTGGTAATAAAACATCAAGAGCACGCCGGTGAAGGTCAGCACGATAAACAAATAGAACGTGATGCCGCCCATGCCCCAGGTGTACTGGTAACGCACTGCATCGCGATTAACCTTGGCCGGATGGAGATGGAGAAAGACGTTGGAAAGAATTGCGAGCGAGCGGTTGCGTGGATCGGAACGATCGTGCGAAACGCGGAAGATCGATTTCCAGAGTTGAGTCTCCTGAATGTCTTTATAACCCTTGGCTTCATCGATTGCGCGAGTCTTGAGCGCGGTGGTGCTCTCCTTCGCTCGCTCGAGCAGGCCGGCGCTGGGTTTCTCGTCACCAGTCAGCTGCTTGGGTTCTGTCGCGTCAGGCTTTTCGTCCATAGTCTCTTTGTAGGGGCGGACCTATGTGTCCGTCCCTGTCACGTTGTCATCCACCCTGGTAGGGGCGGACACATAGGTCCGCCCCTACATTTCGTTAAAACGGCCGTCCCCACGTTTCCAAAAATTACAGCGGTATATACGCGCCCGGATCGTTAAACTCGTTCTTTTCGCCCTTGGGCCACTTATAAAGTTTGCCGATGTCCACCACGATCTGTCCTTCGGCGTCGAGCTCGACGTGCGCGCGATCCATCGGCCGCGGCGCCGGTCCTTCGAAGTTGATCGCTTCGCTGTCGTAGCCGCTGCCGTGACAAGGGCACTTAAACTTATTCTCGCTGGCCTTCCAGTCGGGCGTGCAGCCCAGGTGGGTGCAGCGCGCATAAATCACAAAGATCCGGTCAGACGTTTTGTCCACCCAGATGCGATATTGCTGCTGCCACTTGGTGTCCACGCCGAGCGCGTAGTCAGAAGGAAAGCCAACCGAAAACTTGCTGGATGGCTCAAGGATTGATCGCGGCAGGAAGAACCGGAGAAACATCAGGAAGCAGGTGGTCAGAAAACCAATCACGCTTGCCCAAACAATCCGCCGCCGCATTTTGTTTACGGCCGGCTCCGGTGCGCTCTCAACCACGGCACCCGCCGCACGCGTTGGAGTCTTCGCAGTTGCCGGCAGCGGTGGCTTGACGGCTGGAGGCGCGGTGGCTGGAACGCCGGCGGCGACAGTCTCGCCTGGCTGCGGCGCTGCGCTATTCGCTGCACGCTCTTGATCGAGCGGACTATCCACTATGCGAATCCTCCGTCAGTAAATTGCGCAAATACACGTCGACCGGAGCGATCGAGTGCAAACTATACAACTCCCCGCATTGCAGGGAACACTCTCTGCGCAAGTGCAAATATTCGTCTATACATGAAGAGCGCCGAACCAACCAATGAATTATTAAACGGCTCGGATGCGATATTTATAACCTGATTTCTAATTTACTGGCAAGCGGTATTCTCGGCGGGTACTGCTGTGGTGTGAGGCGAGTAGTTTAGAGCTCAGCCTTCAGGCTGTGGGTTTGTCTGTCAGGGGACGCAAGCTAAAAAGCTTGAACTCTGAACTGCCTGCGTCTCGCGAGCGTCAGTCGCTGCGTGGACAGCGAACGCGCAGCGCTTTCGGCAGTATTTGAAATGTTGCCGGCAGCCGCCCCGGAATTTCTCCGTCCACTTCAACCTCAACACTTTCATTCGATTCGATTGGTCGAGCAAAAACTTTTGCCGCGAGGGCGTGTCCCACGTCGGGCATGCTGAGGTGCGCGCCCAGATATAACCGCGGCGCGTTGGCGAGGATCCGGGCCGCGCCTAAATCGCCGATGCTGATCACGTCAAACTTCCCGTCAGCCAGTTTGGCGTTGGGCGCGATCTTCATGCCACCGCCAAAATAACGCGCGTTCGCAACACACAGGTTGGCGACTGTCATGTGTAGCGCCGCGTCGTCGTCAAGTTGAACTACAACTCGAGTCGCCGATTTTTTTGCGGCAGTTTGCAGCATGGCAAGGCCAAAAGAGATGCGTCCCGTCAGCCACTTCGGTCCCTTTGACGGCAGCCAGTCAGGGCCGCCCTCCTTCACGCGAGCGACGACGTCGGCGCTCATGCCAAAAGAAGCCACGCCGAGAAAGTATCTCGATTCGAGTTCGCCCTGATCGTTTGTGTAGGTAATTTTTCCGACATCGATGGAACGCGTTTGGCCGTCACTCAAAATTCTGGCCGCCCCCGCGGCGCGCGCAGGTATGCCAATCGTCTTGCGAAAATCGCCGCCAGTGCCGCTCGGGAGAATGCCCAGTTCAGCGTCGCTATCGGCTGAAAGAATTCCGTTCGCCACTTCTGAAATCGTGCCGTCACCGCCGCAGGCAATGATCAACTTGCAACCTTTGCGGGCTGCGCTTGCTGCCAAGTCGGTTCCCTCACCTGATCTGGTGGTGAACTTTGGGGTGAACGCGCCGAAGTGTGTGGCGAGTTCGCTGGCGATGCCCGGCCACGCGGCGCGCGTAGCGCCGCCGGCGGATTCAGGATTGATAATGACGACTGGAAGCATATTGAAAGGACACAGAATTCAGGACTCAGGAGTCAAACCCATCGAACTCCTGACTACTGAATTCTGTCTCCTGAATTCTGTATTTTGCGATCCGCTTCACCTAACTCTGCGATCTTGCTCATGACAAACTTTGAGATTTCGATGTACGTGCGCGCGCGATCCGGTTTTGCCAAGTAGTCGGATAGATCTAGTTTCGGCCCAAAGTGGATGCGAATCTTTTCACCGCCGCGCCAGTTCCCCAGCACTTGTTTCGGCAGATCGTTTCCGAGTCCGGCAATAAAAACCGGAATCACCTGGGGCGCGGCATCCTTAATAATTTTTCCAATGCCCGGTTGCGCCGGCAGGTAAGAATACGGATCGCTTCCTTTGTTGCGCGTCCCTTCAGGATGAAAGCCGATCACGTTGCCGGGACCACTGCGACAAAGCTCAGTCAACAGCCGAAATGAAAACTTATCAAAGGCGCGCTTTTCGATGATGGGTTTTTCGCCCGAGGCAAAAAACGGCGGGTACATCGACCACCAACCCATAACCAGATTCACCAACAACCCGGCCATTGAATCGTAAAAGAAACGGCCCCGCACCGGAAAAAAAAGTTGCTTGCGCCAGCAGGTGTGACGGAAGAGCGTCGTCGACACCACGTACATGTCGAAGAATGAGCGATGGTTCGCGGCGAAGAGTATGGGCCGATCGCGCGACGCAGTCTCAATATTCTCGAGGCCGTAGACGCGCATGAGATTGTAAGTGGCCAGATGAATCCAACCGGCGCCGAAAACCTTCTGGCACCACGTCCAGAAACGTTTCCAACTGCCCTGATTCATTCGACGGATAAAACGAAAGACCGAGCGTTCGAACGAACTTAAGACTGCGAACTCTTCAAATGTGGGTTTGACAAACGGAGCCAAGGCTCCGCGGATTTCGGAATGGAAAGGAACTGTGTGGGTTGGATCGGACAACTTGCATTTGCGGCTTTGCCGCCGCACAGTGCGGAAAGCCTACGGCTTTCCGTTAGTGTTTGGTCCAAGAAAGAGGCTAAGCCTCGGTTGGAGGCACAGCCTCCAAAATACTATTAACCTTTACGGAAAGGCATAGCCTTTCCGCACTGTGCTACGGCAAAGCCGCAAGAAATGATCGAAAGCTGCTTTCGATTCGAGTGTCACCGATCGAATTTGGACATTGGACATTGGACTTTGGACTGTCTTCAGTCAATCGAAAAGTACTTCGCTTCCGGATGGTGCACGATGATCGCCGACGTTGATTGTTCCGGGTCAAGCTGAAACTCCTCGGTCAGCTCGACGCCGATGCGCGCCGGCTCAAGCAGCTCGAAAAGCTTCGCCTGGTCTTCCAGGTTCGGACACGCGGGATAACCAAAACTAAAACGCGAGCCTTGATAGCGCTGCTGGAATAATTTCCTGACGTCCGTCGCGTCGTCCTGCGCGATACCCAACTCTTCGCGAATGCGTTTGTGCCACATCTCAGCCAACGCTTCAGCACTTTCTACTCCCAGCCCGTGGAAATAAAGATACTCGGCGTAGTTGTCTGACTTGAACAACTCGTGCGCGTACTCGCTGGCTCGTCGTCCCATCGTCACCAGGTGAAATGCTACGACGTCCATCCGCCCCGACTCTTTCGCGGCAAAGAAATCTGCCAGGCAAAGATTTTTGCCGGAAGGTTGGCGCGGGAACGTGAAGCGCATGCGCTCCGTTTCCTGATTGTCGTCATAAATTATTAGATCGTTGCCGGCGGATTGCGCGGGAAAGTATCCATAAACCACGCGCGGCGCCAACAGTTGTTCGCGCTTGCTGCGTTCCTTAAGTCCCTCGTAAATCGGCCGCACCTTCTCGCGCACCAGCGCTTCATATTCTTCCGCCGGTCGCTTCCCTTGTTTGAACTGCCACTGTCCTTTAAACAACGCAGTCTCGTTGACGAAAGAAAACACGTCGGCGAGATCGATGTCTTCGACTACGCGCGACCCATAAAACGGCGCTTCCGGAATCGCTACATCAGTACGAACAGCGGAGCGCGTTGTATGTGTGGTATCACCGAAGCTCGCGGCTCCGCGCGGCTTCACGCGCTTGCTGATCCCGAGCTTTGCTTCTTCGCCAACACGATCTTCGATGTCTTCGGCCTGTTCGCCAACGCCGGCGGCGGCAGCTTTGGTTAGATCAGCGGCGATGACTTGTTCGCCATTGCCGCCAACCAGCCTGTCCATCGTATGGAGTCCCGCGAAAGCATCACCTGCGTAGTAAAGACTGCCTTTATAGATCGACTTCAAATCCTCATCGACATAACGACGCGTCAGCGCCGCGCCGCCAAGAATCACCGGGACGGTGATGCCGCGCTCATTCATCAGGTCGAGATTGTCTTTCATGATCAGCGTCGACTTAACCAGCAGCCCACTCATGCCGATCGCGTCCGCCTGGTGTTCCGCCTGCGCCTGGAGAATATTATCGATCGGTTGCTTGATGCCGAGATTGATCACCTTGTAACCGTTGTTCGTCAGGATGATGTCGACCAGATTTTTGCCGATGTCGTGAACGTCGCCTTTAACCGTCGCCAGCACCATGGTGCCCTTGGCCGTCGCGCCCCCCTTCTTCTCCATGAACGGTTCAAGAAAACGGACCGCGGCTTTCATGGCTTCGGCTGATTGCAACACGAACGGCAACTGCATCTGGCCACTGCCAAACAAATCGCCGACGACTTTCATGCCGTCCAGCAGGATGTTGTTGATGATATCGAGCGCCGGATACGATTCGAGCGCCGTGGTGAGCTCCGCCTCGAGGCCGATCTTTTCGCCGTCAATGATGTGGTTCTTCAGCCGCTCTTCAACCGTCGCGCCCTTCGATTCCTTCTTCGCGGCCTTGGCCTTGACGTTTTCAAACAACGTAGTGAAGGCGGTGAGTGGATCGTAGGTGCAAACCTCGCCGTCAAACTCGCGGCGGTCGTAAATCAAGTCGCGCGCGACTTTCAATTCCTGTTCGCCGATGCGATTCAACGGCTCAATCTTGCTGGCGTTAACAATTGCTGCGTCGAGTCCGGCTTCAACTGCGTCGTGAAGAAAGACGGAGTTGAGCACTACGCGCGAAGCAGGATTTAGCCCGAACGAAATGTTCGACACGCCGAGTATGGTGAAACAGCCGGGCAGCTCTTCCTTGATGCGACGAATGCCTTTGATGGTCTCGAGCGCATTTCGACGGTCTTCCTCGATTCCGGTCGATATCGGCAGGGCGAGCGGATCGAAAAAGATATCGCTCGCGGGAAATGCTAGTTCCTGAGTCGCCTGTTCATACGCGCGCTTCGCAATAGCAAACTTTCCGTCAGCGGTACGTGCCATCCCTTCCTCGTCAATAGTTCCGATAACGACACTGGCGCCGTAGTGTTTCGCGAGATCGATAACCCGCGTGAACCGCGGCACGCCGTCTTCATAATTCGTCGAGTTCAGGATGCTCTTGCCGCCCGCGTGCTGCAGGCCGGCTTCCATCTTCTCCCACTCGGTGGAGTCGAACATCAGCGGCAGCTTGATGTTTGTGACCAGCCGCGACGCAAGCTCGTGCATGTCCTTTTCGCCGTCGCGGCCGACAAAGTCGACGTTCACGTCGAGTACGTGCGCGCCTTCGCGCTCCTGCTCCTTGGCGAGCGCGACCAGCCCGTCCCAGTTCTCCGCATTCAGCAGGTCGCGCATTTTCTTTGAGCCGCTCGCGTTCACTCGTTCGCCCACGATGAGGAACGACGCATCCTGCACGTACGGTTGTTGAAAATAGATTGACGATGCCGCGGGAATCAGTTTCGCGTCGCGCGATTTTGGCGAGAGGCGCTGCATCGCTTCGACTACCAGCTTCAAATGCGCGGGCGTGGTGCCGCAGCAACCGCCAACCACGTTCACGCCGAAGTCGCTCGCGAAGTGGATTAATTGATTGGTGAACGTTTCCGGAGTTTCGTCATAATGCATCTGGCCATCGACGACCGACGGCAAGCCGGCATTTGGCAACACCGAGACTGGCAGCGGCGCGTTCTCGCAAAGGTAGCGGATGCTTTCGGTCATGTGGCGCGGGCCGGTGCCGCAGTTCATGCCGATTACATCGATGGGAAACGGAGCGAGGGCCGTCAGGGCGGCTCCGATTTCCGTGCCGTTAAGCATGGTCCCGAAAACTTCGATCGTGACCTGGGCGATGACGGGCAGTCGAACGCGATGCTTTTCGAAGTGCGCGAAGATTGCGCCGAGGGCTGCTTTCGTTTGCAGCAAGTCCTGACAGGTTTCGACGATCAGCAAATCAACGCCGCCATCTACGAGGCCACGCACCTGCTCTGCGTAAGCAGCGCGCAGGTCGGCAAAGGAGATGTGACCGAGCGTCGGCAACTTTCGTCCCGGGCCCATCGAACCCGCGACCCAGCGGGGTTTGTCCTTAGTTGAATAATCGGCGGCAACACGTTTTGCCAAACTCGCCGCGAGCACGTTCATGTCGTACGCCTTGTCGGCCATGTCGTACTCGGCGAAGTCGACCGGTGTGCCGTTGAATGAGTTGGTTTCGATAACGTCGCAGCCCACATCGAGGAACGCGACGTGAACGTTTTCGACGGCGTCAGGCCGAGTGACGAGCAGGTTTTCGTTACAACCTTCAAACCGCAGCCCGCCAAAATCGTCGAGCGTGAGATTTTGGACCTGCAGGTTGGTGCCCATCGCGCCGTCAAAGACGACGATGCGTTCTTTTATCGTTTCGAGAAAGCTGGTCATAGAAGAAGTAAATCGTAAATCGTGAATCGTGAATAGTAAGGCCGCGGATGTCGGCTACAATCCTGCCCTCGATCTAGCCTGAATCGAAACGGTAAAGAAACGCCGCGCGCTCTATTTACGATTTACGATTCACCATTTACGAGGAAAGCCCCGCGCTAAACAACGCGGGGCTTTCCTGCAAAAGCCTATTCGATTAGTCTCACTCTGGAAAGACTCGCCGAGCTGTTTAGCCGCTTGTTTTTCGTGGCCGCAAGTCGCCTTAACTCACCACGTTTGTTCGCTAGTTATTGAAACATCGCGATCTTTTGCTGTCAAGCAGCAGCGTCGATCTGGATCACCACAACTGTTCTAGTTGTAACTCGAAGCCCGGCAGGATTGGATCCCCGGAAAGGGTCGTCGCGTCCGTGAGCACTTCCACTTCTTCGCCCTGACGATAGATGTAAACACGACGGTTACGCGGATCGATGAACCAGCCTAACGCTGTTCCGTTGTCCAAATACTCCTGCATCTTCGCCTGTTGTGCTTTCAAAGTTTGCCAACGAGATCTCAGTTCGATCACGAAGTCGGGGCACAACGGCGCAAACTCTTCCTGTTCGTCTTCAGTGAGAGCCTCCCACTTTTCGCGCCGTACCCAGGAAACATCAGGAGAGCGGATGGCTCCGTTTGACAGAGTGAAGCCGGCATGCGAGTTGAACACGACGCCTGTGCCATCTTCCTCGGCCCAAATCACCAATTGTGCAGTAAGAGCTGCGTTGCGTTTGCCAGTTAACGAACCCGTGGGCGGCATCACTATCAGGCCTCCAGTTGACGTTAGCTCGAGACGCAGGTCTGGATTGTCGCGGCAGACTTGCTCAAACTGTGCGGGTGTCAAGCGGAGGCTCGTAAGATCCGGCATGAGAAACGGAGCGGCTTTCTCTGAAGGTGGCGAGATCGTCTGAACCATAATTACTCCTGAATTCTGGTCAATGTTACTACCGCATCAGACGAGTGACAACGGAGGATGAGGAGAGGTATGTGGAAGGAATTACAAGAAGTTTTGCAGGTGATACCCCATATTCGAAAGGTGACCTGTTCGTGTGACTCGATTTTGCCTTCGTGTGAATTAGTGCTCCGTCCAGAACCGACCACGAAATAACACAAACACAAAAACCGAACTACACGAAACAGGTCATGCCATCCGAGACTCCATGGCCCTCACATCATAGACTACAACCAACAACACAGGCCCAGGTTTAACCGCGGCCCTGAATCAGGCGACGCGTATTCGGCGCGCGCTTGATGCGCGGCACGGTAAGCAGTCGTCGACCGCCAATCTGTTCCACGACGTGTTGCGCCGACATCATCGCGCCCTCCTGCCATCCCGGCAGCTGCGAAACCTGATCGCCTACGACAAAGAAACGGCGATCCGGCGCCAGCAAACGCGAGTAGGCCTTCGCGTCTTCCGCGCTGGTTGGGTCCCAGTTGGCCCAGCCGCCGCCTGCATTCGGAATATTTTGCCAGGCAATGGAGATTGCCTTATCTGATGGCACCAGTCGCTCGTCGGCAAACTCCGGATGAAACTTGACCGCGCCTTGTCGCGCCATCTTGATCCGATCCTCCAGGCTCATCTTGCCGAAGGCTTTGGCATTGTCATCGTAGTTGTAGACGCCCGTCAGCGTTCCGTTCTTCGTGAAGTAGTCGTACGACGGATACCACATCTGCGTAATCGGATCGTCGGTGTAACTGATACCGCCGTAGATTTGGTTTCTGTCATTTTCCCAAAAGCGCTGATTCGCCTGCCAACCGAGCTTGCAAGTCGGATCGTACCGGCACCGTTTCACGGCAGCGTCGAAGCCCGGGTCGAAGTTATTGTCGATGTTCTTGAGCAGTGGGAGGGGAATATTACTAATGCAATAGTCCGCGTTGAGTGTGCTGCGCGTTCCGCTGTTTTCAACCACGACCTCGACGCCGCTGTTGCTTATTGTGAGCTTAAGCACTTTTGTATTGTATTGAATGAGCGAACCGATCTTTCGCACAAAGCCGTCGACGATTTTGTCCATGCCGCCCACGGGCTGAAAAAGCGTCGGCTGCCATTCATATTCAAACGCCTGGTAAAAACGAAAGCGCCAGTATTCAGAACTGAGCAGGTCTTTTAGCTTGAGCGGCGTTCCGGGCTCACACGGTTGTTGCACTGTTATCTCACAGCCATCGCGGGTCGAGCCGGAATAAGTGAAACAGGTGACGCATTGCTTGCTGCAACTTATGCAGGCATCGCAACTGCTGTTGCACTTGTTGCACTTGTTTTGGCCACACTTATTGCACAGGTCGTTCTGGCCGAGGTCGCCGAAATTTTTCAGGAGACACAAAAGATTGTCGCGGTCGGCCGCATCGAGCTCGGCGTTGAGCGCACCCTGGTTCACAGCTTTCGCTAACATCTCGGCGATGTAGCCCTGCGTATCGTTGGCGATGCGCCTTTTGATTTGGGCTTTGCCGCCAAAAGCCTTGTCGCTCTGAAACAGGTTGGCCATCGTCTCCATTACGTAGATTTCCAGGCCCACACCCAACTCCTGGCAGTAATGAAGCGCCCGGCGATGATGGTAAGGCAAACGGCCGGGACCGAGATTTATGTAAAGGCCCTCGTCGAAGTTGCAAACCTGTTCGGTCTCAACGCCGTCCTCATTAATCTCTTTGACGACGGTGCCGCGCCGGGCAGTGTGATTTCGTCCTCCCGGCCGTTCAGTTAACTCGATTATCTTGCAATCGTAGTTGGCGCGCGTCAGTTCATACGCAGCAGTCAGACCCGCTATGCCGGCGCCAAGGATCACCACTGACTTGCCGGTGCCTTGCGGTATTTCCGGAGGCCCGGCCCACGCTTCCGGAAGATGGATCAAACCGAGCGCAGTCATGGTTTCGTACATCGCCGCCGACCCACCTGCCAACCCGACCTGCTCGAGAAAACGTCTGCGCGTAACGCCTTTCTTAGTTTTTGACATTTTGGTTCTCCTGGAGGACGTGAGAAAACTTGGTTGCCGCTTTTGTCCGCCTGTGCGGCTGACCCGGTCGCAAAACGTGGAGCCCGGCCCACGACGCTGCTACAAAATCCCGAGGTTATTACTTTTAACTGCTGATGAGAACGCTTCTCGAAAGAACGCGCTGAGAGAAATGTCTTCATACTCCTTTTCAGCTCGTTAATCAATCAATGTTTTTTGAGGAACCAAAAAGAGGCATGCAACCGCCAAGATGCCAAGAACGCCAAGCGATAGCGACATAAGGAAAGAAGGGATCGAATTACTAATCTCTCTTGGCGCACTTGGCGTCTTGGCGGTTGGTCTTTACCAATTGCGGATTACCATTTACCATCCTTAACAATGCGACGCGCCATCTACCCCGGCTCATTCGATCCCGTCACCAACGGGCATCTCGACATTATTGAGCGCGGCTGCAAACTCTTCGATGAAATCATCATTGCGATTCTAGTCAATCCCGACAAGCAACCTTTTTTCTCGATTGAAGAACGTCGCCAGATGCTCGAGGAGGTGCTGAAAACGATCCAGCGCCGCAACTGCGTGTTACGCGTCGACGATTTTGAAGGACTCCTGGTTCATTACGCCGTGGCGCAGGAAGCAAACGCGATCGTACGCGGCATTCGCGCGATCTCGGATTACGAATACGAGCTACAGATGGCCTTAATGAACCGGAGACTCGAGCCGAGTATTGAGACGGTGTTCATGATGCCGGCCGAGACCTACTCATACGTCAGCTCGCGTCTGGTAAAAGAAGTGTTTCAACTTGGAGGTGAACTTGACGGACTGGTGCCACCCCTGGTTGATGCGCGCATGAAAGAGAAAGTGAAAAAGGGCTGACTGGAAGCCGATCGACGACTGTTTATCGTCTGTTGAGACAGCGGGCGGTGCCCGCCTCTAAACGCGAGTGCGCCAAATCATGACGACCAGCAAAATCGCCGCCGCTCAATTTCAACCTGCCGACAATGTCGCGAAGATGCAAGCCTCGTCGACGCTGGCCGCCATGCAGGCTGCCGAGTCGTTGCGCGCGGAAGGCGCAGACGTGGTCGACTTCGGTCCCGGCGAGCCGGACTTCGATACGCCTGACAATATTAAGAACGCGGCCGCCGTAGCCATGTCGGCCGGCAAAACGAAGTACACCGCCACGGGCGGCACGCGTGAGTTGCAACAGTCGATCATCGATTTATACCGCAATGAGTTTGGAGCAAATTACGAACGAAATGAAGTGATGGCTACCTCCGGGGGCAAGCAGGCAATCTTCAATGCGGTGGTTAGCCTCATCAACCCAGGCGATGAGGTACTGATTGCCAAACCTTACTGGGTCACATTTCCTGAAGTAGTAATTTTCGCGCGAGGCGTTCCGGTCTTCATCGAAACCGAAGCTACGGGTTTCGTCTTGACTGCCGAGGAAGTGGCGCGGGCAATCACACCGCGCACCCGGCTGATCATCTTAAATTCTCCCTGCAATCCTTCGGGTCGGGTGATACCGCCGCTTGAGTTTCAGAAGATCATGGAGTTGCTGGTGGAACGCGGCATCTACGTGATCACCGACGAATGTTATCTCCGCTTCGTTTATCCGCCCGCACAAGTTTTTAGTGCCGCCAGCTTGCCCGCCGAACTGCGCACGCGCCTTTGCGTGGCTGGTTCATTTTCGAAAACTTACGCGATGACGGGTTGGCGCGTCGGTTATGCCCTCGCTCCACGCGACTGGACGCGTGAGATGCTGAAGGTGCAGGGCCACTCGACGAGTAACGCCAATTCAATTGCCCAGGCCGCGGCGGTTGAAGCGTTAACTGGACCGCAGGAATCAGTGGCGGCGATGCTCGCGGAATACACGGCGCGGCGTGCCTGGCTGCTCAACGCCCTAAAAGAAATTCCCGGCTTGACGTGTAACGAACCCGAAGGCGCGTTTTATGCTTTTCCGAGCGTGCGCGGTTGCTTGAACGATAAACTCAAGAGCTCGGCGGAATTTGCCGCGCGGCTGTTGCTGGAGCAGCATACGGTGGTGACGGATGGGGCCGGCTTTGGCGCGGAAGGCTATTTAAGAATTTCTTACGCTACGTCGATGGAGCGGTTGCGAGAAGGCGTGACGCGCATCAAGCGATTCATTGAAGGACTGAATCCGGAAACGAGCGGGGGCAAGCCCACCTTCCCGACCCCGAGCTGATGAAACTGGTGTGCAAAGAATCTGATTGAGTGGCTTTCAATCAGCGCGTTTCCTCTCGAGTCAACTGTATCTCTAAGGTCAGGAAGGCGGGTTTGCCCGCTCTTCTCAAGAAAAAGGGCGCCGACTGAATCAATCGGCGCCCTTCAAATTTATCCAAGCTCAATTCTTAATAAAGGTTGAAGTTGTACTCCAGGCGGATGTACATCGAAACCGGACGTCCATCCTTAGTCGCGGGCGTGAATCGAATCTGACGGGCCGCCGCGATCGCCTTTTCTGTTAGTCCGTATGGGAGTCCGGAGATAGCCTTGATACCGGTAACCTGACCGCCCGAAGTAAATACAGCTTGCAGGATCACAGTTCCTGTCACTTGGTTCTTTCGTGCGTCTTCGGTGTACTGCGGCTCCGGTTTGAAAAGCACGCGAGCTTTCGAGCTCACTTCCTTGCCAAGGAAGATCTTATTTGGGTCACCACCGCCGCCGGGCCCACCTGGTCCACCGCCGCCATCGTTACGATCGCCGCCGCCGATGTTTCCGCCGCGGCCCGGCCCGTAACCACTGCCTTCACCCGGTCCCATGCCGCCACCGGTGCCGCTGCCCATGCCGTTGCCGGTGCCCGGTCCTGACGACGGGTCAGTACTCTTGGAATCGCGCAAGCCGTAGTTAAGCGCACGCGCGTCTGGCGGAATCAACATCGGGTCGGCCACCAGCGTCGCTGCTACCGGCAACGACGGATTCTTGATCGCGGGGGGATGCGGATCAGGAGCCACGACTTGGGGCACCGTCAGCGAAACCTGGGGTGTCTTGCCAAACGACGCAGGTTTTTGTTCCTCGCGCCCACCGCCACCGCCGCCGCCGGCTTTTTCTTGTTTCGGCTTACTGCCGCCGCCTTTGCCCTTGTTCAAGCCCGCCGTACCTGTATCAGGCGTCGGCTGTTCATCGGGAATGTCGATAAAATTCTGGACGACGAGTTCATTCGCCGCCTGTTGCTGCAACTCCTGCCGCTTCTGCCAAAAGTTGACCAGCACGCTGCCGCCAACCAGTAACAGGAAAAAGGAGAACGCCACCACCATGCCCAGCACGGCGTTGTTCGACTCGCCTTCCGGCGCACCAATCACTGCTCCGCTGCGACTCTTGCTCAGCCAGGTAACGAAAATCGCCGCCAGAATCAGCCCCGCCAGGATAGCGAACGTAATGAATCCGGTTTTCGAGATACCGCCCGGCTGCGCGCGATCGAGCAGGCCGATAATTCCGACCAAAGCGATCATCGCCACTACAGCGACGAGCAGGCCGGCAAGTACGTTTCGATTGCCCAAACCTTTCGAGGCCATCTGGCCATAACCCACCAGCGAGCGCTTGGTAAAGCCAAACGGGTCGCGTTTGAACTCCGGCCAGGTAAGCTGGTATTCATGCGCGACGTCTCTTACTTCTTTCGCCAGTCGTCCCACCAAACCGGCATCATCGATCATGGTCAGGTGAAACTCGCCACGCTGCGCGAGCGCCATCGAACCGGCGCCAGCGAGCACAGGCTCCGCAGCCCGAAACGGCTCCGCCGGGATCGGCGGCTCGACCACTATCTCCTCGGGCTCTGGGACAAACACGTTTAGAGGAGTTCCATCCACGGGACAAAAACTAAATTTGTCGGCGAACTCTTCCTTGCAAGTGGAACAAAACTTCATCTTAACTACCTCGTGTTGGCTTTGGGGGAACTGTGCGGAAGTGACCGCCTGCTCAGCGTTTCCCAGCTCCATATAATAACTGTTTGCTATTCGCTGATCGAGATTTTTTGACGGCTGAGGAGCAACCCAGCGCTCGAGCAGGCCCTTAAGCTCGTCCTCCGAAACAAATTTTTCTCCGGGAATTTCCGGCCCGATAGTGCTCATTTCAAGCCTGCTCCAAAGTTAACAATTTCTCGATTACTATTCAATTGACTGTTGCGCTCAAGATAAGGACCAAGAACGCTTCTCAACCGCTCGCGCGCCCGGTGTATTCGAGATTTGATTGCGCCCACGTCGGTGCCAATCATTGCGGCAATTTCGCTGAGCGCCATCCCTTCATATTCAAATAACACCAGGGCTTCTTTTTGCAGCGGCGGCAAATCGGCTACTGCCTGCTGCACCTTCCGGGAAAGCTCGTCGTCGAGTACGCGGTCGAGCGGTTCCCTGTCAAACGACACCAGCCTGTCGTGGTCCAGCTCGTCTACCGCGAATTCCCTGGTCGACGTTCGCAACTGCTTCAGCCAGAGGTTGCGAGCCGCGGACATAAGATAGGTTCGCAACGAGGCGCGTCCGGGCTGAAAGTTCGCCGGCTTCTTTATCAAACTCAAAAAGCAATCGTGCGTTATGTCTTCGGCGCCCTCGACGGATCCTGAAAGCCGGTAAGCGAAACGAAATACCGGGTCGCGGTGCCGTTCGTATAACTCCATGAAAGCGGCCGGGTCGCCAGCTCCTGCCTTTGCAAGCAAAAGTTCGTCTGTGGTTCTATCTGGCAATCGCGGCACTCGATTCTGTAGGAATCGTTCCTACTGGTATTACCAAAAGAAGGCTAAAAGTTACGGTGTTTCTCGAAATCCCGGCTTCTGGCAACCGCAATTCAAACAACCAGCTGCAAAAAGTTTCTCGCCCATCAGGACTTTCATGGGCTCGATCTGAAGGCGCGCTATAGGTCAGCACCGGTCAATACCCTTCAAATCAAGGCGTTGGATGCATTTAGAAGCCAAACGGTTGACGACTAAATATGCCGCCACTAAGATGTTTTGCTCCCCTCGAGTCAATGAAGCGAACAGGTGAATTAATCTGT
>Ga0207681_10001073_pt1 | contig 17731 bp, 9 predicted proteins | sample KBSS53metaG_FD_184324 | JGI IMG/M metagenome (GOLD analysis project Ga0207681, IMG submission 184324) | Switchgrass rhizosphere microbial communities from Kellogg Biological Station, Michigan, USA - KBS S5-3 metaG (SPAdes) (version 2) | ecosystem: Host-associated > Plants > Roots > Rhizosphere >... | reverse complement strand
GCGCGTCCCAGGGCGACGGCCGCGTCGAAGCCGCGGCCGTCGTCCAGGATCGAGATCGAGATCGTCTGCGGGCGGCGGACCACGCGCACGTCGATCCGGCGGGCCGACGCGTGGCGCAGCACGTTGGTGATCGACTCCTGGACGACGCGGAAGCACACGATCTCGAGGTCGGGCGACAGTCGACCGTCCCCACCGGCGTCATCGCTGGCGGGGTCCGCGGTGAGGTCCATCGACACACCGCTCGCCGCCGCCTGGCCGTGGAGGTAGGCGCGCAACGCCGGAACCAGCCCGACGTCGTCGAGCAATGGCGGCCGGAGGCCGACCGAAATCTTCCGGACGCGCGCGATGAGATCGTCGACCAGCGCAAGCGCCTCCTCGGGCTCGGCGCTGCCCACGACCCGGATGCGGAGCTTGAGCGCCGTCAGGATCTGCCCGAACTCGTCGTGCAGCTCGTGGGCGAGGAACCGCCGCTCGTTTTCCTTCGCGGCCTCCAGCCTGTCGTGCAGCGCCGCGAGCTGGTGCAGCGCCTCCCGGGTTGCGCGCGCGCCGGACTCGACGTGGCGGATGACGACGTCCACGGTCAGCGTGAGCAGCGCGCTCATCAGCATCGAGACGAAACCGATGCGCAGCCAGTTGCGCATCGCGACGGGGTCGAGGCTGCTGGTCGTCGGCGTGAGCACGCCGCTCGTGACCAGGACGCCGATGAGCAGGAACCCGACACAGGCCGTCGCAATCAGGACGACCGCTGCGCGCCGACCAAAGTAGATCACCACCAGGATCGAGGCCGCGGTCAGCGCCAGGAATGCACCGGGCGCAAACGAATTGCGCGCAATGACGAACAACGAGGCCGCGAAGAGGAGGGCGCCGGCCGCCGCCACGCGGAAGCGGACCGAAAGCCCAGGCGACAACCGTAGGGCCGGCAATACGATCCCGACCGCCAGCAGGACCGCGGCATCCAGGCGCGACCGCGGGCTCTGCCCGAGCACCGCGATCAGGACCACCGGGAGGGCGAGCGCGGCGAGGACGGTCAGCGCGCTGCGCGCGACGCTGTCTCTCCACGCTACCGCCTCCTGCGTACCCATCGGATCGCGCATGACCGCCCGGCCGATACTTTATGCAGATCCGCCACGGCCGTCGATGAACGGGGCGCTCACGCCTCCTTTTTCCCTTTCCGCTTCTGGAGGGCTGGCGTGTAGTAGCGGGCGACATGGATGACGCCGCCGTCGCGGACGCGTTCAAGACGTACGGCGCCGCCGTATTCGGGCGCTGTGCCCGCATCTTGCGCGATCGCGAAGCGGCTCGCGACGTCACGCAGGAGGTGTTCGTCCGGTGCTTCGACCGGCGCGCCGGCCTGCGGCACGGGCGCGAGCTGCTCGCCTGGCTGTACCGGGTCGCGACCAACCTTTGCTTGAATGCGCTGCGCGACGGGAAGGTGCGCCGCGACGCCGATCGCCAGCTGGCACCGCCCTTGCCGGTGGTGACAGCCGCGCCCGAGACCCGCCTGCTCTGGGAGGTGCTGCGCGATCTCGACGGACGCACACAGGCGATCGTCGTTTACGTGCACCTCGACGGCATGACGCACGCCGAGGCAGCCGAGGTCGCCCAGGTTTCCGACCGAACGGTACGAAACTGTCTGGCGCGTTTTCAGCGCCTGGGCCGCGTGCGGCTCGGCGTGGACTTCGCGCCGTCGCCGCAAGAAGGATCGAAATGAACGACCTGCAAGCAAGCCAGTGTCCTTCGCATTTCGCGCTCGACGACGATGCGCTTCACGGCGGCGGTCGCGCGCTCACCGCGCACCTCGAAGGCTGCGCGCGCTGCCACGCGCGGCTGGCCGAGCGGGCTGCGATAGCGGCCGATTTCAAAGACACGATCGCGGCGCCGTTGTGGACGCGCGTCGCCGCGCGAGGCGCCGAATACCGGCGAGAGCGCCGGCGTAATGTCTTCGTGCGGCTACCGGCGTTGGTCGCCGCGCTGGGGGCACTGGCGGTGCTGGTCGTCCGCGTCGCACGCCCGGACGAGTACGTCGCGACCAAGGGCCGACCAGAGCTCGTCGAGGTCATGTGCCGCCGCGGCGGCGTGATCTCCACGCTCTGGCCTGCCGGACACGTCGAGCCCGGCGACGAGCTGCGCTTCCGGCCACGGCCGGTGAGGGCGGACGCGCGCTACATCCAGATCGGCAGCGTCGATGGGACGGGGCGGTACACGCCGTTCTACCCGTCGGCGCCGGGCGCCCCCAGCGTCGCGCTGCCCGCGAACGGGCGGGCGCTGGACGGCGCCATCAGGATCGACGATGCGCCCGGCCCCGAGCGGCTGTTCTTCGTGCTGTCGGCCACGCCGCTGTCGGAGACCGCGGTGCGACGGGTCGCGGAGGCCGGCGCGCCGCAAAGGACGACCGTCGATCGGATCGACGGCGTGCCCGTGACGACCGACTGGATCGCGCTGGACAAACGTGCGGGAGGCACGCCATAGCCGTGAGCGTCGCGCTGCTCTCCACGATCGCGGCTCAGCTCGGCTCCGTCGTGCTCGCGGGCCGCGTGGCGATCGTCGCGTCAGCCGGCGTCGCCGACGGGCAGGCGCCGCTGCGCTACGCGCAGCGCGACGCCGATCGCGTCAGCGCAGTGTTGCACGAGCTGGGTGGCTTCAACCGCGTCAAGCAGCTGCGCGATCCCAGCCCCGCAGCCCTGCGTGACGCGCTCGTCGAGACGGACGCGCTGGCGTCGGGCGATCCCAACCTGGAGGTCGTCTTCTATTACTCGGGCCACGCCGACAGCCAGGGACTCCTGCTTGGCTCGGGGCGGTTCGGCTTCGACGAGCTGCGATCCCGCCTGGAGCACTCGCGCGCGGCCGTGCGCGTCGCGCTGCTCGACGCGTGTTACGCCGGCGGCGCCGTGCGGCCGAAGGGTGGTAAGCCCGCGCCGGGCTATGCGCTGGACACCGTCGAGCCGCCGCGCGTGCAGGGTGCGGCGATCATCGCCGCCGGGACCGCCAGCGAGCTGGCGCAGGAATCGGGCGACATCGAGGGTTCGTACTTCACGCACCACGTGCTGTCGGCGCTGCGCGGCGCCGGCGATCGCGACGGCAACGGCGCGGTGACGCTCGCCGAGGCGTACCAGTACGCCTACGGCCATACGCTGGCGGCGACACTGCCCAGCGTCTGGGGTCCGCAGCATCCGTCGTACGAATACAAGCTGTCCGGGACCGGTGACCTGGTGATCACGCGCGTCGGACGCGATCGGCAGGCGCTGTCGTTTCCTCCCGGCCAGGGCCGTGTCTATGTCGTCAGCAACGCCGCCGACGAGGTGATGGCGGAGGTGGCGGCGCAGCCGCAGGGGCGGGTTCGGCTGGCGCTCCCGCCCGGCCGGTATCGCGTCGTCGCGCGCGAGGGGCGCCGGGCGTGGCTCGCCGAGGTGGCGCTGCGGCCGGAGTCCGGTGCCGACGCGGCGGTCGAGGCGTCGGCGTTTCGCGAGGTCGCGCCCGAGCTCGCGTTCGCGAAGGGCGTGCAACTCGCGCACCGCCACGAGGTGGCGGTGGACGTGGCGGTATCGGGGCTCGGCGCGGGCGCGCTCGGCGGGACGCCGGAGCTGGGCCTCGGGTACTTTCGCCGGCTCGATTCTTTCACCATCGGACCGCACCTGAGCTACGGCGCCACCGACGGGAACCTGTACGGCGTCTCGTATTCGGTGCGGCGCTGGACGATGACCGCATTCGGTTTGCGAAGGATTCCGTTCGGCGTGACCGACCTGCAATTCGGCGTCGGGCTGGGCGTCGCCGCGATCAGCGAGAAGCTGGGCATCGGTTACGGCCCGCCGCGCACAGGGCTGGCGCCGACCGCGTCGGCGGCCGTCGCCGTCGATCTGCCGCTGTGGCGGTGGCTGGCGCTCCGATTCCTCTGGAGCGCGGGTGTCGAATTCGTTCGCGCCGACGGGGATGTGACGGCCTCACCCGAGGTGCGCGCCGCCCTGGGCGCGGTGTTCAGGCGGTGAAGGTGAGGGCGATGATTTCCGGTTTCGGTGCCCGTGCGGGTAGAGGACGTTGGAGGCCAGCATGACGATGACGATGACGATGACGAGACGGCTGACGGCGATCGCGTTCTTGACCACCTTCGCGCTCTTGCCCGCGTGCGGCGACCTCGGGTCCGCGCGCGTCGACGAGATCGCATACGAAGCGGATGGTTCCCTGGTGGTGTTCATGGCGACCGGGATCCACGTGCTGGCCCCGTCGTTGTACCGCGAGTCGATCACCATCCCGTTCGACGACCTGCCCGTCAACACGGCGCCGCTCGCAAGTCGATACAGCCTGTCAGCCGACGGGCGCGTGGCGGCGGTGGCGTTCTCCCCGCCCGTGGGATCGACGGAGAAGATGTCGATCACCCTGTTCGACATGACGACGGGAACGAGAGCCCAGACGTTCCAGCTGGAGGACGAGGCACCCATCTCGGGCGGCGAGAGGATCGAGCGGAACGTCGTCGACCTCATGCTGTCGCCGCGGGCGGATCTGGTCTACGTCCGCGCGTACCGCACATCGGACGAGGGAGGCAACGTGTACTCGTTTCGCTCCATGGTCATCGACGTCGCGAGCGGGGCGGTGCTCTGGACGGATAATTCGGGGTTCAACTACCCGACGTTCTCGCCAGACGGCACGCGGTTGTTCGTCGCTGTCGACGGTTTTCGCGTCCAGGCGCTCGACCCCCGGACGGGCGCCGGCCTCTACGTCTTCGACCTGCCGGTGGCCGTCGAGGTGCCAAGGCGCCTGAATGGTCTCTCCTTCACCGCCGACGGAACGCTGGCGGGCATCATCGATACGCCCTGCTCGGAAGTGACGGATTGCGCGCCGTCGTTCGCATCCTGGTCGCCCGCGGACCTGACGTTGCTCGGTGAGCGGCCCGGGCGCGCGGGGACTTACGACACCAACGTCGTGAACGCGAGAGGATTCGGCGCGGCGTTCGCCTGTTCCCCCTGGAACGGCCTGTGCGCGCTTGGTCTCAAGGACGTGAGCTTGTCGCTGCCCGGGTCCGACCGGGTGGCCGTCACCCTGTCGGACGGCGCGCCGGTGCGGGAGCTGGCGGTGCCGGCCGCGGCCAACCTCATGGCGTTCGCACCCGACGGTCAGATGCTCGCCGTCCTGTCCGTCGACAACGGCCCGGTCCAGGTCTTCAACGTTGACGACGGCAAGCTGGTCGCCTCGCTCAGCTTCGACTTGAACGTCCCTTGATCAGTACTCGCCTTTGATCACGAAGAACGACCCGCGGATCGTCCCCGCCAGCTTCGATTTCTGCCTTGCGAACTTGAAACGGGAGGCGAGCTCGGCGGGCACGTCCATGCCGTCGGAGAGCTTGAAGCCGACGGCCCGCTTCTTCGGATTGTCGATCGTGTACAGCACATTGATCGAGAGGCCGCTTTCGTAGAACACGTAGGCCCACCGGATGTTCTCGACCTGGAAGCGCGTAGCCTCGAGGGGGCGGGACTGAATGACGATGTCCCGCTCCTCTTTGAGCACGCGGTGCACGTAGTCGATGATCGCCTTCGCCTTGCTGGCGGGCTCCACGGTGAAGTCGTGGTCGTACTTGTTCTTGAAATAGCGGGCCTCGTTCGCCCGCAGACCGGCCAGCGCGGCCGCGACGGGCGACGACTCCAGCCCTGCCTTCGAGACGGTTTCGAAATTCACCACCGGGGACATGCGCCGGAGAGTAGTCCCGGCGGCCCGCCTCGAAAAGGCCTTGTATCGAACGTCATCGGCGACGCTTGACCCGACGCCCGCGGTGGCGCGCGGAAATGATTTCCGGGCCGGCGATGAGAGGAGGAAATACCTCCGCGAGAATGTCGACGAACGCACGAACGCGCGGGGACAGTTGACGCGCGCTCGGGAACGCCGCGTACCAGCTTCCGCCGGTCTCCGCGAACTCGTCCAGCACCGTCTGCAGCTGGCCGTCCTTCACCGCCGCCGCGCCCAGGCTTCCAGGGAGGCGCGCGATGCCGACGCCGGCGACAGCCAGATCGCGAAGCACGAGAAAGCTGTTGGCCGAGGCGCGTGGAGCGACGTCGACGCGGACGCTCCTCCCATCGATGTTGAAGGCCCAAGACGTGGGATCCTTCTCGCCCGTCATGGCCAGCAGCGCGTGGTTCCGCAGATCGGCGGGCTTGCGAGGAACGCCGAATCGCCGGAGATAAGAGGGGCTCGCGTGCAACAGGCGCGATTGGGGCGGCGTCAGCTTTCGTACGACCAGCGCCGAATCGTGCATCTGCCCGACCCGGACGGCCACGTCGAAGGATTCGTGGACCAGATCGACCTGTCGATCGAGCAGCTCGAGGTGCACCTTCACCTCCGGGTACCGCTGCATGTACGCAGCGATGACCGGCCCCAGCGCCTGCTGGCCGGTCTCGATCGGCACGGTGACGCGCAGCTCGCCCGAAGGCGCCGTCTCCAGGTCGGCGACCGCGTGTTCGGCGGCGGCGACGGCTTCGACCGCCGGCGCGACCTGCGCGTGAAACGCCGCACCGGCGGCCGTCAACCGCATCGCGCGCGTGCTTCGTTCCAGCAGGCGCGCGCCCAGCCGCTCCTCGAGTTGCGCCACGCGAGCGCTGACGGTCGACCGCGGCGCCTTCAAGGCCCGCGCGGCGGCGCGGAAGTTCTTCAGCTCGACGACCTTCACGAACATTGCGACGGCAGCGAGGTCACTGGGGTCCATGGTGATTGTCCAGCCTAATGGACAGTACATCTATACAGGCGTGATTGTCCAAGCCGGTTGTTCGGAGCACCTTGAGGGCAAGGAGGCTCGACATGAACAATTCACTCGACGCGATCTCGTTCGAATACACGCAGGCGCCCCGAATGGGCCGGGCAGTCTCGGCTGCGCGCTGGATCCATCTCGCGGGCCGGGGTCTGGTCGCCCTGGTCTTCCTGAGCGCGGGGATCGGCAAGCTGATGGCCCTACACGGCACGGCGGCATATATCCGATCGAAGGGTCTGCCTGCCGCGCTCCTTCTGGCGGTGGCGGCATCGATCCTGGAGATCACGGCGGGAGCATTCGTCGCCGCCGGACTACGGGCGCGCGCGGCCGCGATGGTCCTGGCCGCGTTCCTGATACTGGTCACGGCGATCTTCCACAATCCCTGGGGCCTCCCCGCCGCGGAGGCGCAGGCGCAGGCGCAGCAGGTGTTCAAGAACCTGGCGATCCTGGGCGGGCTGCTTTTGGTCGCCATGCACGTGCCGGCGCCGGAGCCGGCGCGACCTGGGTCGAAGGTCCTGTGAGCCATGCCGAGGACACGATCGTTGCGCGCAGCCGCGGTGGTGGCCGCGCTCCTCGCGGGAACGTGCGGGGAGAGCGGGCTGTCTCGCGAAGACGCGAGCGGGGGCGCTCTGCCCCCGGAGCAGAACGCGTCCACCTTCGCGATCACGCGTTACGCGTTTCGCTTCGATCTGATCAGCGCGCGGATGGAAACGGAGCTGACCGTCGAGCTCGGTGGCGACGGGGGCAATTGCGTCACTCTCGAGAGCGCGTTGCCATTGGAGACGCCCCCGCTCTGGGGAAGCGCCGCCGGTCGTGTCAGCCGCGACGGCGAGCGGCTACGTATCTGTAGCGATCGGTTGCCACAGAAGGGAACGGTCCGGATCACCACCACGTCGATCGTGCGCGAAGGGCGAGACCCGACGACGTTTCAGGTCGGGTACTTCAAGCAGGCCGATCGCGACGGTCACCTCGTGACCGAGCTGGTGAGCTGGCTCGGCGGCTGCCGGCTGTTCGGCCCGTGCGAGACCGGGCTGGCGCCCCAGGTCGAGATCGACGTCATGGTCTCGCATGCGCCAGACGTGACCGTGCTTTGCGCCGGCACCCGCGAGATTGTTGCGACGGGTACCCATTGCCGCATCGGCGGCGCCGAACGCGCGCCGCTGTATTCCGGCCTGACCATCGCGGCGCATCCGGCGTACGCCCGAAATGACTGGCTGGACGGGCCGACCGGGCGAATCGTCTTGTTCGAGCCCGCGCCCGGCCGGCTCGCCTCCGCGCTGAACCGCGATTCGGCGCGCGCCGCTCTCGACTTCATGACCGGCCTTCTCGGCCCTCTGCCTTATGGCGCCGAGCTGCGCGTCGGCGTGGTTCCGCTCGGCTGGATGGGATTCGAACCTCCCGCCAATCTTCTGCTCGACGATCGCCTGCCGGAGTGGTCGATGTGGGACTATGCGCGTCCCGCCCAGCACACGCTGGTGCACGAGCTCGCGCACCAGTGGGCCGGCGATCGGGTGACGATGGTCCACCCGCGCGACGTCCTCTGGAAAGAGGCGATTGCCGAATACCTCGCCTACTTGATCGAGGAACAGCAGGGCGCGCCCGGCGAAGCGGCCGTGACCCGGCGGGGTTGGCAACGATCGGCGCAGCTCGCTTCCTGGTGGCCGCTCGCGCTGGACGCGGATGTCCCGGCGAACGTGCTGGCCGCGAACGCCGTCGCGGTCGGCCCGATGACGTTGTTCGTTCAGCTCGAGCCGTATGTTGGTCGCGCCGCGCTGCTCGCCGCCGTACGGGATTTCCTGGCGGTGCCGGGAGCGCGCACCACTGCCGATCTGCGCGCCGCGATCGAGCGCGCGAGCGGCGTCCCGCTCGCGACATACTGGGTCACCTGGATCGAAGGTTCGGGTGAACCGGTCAGGCCCGAGCTCGACGTTCAGGCTGAGCCGGACACCGTCACGATCACGCAGATGCAGGCGGCGGCGCCCCTCCCCATCGAGATCGAGGTCGATCTCGTGGGCGCGAACCGCCGCGTGCGCGTCCCCGTCCGTTTCGATCTGGATGCGCCACTGCGAGCCATGACGGTGCCTCACGGGCTCGGCGAGCCGGTTCTCGAGACGACGATCGATCCAGACGCGCGCGCTCTCTGGCTGCGATGGCTGAACACCGACCGATGGGCGGCCGGTGAAAGACAAGGAGACAGACCATGAAAGAACTGGTGATCGTAGGTGGTGGTTTTGCGGGGGTGTGGGCCGCGCTGGGCGCGGTGCGGGCGCAGCGGCAGATCGCGCCGGACGCACCCGACGTCGCAGTCACGCTCGCGAGCCGCGATCGGTGGTTGACGATCCGGCCGCGACTCTACGAAGCGTCGCTCGATGACGTCAGAGTCCCGCTCGACGCCGTCCTCGGACCGGCGGGCGTTGCGCGCGTGGAGGGCGAGGTCCGGCGCATCGATCCATCGACAAGGGAGATCACGATCGACGGAGCGTCGGGCGCGCGCGTGCTGCGGTACGACCGGCTGGTGCTGGCGGCAGGCAGCCAGCTACATCGCCCGGCGCTTCCCGGCATCGAGCACGCGTTCGCCGTCGATCGGTTCGTCGACGCGGTGGCGCTGCAGCAGCACCTCGCCGCGCTGTCCGCCCGACCGCCAACGTCCGATGAGGATGGACGGTTCACGGCAGTGGTCGCGGGCGCCGGATTTACCGGCATCGAGGTGGCGACCGAGCTGGCCCCGCGGCTTCAAGAGCTCGCGGCGAATGTCGGCGCGGGCGATCGGGCCCGCGTCGTACTGGTGGACGGCGCGTCCATGGTCGCGCCCGACCTCGGGGCGGACGCCCGCCGTTACGTGGAACATGCGCTGGCGAAGCTCGGCATCGAGTCGCGCACCGGGCGCACCGTCGCCGCCGTCCGCAGTGACGGCGTGATGCTGAACCAACAGGAATGGATTCCCGCGGCGACCGTGATCTGGACAGGCGGTCTTCGTGCGAGCGGGCTCGCCGCGCAGCTTCCCGTCGAGGGTGACGCGGACGGCCGCGTTCCAGTCGACGCATTCTTGCGTGTTCGGGGCGTGGACGGCGTGTTCGCCGCGGGGGACGTCGCGCGCGCGATGGCCGATGCGACGCATGTCGCGCCGATGTCGTGCCAGTACGCGATCCCGATGGGCGAACGTGCGGGCAGCAACGCGGTCGCAGACCTCCTCGGCCAGCCACCGACGCCCTATTTGCAGCCGAATCACGTCACGTGCCTCGATCTCGGCGGGGCGGGAGCGCTGTTCATGCAGGGATGGGAGCGCGAAGTGAAGCTGACCGACTTCTGGGCGAAGACGATGAAACAGGCGATCAATACGCGGCTCATCTATCCGTTTCGCGGCGGCGTGACGTCCGATCGGATGTCCCGGCGGTGAGGGGTCCAAGCGAACCTTCTTTCTGCACCGCGACGTCTGCGCAACCTGCGCGCGATTTGCAGAATTTTGGGTAGACACGGACCCCGGACGCGGGTGGACAATCGGCGCTCCGAGATCAGCGCCCTGTAGTCCTATCGGGCGGTCGCATCGCGAAGGAGGCGTCGGATGGTTCGCTTATCGAGTTGGCGTCGCGGGATTTTCTTCCGCGCCACCGCCGGATTGCTCGTTGGTTCGCTCGGCGTCGGTTCGCAGGCGTACGCTTTCGGCCTGGCGCCCGCGCTTCGGTCTCCGGCCGGGTCGCTCCCGACGGCGCCGGCCCGCGGCGCGCGGCCCGCGCCGCCGCCTGCCGAGATGGTGCCCGGGCGCCTTCGGATCGCGCGGGTGACGTTCTCGGGCGGCGGCGTGCCGTGGGCGCTCGATCCGAGGGTGCTGCTCGACGGCGACGCCAGCACGTCGCTGCCGTCGGCGGGCGACACGCCGGTCGAGCTCAGGTTCCAGCTCGCGGGCACCCAGCAGATCGACGGTCTTCGCATCTGGGGTGCGCCCGGTGGAACCGTCAGCGCGCGCGCTGAACTGGACGGCCAATCCGCACCGATCGCCGGCCTCGTCGATCGGCGCCTCACGGGCGCCACCGATCGCTGGAATCGCCTGGACGCGGCCGGCCTCGTACGGGCGAACGCCGTCGTTCTGGAATGGCGGTCCGCTCCGGTGGGCGCGCGCCTCGACGAGATCGAGCTCTGGGGCGCGGTGCCGCTGTCGCCCAACCTGCCGGAGGCATCGCTCGCGGATCAACTGGTCGGGGGCCTCCCGCCCGGTGCCGACACGATTGCGGCCGAGCCGCGAGAGATCATCGTGGCCGGGGACAAGGTGAGCACGCTGGATTGGGCGGGGACGGCGAGCTTCGAGCTCGATCGGGATCCAACCCAGCTGGGGCGGACCTTCCTGGTCTACGAGCTGGAGGGCCTCGAGCGCCTCAGCGAAGCGATTCGCAGCATCAACGGACTGCCGGCCCGAGGCGGCGCGATGCCCGTGCTCAAGCAAGTCGCGGGCGTCCAGGTGGAGGAGATCTCGCCCCGCTGGCTCCGGTCAGGTCGGAACGAGATCCATTTCCTGCCCGTGGTCGCAAGCGTTCTGACCGGATACAAGGTGCGCAACCTGCGCCTCGTCATGGTCACCGACGACGGCCGAGCGACGCCGACCGTCGAGTCCGCCTCGCGCGACCTGGCCGCCACGGACGGAATGATCGAAACGGCCGTCCGCGCGCGACCGGCACGCGGCGCGATCGACGCGAGCGGCTTGGATCTCGAGTTCGGCCGCCGGACCCAGCCGCAGGAGCTCGCCTTCCATCTGCCAGCCGCATTCGCAGGAACGCTTTTCGCCAGCGCCGCGCAGGGAAAAACCAGCGGCAGAACATCGGTAGACCTCAGCAAGCTGTCTCCCGGGTGGCACCGGATCCCGCTCGATCAGGCGCTACCGCCCAGCGACAGCGTGCACGTCGCCGTTCGCGCCGCTGGTGAAGCCGTCGGCTCGATCTCGGAGATCCGCGTGACGGGAAGCCCGCTCCCTTCAGGGCGCCCCCAGGACCTGACGCTCGTTTATCCGCTGCACGGCGAGTGCGTCGACCACAACGCCTACGTGCGCGGCTTCACCACCCGCGATTCACAGGGGGCCACGCTGAAGGTGAACGGGCGGCCGCGACCGGACGCGCTCGGCCAGGACGGGGCGTTCGAGATCATCGTTCCCGAAGCGGGTAACGCGCCCGTCCCGGGAAAGCCCTGGACGATCGACCTCGGCCTCTCCACGCCCGACGGCGCCCGCGCGGCCCGCCAGGTCCGGATCGAAGGGTGCTTCGACGAAACCGGCGGCGCGGCGGTCGCGGGCAACACGTCGATCCCGACCGACGGTCCGCGCGAGGATCGCGGCGCGCCTTACCGCGTGCTCGTCAGGGCGGGCGAGGCGAAGACGCTCTCCTTCGGCGGCGCGACGCTCGACATTCCGGCAGGCGCGGTCGACAAGGACACCCAGGTCACCATCCGCCCGCTGCTCGAGGCGCAGCTCGCGCCGGTCGAGCAGGTGATGAGCAACGTCATGCCCGGACGAAAAGGCTACCGGTTCGGTCCGCATGGCATGACGTTCAAGAAGCCGGTTCGTGTGAGCCTCCCGTACGAGCGCGACCTCTTGCCGCCCGGCATGGAGGACGGCGACGTGTTCGCTTTCTACTACGACGAAGGCGACGCGCGCTGGCGCACGATTGCGCGTCTCGAGACGCCGCGGCGGGGCAAGGTCGAGAGCGTGACGACGCACTTCACGGACTTCATCGCGTCGACGCTGGCCGTGCCGGATCACCCGACGGCGCAGTCGTTCAATCCGAACACGATGAAGGACGTCAAGCTGGGAGATCCGGCGGCCGGGATCGACCTGATCGGGGCGCCAGAGGCGAGCTCGGACGGCGCCGCTCACCTGAGCTACCCGATCAAGTTGCCGCCTGGCCGCCATGGGATGCAGCCTTCGCTGGCGCTCAGCTACTCGAGCGAGACCGCCAACGGCTGGCTGGGCGTTGGTTGGACCCTGCCTGTGTCGGCCATCGAGATCGACACCCGCTTCGGCGTGCCCAGCTATGACGGCAACGACACGTACCTGCTCGACGGACAGCCGCTCACCACGACCGACGGCCAGTTCTATTCACGCCGTGCGGAAGGCCGTTTCGACCGGATTGAGCGCTTCGGCAATTCTGCGGCGACCCATTACTTCATCGTCACCGACAAGGCGGGAACTCAGTTCGTCTACGGACAGTCGGATTGCAGCGCGCAGGTGGATTGCGGCCGCCTGGCCATGCCCGACGCGGTGAAGAACACGTTCCGCTGGTACCTCGAACGCGTGCAGGACACGTTCGGGAACACGGTCGTCTACCACTATCGACACATGTCGGGCGTGACGCCTGGCCCCGGGACGGGCCTGCCCTGGGTGCAGACGTATCTGTCGACGATCGACTACACGGGACACGTCGGCACACCCGCGCTGGACGGGCGTTACCACGTCGCCTTCACGAGCAAGGAAGGCCGGCGAGACATCATGAGCAGCGCGCGTTCGAAGTTCGACGTGCGTACGCGCGAGCGCCTCGATCAGATCGACGTGCTGTTCGACAAGCAGATCATCCGCAGCTATCGGCTCGGTTACAACGACGGCGCGCCCGCCTCCAGCAGCCTCGGGAAAACGCTGCTCACCTCGGTGTCGATGGCCGGTCTGGGCGGTTTCGATTCCAATAAGCCCGATCAGGGGCGGCTGGCGCAGCACACGTTCGACTACGTCGCCATGGACGTCGGTTCCGACGGCGCGGTCGCGGGGTTTGCCGCACCCGCTCAGTGGGCGTCGCTGGGCGATACGGGCCTGTCCGAAGGTGAGGACGGTGAAGGAGGCTTCAATGCCTTCGCAGGCGTCGGCCCGGGGACCTGCTACCCGCACGCGGGCGGCGGCGCCAGCGTGTCGGTCGGCGGCGACAACAGCAACCGCCAGTTCATCGACATCAACGGCGACGGGCTTCCCGACCTGGTCTCGGACGATGGCAGCGCCCAGCTGAACGGGTTCGCGTCTCAGGACCGCAGCGCCGGATCGTTCTCGACGCGCTCCTACGGTTTCGCGGGTCCGCTGGCGAGCTCCTCGCGCGTGAACCTGGGCGTGCAGCTCGGCGCGCACGGCTTCGGCGAGCTGGGATCGGCCACCGCCTTCTTCTCGTGGAACTTTTCCAGCGAGCACAGCGCGCTGGTCGATTTCAACGGCGACGGCTGGCCGGATCTGGTGTCGAACGACGGCAGCAACGTCCTCCTCAACAAGGACGGTTCCTTCACCGCATTGCCGGCAAGCGCGCCGCTCACGCCCGCAGCCTCCGGCAAGCAGCTGAGCGATGACCTGCCCGACGACGCCACTCGCCAGGCGTTCGCCAGGGAGCTCCACAAGACCAGCCCGCTGATCCGGTGGGTCGCCCCGTTCGCCGGCCACGTGATCGTGAGCGGCGGCGCGCAGCTGGTCGCAGTGCCGGCCGGCAGCGATCCGGGCGACGGCATCCTCGCCACCGTCAACAAGACCGACAACGAGGGCGTCCCGCCGCGCCCGGTGACGCGAGAGCTCTGGAGACATCAGATCAACCCGGGCGACAGCGCGTGCGGCCCGGCGAGCTTCAACGCATGCGGCTCCGGCCTGGTCGTGCACGTTCTCAAGGGCGATCGCCTGTATTTCCGGCTCGACCCCGGGGGCAGCATCACCGGCGACACGACTGCCTGGAGCCCGACCGTGACGTTCAGGGACCTGTGCCCGACACCGACGACGCTTCCTCGGCTGTGCCCGCCGCTCACCGACACCCAGTTACAAGCGGTGGACGCGTTCGACCTGCCGCTCTACCGGTACACGCTCGATCCGAGCGACAACAACGGCGACGGCAAGCAAGACGGCGACTTCCGCCTTCCCGACAGCCTCGCTTCCGGGTTCACGGCCGCCGCCGACGGGACCGTGACGATCACCGCCGACGTCGACCGGCAGAAGGCGGGCAATCCGTTCACGGTGCGCGTGCTGCGAAATGGGGTGACGGTCGCGTCGCAGAATATCGACGGGGCCGTCGGGACCACGGCGATCACCTGGAATGTCGACGTGCTCAGCGGCGACCAGCTGGTGTTCGCCGGTGATTTCAGCGCGAACGCCGTCGACACGCTGTGGATCGGGTGGCGGCCGCGCGTTGCCTACAGCCTGATCTGCGGCCCCGACGCCGTGACGCTGCAGTCGACCTGCCGGCACGTCGGAACCTGCGCGTCGATCGGCAACGCTCGGCTCTGCGATCTGGAGCAGTTCCCCGGGGAAACCGATCCCCAGCGCCTGCCCGAGGACACGATCGTCGCGTTTAGCGAGATCCGCGACGACGCCAGCCCCGGCGGTTCGGCGTCGAACTTCACGACGTTCGATGTGCAGACGGCCGGTCAGCTCGAGCTCGCCGGCACGCTCTCGAAATTGTCGACGCAGTCGCCCGTCCAGTTGCAGATTCAATCGACGCGCCAGCGCCTGTTCTCCCGTGAGGTGGGAACGCCCGCGATCCCCGATACGTCGCCGATCTCGATTCCCGACCCCACGACCGAGCCGCCTGTCATCTTCAACGTCGTCGCCGGCGACAAGCTGACGTTTTTCGTCAAGGTCGGCACGCCGGCCGACCTCTTCGATTTCCAACCGGGCCAGCCGCCCGAGCCGCGCGTCGTCTGGAAGCCGACCCTCGGTTACCTTGGTTCGGGCAGCAGCGATCCCGCGACGGTCAACCAGGTCTTCGACGCGGCCGCCGCTCAGAACACCCGTTTGTCGGGTGGCTTCCGGGGCTGGTCGTACGCGGAGTGGAACTCGAGCGCGACGTTCGACGAAACGGGCCTCGACCCGCAGGACAAGAACAACGTCTCGTTCAACCCGCTGTCAGCGCACACGCTGAGTCTCGCCCGCAAGCTGCCCGACGGTGTCCAGCAGGTGCCCGGCCCACTCTGGCTCGGACGCGGCGTCGACTTCTTCCTGGCCGCCGGCTCGATGAAGCCGTCGAGTATCGGCGGCATCAACCCGCAGCAGGTGGGCAACGCGCCAGGCTTGCGACGTAGCCGCGGCAACAGCCAGGAGCTGGGCGTGAGCCTGATCGGCTCGGTGAGCCAGACCCAGGGCGGCTCCACGGGCGAGCTGGACTTCCTCGACCTGAACGGCGACCGCCGGCCGGATTCGATCAGCGACAACCAGGTGCAGTTTTCGAGCGACGCCGGCTTTGGGCCCGCGACCAACCTCGGCATGACGGTGGGCGATTCGCGCCAGATCGACACCGCCAACTCCCGCTTCGGTATCGCGTTCGGCTCGGGCGCGTCAGCGCTGGCGGACAAGCTGGGCGCCAGCGGCGCCGTGAAGACGGCGGTGTCGCTGTTGCCGTCCCTCGGCCAAAATTACGGCGTCTCGTCGACGAAGGTCGAGTTCGTCGATGTGAACGGCGACGGCCTTCCTGATCACGTCATGGCGACGTCGCCGACCCAGTTCACCGTTCAACTGAACCTGGGTGGCACGTTCGGTCCCGAGACCTACCTGAACATCGGCACCAGTGAGGGGATCGACGCGTTCTCCGGCAGCACGCTGGCCGGCGCCATTCAGGCGGGGCTGCCGGCGCTCGATACGACCGCTGTCCGCGCGGAGGACAATACGACCAACAACCTGCAGGTCGGCTATGCCGGCATCGGCGGCGGTATCGCTTACAGCGTCAACCGCACGCTGACAGATTTCATCGACGTCAACGGCGACGGCCTTCCCGATCGGGTCGCGAAGCAACCGGGCGAGAACGTGCTGCGCGTCAAGCTGAACCTCGGTGATCGCTTCGACGAGGAGACGCACTGGACGCTGCCCGCCTGGGACGTCCAGCTCGAGAAGGACATCACGAAGGCCATCAACGGCGGCAATGACGCGCTCGCGTTCTCGGAGACGGGAACCATCAACGTCGGCGTCGGTGCAGCAATCGGCATCAGCCTGTTTTTCGGCTGCCTGATGCTCGAGATCGGCGTGACGATCGGCTTGGGCAACAATTCCGCCGAGCTCAGCTTCGAAGACGTCGACGGCGACGGCAAAGCCGATCAGGTCCTCAAGTTGAGCAAGGGCGTCTTCCGGCCGAATCGCCAGGACCTTCGGGCGAAGCTGAATCAGGTCGGAAAGACGAACCTGCTCCGCCGGGTCACCCGCCCGCTCGGAGGCTCGTTCGACATCGGCTACAAGCGCGAGGGCAACGCCGTCCGGCGCGACATGACGCCGATGGTCGACATGCCGCACAGCCAGTGGGTGATGGCGTCTGTCAGCGTCTCCGACGGCATGCAGACGCCGCCCTACGTCCGGACGTTCGACTATGCGGCGGACGGCCAGAGCCCGACCGCGACCGTGAAGATCGGCAGCGGCTTCTTCGACCGGGACGAACGCGAGGAGTACGGCTACGCGCACGTCACCGAAACGCGCGAGGACCGGTCGGTCGTCGAGCATTTCTTCCACACCGAAGACTTCTACCGAAAGGGCCTCGAGCTGCGCCGGGTGGAGAAGGATCGGGACGGGATGCTCTTCACCATCGAGGAAATGACGTACGACGACCCGAGCGGGTTGGGGCTTCCCGCGCGGACGGGCACCTTCTTTCCGGCGATGCTGTCCCGTGCGCTCAGCACCTACGAGGGCACCACGAACGACGCGAGCCAGGCCATCACGACGCGGATCGAGACGATGACCTATACCGGCCGGGGCGACCTTCGCACCATGACGCTGAGCGATCCGGTCGGTGGCACCAAGGTTACTTATTCCGTCGGGTATCGAGAGATCCCTGGTCTCTTCGTGGTCAAGCCAGAGGAGGTCAAGGCCAGCGCAGGCGGCGCGCTGCTGCGACAGCGCAACGCCACCTACAGCTCGCTCACGGGGGCGATGGAGACGCTGGCCGACTCGGTATTCGGTGGGAAGGACCCCGTGACCGGGGTCGTACGCGTCGCCACCCCCGCGACCAGCATCATGGACTATGACGCCTTCGGCAACTTGAAGTCGTTCACCGATCCGAATGGTGTCAAGTCCATGATGCTGGTCGCGGG
>Ga0207681_10001071_pt1 | contig 17753 bp, 17 predicted proteins | sample KBSS53metaG_FD_184324 | JGI IMG/M metagenome (GOLD analysis project Ga0207681, IMG submission 184324) | Switchgrass rhizosphere microbial communities from Kellogg Biological Station, Michigan, USA - KBS S5-3 metaG (SPAdes) (version 2) | ecosystem: Host-associated > Plants > Roots > Rhizosphere... | reverse complement strand
AACCAATATTTTCATTCCACTGCGTGGGGTCGGGCTAATACAGAACGGGGAGCGGTTCAGGTTTCAAGGTCGGCAAAAGTCCTGACTTGAAACTTGAAACTTGGAACTTGAAACTAATAGCGACCTGTAGCCGCCTGGATAAGAACCTTCTCGCCCCTGCAAAAACAAACGACCAATATTTCATTTCACGTCAGACCAGGTCGCTACCGCTCCCCGTTCTGAATTTGTCGACCCACTTCGTTTTTTGCGTAGCCTTGACAGTCTAGGCATGCTCCGTTTATCTTGCCTGAAGCCTTGACACTCTAGGCTTCGTTCAAATTCTGTTCCCGGAAGGCGGTTCATGGCTAAACACAAAGCAGACTTGCTTCAAGGTACTCTGGATATGCTGATCCTCAAGGCCCTTTCACTTGGGCCGCTGCACGGTTACGGCATCATCCAACGCATCGTACAAATGTCGGGCGAAATGCTCACCGTCGAGCAGGGCTCGCTTTATCCCGCGCTCTATCGCATCGAGCAGAAAGGCTGGGTGTCCGCGAAATGGGACGTTCACGACACCGGACGTCGCGCGAAGTTCTACGCGTTGACCAGGACCGGCCGTCGTCAACTCGAAGCTGAAGAAGCGAGTTGGGACCGTTTGGTGCTCGCGGTAACCAGAATGCGTCAGGCGACTTAACTACGTTCATGTCCAAAGTCCAAGGTCCAACGTCCAACGTGATTCAAGCAGTTCAGAGTTCAAGCTTCAGCTTGCCGCTGTCGAAACAGCAACCTAAAGGTTGAACTCTGAAACTGCCTGACCACTTAAGAGAAATCAGATGAGGGGTATTAATTTTTTGTTGGCCCGGTTGAGCGCGCTGGTGAAGCGCGAGACGGTGATACGCGACATCGATGAAGAGTTTCGCGTACACGTCGACCTGGAAACCAGCGCCAATCTCGCGCGCGGCATGTCGGCGGCTGATGCGCGCGCAACCGCGCTCAGGAGCTTTGGCAATTTAGGCAGTATCAGGGATTCAGCATACGAGATAAGGGGAGGCGGCATGATTGAAACTTTCTGGCAGGACATTCGCTACGCAGCGCGCGGACTCGCAAAACAAAAAACCTTCACCCTGGTTGCAGTGATCACGCTCGCCCTCGGTATCGGCGCCAACACCGCCATCTTTTCCGTAGTCAATGAACTCCTGCTGCGTCCGCTTCCCTACCTGGACGCGCAGCGGCTGGTGATGCTGTGGGAAGTAACGCCGGAAGGCCGTCATCAGAACACCACTTCGCGTGCGAACTTCCGCGGCTGGCGCGAGCAAACTACTTCCTTCGAAGCCATGGCTGCGTTCACCGACCAACGCCTTAATCTGACCGGCGCCGGGGAGGCGGAAGAAGTGTCTGTGCAGTTTGCCACGCCTTCCCTGTTTCACGTCCTCGGCGTGCAGCCGATTCTCGGCCGTGACATGAAGGAGGAGGACGGAGACAAAGACGCGCCGCCCATCGCAATCCTGAGCAATGGTTTTTGGCAGCGACGTTTCGGCGGCGACCCGCAGATCGTCGGCAAGCCAATCCTGCTAAACGGCACGCCGTTCACCGTAGTCGGCGTCATGCCTCCAGGTTTTCAGTGGCACATCAAGAGTAGATCGGGTACCGGCCGCGCGGCCGAAATCTGGTCGGCGCTCGACATTCCACCCGGCGAAGGACCCGGCTCGAGAGGAAGATTTCTTTCAACCGTCGCACGTCTCAAACCGGGCGTGTCTTTGCAGCAGGCACAGGCGGACATGAAGACCGCGATGGCCCGTTTAGAACAGGACGCACCGCGATTCAATAAGGGTTACCAAACTGAGATCATTCCGTTACGAGATCAATTTGTCGGCAACGTACGGCTGGCGCTCTGGATCATTCTTGGCGCAGTTGGCTTTGTCCTCCTCATCGCCTGTGCCAACGTGGCCAATCTCATGCTTTCGCGCGCCGCAGCTCGGGAAAAGGAGATCGCCGTGCGCACCGCCCTCGGCGCTGGACGTCGCCGTTTGGTGCGGCAGTTGTTAACCGAAAGTTTTCTGCTCGCGACCATCGGCGGTCTGCTGGGTTTAGGTCTTGCCGCCTGGGGCATCAAAGCGCTGGCGGCGATCAGCCCGCGCGATCTCGTGAACCTGCAACGCGTCGGCTTGAATCTGACCGTGCTGGGTTGGACCATGGGTATTTCGTTCGTCACCTCGATTATTTTCGGACTCGCTCCAGCTCTGGAAGCTACTCGTCTGAATCTGAACGGCGCGCTCAAGGAGGGCAAAGGCGCGGAGGGACAAAACCCGCGCAGCGGGAAACTGCGTAGCGGCTTGGTGATTGCCGAGGTCGCACTCGCGCTCGTGTTGCTGGCTAGCGCGGGCTTGTTAATCAAAAGCTTTGGTCAACTGCGAAAAATCAATAGCGGGTTCAATTCCAACAATGTGCTGACCATGGTGGTGCGTCTGCCTGATGGCAAATACAAAGAAGACCAGCAGTACATCAACTTCTTCAACCAGGCGACGCAGCGCATGCGCACGCTGCCGGGGGTCACTACAGCCGGCATGATCAACTTCCTGCCGCTTTATGGTGGGCTGGGATCGGGCACGGGGTTTACTATCGAAGGTCGGCCCACGCCAGGACCCGGCGAGGAGCCGAGCACCAACGTTCGCGTTTCCGACGCCGACTACTTCACGGCAATGCAAATTCCCCTCCTGCGCGGCCGGACTTTTACGAACCTGGAAATGAACAAGGCGAAACACGTCATTCTTATTAACGACGCATTGGCCCGCAAACATTTCCCCGGCGAAGATCCGATCGGCAAACGAATCACCGTGCCGATGTCAGACAAGCCTGCCGCGACCGAAATCATCGGCGTTGTGGGAGACGTTAAATACGACAGCTTGATCGACGCGGCTGAACCGACGGTCTATTTTCCGGAGCCGGAGTTAACCTATCCGTTCATGACGTTCGTGGTGCGCACGACTGGCGATCCACTCGCAAGCGCGGCGGCAGTGCGCCGCGAAATAAGCGAATTGGATCCGGAGCAGCCGGTGTCAGACGTGCGTTCGATGAACGAAGTCATGTCAGACACGGTCGCCCGCGCGCGCTTTAACACTTTGCTGCTCGCTTTGTTTGCGGCATTGGCCACGGTGCTCGCGGCCGTCGGCATATTCGGCGTGATGAACTACTCGCTGGCGTTGCGCACACGCGAGATTGGTTTGCGCATGGCGCTCGGCGCACAAAAGGGCCAAGTGCTGAAGCTGATGTTGAAGCAGGGGCTGGTGCTGACGTTGATTGGCACTGCGATCGGCATCGCCGGCGCCCTCGCGTTGACACGGCTTCTATCTACCTTGTTGTTTGGCGTGAGCTCCGCCGATCCCGCAATCTTCGGAGGGATAGTATTGCTGCTAATGCTGGTATCCCTCGTTGCCTGTTATTTGCCGGCGCGGCGCGCAACCAGAATCGATCCGATGACAGCACTGAGATCCGAATAGGCTTGCGCGAAATCTGGGCAAAGAATCGATTAGCTGACGTTATCAGAACCGAGAGCGGTAGCGACCGGCCAAAGAGTCAACCTTGAACAACGAGTTTGTCAAAATGCATTTATCAAAACGAGAGTGTTTGGCCGGTCGCTACCGCTCTCGGTTCTGATGTTGAGTATTTTGTGCAAACCCGCTCCCAGGTTTCTGCACGGTCGCATTTTTTTAAGTTGAATTTCGCCGCCTTCTGAAGTGCGAAGAATCGGCGATAACATTAGGAAAATGTGCAATCCGGCCTCGGGCTTAACGGAGCCAAGCCAGGCTTATTACACAATGTAAGCTTTCTTGCATTGACGAATTCCAGATAATTTGTAAAATGCGGGTAACGGCGATAGGTTGCTGGGGTGAGGACAGTGACCTGCTGAGGCTGAATGTCTCCGCCAACCGATTTGAGGCCGGGCCAAACCCGGCCTCTCGGTTTTTCCGCGCCCGAAATTTACAGAATCAGCCGCGGATTTACGCGGATAACACGAATCTGAAAACGCTGCTGCGAATGCGTTTGACTCTGATCCGCGCTTATTCGCGTAAATCCGCGGCAGAAATCCCAAGTTATCGGAACTCATTTTCATCCGCAGACGGACCGTAGAGCGCCGGCACCTTTGCGCCCAGCAAGCGCAGGTAAACCGTCAACTGGCCGCGATGATGCGCCCAGTGGTTGAAGGTGTCCTGGATCATCTCGAACCGCGGCGCTTCCATCACAGTCTTCCCCCGCGCCAGCAAGCGCCAGCCCGTCGCCAGGTGCTCATCAGTCGTCTTCTCGAAAGCATCGCGCGCGCCGGCCGCAGCCTTGTCGAGCGCCTCAATCAATTCGGCGCTCGTATCCATTCGCTTCTTCTCCATCTTTCCACCGTCGGCGGGCGCCACGTCCAACTCGGGCTGCGTAATCTGCATGGTGATCCACATCGGGATCGTCGCCACCATGTTGGCCAGGTAACCGAGAATCATCGACTTCTCGTGTGGCTTCCAGTCGTACTTGCCCTCAGGTATTTCCGCCAGGGCGACGCGCGAACGTTCAACCTCGCGATCCAACTCGGCGCGTAAGAATTCGGTGGTTTTCATGATGGCTCTCCTTGAATGTAGACAGTAGTCAGTAGTCGGTAGTCAGTAGTCAGTACTCAGTACTCAGTACTCAGTACTCAGCACTCAGCACTCAGCACTCAGCACCCAGCACTTTTCACTTCGCCACCTTTTTCGCCGCTTCCAGAATCTGTTCTGGTCGCGCGCGCACCCAATAGTTTTCCGTCAGGTTAACCCAGCGCACAGTACCGGTTGAGTCCAGCAGAAACTCCGCCGGCCGTGAAATGTCCTGGCCATTGATACCAGCGCCTGCATGGACCAGATCGAAACGGCGAATCGCCTCGGCTTGCGGATCGGAAAGAAACGTAAACGTGTAACCCGCTTGCTTCGCCAGATCGCGAGAGACTTCGGGACTGTCCACGCTGATTGCCACCGGACGAATCCCGGATTCCCTGAACTGCGTCAAGCTCTGTTCGATTCCCCGCAACTCGGAGTTACATGATGGTCACCAGTAGCCCCGATAAAAGATCAGCAACACGCCCCTGGGAATTTTCCCGTCGACTGCGTCCGGCGTCGTCAGCAGGTCGCCGAGTGAAACAGCTCTTCCGGTTGTGTCCATAAGCGTGAAATCCGGCGCCTTCTGTCCGACCCGGGGCGCGCCCGCAGAAGCCGGCAGCCAGCGCGCCATGATAAAGATTGAGAAGACGAAAAAACTCAACACCAGCGCGCTAAGAACGCCTAGGGTTACTCCGGCAGCCTTCGATCGCTTGCGATGCGGACGGCCGGCGGCAAATGCGCGTCTAATACCAATTACAGTGAGCACGCCCGCCACTACAAACAGCAGCAGATTGGCCCAGGGAAAATCGCGCGTCGCGGCGTACCTGACAAAGAAGAATGGATAACTGAGGAAAGCAAAAACACTGAGCACAAATCCGGCCCAGATTGTCCAATTCCATCTTTTCATTTGAGTTCAGAATACTACTTGCCGCGTGAGGTTGGTCAAGCGAACCAGCGGGTTTCAGCCGCGGATGTACGCGGATAAACGCGGATCCAGAATAAGATTTAAGTGGTCTAAATGCTTTTTCCGATCCGTCTTTACCCGCGTAACTCCGCGGCTAGGTTTTTACATCCGACCCGAGCAAAGCTGCATGGTTACTCGACGAGGACGCCGCGATGCATGGCAATGCCGCGCGCTTTCATAACTACGTCGTCATCGATGATCTCGCTGCCGGCGTTCCAGGCCGACACTTCTTCGAGTGGACGCCCGAGAGCCAGTGCTAATTTTTCGTCGCTCGCCTCGAAAGCGCGGTCGCGAAGGTTGCGCAAAATCTTCGCCGCTTTTTGTTGCGTGGTGCCACGATCATCGACAATTTTTTCCGGCAAGCCCCGCCGGCCGTCACCAGCGCTGCGGCCTCGAAGGATTCTGCTGAGCAGATAGACAATACCGGCGCCGAGGCTCAAGCCTGCGGCAACGAGGGTGAAGCGTTTACGGCTTCCGTTGGTCGCAGTCGTTTGAGTTTCAAGTTCGTTGTTTTCGTGCACGATGGATTTCCCCTTGTAGTAGTAGTTTTTCGAATTCTTAAATCGCCCGAGCGTTACAAAAACATGCAGAGCGATAATTTGATTGCATGAAATGTGGCTTGCGGCGGTACGATTTTTATTGCTTCGTTACCGCACCGGGAACTAAAGCAACTTGTCGGCCAAGGGAAAAAACTGAATTAGCCGCGGATTTGCGCAGATAAGCGCGGATCACAATTAAAGTGAAACCTTGATCCGTAGTAACCAGAACAAATGAATCCGTCTTTCTGATCCGCGTGCATCTGCGTAAATCCGCGGCTAAGTTTTTTGCGCGCGGCTAAGTTTTTACATCTGACCCGCAGCAACGCTACACTGAACACCTCGCAACCTGATGCTACTTCAGCAAAACATCGGCCAATCGTTTCATTCGCCAATCGTGCTCATCCTGTTGGGCGCCATCGCGTGTGGACTTCTCTACGTGCTTTGGCGCGAGGTCAGGAAAATTCCGGCCAAACTCTTCACGCTCATGGCCACCGCGTTTGTCGACATGCTCGGCCTGCTGATGATCATTCCCCTGCTGCCGTTTTATGTGAAATCTCTCGGCGGCTCCGGCGTCGACATACTCGGCCTGCATCTGGGTATCGGCACCATCATCGGTTTCATCGTCGCTTCGTTTACTGTCGCGCAACTCGTTAGCGCTCCCATGTGGGGCCGCTTCTCGGATCGAGTGGGACGCCGGCCCACGTTATTGATTGCGCTGGGCGCTTCGGCGATTGCGTATTTGATCTTCGGTTTCGCGCATTCGCTTTTGCTGCTATTCCTTTCGCGCGTGGTGCAGGGGGCGGGCGGCGGCACGGTGGGCGTGATTCAGGCTTACGTCGCCGACTCTACCGATCCAAAAGATCGGGCTCGCGCGCTCGGGTGGCTATCGGCGACGACAAACCTCGGCGTCGCACTTGGGCCAGTCTTGGGTTCGTTCGCGATCACAATCGGCAAACGCGATCTGTTGCCGGGAGCGGGGACGCTGCAACTCGGTCACGCTGCGCCCGGCATCATGGCGGCCGCGCTTTGTATGCTTAACATGGCTTTCGCCGCGCGCTACCTCACGGAATCACGCGTAGTCAGCGAAGCCTCGCCGACCGGCGAAGCGCCGCGCACGTCGCGACAAGCCATCTGGCGAGTCATCTCGCATTCCGGCGAACCGGCCTCGCGGCTCATCTGGATCTATGCGATTGCGATTGGAGCTTTTCAGGGAAGTTTTTCAGTGCTGGCGCTTTTTCTTAACGCGCGATTTCAAGTGACCGAACTGACTATCGGATATTTTTTCATGTATGTCGGCTCGATCTCTGTTTTCGCGCGCGTGTTGCTGCTCGGTCGCATGGTTGACTGGTTGGGAGAAGCGAACTTGTCGCGGCTGGGCCTGGTGTTGTTGACGATGGGTGTGGTGGGAATGCCGCTCGCGCGCAACCTGCCGATGCTGGCGGTTGCAGTCGCCCTGATTCCTCTCGGCACGGCGTTCACGTTTCCCTGCGTGACCGCGCTGCTCTCGCGGGTGACCGCGCCACGAGAGCGCGGGCTTTACATGGGAATGCAGCAGACTTACGGCGGCGTCGCGCGCATCATCGCGCCGCTCTTCTTTGGTTGGTCGTTCGACCGGCTGGGCGTGTCTTCACCATACTTCTTCTCCGCCTCGTTCATCTTTGCCACGATCTTCCTGGGCTTCGGACTAGACCAGTATGCGCGACCAAAAGCAGAGGTAGCAGCCGCGGATATACGCGGATAAACGCGGATCTGAAGCAATTGAAGGATCTGATCTGATCCGCGACTGTCCGCGAAAATCCGCGGCTGAATCTACTTGTTGGCTATCTCCGCGCGCAGCCGCTCTTCCTGCGCTCGCGCCTCCGGCGTAAACTCCTCACCAAAATCCGCAGCTTCAAACACCGGACGTATTTCCACCTCAAACGCTTCGGCCGAGTCTTCAGAACCAAACGGCGCTCGCTTCAGCCATTCGACTGCTTCGTCCATCGACTTCACCTGCCAGAGCCAGTAACCGGCGACCAGTTCTTTCGTTTCGCTGAACGGTCCATCGATGACCGTCTGTTTGCCGCCGGCAAAGCGGACTCGTACGCCTTTGGAACTCGGGTGGAGTCCTTCACCTGCCAGCATCACGCCGGCTTTCACCAGCTCCTCGTTAAACTTTCCCATTTCGGTAAGCAGTTTTTCGCTCGGCATTACGCCCGCTTCTGATTCTTTGCTCGCCTTGACCAATACCATTACTCGCATTTCAATAATCTCCTTATTAGTTTTGGGCAGATTTTTTGCGCCACGCGTCGCTTTATCTGTTCCCTTCTACCATAAGGTCGAACGAACCACCGCCAGATCGACACTCGCTACAAAAATTATCGGGTCAGTAGCCCAACCGTTAGGGCGGGCTTCATTACTTCAATAACTTCTAAGCCCTTCCTAATGGTCGGGCTACTGCCCCGGCCTCATTTTGCAGGCGTCCCCGCCTGCGCTCCCAGCAACTGCGCTCTCAGCCAATTGCTAGCTGATTCTGACGCGGCTGATCAAACGCGTGTTCGTTCGGCCGTTCGGCAGGTAGCTCACCAGGTACGTTTCGCGATACAACCGCCGTCCAACTCTCACCACCCGCGACTGCGTTACCCTTCGCACACCACGCCTGCGATAGACGCGTCTGTTCCAGCGATCGCGCCGCCATTCCTGACTGGAGCTGACAGTCATGCTGGTTGCGCTATTCGCGGGCGAACCTGCCGACTTTGCCTCGGCTGATAAGCCAAACCCGAATGAAACCAAAGCGAGTGAAATCCCAAGTAGCCTTTTCATTTCCATGCCTCCTAAAACAAAAATAGGTCGAACCCTACCAGCCTCCGCGGGAGAGTTCGACCTAATATTTAAGACACGAGCTGCCTGGGTTTGGTTGCAAAAAACTTCTACGACACAATAATGAAAGTAAATCGTAAATGGTGAATAGAGGAAACCACGCGCGCGCGCAACCAGCTTCTTTTATTCACGATTTACGATTGACGATTTACTAGTTGACGGCGACCAGCAGGCTGTCGTCGACTTCCAGAATACTTTCGCGCTCAAACCGGCTCATCGAATTGACCGACTGCTGCTGAGACATCTTGTCCAGCTTATGACCCGACTTAGCGCGATACATCGCCTGGTCCGCAGCCACCAGCAACTGGTCGAGCGTTTCGCCTTCAACGCCGAAGGTCGCGGTGCCGATGCTAATGCCGACGCGGGCCTCGCCGCCGCCGCGAATCTTGAGCGTAAACTCAGACACGGCCGTCTCGATGCGATGCCTCAGCTCTTCGACTTGCGTTCCCACGAGCTCCTGCACGATAGCGACAAACTCATCGCCCGCGTAGCGCGCCAGGAAGTCGTACTCGCGCAGTTGCGCCTGAATTATGCGGCCCATCTCGCGCAACATCTTGTCGCCGGCCTTGTGTCCAAAGGTATCGTTGACCAGTTTGAAGTCGTCCAGGTCAAGCATCACCACCTGGAACGGGCGCGAATTCCGACGCGCTCGCGAAGCTTCCTCATCGAAACGCAATGCAATGTAACGTGCGTTTGGCAACCCGGTTAGCGGATCGGTCAACGCGTTCGACTCCGCCTGAGCGTGCTGCATCGCGTTTGACAGCGCGTCCGATGCGAGCCTGGTTACCGTTTCCAGCAAACGCATGTGGTCGTCGGTGTATTGCTCGAGCTCGGTAGAATAAACCGACAGCGCGCCCAGCAGCATGTCGTCCTTGAATAAAGGAAGTGACGCCATCGAGCGGTATTCGCAATCGATATCCAAACCGGACAAGTCTAGGCTGGGATGAAGTTGATTGATCGGAGTCTTGTTTGCGAGCGCGAATCCAGTTACGCCTTCACCCGTTGCGACACACTTGGTGGACAACGCCTGGGCATTCATGCCAACGACGTGGGCCGGACTGGCATAACCTTTCAACTCATCGTAGAGATAGACCACGCAGGTTTGAAACGGCACCACGTGTCCAACCTTGTCGACCAGCACTTCCAGCGTATTACGAATGTCGAGAGACGATCCGAAGGTACGCGCGATTTCATAGAGCGCATAAACCTCCTGATGCGCGCTCTTGATCTGGTCGTAGGCCATGTAGGCGCCGCGCTCGCGAGTTTGGGCCATGTCCACTTCCGTCAACTCGAGCGGCTCGCGCGCATCCCGGGCAGGCAACTGTTGCGGCAGCCCGGCGGCGGCAATCTGCGCTTCGAAGCGCGGCAGGTGTTGAATAAACAGGTTCACGATGTTCGGGTCAAAATGGTTGCCGGATCCACGCATCAGGAAAGCGAGGGCTTCGTCGCGAGTCATGCCGCGACGAAACGGACGATCTTCCCTGACCGAATCGAAACAATCGACTACGGAGATGATGCGCGCAGTGATGGGAATTTGTTCGCCCTTCAGTCCATCCGGATAGCCGAGCCCGTCCCACTGCTCGTGATGATGACGCACGATCGGAGTTACCGGATAGGGAAATTCAACCCGGCTCAAAATCTGCGCGCCGACTGTGGTGTGCACTTTCATTTTTTCAAACTCAGCCTGCGTCAGGCGGCCGGGTTTGTTGATGATGTGAGCCGGCACGGCCAATTTGCCGATGTCGTGCAGGAGAGCGCCCGCCTTGAGCGCGGCAATTTCAATCTTGGATAGTCCCAGGACTTCGCCCAGACCGGCGGCATAGATTTGTACGCGGCGCACGTGACAATGCGTAGTCTGATCTTTCGCGTCAATCGCCGTCGCGAGCGCCTCAGCCGTCGCGAAATGTATCCGGCTTAGCTCTTCGCTTTCCGAGGTCTTGAGATTGAGTCGCAACCAGGCTACGTAGATCAGTTGCGCGATCGCCAGAGTTACGATTGTCAGCAGCGCCAGGGAGTAAGCCTGGTGTAGGGTCCAGGCGGCGACGAAAGCAGCACCGGCAAAAATAAAGAATCGGTAGCGTTTCCGTGGCCCATTAATAGTCGGGATGTAATTAGTCACGTCGAGCAGGTTCATGCACGCTCCTCAACTCACCACTACGTTTTACAAAAGCGTAATCGACCCTCATTCCCCACGCTTAACCAAGACGACGAATCGCCGGCTGTTTTCTGGCCGGAAGCAAAGCTGGGGCAATCAGCCTTGCTTCCGACCGAGCGCGGGGCAAGCGGGCAAGTCAGTTGACTTGCCTTGCTGGGTGAGAGCCTTATCAAAATTGAGTGGTTGGGACTGGGCCACTGCAATCTCAGAAATTTAGGCGGCTCGGACTCCGTGCGGAGAGCCCGTTGAAGCCTTGAGCTTCTCAGCCGCGCCATCCCTTTTTCAATTGTCGTGCCGTGAAGAAAATGCCGACGGCAAGTGCAGAAGGCTGCTGGATGCTGGCAATTTTTCTTGAGTTGACCAGTCAGCATTGGGCCATGAACGATTGCCAGTTCAGATTGACAGGTCAGATTGCAATCAGTGGTCAACCTGCTCAGTAACCGCTTGAATTTTTTCGTTGGCAGTGTCGCAACTCAGTTTTCCTCTGTGCGTCCTTTGTGCTCTTTGTGTCTTTGTGGTGAATTGTCGGCAAACATCCACCACAGAGACACAGAGATCACAAAGGTCGCACAGAGATTCCAAATGACGACATTAGCCAAACTTGTGGTGTTGACAAATCCCGAGGCGAGCGGGCACCCTTCGTCTTTACTTAAATAAACGAAGGATTTCCGCAGTGTATTGTTCGCCTGATGACGAAGGCTAATTCACTGATTTGTGACTGAGTGGCAAAGTTAAGTCAACCTGCGCCGCGCGAGCGTCCCGCAGGTTACATCGAACTACTCCGCGGCAACCGCAGCTTCCGGCAGGTTTGGCTGGGCCAGGTGGTCAGCCAGATGGGCGATTGGTTTGACACGATTGCCCTTTACACCATCATTCTCAGATTGAGTGGTTCCGGGCGCGCCATCGGACTCCTGCTGGTGGCGCGCTTCGTGCCGAGTTTTGTTTTTGGCTCACTTTCGGGAGTGGTTGCCGACCGCTTCAGCCGCCGCTCGATCATGATCGTCTCTGACCTGTTGCGCGCGGTAGTAGTGCTGGGGTTTTTGTTTGTTCGCCGCGCTGACCAGCTCTGGATCGTTTATTTTTTAACTGTACTCCAGCTGGCGCTCTCCACATTTTTCGAGCCCGCCAAAACCGCCGTCATCCCCTCGATTGTTTCTGACCGCGAACTGGTTTCGGCAAACGCAATTTCTTCCGTCACCTGGTCGGTGATGTTGACGCTGGGCGCCGCAATCGGCGGGGTGGTCACCGGCTGGTTCGGCACCAACGTCGCCTTCGTTCTTGACGCGCTGACCTATCTGCTCTCGGCAGCCCTGATCGCCAGCGTGCGCATTCCAAAACGGCCGCCGCGGGAAAAACAAAAGTTGACCGTCAACCGCGCCCTCGGAATCAGCGAAACTATCGAGGGCATTCGTTACGTCAAACGTCGCCCGCGCGTCTTCGCTCTGCTGATGGTTAAGCCGGCGTGGGGTTTGGGCGGCGGCATACTGACCTTGTTAGCTGTCTTCGGTGAAAAGATTTTCCCGGTGGGCCAAAGTCCGGCAACCGGCATCGGCGTTCTCTTCGCCGCGCGCGGAATCGGCACCGCAGTCGGTCCGATCGTTGCTCGCCGCATTTCCGCCGAAGGCAAGGGCCGCATGCAGGCATCTATCGGCATCGCGTTTATCATCGCCGGCGTTTTCTACATGATGTTTGGCCTCGCCAATAGTTTTGTGCTCGCGCTCATCGTGCTCGGACTCGCGCACGCCGGCGGCAGCACGCTCTGGGTCTTCTCGACCGTGCTCTTGCAACGCGGAGTCGAGGACGATTTTCGCGGGCGCGTCTTTGCGGCTGAGTTGGCATTGCTTACACTGACCATGGCCATTTCAAACTACGCCACCGGCGAGTTGCTCGATCGCTTCGGCAGGTCGGCTCGTACGGTCGCCGTTGGCATCGGCGCTTTTTTCCTGCTGCCCGGTATCGCCTGGTTTGCGACCCAAAGATGGTGGGATACAAAGCAGCGCGAGAAAGAAACGTCGAACGCGGCAGGAATCGTCGAAACTAAACAGGAGCTAATTGATGACCCCCATAACTGAAGAAAGCGCGAATTTGGAGCATCCCGTGGTGCGACCGCCAAGAGTCACAACGGCGGTGCAAGTCCTGATCGCGTCGCTCGTGCTCGGCGTGTTGACCGCTGCGTTCAATGTCGTGCGAGTTGCGTCGGGGAAAACGATGCTGGTCGCGCTCGTGATCGTGCTCGCTTTTTTCGGACTTGGTTTCCTGCTGGTCTGGAGAATCGCCGCGGGAAAAAACTGGGCGCGCATTTTTCTGCTCGTCCTGGTGATTCTGGGAACGCCCCTCGCGATACCGGGCTATCGAGCGAGTTTGCGACTAAATGTCGCGGCTGGTTCGGTCAGCATCCTCATTAACATTCTGCAATTGATTGGCGCTTACCTGTTGTTTACCGGGTCGTCCAACTCGTGGTTCCGAAAACGCAAATGACAGTCAGCATCGGAGTGATGGGGTCGGCCGGCGATAGCGGCGGGCAGACCAACAGGGAAGCGCTCGCGGCCAAAGCGAATGAGCTTGCCCTCGCGATTGCTCAACGCCAGCTGCACCTGCTGACTGGCGCCACTACCGGAATTGTTTATGTGGTCGGCAAGGCAGCCCACGATGCCGGCACCCTTCACCTGGGAATCTCGCCGGCGAGCAACGCTCATGAGCACGTGGAAAAGTATCAACTACCGCTCGATGCTTGTGATCGGATCATATTCACCGGATTCGGTCTCAAGGGACGAAACGTAGTCCTGGTGCGTTCGTGTGACGTCGTCATATTCATCGCCGGGTCGATCGGTTCGTTGAACGAGTTCACGATTGCGCACGACGAGGGGAAAGTGATTGGTTGCTTGACTGGAACAGGCGGAGTTGCGGATGAGGTTGATTACCTGCTCAGCAAGTTTTCCAAAAAGACGGACGCGACAATTTTCCGCGACGACGATCCGGAGAAACTGATCGATGCTTGCCTCGCTGAATTGCAAAAACGCGCGGTGAATTAAGCCTTTCTCTGTGCCACCTTTGTGTCCTCTGTGCCTCTGTGGTGGCTCTCATTGATTAATAACCACAGAGGACACAGAGGTGGCACAGAGAAGAAATTTCAAATTCAAATGTCATCAATCGAAGCACTCTATTCGACGGCCGAGTTGACTGCGAACGCGTTGGACGATCCCGTCTGGTCGCAGGCTCAGCCAATTCAAATCAGGCGCAAGTGGTCCGGAGAACCCGCGCCCGCTTCACGCCATGCGGAAGCGCGCATTATCTGGACACACGAGTCGCTGATCGTCCGCTTCGTTTGTCGTCAGGACGAGCCGCTGACCGTCAATGCAAATCCCCAACTACGAACGAAAACTCTCAGACTTTGGGACCGAGACGTCTGCGAGATCTTTATCGCGCCCGGTTTGGAAACGCCGCAGCGCTACTTCGAGTTTCAGGCGTCACCTGCGGCTGAGTGGATTGACATAGCAATCACTTTCTCGGCAAACAGACGCGAGGCGGATTTTGAATTTGAGTCAGGTATGACTGCAGCGGCGAGAGTTGGGCCAGGCGAGGTAATCATTTGCATGAGCATTCCCTGGAGTGAGGCGATTCCGAAACCTGAACGCGGCGATCGCTGGAGAGTGAATCTGTTTCGCTGCGTGGGAATGGGAGACGAAAGATATCTAGCGTGGCAACCTACGTATTCGGAGGTGCCGAACTTTCACGTGCCGGAAGTTTTCGGTGAGCTGAGGTTCAGCGCATCGGAGATGCGATCAGAAGGTAGCCAGAGGTGAAACCTCTGGAAAAGAATTCTCCAGGGATCGCGCACTGAAGGTGCGTCCAGAAATGTTCGCGCGGCGCGCGATTCTGCATCAAGAAAGCGATCCAGACGTTTCACGTCTGGCTACCCTCTCGCGGCCGCTCCGCGGCGCAAAATTTCCTCGGCCGCTTCGCGACGCAAATCTGTTTTGAAAACTACTTGTTTTCCAGGCTCGCGATGTAGTCTTCAAAACGCGCGCGATCATCGTCCAACATGCTGACAATCTTCACGGCAATCAGGTAGCCCTGCTCGCTGCGATGTTCGTCGAGTCGCTCATAACGAACCGGCGAGGCTTGCAGTTGAAGCGGCCCATCGGGCAGCTCGAGGTTCACGTTGAGATTGCGATTCTCGCCCACCAGGTGATGTTCACCAAGCGTGATTCTGGGAACAATCAACGCCAGACTCTTGGCACTCAGGTCGAGCGTATGACCTTCAATGCTGCTGACTCGCCGTGTCCCGTTTAAGTTTTTCGTGGCTGAGACCAGCGAAAGGCTGAACGGAAGGCGCGCGACGAGCCGCTTCGTACGGCGGCGGTCGCCGACGTACTGCCGCGCGCGGGCCACAATTGCGCGAGTAAATTCCGCCATAGTTTCGCCTTTACACTTGCCTGGCCTGAGTGTCGGGGTATCTCAGTTTTTGAGGAGGGGGCCAAATGGAAGCCGGTCGTTAGCGTCGGGCTATATTCTAGTTAGCCTGAACCAACGACGCAACAAAAACATTTTGGAGTGCGCTGACCTGTCAGCGCTTTGGGTCGGTCGCGACCTGTCGCGGCCCGGTTCAATTGACATTCGGACGAACAAGGGCGACAGGTCGCCCAAGGCTAAAGCGGTGACAGGTCACCGCACTCCAAAGAGTGGGCTACTGCTTTGGAGAAAGCGGCTTACCGCCCACGTCGCCGCTGCGAACCCCCGCAGCGTCGAGATAAAACGAAAGTTTACCGGTCCGCCCGTACTGCTCGGGCTCTGCTGCTGCGTTCCAGCTCTTGCCGGCGTCGGGAGCGTTTACGTGAAAGCGATAACCTGTCGAAGCGGTGGCTTCGAGGTCTTTCGGCAGCAGGCCCAGCGAGATCAGCGTCGCCAGGTCGGCAAACTTGCCGTCGTGTTGTTGACTATACAAAAGCTCCGCGAGCGAAACTCGCGTGAGCATTTGCTGCACCTCGTCGTGATGCGTGTCGATGCGCGCGTTAAAGAAAAACTGTTTACCCGCCTTCTTAACGATCGCCTGGTTCTCTTTGTCGCCGACCAGCCAGACACCATCAACCAGGATCAGCGGCACCGGCTCGAGCTGTTCCGGTTTGTCCGCTTCCTTCACTTTGACGAACACGGTGGCGAGGTCGCCGCTGACTTGCTCGCCGCCAAGCTCCACCTGATCGGGCAGGACTACTGCCATTTTTTCGAAGTCCGGGCGCAGGTCTTCAAACTCCTGCGGCTTCAGTGGATCGATGGCGGGGCGGTATATCGACAACGCAAACGCTTCGCGAAATCTCTTCTCGCGCATCGCTTTGTAAAACTCGCGCACTGTCTCTGACGGCGTGCGCGTGGGCGGGCGTTGCGACACCACATTCAGGGCAGCGATATTTAGAATCAGCAGTGCCAACGCGAGACGCGCGAAGAGTTGCGAAGGTAAAATTAAAGCCGACATCGAAATGATCCTCTGTTACTAACGAGAGGCGCGCCCCGTGCTTAGCAGCGCGCCTCAAAATATCCCATCACAATTTGCATCTCAGACAAACTGTGGCGTTCAGAATCTTCCAAAACCGCGAAGCGGTTATATAACTTAGCCCAGGGTTGCCGCGTTTGCGCGGCTACCCTGGGTGACGAGTCCCACGCCGCGGCTTTGGCCACATTTTCTCAATCATGAAACCGCAACCCCGTTGGGGTTGTTGCCTTCTTCCCCATTTCGATCCCAGGGTAGCCGCGCGGCGCGGCAACCCTGGGCTAAGTTATGTAACCGCTTCGCGGTACGGTTATCCATTCGCAATGTTACCCGCTCTTCGTTTTATAAGCCTTTGGTTTTAGCAACAGCTCACGGCCCACGATGTAGAGCAAAATCGTAATAATCAGGAACGGAATCATTCCCAACAAGTCCGAATGGTCGCCGGCGAAGAAGGGATTATTGTGCGTGGCCCACTCTTCCCAACCGGTCAGTCTTGCTCTAATGCCTTCCTTCAGGTTCAGGAATGCGTAGACGACGCCAGCCAGCGTCGCCCCGGCAATGTAACCCGAGGCCAGCAAAACACCGGGGCTCTTGTCGCCCTCCGCAGCCAGCTTCTCTTCGGACATGCCTTTGTTTGCCGGCCTGCTCCGCGTGTACTTGTCGATCAACCAGCGCACCAGGCCGCCGACAAAAATCGGCGCTGAAGTCGAAATGGCCAGATAGACGCCAACTGCGAACGCAAGCGACGGAATGCCGCTCAATTCGAGCACGATGGCAATCATCACCCCGAGCAGGACCAGGCCCCACGGCAGTTCGCGGCTAAGGATTCCCTTGATGATGTATGACATCAGCGTCGCTTTGGGCGCGGTAAACTTGGCGACGCTCTGACCCGTGTCAGGACGTTTATCGTAGATGCCGTTGATCCCAGGATCAGAAAGGTAGACCGGCACGCCCTGATCGTTAACTAAATATCGTCCCGGCGGGCCGTAATCGGGAACCGTCTTGTGCCAAACGTGATAGGCCGTATTGTCCGGCGTTCCCTGGGCTGTCTCGACTTTGGGTTGACCACCGCTCAGTTCGAGGTCTTCAGGCTTGGCGGCGAAGCCGGCAGGAAAAGTGAAATCCTTGCTCTGAGCAATCGGAACATAAACCGTTC
>Ga0207681_10001070_pt1 | contig 17768 bp, 13 predicted proteins | sample KBSS53metaG_FD_184324 | JGI IMG/M metagenome (GOLD analysis project Ga0207681, IMG submission 184324) | Switchgrass rhizosphere microbial communities from Kellogg Biological Station, Michigan, USA - KBS S5-3 metaG (SPAdes) (version 2) | ecosystem: Host-associated > Plants > Roots > Rhizosphere... | reverse complement strand
GATAAAAACTCGGGTCACGAAACATCGCGGTTGCATGTACCGAGAGCCGCAGCAGGAAACGCTCAAGACAGGCGTTGTCATGCAGCACCTTGTCTTGAAACGCAGAAACCGTCTGCACATTTTCGGCGCGAATCACTTCCAGGATGCGTCGCTTGATCGAGGCGCGGGAATAGTCGCGAAAATCAAAACCGTGGGCACGATAGATACCTTCGAGCAACAAATCGATCTCGATATCTTCCAGACCCAACTCAGCTTTAGCTGCAACAGCACCCATAAGACTTTCTGACTAAGAATCAGTAGTTTGTCAGGCCACTTGAGCACACACTCAAATCTGTGCTCCGTTGGTAGCGAAATGTTTATAGAACCCGAAACGCCCGAATCAAGTCCTCGCTCCGTAGGAGCGAAAGGCGCCACCGTCTTTCGCTCCTACGGAGCTAAAAGAAAACGAGGAACTCTCATTCTATAAACATCTCGCCCCTCTGGGGCGAAGCAAGCCGCAGAATAGGATGTTTGCAGCCTTGTGCTCCTTCCCAGCTTACGCTGTTTCGTCCTGTCGATAGAGCCAGACCCTTAACAGCGACAGCAGCTGATCGATATCCAGCGGCTTCGAGATGTAGTCTGACGCCCCAACTTCCAGGCAATGATCTCGATCGGCTTTCATTGCCTTGGCAGTCAACGCGATGATCGGCAGTTGTTTGAATTCCTCCATCTGCCGGATCGCGGCGATTGCCTCATAGCCATCCATCTCCGGCATCATGATGTCCATCAGCACGGCTTCAATCCCTGGAGTGGAACGCAAGAGATCAATGCCCTCCTGGCCGTTTTCCGCGTGAACCACTTCCATGTGGTGCGCTTCGAGCGCGCTCGTGAGGGCGAAGATGTTTCGCACATCGTCGTCAACTACGAGCACCTTGCGACCGGCCAGGACCGGGTCGGTTCGATGAAACTTCTCCAGCATGCGCCGCTTCGGCTCGGGCAGATCAGCTTCAACACGGTGCAGGAACAGCGCAGTCTCCGCCAACAAACGCTCCGGCGAACTCGCTTCCTTCACGATAATCGCATCCGCAACCTTCTTTAGATGCATCTCCTCTTTACGAGTTAGTTCTTTTCCTGTGTAGACGATGATCGGCAAATCATAACGGCCGAGATCGGATTGCAATTTTTCAATCAGGTCGAAACCGCTCATGTCCGGCAGCCGCAGATCGAGCACCATGCAATCGAAGCGTTCGTCTTTCAGCAAACTCAACGCCTCTTCGCCGGTGGCGACAGCGGTAGTGTGTACGTCGCCGTTGCCAATCAATTCCACCACGCTCATCCGCTGCACGTCGTCGTCTTCCACGACCAGCAGCTTGCGAACCCGACGCTCGTTGAAATCTTTGATGTCGTCGAACGCCTTATGCAGGGCCTCTTGCGTGACCGGCTTCTGCACGTGATTGAAAGCGCCCTGCTTCAACGCGCGTTGGCGCTCTTCCTCGACCGTGATGATGTGGACCGGGATGTGACTGGTTGCGGGATCATGCTTCAGTCGATCGAGCACCGTCCAGCCGTCGCGATCGGGCAGGCGGATGTCGAGCGTGATTGCGGAGGGCCGGTATTTCTGGGCCAGAGCCAGGGCCATCGTACCGCTGGTTGCGACCAGTCCTTTGAAACCTTTTTCGCGCGCCAGATCCAGCAGGATACCGGCGAAGTTGATGTCGTCTTCGACAATCAACACTGTGCGATCGCCGCTCTGAATATCGTTGCGATCGTCGAGGATGGCGGCCGATTCACTCGACAACAGCGCCATCGCTTCGCTGTCGAACGACTCGATCGGCGTCCATGCAGCCTCCAATGACTTGGAGCCCGCCTTCGGTCTTGCTTGCTGATTAGACGGAGCGGTCGTTGCGCCCGCGGGCACGTAATTCCGCGGCAGGTAAAGCGTAAACGTGCTGCCTTCACCGGGCGTCGAAATCATGCGTATCTCACCGCCAAGCAGGCGCGCGATTTCACGGCTGATCGAGAGGCCCAGACCGGTGCCGCCGTATTTGCGACTGGTGGTTCCATCAGCCTGCTGAAACGGTTCGAAGATGATCCGTTGCTTCTCGGTGGGAATGCCGATGCCCGTATCGCGAACCGAGAAGCCCACTACCTCGCCGCTGCGGTTCAGCGATTCGAGGTGAAAGACTTCATCCTTCGGCGCCGGACCAATACTCAGAACAACCTTGCCTTCTTCGGTGAACTTGAAGGCGTTAGACAACAGGTTCATCAGAATCTGCTGCAGCCGTTTGTCGTCGGTGTGAATTACCGGATCCATGTCCACGTCGGTATCCAGCTCGAATTCCAGGTTCTTGTCCTTGGCGAGTTGATGGAAACTTCGCTCGAGCTGTTCCGCCATCTCGCGGACTGAAACGTCGGCGACTTCGATGCCCATCATCCCTGATTCAATCTTCGACAAGTCAAGAATGTCGTTAATCAACGACAACAGATCCGAGCCGGAGGAGTGAATAGTCTGCGCAAACTGCACCTGCTTCGGCGTCAAATTCTCATCCGTGTTCTCCGCCAGCTGGCGCGAAAGTATCAACATGCTATTGAGCGGCGTGCGCAGCTCGTGTGACATGTTTGCCAGAAACTCGGATTTGTATTTCGAGGTGAGCGCGAGCTGCTCGGCCTTTTCTTCCATCTCCCAGCGCGCTTCCTCGACTTCGCGGTTCTTGGCCTCGACCTCCGCCTTCTGTCGCGCCAGCAGCGCTGCCTTCTCCTGCAACTCTTCGTTGGTCTGCTGCAATTCTTCCTGCTGGCTCTTCAACAACTCTTCCGACTCGCGCAGCGACTCGGCCTGTTGCTCCAGCTGTTCGTTTGTTTTCTTCAATTCATCCTGCTGACTCTGCAGCTCGGCCGCGAGCGACTGCGACTGCTGCAACAAATCTTCAGTACGCGTGTTGGCGGCAATCGTGTTCAGCACGATGCCGATACTTTCGGTTAACTGATCGAGGAAGGTGAGGTGCGTATCGCTGAAGGTGTTGAAGGTAGACAGTTCTATGACGGCTTTGGCTTCGCCTTCAAACAGCACCGGCAAGACGACGATATTATTCGGCGGCGCTTCACCGAGTCCCGAGGTGACGTGCACGTAGTTATTCGGAACGTTTGTAACCAGGATGCGCTCGCGTTCGACGGTGCACTGGCCAACCAGGCCCTCGCCGGGGTGAAATTCATTCGCCAGGTTTTTGCGTTTCTTATAAGCGTAACCGCCGAGCAGCTTCATCACCGGCTGCCCGTTCGGACTTTCGTTTACATAGAAGACGCCCTGTTGGGCATCGACGAGCGGCGCCAGCTCCGACAGGACCATCTGCGCGACAGTCGTCATGTCGCGTTGTCCCTGCAGCATGCGGGTGAAGCGCGCGAGGTTGGTCTTCAACCAATCCTGCTCCATGTTTTTCTGCGTGGTATCTTTGAGATTGAGGATCATCTCGTTGATGTTGTCTTTCAACTTCGCGACTTCGCCCTGAGCTTCGACAGTAATCGATCGTGTCAGGTCGCCCTTCGTCACTGCGGTCGAAACTTCAGCGATAGCGCGGACCTGCGTCGTCAGGTTTGCGGCCAGGCCGTTTACGTTGTCTGTTAGATCGCGCCAGGTGCCGGCTGCGCCCGGAACGTTTGCCTGCCCACCCAGCTTTCCTTCCACACCCACCTCGCGCGCCACCGAAGTTACCTGATCGGCGAAGGTGGCAAGCGTGTCGGTCATGTTATTGATGGTGTCGGCGAGCTCGGCGATTTCGCCCTTCGCTTCGACCGTCAGTTTTCGTTCGAGGTCGCCATTCGCGACGGCGGTCACGACGCGCGCAATACCGCGCACCTGGTCCGTCAGGTTGCTGGCCATCGAGTTCACGTTGTCAGTAAGGTCTTTCCAAGTGCCGGCAACGCCGCGCACGTCAGCCTGGCCGCCCAACTTGCCCTCCGTTCCTACCTCTCTTGCCACGCGCGTCACTTCCGACGCGAACGAGTTCAACTGATCCACCATGGTGTTGATGGTGTTCTTGAGCTCGAGAATCTCACCCTTAACGTCTACCGTGATCTTCTTGGACAAGTCGCCGTTGGCCACCGCTGTGGTGACGTCGGCAATGTTGCGCACCTGGCCGGTGAGGTTGCTGGCCATCGAGTTCACGTTGTCGGTCAGGTCTTTCCAGGTGCCGGCCACGCCGCGCACGTCAGCCTGGCCGCCGAGTTTTCCTTCCGTTCCTACCTCACGCGCGACGCGCGTTACTTCGGATGCGAACGAGTTCAACTGATCCACCATGGTGTTGATGGTGTTCTTAAGTTCAAGAATCTCGCCCTTCACGTCGACCGTGATCTTCTTGGACAAGTCGCCGTTGGCTACTGCGGTTGTAACTTCGGCGATGTTGCGCACCTGGCTCGTCAGGTTGCTGGCCATCGAATTCACGCTGTCAGTCAAATCCTTCCAGGTTCCCGCCACTCCCTTTACCTGCGCCTCGCCGCCAAGTTTCCCTTCCGTACCCACCTCACGCGCGACGCGCGTCACTTCCGAGGCGAACGAGCTGAGCTGATCCACCATCGAGTTCACAATTTTGACCGTACGCAGGAACTCGCCCTTCAGCGGTCGCTCGTCAACCTGCAGGGCCATGCGTTCCGACAAATCGCCGTTAGCGACCGCGCCGATGACTCGCGCCATTTCGCTGGTTGGGCGGGCCATGTCGTCGATCAGCAGGTTCGTCGAATCGACCAGTCGCAGCCACGAGCCGGACGCCGCGGGCACCGCCGCGCGGTGATTGATTTTTCCTTCGCGGCCGACCACGCGGCTGACACGTTCGACTTCCTTCGTGGTCTTGTCACTCAACTCAATGATGTCATTCAGCGTGTCGGCAATCTTTCCCGCCTCTCCCGTCCACTCGCCGGGCAGGCGCACTGAAAAGTCGCCCTTCTTAAATGCTACGAGAGCTTTGAGCAATAACTTGGTGTTCAGGGAATCTTTTGTCAGGGTTTGGGTTCTCATTTGTTCCTTCCCGAGTTAGCTAGAATCTGGAGAGAGGGGTCAAAAGCATGGCCGCGAGCGCAGCCGGGCAAGAGCGACACGTTAACGCGCTCAACACAGTCGTCCGGACTGTGCGGGTTGTGGACTAGGGGAAATGGGGGAATGCAGCAACGAACTAACGCAAACTGCACTGATATTTATACCTAAGCGGGCGGGGAAAAGTAAACCGAATTCGGATGCGGGAGCGAAGGGGCGGACGTCCGTAGACAAACCAGGCTAGGCTCATGGTTCATCGATTCGATATCGCCAATAGCCTGGGTGTCGGCTGTGATGTTTGAAAGCAAGAATATGAACGCGGTCGGAAAAATGTCGATAGTAAAGTGCTATGGAAAGCGGGGCATGAGGTAACTTCGTACATCTTCCTCGATGATACTCCAACGTTGCGGAGTTGCCATGATGAGCGAGACTGCGCGATCCGCCTTGTTGAGAAACTGGAACCCCAGCGTCGGAATGCGGCGCTCGTAATATTGCGCTGCCTCGATTAGTTCTTTTTCCGCGTCGGGATGGTAGATGAGGATCATTCGAGCGCACGCTGCGCCGCTTCCATCACTTCTTCATGGGTCCGACCGGCTACCAGGCCTGAGGAGAGTTCTTTATCGCGGCGAATGGCTTCCTTAACGGCAGCACGTTCATCCGCCTCTGGTAGGTCGGAATCAATGCTTTGCCAAAGGGCCTGGGCGAGAGAGACGCGTTCAGAAAGCGGAAGAGCCATGGCGTCAGCAATAAGTTGCTCGGTACTCATAGCGAAACAGTAGCCAGGACCAATGCTTTCGTCAAGATCTCACAAGTTTGGGTAGGGTCGCCGTTTGAAAGTCTCTGTGCGTCTCTGTGACCTCTGTGTCTCTGTGGTGGATATTTCCGGCAGCAATTCACCACGAAGACACAAAGAGCACAAAGGACGGACAGAGGAAATCTGAAATTGCGATACTACTCAAGTTGATCACCGGCGAAGCCGATTGAAGATCGAGCCTAAGCCTCCGACAACGTCCCTTATCTAACCCAGCAGCCCGCCGACCTTCGACGCCATATCTCCCACGGCGCCGCCGATGCCGCCGCCTTCGCCGGACATCGCGTTTTCGATCTGGCCGGCGATCGGCGCGGGCAGGCGATCCTTAACAAAGCTCAACACGTGTTCACTGCCGAGCGCGCCTGGTCTTCAGAAATGCCGGCTTTCGCAGAAACTTGTTTGATGAGTTCTTCCATGATGATTCTCCTGATTTTGTAGCCCTTGGCGGGCGTTGTAGGACAGGCTTGTCCTGACCTCTCGATAGGCAAGTTTGGACAGACAAGTGTCTGGCCTACCTGCGTTCACTCCCACGCGGAAGTTGTTTGTCCGTTCGCGTCGCGCCAGTATGGCGTCCACGCGAGACTCAACAGTTTGATAGTGATGTTCGCTTTCGTAGGTTTTACTACCGTCGTTTCCAGAGTTTCAGTTTGTGGATCACCGGACGTTTCGATCGCTGCGGTTTCTTCTTTGAACTGCGCATCGAGGTCAGCCATCTGCGCATCGACCGCCGCTACCGTTTCCTCTGCACGGCCCACGTCCTGCGACTCTTTCATAGAACGGCCGACACCGCGCACGGCAGTAGTTGCCCGGCCCAACGACGTCATGCTGATTGCCTTGCGTCCCATGAAAGAAGAAAGCAGCGTGGCGCCGAATGAAATCGCCGTCTGCATCTTCTGTCCTCTGGCCTGTTCCGCTTCACGCTCGACCGCTTGTTGAGCGCGACGCTTTCGCTCCTCGAGCGCCGCAATTTTCGGAGCATACTTTTGTCGCAGCCGTTCGAGGGCTTCATCGCGACGCTCGCGTGCAGCGAGTTGCAGACGGACGCGAAAGTCACGTTCCGATTCGCCCGGATTTGAAGTTTGCTCCAGCGATGGACTTCTGAATAACTCAACCTTCTGACTACGATAAAGCCACGCAGCCATATCCTTCTCCCACTTGCTGTAGTTTTTCGCTTTGCTCGCCGGGCCCGGCAGCTCGCTGAACTGTGCGCCCTCTTCCGGCGACTTTTCCAAATCCTCGATTGCCAGCTCAACCGCCGCGGAGTTTTCCCAATCGACTGCGACCACGCCATCCGAAACTGGCGCGAGCACGGTCAAGTCGCGCGTCGTATCAATTTTCTTATCGCTGAACCGCACTTGCGCGGCGCCAAGCATGGCGGGTTGATAAACCAGCGTCGCCCCGGCCGGTTGACTCGCGCGGACCGGAATGAAAAATTGGGGAACTTCAGACGGCAAGACCGGCTGACGATTTTGAGTCGCCATTGTTGCTATCGCCGTCGTCACCGCTGCGGCCGCCGTTCTTGCGCCGACCGAAGCTGCCGACGCCGATGTTCCTGCTCCGCTCGCCTTGATCGGATCCATCAGCAACTTGATTTGCTGGCGCGTCAGTGGTCCGCGCAGGTACGACATGGCCCAGCGCGTCTCAAAAACTTCCGAGCCGTCTTCGTGCACATTGTTCAGAAGAAAGACGCGATTGCTCAGTCCAGCGAGCGTCTGCTCCATCTGCTGCCGGTCAAACTTCATTCCCGTGCCGCCCGCGACTCCCTCCAAACCTTCAAGCACGCGCGCCTTGTCGCGCTCGGTTTGCAGCCGGCCAATAAACCAGGTGCCGGTATTTGAGAGTCCTTTGTAGTCCAGGTCCACCGGATTCTGCGTGACTAACACGACGCCCAAACCGAATGCACGTCCCTGTTTCAAGAGCGTCAGCAGCGGCAACTTCGATGGCGGATTAGCCACCGGCGGAAAGTAGCCAAAGATTTCGTCCATGTAGAGGATGGCGCGCAGACTCGTGGTGCCTGACTGCGTTCGCATCCAGCCAAGCGTTTGATTGAGCAGCAACGAAACAAAAAACATTCGCTCGGCGTCGCTGAGATGAGCAATCGAAAAAATTGCCATTCTCGGTTTGCCTTCAGCCGTGTGCAGAATTTGCTGAATGTCGAGCGGTTCGCCTTCCAGCCAGGCGCTGAAGCCGGGTGCGGCCAGCAGGTTGTTGAGCGACATTGCCAACTCGAAACGCTCTTTGGAAGGAAACACCGAGTCGATATCCATGACGCCAATCTTCGTCATTGGCGGCGACTGAATCTGTTGAATCAAACCGGCGATGTCGAGATCGTTTCCGCTGGACCACTGCCGGCTGAGGATGTTGGATATCAGGATGTGCTCACGACTCTTCAGCGGATCGGCATCGATGCCCAGCAGCCCGAGCAAGCTGGTCGCCGTAGTGTTCACACGTTCTGACAACAACTCGTCATCTTCCGTAATCTCCTTAGGCGGCGCGGCAAACGACTTCAGGATCGAAACGGGGATACCGGCGTTGCTGCCCGGAGTGTAGACGCGGAAGTCGGCCGCGTTTCGCAAACGTTTGATTCGTTCTCCGTCCTGGCGCCAGTCAGCCAATCCTTTCTTCCACGTCTCCGCCTGCTGTGCGGCAAACTCCTCAGGAGAAAGATTTTTCTTTTGCGCGTCTTCTTCATTAATCCAGGGAAGGAAATCCTCGGGTTTAAGATCGGGAAAGGTGAGGAGCAGATTAGCGAGATCGCCCTTGGGATCGATGATGATGGCGGGAATGCCGTCGATGGCCGCCTCTTCAAGCATTGCCAGGCACAAACCGGTCTTGCCGCTGCCGGTCATGCCCACGCAAACCGCGTGAGTCAATAAATCTTTGGAATCGTAAAGCAGGATTCCGTCGTTAGGTTTTTTGGCTCCCAGATCGTAGGGACGGCCAAGATAAAACGCGCCAAGCTTTTCAAAGTCTTCCATGTTCGTTCAGCCTTTCTCTGTGCCGCCTTTGTGTTCTCTGTGTCTCTGTGGTGAATCTTGCGCGGGTAATACTCACCACAAAGGCACAGAGATCACAAAGGACGCACAGAGATTTCAAATCCTTCTGGCACAGGTCACGCTTTCAATTTTGTCGGGCAATCACTCTATCGGCGAACAGCGCGTAAGCCTTTTCGGGCACGATCCCTTTTCTAACGAGGTCGGTTTTTTCGCGATACGGACGACCGTCGATGATCTTTTGCGCGTAAGCTTCGCCGATGCCGGGTAATGAAATCAGCGCGGTCTTCGAAGCGGAATTGAGATCGACCAACTCCGCACTCGCTTTGTTCTCGGCCAGCGAACGTTTTGAATTCCGCTGATCGACAGCGGTGCCACTGCCACCGCACGCAGTCGAAAATAGAATCGTACAAACGCACGCGAGAGCAAGAACGTCGCGACCGAATATTCGCGAACTTTTGGAGAAGAAGTTACGCCAGCTCATTCAAGCTACCTGTCCCCAACTCACGATTCATCATGTTCGTTGACTTTGAATCAATAGTGACATAGAAACGGCGTGCTTTGCCAACGACAAGCTGTTCGTCTTGTCCAGATTTCTGGACTCTGCGTCTCTGTGTCTCTGCGGCAAAGCGTCAATGCTTTTGCCACAGAGACACAGAGACACAGAGTTTGAATGGCAGAAACAATTTAGAGTTCGGAGAGGGCCAACCCATGAACCAAAAAATTTTCCTGCAAACCATGATTACGCTGGCCTCGGCTTCACTCGGCCTGGTAGCCGCACTTGCCTGGAACGAAGCGATCAAGGCGATCATCAAAGAAGTGTTACATACCAGCGAGAGCATTACCGGCTTATTGACCTACGCGATTCTCGCGACGGTGATCGCCGTGGTGGTAGTGATGATGCTCGGGCGCGCCGCGGCGAGAGTTGGCGGCGAAGCTGCAATCGCACGCGAAGCTGAAGGTTAGACTGCTACGGCCGGATTCTATTTGTACCTTTAGTGGGGACGCTTAGCTGGGAGCGCAGGCATCTTGCCTGCCGGCTACGCCGCGACGAACGTTGAGGCAGACAAGGATGTCTGCGCTCCCAGCATTAGTTCCCAGCTTCACTTGATCCAAACGGTCTTGATGTTCACAAACTCGCGTATGCCAAAATCGCTCAGCTCGCGTCCGTAACCCGAGTTCTTGACTCCGCCGAACGGCAGGCGCGGGTCGGAAGCCACCATGCCGTTTAAGAAGATGCTGCCGGCTTGAAGTTCGTCGATGAACCGTGCTTGTTCACCAGCATCGTTGGTCCAGGCGGCGGCGCCCAGCCCGAAGCTGGTGGCGTTTGCGAGTTCGATGGCTTCGTCAATGTTCCGGACACGAAACAACATCGCCACCGGTCCGAATACCTCCTCGCGAGAAACCGGCGCGTTTGTCGGAACGTTTGCCAGCACCGTTGGCTCGTAGAAATTTCCCGCGCGGTCCAGACGCTTGCCGCCGGTCAGGACAACCGCGCCGGCAGCAACCGATCGCTTTACCTGTTCGTCCACCTCGTTGACTATCTGTTCCATCGCCAGTGGTCCGATGTCCGTGTTGGGATCGAGCGGATCGCCGACGCGAAGCGCTTTCATCTCTTCAACAAACCGGCGCTCAAACTCGTCATAGATTTCGTCGGCGACGATGAAACGTTTGGCGGCGATGCACGATTGACCGTTATTGATAGTGCGCGCCTTGACTGCCGTGGTCACAGCTTCAGCGAAGTCAGCCGAAGGCATGACGATGAAAGGATCGCTGCCGCCGAGTTCCAGCACGGTCTTCTTGATCTGTTTGCCGGCAATGCTCGCCACGCTGCGACCAGCAGCTTCGCTTCCAGTGAGCGTAGCCGCGGCAACCCGATCATCTTCGAGTACGGCTGCAACCTTTTCCGCTCCGACCAGCAAGGTTTGAAAAGCGCCTTCCGGAAAGCCGGCGCGGCGAATGATGTCTTCGATCGCCAGGGCGCATTGAGGGACGTTTGAGGCGTGTTTCAGCAGACCAACGTTGCCGGCCATCAGCGCCGGCGCGGCAAAACGGAAGACTTGCCAAAACGGAAAATTCCACGGCATGACGGCGAGGACCGGACCAAGCGGTTGAAACCGTACGTAACTCTCGCCGGCGTTGGTCGCGACAACCTGATCCTGGAGGTGATGCCCGGCGTTTTCAGCATAGTAACGGCAAACCAAAGCGCACTTTTCCGCCTCGCCGACGCCGCCTTTCACCGGCTTGCCCATCTCCAGCGCCATCATCTGCGCGAGATTATTTTTCTCCGTTTCAAGAATTTCCGCCGCGCGTATCAACATCGCGGCGCGTTCCGCGAAAGTCGTGCGACGGTAAACGCGAAATGTTTCGGCGGCTCGCGCGAGTTTCTCTTGCAACGCAGAATCACTAAGCGCTTCGAAAGTTTTGCTGGTCTCCCCGGTGGCGGGATTGATGGATGCGATTGGCATTTGTTTCGTCCTGCTAATGAACTATAACAAGACTATAAATGTCTGCCAAAAAGGTAAGGAGGATTGTCAATCTTCGTGTGCTGGATTTTTTGTTCGGTGTGATTTCGTGGTTAGGTTCATTTGATTTAACATGAAGAACGAACCACGAAAATACACAAAAGACCAGTAAAGATTTGCGTCCAGTGCTTCATGACTAAGCAAACGCGTCTCGACAAATTCGCTATCGCGGCGGCGCTGCAGGAAATCGCCACGCTGCTCGAGTTGAAGGGTGGCAAGGACCGCTTCAAGGCTCGCGCCTATCAAACGGGCGCGCGCGTGATCGCCGGTATGTCTGACGACATCGGCGAAGTGGTGCTGCAAAATCGCCTGACGTCAATGCGCGGTATCGGCGACGCTCTCGCTTCGCAGATTGAACAGCTTTACTTGAGCGGCGAATCGTCTGTGCTGCGTGGTCTGAAAAAAGAATTTCCGCCGGGCATTGTTGAATTGTCGGGTGTGCCAGGGCTGTCGATCGCGAAAATCAAAACCCTACATGAAGCTTTGCAAATCACTTCAATCGCAGAACTAAAAGCTGCCGCCGAGGCCGGCAAAATAAAAGACATCAAAGGGTTCGGCGCCAAAACCGAAGCTGCATTACTGGAAACAATTGCCGGACATCGACAGCGCGCCAGGAACGAAGAGCGGCTCCATCTTCATCGCGCGCTGCAAACTGCTACCCAGATCATTAATTATTTGCAGACGTCTCGCGACGCTGCGGAGATAAGCATCGCCGGTTCCCTGCGACGTTGGAAAGAAACTGTCGGAACAATCCGGCTGGTGGCAAACACAAAGCGACCCGCGGCTTTAGTCGAACATTTTCTTCGCTTCCCGTTAATCGTCGAAGTCATCGAGCAGATGGAAGAAGCGTGCAAGGTGCGTCTGGCGGAAGGCGGTCGCGTTTCACTCGTCGCAGCCCGGCCGGCGGAGTTTGCGATCGCGTTGTTGACTGAGACGGGTTCAAAAGCACACGTGAACAAGCTCCAGCAGATTGCCAGCGGCGACGGCCCACGAGCCAAGTCGAAAAAAGGCAAGCGCCCCGCGCGCGCAAAGGCGCGGGCGCCGAAAAACGAAGCAGATATTTACGAACAACTGGGAATGTCGTACATCGAGCCTGAGTTGCGCGAAGACGAAGGTGAGATCGAGGCCGCGCTCGACGATAAGCTCCCCAGGGATTTGCTGCAGCTGTCCGACATCCGTGGGATGGTGCATTGCCACACCACCTACTCAGACGGCAAACATTCCATCGAAGAGATGGCTCGCGCGGCCGAGACGATGGGGATGAAGTACATAACCATCACCGATCATTCCCCGACCGCGTTTTATGCGGGCGGTGTAACCCTGGATCGTCTCAAGCGGCAATGGGCGGAAATCGACGAAGTACAGGAGAAGGTGAAGGTAAAGATTCTGCGCGGCACCGAGTCAGACATTGTGGCCGACGGGCGTCTTGATTATCCCGATCGCATCCTCGAACAGTTTGACGTAATCGTTGCCAGCATTCATTCGCGTTACAAGATGGATTCGGCAAAGATGACGAAACGGATTGTGACGGCGATGCGCGAACCGGTCTTCAAGATTTGGGGACACGCGTTGGGGCGTCTGATTCAAAGACGTCCGCCGTTCGATTGCGACGTGGAAAAGATTCTCGATGTAATTGCTGAATCCCGCGCTGCGATCGAAGTCAATGGCGATCCCTGGCGGCTGGACATGGAGCCGCGCTGGATACGCGAAGCCCGCAAGCGGAAGATCAAGTTTGTGATTTCGGTGGACGCCCATTCAACCGGAGCGCTGAACAACTTGAAGTACGGCGTGGCCATGGCGCGGCGGGGCTGGTTAAGAAAACCTGAAGTGCTGAACACGCTTGGAACGATAGCTTTTCGGAAGGCTGTGCGTCCGTGATTTCGTTTAGAGGCGGGCATTGCCCGCCGGCTCATTCGACGATAACTGCGCTTTGATCCCAATCTTGAACCGGCGGGCGGTGCCCACCTCTAAACGATCGGTGGGCCCGCCTTTAACCGAAGGTAATCCATGAGCTGTCTGTTCTGCGGAATCGTTAGTAAAGAAGTGGACGCTTCGATTGTTTTCGAGGATGACATTTCGTTAGTCTTCCTCGATCATCGGCCGCTTTTCCCCGGACATTGTTTGCTGGTTCCAAAAACTCACTTTGAGACGCTAAACGATCTCCCGGGAGAACTGGTTGGCCCGTTGTTTACAAATGTCCAGTTGCTGACGAGGGCAGTCGAGCTTGCCCTCGAGGCCGAGGGGTCGTTTGTGGCGATGAACAATCGCGTGAGTCAGAGTGTTCCGCATCTCCATGTCCACATCGTGCCGCGACGCAAGAAAGACGGCTTGAAGGGATTCTTCTGGCCGCGCAATAAATACGAAAGCACGGCGCATCTCGGCGAAGTCCAAAAGTCGATCAAGGCGGCAATAGCAGTGATTCAAAAACATTCCTGACAGGAGAAACCCAACCATGTTTCGTCGCATCCCCCTTGTCCTGGCAATGGTAGTCCTTGCAATGCTGTTGCTGGCCACAGCCGCTAGTCTGGCGCAAAAACCCGCGCAAAAGAGTCCAACGCTTGCAGATCTCGCGTGGTTGACCGGCTGCTGGGAGGGACGAGAGGGCGAAGCGATCATTGAAGAAGTGTGGTCAAAACCGTCGGGCGGAACCATGCTTGGATTTGGACGGACAGTTAAAGACGGCAAGACTACGACGTTTGAGTTCATGCAGATTCGGGAGACAAACGGAAGTTTGACCTACATGCCGCAACCCGAAGGCGGCACGCGCGTCGATTTTCCTCTGAAGGATTCTTTCGCGGGAAAGATGACGTTCGAGAACCCGGAGCACGACTTTCCGCAAAGAGTGATTTATGAACCGCAGGGCCGGCTTTTGCTGGCGGCTATTGAGGGAACTTACAAAGGAAAAGCCGACCGTCAGGAATTTCTAATGAGGAGAGTTCGTTGTGATAAAGGTGAATGAAAAGATTTTGTGCGCAGATTATGCAGATTTCACAGATTCAGCCGACAAACCGCTAACCGTTTTCAATTAGCAGCTTCCTTTTCAGTTAGCAGTTTGAAGTTTAGCCGAGTCATATCCTTGTTTTTAATCAATGAAATCTGCGTAAACTGCGGATAAAACTGCATTCGAAAACCCTTTCGCAGAATTTTTTCTCCTCACCAAAAAATAAAACACACGAAAAGTTGATCTAAAAAAAAGATAAGCGTATAAACCTCCCTGTCGCGAGGGTCATGGCCTTCGCGACCGACGAAGGGATCGGCAACCGATGTGGTGACACACGGGAGAGGGGATCAACAACGGTCTGTTGATTCTATTGACGCCCTAGTCGAAGCCGAAAGGCTTTGCTAGAGGAAGGCTGAGAGGTCTCCTCGAGCCACGCGGATAAAAACGAGTGGCACCCTTTAGACAGGACCCGCTGAAGGGGGCGAATAGCTTGACGCAAGTTGAGCTGACGTTGTCGGATCGTAACCGAAGGTGGAGGAAAAGCCACCACAACAAAAACCTAACGGCACCGCATTCGAAAGAATGCGAGAATCGCGAAAGCGGTTCGCGTGCTGACCGAAGATTAGCTGACCGACAGTTGTTCTTCGGGATACAAACCGGCAGCCTAGTGTGTACATGCGAAGCTGCCATCCTTTTAAAAGCTTCGGCGATTATTAGGAAACGGATTGCGCTACTTTCGGCTTGCCGAAGGTAGCGTTTTCCGTTTTTGGGGTAGGGAACTCTGTGCGTCCTTCGTGATCTTTGTGTCTTTGTGGTGAATTCTTTTGCTCGGGCAGGTTCACCACAAAGACACAAAGCCCACAAAGGCTGCACAGAGGAAAAACAAATCAGCCCCGCCGTTTTGTAGTCTTACTCAAAAACAAGCTATCATCTCGCCCATCCTTAATAATTATTTTGACGTGCTGCGCAGAGCTTGCTGTCTCCCGGGATTCTGCGCGCCCCACCCCAAGGAGAAAAATAATGACTGAAGCTCGCATGCAGGAAACTCCGGAATACAAGCCGGGCACTTTTTGCTGGGTCGAACTAGGCACCAGCGACAGCGCCGCGGCCAAGAAGTTTTACACCGAGTTGTTTGGTTGGGGTTTTAACGATCACGATGCGGGACCGGGAATGGTCTACACCATGCTGACGCTCGACGGCAAAGAAGTTGGGGCGCTGTATCAAATGCCTCCCGAGATGGCGTCGATGGGAATTCCCCCGAATTGGCTGTCGTATGCGGCGGTCGCCAGCGCCGATGAAAGCGCGGCTAAAGCAAAAGAGCTCGGCGCCACCCTCATGAAAGAACCTTTTGACGTGATGGACGTCGGTCGCATGGCCATCGTGCAGGATCCAACGGGCGCTGTCTTTGCGCTCTGGGAAGGCCGCGCTCACAAGGGCGCAGGCGTGGTCAACGTTCCAGGTGCGTTGGTTTGGAATGAACTGGCCACTACCGACACCGCCAAAGCGGGCGAGTTTTACAGCGGCCTCTTTGGTTGGAAACCAGACGTGAAGCAGTTTGGGCCAATGGAGTACACGATTTTTCAACATGGTGAGCGAGGCGCTGGCGGAATGTTTCAAATAACTCCGGAAATGACCGGCGTGCCGCCGCATTGGCTGGTGTATTTTTCTGTAGACGATTGCGATGCGACGGTAAAGAAAGCGACGGAGCTGGGCGCGAAGACAATGAAACCCGCTGATGACATCCCCGGTGTCGGTCGCTTCGCGATCCTTACGGATCCGCAGGGTGCAGCCTTTGCAGTTATTAAGACTGAACCTTCATCAGCGCATAGTTAAATTAACGTTGCCACAGTCAAAAGCGGTGGCGAGCGGATCAGGAACTCAAACTTCGAGCCAGTTGGGGTTGTCGTCGGAAGAGTTGAGTGGCAGATCCGTTGGCCGCCGCTTTAACTGAACATCAGAACCGAGAGCGGTAGCGACCGGCCAAATACTATCGAACGTTTTGTCCTGGTTTAGACTCAGCGCTTTTTCACATTGATTCTTTGGCCGGTCGCTACCGCTCTCGGTTCTGATGTGGCGACCAGCCTGTTGCTACTCTTTGTGCGAAGCCGTTGGCCGCCGCTTATCGCTCTCGGTCATTCTTCTTAATGAATCCCGCTGAATATCGTTTATGAAATCACGCCTCGTTTGGCTGCTTTTGTGCTGCATTTGGGGCTCGACCTGGCTGTTCATCAAGCTTGGTCTACAGGACCTTCCGCCACTTACCTTCGCCGGAATCAGATTCGTAATTGCTGCGTCCATTATCTTCACGATGATTTTTGTGCGACGGATTCCGCTGCCAAACAAATCAAGAGACTGGATATTCCTGGCCATCACCGGCATCTTGTCGTTTAGCCTCAACTACGGGCTGGTCTTTTGGGGAGAGCAATACATCTCTTCTGGACTTGCGGCGCTGTTGCAGTCGATGCTGCCGTTGTTTGGATTGATCATCGCTCATTTCTATCTGCCCGGTGAAAGGATGACTTGGCCGCGGATAGCGGGCGTGATGTTGGGCGTGTTCGGGGTGGCCGTGATCTTTTCCAATCAGTTGCACGCTTCCGGGCCAAGAGCCTTGTGGGGAAGCGCGGCCCTGGTGCTCAGCGCTTTCTGCGCCGCCTATGCAAACGTTCTGGTGAAAACTTATGGCTTGAACTTGCAGCCTTCAGTGCTTGCGGCCGGGCAGATGCTTTTCGGATTAATTCCGTTGTTGTTGATTGGAATTCCGCTGGAAGGAAACCCGCTGCATTATCACTGGACGCCGATCGCTGTGCTGTCCTTGTTTTACCTGGCGATCGTGGGCACCGTCGTCGCGTTCCTGCTTTACTACTGGCTCATACACAACATGGAGGTGACCAAGACCATGTTGATAGCGCTCGTGACTCCAGTGGCGGCGGTTGTGCTGGGCATGCTGGTGCTCAAGGAAGAGATGCACTGGCGCACACTTATCGGCGGCGCCATGATTATCTCGGGACTTGGTCTAAACGTTTTTCGCAGGAGAAGAAAGTCAGAGTCGAATTTGGTTACAAATGGTTGAAGGTGTTTCTGTAGGGGCGCACGGGGTGTGCACCTTTGGGCGGACACGCTGGGTCCGACCCTGCCTCACTCTCTAGTTTGTAACAGTTCCAAGCCATCCGTTTGCGCCTGTAGATACACCTCGACCGCGCGCCTTACAAACTCAACTTCATTCGCCGGATAGCAGTCAGGTAAGGTTCGTAGTTGATCAATTTGATCTGACTTCAGCCAAAAGCCGCCTAGCTCCGAGCCATAAAGATTTGGGACAGCCAACTCCAGCGCGGTGCGATGTACGGCGCGAAGATATTTCGCTGACTGCGTTTCGACGTGAACGATGCAATCGGTCAGGGCAAACGCACACAGCTTCACGTTTGATAAGTTGTTTTGAACAGTAGAGTCGGTATCAGCCATGATCGTTTGGGGCAGTAGCCCGACCGTTAGGGGGGCT
>Ga0207681_10001069_pt1 | contig 17773 bp, 10 predicted proteins | sample KBSS53metaG_FD_184324 | JGI IMG/M metagenome (GOLD analysis project Ga0207681, IMG submission 184324) | Switchgrass rhizosphere microbial communities from Kellogg Biological Station, Michigan, USA - KBS S5-3 metaG (SPAdes) (version 2) | ecosystem: Host-associated > Plants > Roots > Rhizosphere... | reverse complement strand
CATGCTCTGTGAACTGGCCGAATCGAAGCTGGTGGTTTCGCAGTCAGGCGCGATGGGCGGTTCGAGATTGGCACGGCAGCCGGAGCAGATCACCTTACTGGACATTTATCAGGCCGTGGAAAACCGCGGCGTGTTTTCGTTGCACCGCCATCCACCCAACCGTGATTGTCCCGTTGGCGTGAATATTGGGCCGGTGCTAAACCAGGTGCTTGACGAGGTAGACACGGCCGTCGAGAGCGTTCTGGCAAATATTACGATCAAGGACGTCGTCTCTCGCTTGAAGCCTTGTGTCAGCACGGCGGTGAGCAAGCGAAAAGTTCTGCGGAAGGCGCACGTTCTGACCGCCGGAAACTAGCGGTCACCCCTGCTCGTATTAACTACGGGTGGTGAGCCGCGAAAGAGAAGTTTTTTAGTGGAGAGTTTGCGGGCGAGACGCTCTCCACTTCGCAGCCAGTCTCGCAACGAACAGGAAAGGACGGTCTTAATTGAGCAGGCTTCAGAAAGATTCTGATGGAGTTGAGCCGATGGATTCGGTTAAGCCGAATTTTTCAGGAGCTCACGAAGAACTCCTGGAAGATGCAGTATCGATCGAAGATATCGACGAAGTGTTGGAGAAACTTGCGACCGCCGGCATTTCTGGAACTGAAACAGATGAGCCGGTGATTGGCGAAGCTTCTTCTTCGGCGCAGCAGGTGGAGGACGACGATGCTGGTCCCGAGGAAATGGAGCTCGACCTCTCCGCCGGCGAACTGGACAAGACTTCGGATCCGGTGCGCGTTTACATGCGCGAGATGGGAGTAGTTCCGCTGTTGAAGCGTGAGCAGGAAGTTTCCATCGCCAAGCGGATCGAGTGGGGACAAAAGCGCGCGCAGAAGGGAATCACGCGTTCGCCGATGGCAGTGGCCGAGTTATTGAAAATCGGTGAGGAGTTGGAAGCGGGTTCGATCGGAATTCGTGACGTCGTAATTTTTTCCGATCAGATGGAAACGGAAGAGCACGAGGATAAGACTGAAGAGTACTTGGCGTGGACGATTGAAGGCATTGCCAACATTCGTAAGCTTTACAAGCGCGGCCTCAAAGAGCTGGCCCAGCTGAACGCCGAACAAAAGCTGCGACGCGGCAAGGCCTCGAAGAAATTGACCCGCCTGCGCCGCAAAGTTGCACGCACGCGCCTGGAGATCGTGCATGAGATTGGTCAGCTCCATCTGAAGGAAGCTGTCCGGCAACGTCTCATCAGCGCGATTGCCAACATGCATCGCGAGACGCGCACGCTCGAGCGCGAGATTGAAAGCAACACCGCGAAGCTGACGAAGAAACGGATCAAGGCGGACGAAGTTAAAGAGTTAAAGAAACTAATTGCTGCTTCGAAGCGCCGGCTGAAAGACATCGAGGCCGAGCATCACGTTTCTCCGCTCGAAATCAAACGATCGCATCAGATGATCGTGACCGGGGAAGCCCAGGCGGCGCAGGCGAAGCACGAACTAACTGAAGCCAACCTGCGTCTGGTAGTTTCGATTGCCAAGAAGTATCAGAATCGTGGCTTGCAATTCCTCGACCTGATTCAGGAAGGCAATCTGGGTCTGATGAAAGGCGTGGACAAATTCGAGTGGCGCCGCGGCTACAAGTTTTCGACGTATGCCACCTGGTGGATTCGCCAGGCAATCACCCGCGCGATTGCCGATCAGGCGCGAACCATCCGCATCCCGGTTCACATGATCGAAGTTATCAATAAGTTGAGAAACACTTCGCGAGAACTGGTGCGCGAGCTCGGCCGTGAACCGACCACGGAAGAGATCGCCAAGAAGATGGGCATGTCTGTCGAGAAGGTCAGCAAAGCACGCAAGCTGGTGCAGCAGCCGGTTTCCCTGGAAACGCCGATTGGAGAAAGCGGCGATTCGCAGTTGGGTGACTTGATCGAAGACAAGTCCAGCACCAGCCCGGCCGAGCGAGTGATCACTTCAAACCTGCGCGAAATTACGGGCGACGTGCTGCAAACGCTTAGCCCTCGCGAGGAGCGCGTGATTCGCATGCGCTTTGGACTTGATCGGGAAGGTCACGAACGAACGCTGGAAGAAGTTGGGCAGGACTTCAACGTTACGCGCGAACGTATTCGTCAGATCGAGGCGAAGGCGTTGAGAAAACTTCGTCACCCTTCACGCGCACGCGTGCTGAAGAGTTTCATCGAAGGACAACGACAATAGGTAGGACAGACTTTCCAGTCTGTCTCGTCACAGATAGACAGGTAGGAATACCTGTCCTACAAAAGAATCAAGGTATAGGAGATTAATGATGAGTGAGAAAGTTTCGAGTGTGACCGACAGCTCCTTCGAGAAGGAAGTCTTGCAGTCAAATAAACCGGTGTTGGTGGATTTCTGGGCCGACTGGTGTGCACCGTGCAGAATGCTGGCGCCAACCATCGATGCGATCGCTGAGCAGTTTGGCGAAAACGCCGGCGTGGTGAAAGTGAACGTCGACGACAATACGTCCACCGCGCAGCGTTATGGGATCAAGGGCATACCAACCCTGATTCTGTTCAGCGGCGGAAAAGAAGTTGAACGAGTGGTGGGCGCGACCAGCAAAGAGTCGATTTCCCGCATGATCGAGAAGCACGTGACAGTTGCGAGCGCGTAAACGCAACGCGCCGTGTAAAACCAAATGGGGGCCAGTCCAACGACTGGCCCCCATTTTTGTGCTCCAATTGTTGCGCCGCGGTAGCGGCGGCGAGAAGGTAGCCAGAGGTGAAACGTCTGGATCAGAATGCGGATTTGAGAGGCGCGCTGGAGGCGTGCATCGATACTCTGAGCGCACCTTCAGTGCGCTAATGATCCCCGCTATTCATCCAGAGGTTTCACCTCTGGCTACCTTCGCACCGCGCCTTCAGCGCGATTCCCTAAAGCCGGCAGATCAGTAGTTCGCGTTCGTAGATTGCTTCGGGCGGCAGCCGGTCGTGCAAATCCAGAAACAGTTCTTCATGGCCCAGCACTTCATTCCGCCAGGCCGCGCGGTCGAATTCCTGCAGCGCGTCAAACTTCTCTTTCGGAAAATCGAGGCCGTTCCATTCAACGTCGTCGTAATGAGGCACCCAACCAATCGGCGTCTCTTTTCCGACCGCGCGTCCGCGCGAACGATCGACGATCCATTTCAGCACGCGCATGTTTTCACCAAACCCGGGCCACATAAATCCGCCGTCCGCGTCCTTGCGAAACCAGTTCACGTGGAAGATTCGCGGCGTTTCGCTAAGCGAACGCTGCATGCGAATCCAGTGGCGGAAGTAATCGCCCATGTGGTAACCGCAGAACGGCAGCATTGCCATCGGATCTCGTCGCACTTTCCCGATCGTGCCAGCCGCTGCCGCAGTCATCTCTGAACCCATCGTTGCGCCCGCGTAGACTCCGGCGCTCCAGTTGAACGCCTGGTAGACAAGCGGCATCGTGGTCGCCCGGCGACCACCGAAGATGATCGCGCTGATGGGCACACCGTTCGGATCCTCCCACGCCGGATCGATGGTGGGACATTGGCGCGCCGGCGCCGTGAAGCGCGCGTTTGGATGCGCCGCCTTCGCGCCAGTCTCTTTGGCGATTTGCGGTGTCCACTTATTGCCTTGCCAGTCGAGACATTCCGCTGGCGGCTCGTCCGTCATGCCTTCCCACCAAACGCCGCCCTCCGGAGTGAGCGCCACGTTCGTGAAGATGCTGTTGCTGGCAAGCGTGGCCATCGCGTTCGGATTAGTTTTTTCCGAGGTGCCGGGCGCGACTCCGAAAAATCCGGCCTCCGGGTTAATCGCGCGCAACAAGCCGTTCTCATCGGGCTTGATCCAGGCGATGTCGTCGCCCACGGTCCAAACTTTCCAGCCTTCGAATCCCTTCGGCGGAATCAGCATCGCAAAGTTGGTTTTGCCGCAGGCGCTGGGGAAGGCCGCGGTCACGTAGGTTTTTTCGCCCTTCGGATCTTCGACCCCGACGATCAGCATGTGTTCGGCCATCCAGCCTTCGTCGCGCGCAATGTTCGACGCGATGCGCAGAGCGAAACATTTCTTACCGAGCAAAGCATTCCCGCCGTAGCCAGATCCGTACGACCAGATTTCACGCGTCTCGGGAAAATGAACGATGTACTTTTCTTTATTACACGGCCAAGGAACGTCCGGCTGACCCGGCGCGAGCGGGGCGCCGACCGAATGCATGCAGGGAACGACGCGTTTGACGTCCTTGTCGATCTCCGCGTAAATCGGCAAACCGATGCGCGCCATGATGCGCATGTTGACGACTACATAAGGCGAGTCGGTTAACTGCACGCCGATCTGCGACATTGGCGAACCGATGGGGCCCATGCTGAAGGGGAGGACATACATGGTGCGTCCCTGCATCGAGCCCTGAAACAGCTCTTTCAGTTTCCGCCGCATTTGAAACGGCTCTTCCCAGTTGTTTGTTGGACCAGCGCTGTCCTTCGAAAGTGAACAAATGAAGGTGCGGTCTTCAACGCGGGCCACATCACTTGCGTCGGACCGTGCGTAGTAACAACCCGGCCAGAGTTCTTCGTTGAGTTTGATGAAGGTGCCGCCCGCCACCATCTGCGCCTTGAGCGCTTCGTCTTCTTCGGCGGAGCCGTCGACCCAGTGAATCGCCGCCGGCTGCGTGAGTTGGGCCATCTTTTCGACCCAGCGCAGCAGGTGTTCATTTTTGCTCAAGGGAACAGACGGGTCGCGGGCCAGTGCAACGGCGCCGGCAGTCGCGGCGGTCGCACTATCTTCATGAACAGTAGTCATCAGTAAGCCTCTTTGTAGTTGGATAAGGAGTCTGTAGTTGCGCTTAGATTTTGACCTCACTCACTTTGAAAAGCAACCAGATGGACTGCGGCAATGCTCAAGCAGTTCAGAGTTCAAGCTTTAGCTTGCGTGCGATAACGGCAGCCTAAGGTTGAACTGTGAACTGCTAGTTAGATACGCTCGCCAGCAAATCCCAGAACTCTGGCAAGGAAACAGCGACCGCGGTTCGGGCGCCGTCAATTCGTGATGGCCCTTCTGCCGAAAGCGCCGCCACAGCGCAGCTCATCGCGATCCGATGATCGCTGAATGAAGAAAGCTCGGCGCCTTGTAACGGGCCGCGGCTCTTTTTGATCTGCCAACCGTCGTCACGTTCGGCAATCTTGGCGCCCATACGTTTGAGATTCGCAACGGTGGCGGCAATTCGATCGGACTCTTTCACGCGTAATTCTCCGGCGTCGCGCAACTCCATTTCCCAACCCCGGCTCGCACACAGAAAACCAAGGAGGGGGAGTTCATCGATCAGCGCGGGCACGAGCGCGCCGGAAATTTCCAGTCGCTTCGGTTCGGTGAACTCAATTCCGTTAACGCGAAGGCAACCTACCGGCTCCTCGCCACCAAGTCCTTCATCAAAGACAGCAATGTCTGCTCCCATGTTTTGCAGTATGGAAACGAATGCAATTCGAGTTGGATTGAGACCGACGTCACGGATGACAAGATTCGAGCCGGGAAGGGAAATGGCAGCGGCGATGAAAAAAGCCGCGGAGGAAATGTCGCCGGGAATGGAGAAATCGCTCGCTCGTAAACCAACACCCCCGCAAATGCCAATCGCCTCGCCATTTGTTTCCGGCCGGGCGCCAAACTGTCGCAGGAGTCGCTCGGTGTGATCGCGCGTCTGCATCCCCGGCGGCTCGTGAACCGTCGTGATTCCATCGGCGGAGAGTCCCGCTAAAAGCACGGCCGATTTAAGCTGCGCGCTGGCGATTGGCATTTTGTAATCCAACGCGCGCAACGGCCGGCGACCGGTGATGCGCAACGGAGCGCCGCCGCTTGGCTCCAACTCGATCTCGGCGCCCATGCGCCTAAGCGGCTCCGCGATTCGCAGCATGGGCCGGCTGCGCAACGACTCATCACCGGTGATCGTGGTCGGAAAGGGTTGGCCTGCAAGAATTCCGGCGAGCAGGCGCATCGTCGTACCTGAGTTTTGCGCTTGCAGGACGTTCGAAGGGTCCACAAAAGCTGAAGGTCCATTACCAGAAATCGTGACCGACGAACCATGCCTGACAATGGAGACACCGAGGGCGCTTAGACAATCGAGCGTAGTCGCGCAATCGGCAGCGGTGGAGAAATTCGACAGGACAGATTGGCCGTGGGCGAGCGCCGCAAGCATAGCGGCTCGATGCGAGATTGACTTGTCGCCGGGTAGACGCAACTCGCCGCGCAGAAGGCGGATGGGAGACACTTCCACCGCGTCCGCAGGATCAACTGTGCCTTCGGAAGAGCCCGTCATGCTTCGGAGTATAACGAAGCAAGGCAGCCGTGCCACAACGTAATGTCATTGAGACTATTTTAGATGCCACGTGCTAAGCGCCAAAGGCGCGAAATCTAATAGCCAGGGGCAAGCGACGAAGGAGCGTCGCCCCTGGAACAGAGTAACTACATTGGCTGTGAGCCCTGAAGGGGCGAAATAGAAAGAGGGGGATTTCCTCGCTACTCTAATCAGGGCTTAATGCGTATTGACCCTTACCAGGGGCGGCGCTCCTTCGTCGCTTGCCCCTGGCTATTACATTTCGCGCCTTTGGCGCTCCGGAGCTAACTACCGCCGCGCACCGTAGCCAAGGCCTGGCCGGCGCTGACGCGTTCGCCAACGCGCACGCCGATAACGCTCACGACCCCAGGCGAAGTTGCGATTGCCGGCACCGTTTCTTCACGCGGCGGTGGTGCCCTGTTCGGCTGAACCTGACCGGGTTGACGCGCCGCGATCAATCCACCCTCCGCAGCGCGTCTCGCTTCCTGCGCCTGCTGCAAACGGCGTTGGGCTTGTTCGTAAAGTCCGCGTTCGCCGTCGAGTTGACCTTGCGAAGCTTCACCGGAAGCAACGAGCGGAGTCAGGCGCGCCACTTCCGCTTCGTGTCGCACAGCTTCGGCACGCGCGGCTTCAATCTCGGCATCGGCTGCTTTGTAACTGCGCACAGCCTGACTCTCTGCGTTCTCGCCCGGCTTCGGCGCGGCGACTGGTCCAACACTTTGAACGGTTATCTCGACAATCGGAGTGCCGGCGTTAATACGAACGCCTTCGGCTACCAGGATGCGTTTGACCACACCTGCCGCGGGTGAGTTGACGACACTGACGTTACTGTCGCCGTTTGTGTTGTCGGAACTCCTGCTGCACGAGACTGACAACACCAGCGACATTAGCAACAACGCTAATACTGGGACCGCGGGCGTCCCGCCCGCCTCAAGCAACGGGTTCCCTCGAGTAATAGTGAAACTAAGTGGCATTCCACGTATGCGGGCGAGACGCCCGCGGTCCCAGTATTCAGAGGTAGCTCTCGCCCTTGGACTCGCTCTGACGACGGGTTGCTTGGCTTCTATCAGAGCAGGCGCGCACATGCGTCACGTTTGCTATAAACATTTGGCTCCTAACGGAGCGAAATCACGCAGTTATTCATGGACTACGGCAGGTCTGCACTTGTCGCCGGCGCGAGGCTGCTCGTCTTTTCAGTTGCCGCGGGTTTCTGTTCCAGCTCCCGCATTGGCGTGTCTGTGATTATGGAAACGTTGTTCGCAGACAAGGTGCTGCCGGTCGCGTGCTGCAATTGTGAGATGGCTTTGTTCAGGTCGGTCTGTGCCTGCAACTCTCGCCCGCGCGCCGCGAGCAAATCTGTCTGCCGCTGCAACACGAGATAGACCGTCGTTGTCCCGGCGCGAAACTGTCGTTGCTCGCTGGCATACTGCAGCTCCGCGGAATTGCGCGACGCCGCCGCTGAAGCGAGCCGCGCTTCGGCCGAGCGAACCGCCTGAATCGCATTCCTGACTTCAGCTTCGATAACCTGTTCAGTTTGTTTGAACTGGTCCGTGAGCCGATTGCCGAGCGCGAGCGCACCGCCAAGGTTTGCCTCCGCGGTGGTATTTCGGAGCGGCAAGGAAAGTCTGACGCCGAGGCGCAGCGTGGGATAGTTCTGGCCAATAAGGTTACTCAGCGACTTGGTGTAACCACCGATTAGATTCGGCGGAATCGTTGAGGTAGTCGTGGAAGACGCCAGCGGCGGCAGACCTGCCAAAGCAGAAAGTTCGTTGACGCGCGTTGTAAGCGCGCTGTTCGTAGTGGTGCCGGTTGTTTGCACCGGAATGCCGGCCAGCCCGGCGGTCGTGTAAGTGCCCACGAGATCGAGTTGCGGCTTCGTTTGATCGCGAAGATAACGAACGTTGATGCGATTGATGTCCGCATTGTTACGCAGCTGGGCCAACTCGGGACGGTTGTCGAGCGCCGCCTTCACTGCAAACTCGAGCGGCACGTGCGGAGGTTCGAGATTGACGGGCGTGACCGGAGTAATCGCGCGCGACCAGAGCGCTTCGGTGCGATCCGGGAGTATAAGCGTCTTCAAAGTGTTTTCGGCCTGCGTCACCGCTTCCTGGGCCGTGTAAACATTTTGCTCGAACGTCGTTACCTGGGTTGACGCGGCCACGATTTCGATTGGCGCGAGCACGCCCTTCGCCACCAGTCGCTGATTGCTCTCGACCTGAAGACGCGCCTGCTTCACCGCGTCGATCTGCACCTGCAGATTTCTGAGGGCGAACGCCAGGTCCCAGTAGGATTGTTCGACCTGGGCGATTATGTCGATGGCCCGCTGGCGAAACTGCGCGTCAGACAACGAAAGATTTTTCCTGGCGATCTCAATGTTGCGCCGGTTGATGTCGAAGCGCAGACCACGAAAGAGCGGCTGCGTGTAAGTTAGGGTTGCGGCCGTAGGGAACTGCGGGTTGAGCCTGACGTTTTGATTGGTCGTCGTCAGACGTGTCGAAGAAAAGTCGAGCTGGTAGGAGCCGCCGCCGAACGGCGAGAAGCCGCCCAACCGCGCCGAACCCGTTTCGTCTGTTTGCGTGACCGCGCCGCTGGCTCCGGCGCCGCCCAAGGTTGAACTGGTAGGTGTAGTCGAGCGCTCGTAGTGACTCTCGGAAGAAAGCACGGCGTCGTAGATGCCGCGGGCCGCCTTGAGATTGTATTCGGCGATCTGAACATCGATGCGCGACTGATCGATGTCGTTGCTGAACTTCAGGGCCATGCGAATCGCATCGTTCAGGGTTAGCGGCAACTGATTGCTAACGTCGACGCCGACGCGCTCAGCCGAAGGCAGGGGACGCGAGGGCGCTTCGTAGTTCGGAGCGATTGGCGGCGGATCGGCAGGTAGCTCCGCGGGCGCGATTGGGGAGACACCAATGTTTTGTCCGGGCTGCTGCGTGGGAGCCGGCAACGGCGTGGCAGACGGCGGCGGCGGATTCTGGCCACGCGCGTCAGCGCAGAGGGCCATCATCCCGCATAGGATCAACGCTCCAAGCCTCATGTCTCTGTGCTTCCTCTGTGAACTCTGTGTCTCTGTGGTGAGTGTTTTCCCAACCAGGTTCACCACAGAGACACAGAATTCACAGAGACTGCACAAAGAGTGACCGAGATTGCACGAGCGATGATTTCCTTGATCCTGAATCGACATAACTATCCTTTACCTTTTTTACCGGAGCCCGGCTCCGCGATATTTGGTTTGCGCGCGAACACTGCCGCGATTGATGCGAAGACAGCGGAGACGCGCCGGCCGATCGACTTCTTTACGCGGTTGGATCCTTCTCCGGCGTAACGCCACACCGGCGATTCCTTGGCGTCTTCAAAGAACGAGTAGAAAACCGGGACGGCGAGGAGCGTCAGCAGCAAGCACAAGGTTTGTCCGCCAACTACCAGCACGCCGATGGAGCGATTGGTCGCCGCACCCGCGCCGCTGCCGAGGACGAGGGGAATCATGCCCGCCACCAGCGCGATGGTAGTCATCAGGATTGGCCGCAGGCGATCGCGATTGGCTTGCAGAATGGCCTCGTCTCGCTCGAGCCCGTGCGCGCGCAGGTCCTGTGTGTGCGAAATTTGCAGAATCGCGTTCTTCTTGACGATACCGAAGAGCAGCAGAATGCCGAGCGCGGAGAAAATATTCAGACGTTGTCCGGCAATCAAAGTCGAGAAGAGGGCAAACGGGACTGCGAGGGGCAACGTCAACAGAATCGTGATCGGATGCAGGAACGATTCAAACTGCGCGGCGAGGATCAGGTACATGAAGACGAACGACAGCAGGAACGCAACCATGAACGACCGGTTGGCACGCTGTAATTCTTTCGACTGGCCGGTGACGCCGGTCTGGTAACCTGCATCCATGTGCAGTTCCGTCGCGTAACGCTGTACCGCTACCAGCGCGTCTGATTCCGAGCCGTTCGGCGCCAGGCTAGCGGAAACCGTAACCGCGCGCTGGCGATTCAAACGATCGATCGAGGCAGGACTTTCGCCTTCTTCAAGTCGCACCAGTTGTTCGAGGCCGACAGTCCCGCCGTTTGACGAGGCGACGGTAAAGTTTTTCAAGTTGTCACGCGTGCGCCGGAATTCCTCGCCGGCGCGTATTACCACGTCATACTGATCGGAGCCTTCGCTAAACGTCGTGACCCGTTGGCCGGCGGCAAGCGCATTCAGCGCCTGGGCCACGTCGCCCGCTTCCACGCCCAGGTCAGCGGCGCGTTGTCGATCGATAATTACGCGCACTTCGGGACTGCTGAGCTGCAGTGAACGGTCAGCATCGCGAAAATTCTGATCCTGCTTGATTCGTTCTACTAACTTCGCCGAGTACTGATCCAGTTTTGCGATGTCCGGACCGGTAATGAAAAATCCGATTGACGAGCCGCCGCGCCCGCCGCCGAGGCTGGCGCCAATTGATGAACCGCCGGAAGCGCTGATGACATATTCCTTCGGATACTTTCGCTTGCGGATCATGTCGCGGGTTCGCTGAATCAACTCGGTCTGCGAAAACTTGCGCTCTTTGACCGGCAACAGTCTGACCTGCACCGATCCTGAATTTGGTCCGCCGCCGCCACCGCCCGCGCCGGCATTCACCAGAGTGTTTTGCACGCCTGGGATTTGCTCGCGTACATCGCGCGCGATGCGTTCGACAACGGATTGAGTGGCGGCGAGGCTGGTGCCTTGTGGCAGGCGCGCGGAAACCTGGAAGGCCGACTCGTCTTCGTCAGGCAAAAAGTTGTAGCCAACCCAGATGTAGAGCGGGTAGATCATGATAACGACGAACGCACACACTGCGGCAATCACCCAGCGATGGGCCATCGACCATTTGAGCGCCCACATGTAGGAACGATCGATTGGGCGATAGAAACGACCTTGCTTCGAAGAGTGGTGATCGTGATCGCGAGTGGCGGCGCTACGGCGCACGGCATCAGATGGCTCGCGTTCCGGTTCTTCTTCTTTCTGCTTGATCCAACGCGCCGCCAGCATTGGCGTCAAGGTGAACGAAACAATGAGACTGACGGCGATAGCCGCCGCAGACGTTAGTCCAAACGACGACATGAAACGGCCGACAATTCCCGACATGAATCCGACGGGAATAAACACGGCCAGGAGTGACAGTGTCGTCGCCATTACGGCGAGCCCGATCTCTTTGGTGCCTTCGATAGCCGCTTGAAACGGCGGCAGTCCTTTTTCTTCGACAAAGCGATAGATGTTTTCCAGCACGACGATCGCGTCGTCGATGACGATGCCCACCATCAGCGTCAGCGCCAGCATCGTCATCTGGTTAAGTGAGTAACCGAGCGCCGCGATGAGGGCGAAGGCGGAGATGATGGACGTGGGAATAGCAAGCGCGGCGATGATCGTGGAACGGAAGTTCCAGAGAAACAGAAACACGATTAGCGCCGCCAGCAGGCCGCCGACTATCAGGTGCTCTTCAATCGCATGCAGGCTGGTCTCGATGAATTCGGATTGATCGCGGGTCACCACGATTTTCAAATCCGGCGGCAGCAGGGGTTGTATCTCCGCCATGCGCTGCTTCACCGCGTTGATAACCGCGATGGTGTTGGCGCCTGACTGCTTACGAATTCCGAGTGACACGGATGGCGTGCCGTCGAGCGCCGCCGCCGAGGTTGGATCGACGCCGCTGTCTTCGACGCGTCCGATATCGCGTACCTTAACCGGGTAACGGTTCTTGTTGGCGATTACGATGTCGTTGAAATCTTCGACTTTGGTGACGCGCGAGAGGGTGCGCAAGGTAACGGTGCGTGCGCCTTCATCCAACCGGCCGCCCGGGAGCTCGAGGTTCTGAGCGCGGAGCGCGTTGGCGACGTCGGTTACCGACACGTTGTAAGCGCGCAGCTTGTCCGGTTCCAGATAGATTTTGATTTCGCGCTGCCGTCCGCCAAACACGACAACTTCGCCGACACCATCGGCCGACTCGACGCGTTCCTGAACCTGGTGCTGTACCAGGTCGGTCAATTCAATCGCCGAACGCGGCGCGCTGATGGAATAAACCAGAATCGGCGTGGCGTCAGGATCAGACTTTCGCACCACCGGCGGATCAGCGGTTTCGGGGAGACGATTGATTATGGTGCTGACCTTGTCACGAACTTCCTGAGTCGCGAGATCCGGATCTTTTTCGAGATTGAAGTTGATGGTGATGTTTGAGCGCCCTTGCGAAGACGACGAGCGCATCTCGTCGATTCCGGGAACCGTGTTGACTGCGCCTTCAATGATGTCGGTGATTTCAGTTTCGATTTCCTGCGGCGCCGCGCCGGTGTTCGTAGTGCTGACGGAGACGGTGGGAATGTCGATCTTCGGAAAACGATCGACGCCGAGCGTGAAGAACGAAAAAGCGCCGATGACGGTGAGCAGCAGGATGATCACCGTCGCGAAGACGGGCCGGCGCACACAAAGTTCAGCAAGCTTTTGCATAATCGAATCAGCCTGCTCCGCAGGCTGAAAGTCATTCCAGTTTCACGCGCGCGCCTTCATAGAGTTGGCCCAGGTTGCTGGTCGCCACGAGCTCGTCAGCGTTCACACCCGAAAGTATCTGAATAGTTTCACCCTCGTCGGCGCCGAGTTGGACCACGCGCAGCTTCGCAAACTCACCCTCAATCACGAAGACTCGATACGACTGCGTATTCGGGGCCGAGAAAACCGCCGCGCGCGGGACGAAGACCGCGGCGTTGCCGGTGCTGCGCAAGATCTGCGCGGTGGCAAACATTCCCGAGCGCAGGGCGTTGTCACCATTCTCCACTGCCACCTCGATGGTTGCCGATCGCGACACCGGATCAATCGCCGGATTAACGGCGGAAACCTGGCCGGCGAATTTCCGATCCTTGTGAGCGTCAACTTCCAACGACACGCTCATGCCGGCAGTAATGTGTGGCGCTTCGGCTTCGGGAACCAATAACTGCAACTTGATCGGATTCGTTCTGAGCACAGTTACGATCACCGATGATGGGGTGACGTATTCGCCGCGAGCCACGGGCCGGTTGCTGACGTAGCCGGCGTAGGGCGAACGAACCGTGGTGTCGGCCACGGCTTTCTGCGCGATCGAAACTTGCGAGCGCGCCGATTCCACCGCCGCCTCCGCCGTGCGAATCGCTTCATTGCTTTGCCGCGCGGTGTTGATAGCCGCTTCGAGTTGCTGCCGGGCGTTGTTTACCTGCGCCCGCGCGGTGTCGCGCTGAGTGCGATATTGATCGTAGACGCTCTGCGCCACATCACCCGTGGTCACCAGATCGCGGTAGCGACTTTCATTCGCCTCGGCTAGACGGAGCTGGGCCACCGCCTGATCGTAGTTGGCCCCGGCCGCGCGCACCTCCGGGATCGCACTGGCGTTAAAGCTGCCGCCGGCCAACAACCCAAGGCGCGCCTCGGCTTGACGGACGCCTGCGAGTGTCTGCTTCACGCCGGCAGTCGCCTGTTGCAAACGAAGGCGCGCATCTCTGTCGTTCAAACGCGCGACCACCGTGCCCTGGCGAACGAACGTGCCGACATTGACGGGCGTGGCGATCACTTGGCCCGAAACCTCGGGCGCCACATCCGAAGTTTCGTCGGCAACCAGGCTGCCGGTTGCCTGAATGTAAGATGGAACTTGGCGCGACGCGGCTTTAGCGGTAGTTACCGAGACGGCTCCGATTTCGTTGCGAGGCTTCGCGGGCCGTGATTCTTTGGCAGCGGTAGGACTCGATTTGCTGCAGCCTGCGCTCAAAATCGAGAACGCAATTAGCAGTGCACCCGCGATGATTGGGCGCATATCGCGAGATAAAAATGGAGCAGACATTAATTGGCCTTAATCCGGGTCTTTCTGGTCAGACACTCCGCAGACGCAGTTGGTTACAACTTCGGTGGCGCGCGGGAGCAGAAGTGCTATCGCGGGGGATCCGAAACGCTTGTATCTTGATGCCAGGGGAAGAGCCGATTGTAGAGACAGAGGGAGGAAAAGGAAAGTTAGGCAGTGTCAGAATTTAGGTTTTCCTCTGTGTTACCTTTGTGTCCTCTGTGTCTCTGTGGTGGAGGTTTACCCTAGGTAAATCCACCACAGAGACACAGAGAACACAAAGAACGCACAGAGAATTGAGACACGACCCAGCTCGGGGGGTAAACTTCAAACTCAGCTCCAGAACGCATCGAAAAGTTTTTACCTATGAGGTTACGTCGAATGCCAGCTTACGAGACCAATTCAGAAAAGCAGCGAGAGACCATGATGTCATGCCCGGGACTTGCGATGGCTTTGATAATTATTTGTTCGGCTGCGAATTTAGTATCCGCGCAGCAAGTTGTCAGAGTCACCGATCTTGATGCCATCGATCCGGCGGAAGTTACCATCGCCATCAATCCGAAAAATCCTGACAACCTGGTGGGCGCGTCGTTTCAAATTGGCCGCCCGCCGCGGCCGCGCGCCGGTAGTTACAACTATCTCTCGACGGATGGCGGCAAAACCTGGAAGACTACGCCAGTCGAAAACTTCAAGAACCTGACGCAGGGCGACGACGTGGTCTATTTTGGCAACGACGGCTCGGCCTATCACGCTCATCTATCCTTCGCCGGCATTCGCGTCGCCAAACCGTTGCGCGCCGAGAGCGGGATCATAACTGAGACCTCTAAAGATGGCGGGCTCACCTGGAACCCATCCGTTCCGGCCATCAACCATATCAACTCCGTCACGCCCTTCGAGGACAAGCCCGGCATCGTGGTCGACAACGCTGCCGCGTCGCCGCACAAAGGAAATGTCTATCTGGCTTTTACGCGTTTCGACGTCTACGGCAGTACTGATCCGGAGTGCCATTCACAGATCTACTTTTCTCGTTCGACTGACGGCGGCAAAACTTTCTCCATGCCGTTTCGCATTTCCGATAGCGGCGGCGACTGCGTCGACAGCGACAACACCGTCGAAGGCGCAGTTCCCGCGGTTGGCCCAAAAGGCGAGGTTTACGTTGTCTGGTCAGGACCGCTGGGTCTCGTCTCAAAAAGATCGACAGACGGCGGTCTGACTTTTGGCAAGGATAAGGTGATTGGGCCGATGCCCGGTGGCTGGGACTTTTCAGTCGACGGACTCGATCGGGCGAATGGCATGCCGGTTACTGGTGTTGACCTCAGCAGCGGTGCAAACAAGGGAACGCTTTACGTTAATTGGATCGACGCGCGCAACGGCGACCCGGACGTGTTTGTCTCTGCTTCAAGAGATCGGGGCGAAACCTGGTCCGCGCCGGTTCGCGTCAATGACGATCCGGTTAAGAATGGGAAGGTCCAGTTCTTTACCTGGATGTCCGTCGATCCGATCGACGGCGCAGTGAACATAATTTTTTACGATCGACGCGATACGTCAGGCGCCAAAACGAAGTTGGTTATGGCCCGGAGTATCGATGGCGGACGCAGCTTTGTGAACCATCCGGTAGATCTGCCGCCGTTTGCCTGCGATTCGAAGACTTTCTTTGGCGACTACAGCAGTATCACGGCATACGATGGCCGGGTGGTGCCAATCTTCATGCACTTCGTTGACGACAAGAAGCTCGCGGTTTCGGTGGCCCTGTTTCGCTTCAAACCTGGAACGCAGGAGCGCGCCGAAGTGCGATAGTCTATCCGCAGATTTCACGGATTACGCCGATCACAATAACAAACAGTTGATTTTCTGTTTATCCGTGAAATCTGCGTAGTCTGCGAATAGTTTTACCGGATCGAATGTCCGTTTGCGCCGCGTGAGCGGAAAACAATGAAAGCAAAACAAATATCAGACAAGACACAATTGTAAACTGACGGCCGAGCCTGCCAGAGATTCCAGGCATTTGATGGGCTCCTTCGATTGATGGGATCGACGGGCAGGAGTACTACGGGAGGTAACTCTTGACTATCGTTTCGGCGCTAAGGCTACGACATGGATGATCAACAAGCGAATAGGACCAGGGCTGCGTGTTCCTCACCATGAACCGGGAGAGAACCGTCGGAGAGGACGCGCGGAGTCCGAGGCGCGATCGAAATTAATTGTTGACAGTCCGTTTTGACTGAGCTAGATTCAGCCCGCTTTACTCAACCCTTCGTTTACGTGACTCACGAATCCATCTAACTCTCACGTCAACGAAATCCATAAACGGCTTTCCCTTGGCGATGTATTCAACGCTTGTTGGGTGATTTCCCATGCCAATGCCAGTAAAAACTCATTGCTCACTTCTCAGAGGAAAATTGCATGCCTGTCTTCACCACTCCCCGCATTGCTTTTCTATTCCTGGGCCTGTTGTTTCTATCGCTGTTCGGGATAAACCAGAAAACCTTTGCCCAAACTCAGAACAACAATAAACAGTACACTGAGAACAAACCTGATCTTGCGCTAAGGGCTGATGTGCGCATCGACCCTTCGACCCTGGGCATGTCGCTGGAGATTCCCTTCGGCGGCGCGCCCGGCCGCGCAGGCACCAGCGTCTCTTCGGTGCTGCGTTATTCGTCGAAGCAGTGGCGCATGAATTACGCCGGAACCTATCCCACCGGCAACCAGCTGCACACCTGGACGCGGCCCAAGTTTTCTGAAGATGCGGTGGCCGGTTGGACCAGCAGTCTTGACGCACCATGGATTGAATACACCGGCATGAACCAGCGGTTCAGTTGCGTTGACGGCCGGCCCATCAGCGATGCTCCGAACGCGGAAGACAATGAGGTTTGCTTTGTTGCGCGCATTCACGTGCACCTGCCTGATGGCTCAAGCCACGAGCTGCGCCAGTCGGACACGCCGCAAGCCTTTCCAATAACGAATCCGCAGCCGGATTTCAGCGGCACGTTCCATTCAACCGACGGCTCCCGGATACGCTTCGAGGGTAGTACGGGCGTTCTCTATACCGCTGATGGCGGGCATTACAGCTTTGGAGCCGAACAAACAATTCAGCGGTACAACCATCAGGACATGACTGGTCGCTGGGCCACGGAGTATGTCGACCGCAACGGCAATAAAGTGACTTATACGATGACGACCGTTACCGACACTTTAGGCCGCACCTACCAGAATCCACTCGCAAGTAATCCTACCGAAGGAGATCAAACCTACCAGGTGCCGGGATTCAATAACCAGAATCTCAGCTACACTCTGCGCTGGCGATATCTTGCCGATGTTTTGAGCGCCTCGGAACACCTTAGTTACACTTCAACCTACACTTGTGTTGCGCCTAATAACTATTCAGAAGTCCCACCCAACTCTTACGCGCTGTTTCCGACTGGGCAGCAGGCGTTAGTACACATCTGCGCCGATGCCAACGACGTAAATCAAAGCGCAGTCATCTTCAATCCCATTGTTCTTGCGGAAGTTGTGCTGCCAAATGGTCAATCCTATCGAATGAAATATAGTTCATTCGGCGAGATCACTGAGATCATCTTTCCCACCGGCGGCTACGAGCATTTCACTTATGAAAAAGTAAGCCAGGTTGCCAGGCAGAACTGGCCCTACGATGATACAAATCGCGGCGTAACGCATC
>Ga0207681_10001067_pt1 | contig 17796 bp, 16 predicted proteins | sample KBSS53metaG_FD_184324 | JGI IMG/M metagenome (GOLD analysis project Ga0207681, IMG submission 184324) | Switchgrass rhizosphere microbial communities from Kellogg Biological Station, Michigan, USA - KBS S5-3 metaG (SPAdes) (version 2) | ecosystem: Host-associated > Plants > Roots > Rhizosphere... | reverse complement strand
CACCAGGCTCGACAGCCCGTAACCGGTGCTCGCGCCGATCACCAGCGCGTGCTTCAGGCCGGCGCCGGGCGCGTCCTTGGTCGCCACGGCGATCTCGCGTTCGACGTTGGCGGCGCACCCCAGCGGGTGGGCGTTCAGGCAAATGAAGCTCTTGATGCGGGGGGCCACGGTCATCTTGGGCATTGCGCCTTCCTGCCGCATCCGACCGGGGCGCGTCAAGGCATCAAACCGGGAACCCTGAGAGGGTTCCCGGACCCTCCCGCGATGGTACGCGGCGAGCAAAGCTCGCCGGCTTCCCACGCGGGGTTGTACCGGAGGGGACCCGTGGCTAGCTTGAGGTCGATGGATCTGCGAAGCGTCAAGCGCATCCTGGTGCCGACGGACTTCTCCGACCCGTCGGCCGAGGCGCTGGCGACCGCGATGGCGCTGGCGAAGGCGGCCGGCTCTGTCGTCGACCTGGTTCACGTAGCGGTCGAGGCGTCGTTCGCGCTGCCCCCGCCCATCGACGTCGCGACCGTGCCGATCGACATGGCAAAGGTGATGGAACGCGTGTCCGATGGGCTGCGCTCCGAGGAAGAGCGCGTGCAGGCCGCCGGGCTGCGCTGCGAGACCGCGATGCTCGTCGGCCGCCCGGACGCCGAGATCGTCGCGCGGGCGACCGCGACCGGCGCGGAGCTGATCGTGATGGGCACGCACGGGCGCAGCGGTCTGGCGCACGCGCTGCTGGGCAGCGTCGCCGAGCGCGTCGTCCAGCACGCCCCCTGCCCCGTTCTGATCGTCCCGAAACGACCAGCGACCACCACGGCTGAAGCGCGGGTCTAGCCGCGCCGCGCGAAGCGTAAGTGGCACCTGCCACGCGGAGTTCTCGGTCTGCGTCGTTCGCGACTTCTGCAGCGCCGGAATGTCGCGGGCTTCCCCTTCCCAGAGGTTGGCATCCGCGTTGCTCGTGCGGGCGCCGTCGATGCGATTTGTTCCATTGGAAGAAGCGCGGAGCGCTCGGGGCCTGCGCCTGGTCGTCACCGCCGGAGTCCCCAGCCCCTGGTCGGAGACCGCGAAGAGCTGCTTCGACGTGAAGGGGATCGACTACCTCGCCGTCCGGCTCACGCCACGCGACGCCGACACGCGCGCCTGGACGAATCGCCACAACGCGCCCGTCGCGATGTACGACGACGAGCCACCGCGGTCCGGTTGGGCCGAGATCATCGCTCTCGCGGAGCGGCTCGGCGGCGGCGATCCGCTGGTGCCGACGCCGCAAGACGATCGGACCATGATGTGGGGAATCGCCCACGAGATCCTCGGTGAGGGCGGTCTGGTCTGGAGCCTGCGCCTCGAGGCGATCCACCAGGGCCTCACCAGCGACGGCGCGCGGGGATTTCCCGAGCGCGCCGCCCGCTATCTCGGCGCGCGGTACGGCTATCACCCGTCGCGGATCGACGGCGCGCGCGAACGGATCCTGTCGACGCTGCCAATGCTCGTGCGGCGGCTCGAGGGCGGGCGCCGTTACATCGTGGGCGGCGCGCTCAGCGCGGCAGACATCTGCGTCGCCGCGGCGATGGGCGTGCTTGCGCCGCTCCCGCACGCGGACTGCCCGATGCTGCCCGACTTCCGGCGCGCGTACGAGACGTGGGCGCCCGAGATCTCGGCTGCCGTCGCACCGTCGCTGATCGCCCACCGCGACTTCATTTACCGGCAGCACCTGGTGCTGCCGGTGCAGGTCTAGCCGCCCCGCGCGAAAAGCTAGCCGCCCCCGCGCGAAGCGCGGGATCGCGGCTACCTTAAAAACAGTAGTCGCACACCGCGCCTGCGGCGCGGAGCGACTAGCGCAGCTCGATGATGCTGGCGCCGTCGCCGCCCTGGCGGGGCGTGCCCGGCGCCCAGCGCGCGACGTAGGGTGACTCGTCCAGGTGGGCGCGGACGCGCTTGCGCAGCGCGCCCGTGCCGTGGCCGTGAACGACGACGACGTACGTCTCGCCCGAGAGCGCGGCGCGATCCATGTACGTGTCGATCGCGGCCACCGCCTCGTCGCCGTTCTGGCCGCGGACGTCGATCGTCCGCTTCGGCGTCGCCGCGACCAGCGCGAGATCGTCGCCCGAGGACGCGCTCTCACCCTGCGGCGCGCGCCGCGGGGACTTCGCGCCGCCGCTGCGCGCCGCCTCGCGCGCCGTAGTCTTCGGCGGCCCGAGCTCGTCGGCGGTCACCTCGACGGTCATCGCGCCCACGCTCACCTTCGCGCGCCCGCGCGTATCGGGCGCGTCCAGCACGACGCCGTCGGCGTTCAGGCGTTGCACGAAGACGCGGCTTCCGGCGGTGAGGTCCAGCGTCGGCGCGGCGGGCTTCGCCGGAGCCGGCAAGCGCGCGAGCGCTTCGGCCGCGACGCGCTCCACGCCGGCCCGGCCCGCCTCGGCGGCGCGGGCGGTCCCCGCCTGCTGCGCCTCGCGCACGATCTGGGACAACGCCGCGCGCGTCTCCGCGACCGCGGCGTCGACGGCCTCGCGCGCCTTCAGCCCCAGCTCGCGCTCGCGCCGCGCCAGCGCGGCGGCGGCCTCGTGCTGCGCCTCCGTCGCCGCTGCGGCGGCCGCCTCCGCCGCCGCCAGCTTCTCCGACTGCTTGATCAGCTCCCCCTCGCGCGCCTGCAGCCGCGCGATCACCGATTCCAGGCCCACGCTGGACGAGCCCGCCAGCGCGCGCGCCCGCTCCAGCAGCGCGTCGGGCAGGCCCATGCGCGCGGCGATGTCGAAGGCGTACGAGCGCCCCGGGGCGCCCATGGCCAGGCGGAACGTCGGGCGCAGCGCCTCGAGGTCGTAGGCCATGGCCGCGTTCGCGAACCGGGCGTCGCTCTCGCCCAGCGCCTTCAGGCTGTCGTAGTGCGTGGTGATGATCGCCAGCCCGGGTCGGTCCGCCAGCGTCTCCGCCGTCGCGCGCGCCAGCGCCGCGCCCTGATCGGGATTCGTGCCCGCCATCAATTCGTCCAGCAGCACCAGCGCCACGTCGGACGAGCGTCGCTCGCGCGCGGCCAGGATGTCGGCGACCGCGGCCAGGTGGCCCGAGAACGTCGACAGGTCGCCCATCACCGACTGCCGATCGCCGATGTCGGCGCGCACGTCGGTAAAGAAACCCACCCGGCTGCCGGCGTCCGCCGCGACCAGCAGCCCGGCCCGCGCCATCAGCGCCGCCAGGCCGACCGTCTTCATCAGGACCGTCTTGCCGCCCGCGTTGGGGCCGCTGACGATCAATATCGGCGGCTGGCCGCCGCCCAGCGCGACGTCGTTGGCGACCACGTCCGCTGCCGGGTGCGACAGCGCGAGCAGCGGGTGGCGCGCGACGCGCAGGTCGACGATCGGCGCGTCGACGATCTCGACGGGGTTGCCGTTGTACGCCACCGCCAGCCGCGCGGCGGCGCCGCGCGCGTCGATCGCCGCCAGCGTGGCCGCGGTCCGGCGCAGCGGCCCCGCGACCGCCGCGACGTCGGCGGTCAGCTGCTCGAGGATGCGCCGCGACTCGCGCCGGATCTCCAGCTCGGTGACCTTCAGCCGGTTGTTGACGGCGACCAGCGGGGTCGGCTCGACGAACACTGTCTCGCCCGTGCGCGACGTGTCGTGGACGATCCCCAGGCCCAGCGACTTCGCGCTCGCCTTCAGGGGCAGTACGTAGCGCTCGGCGCGGATGGTGAAGAACTGGTCCTGCATCACCGAGGCGTATTCCTCGACGCGCATCAGCTCCTCGATCGCGACGCGCGCCCGCTCCTGCAAGCCCTGCCGCTCCGCGCGCAGGCGCTCGAGATCGGGCGACGCGGTGTTGCGGATCTCCCCCGCGGCGTCGAAGGTCTCGTCGACCGCGCGCGCGAGGCCCAGGGGCGGATCGAGATCGCGCGCCAGCGCGGACATCTCCGGAATCGCGACCGGCGTCGGTGCCAGCAGGTACCTCCGCACCGCCTCGGCCGTGCGCGCGAGCGCGGCGACCGGCCGCAGCTCCTCGGCGCCCAGAGCCACCAGCTTCTCGGCCGCCGCCAGCGCCGCGTCGATCTCCGGCGCTGCCAGCGACGGCAGCGTCTCGCCCGCGCGCAGCAGCCGCGCCAACTCGGCGACCGCCGTCATCCGGCGCCGCGCCTCGCCGGGCGTGTCCGCGAACGGTAGCGCGACGCACAGCGCCCGTCCCGCCGGCGACTCGGCCGCCGCCGCCAGGCGCGCCGTCACCTCGTCCCAGTCCAGAGCCCGCGCGTCCGTCGTCATCGAAGGCGCGAAGGTTAGCCGATCCCGGGTCGACCATCGCCGGCAAGCGCCAGCAAGTGCGCCTCCAGCTCGCGCTGCATCCGGGGGAACGTGAACAGGTTGTCCAGGCCGCAGCCTTCCGGCCGCGGGTCGAGGTTGTAGTCGAGGGAATTCATGAGGCGCTCTGACAGCGCGCAGATCTCGTCGATATTCTGGGTCCGACAGTATTCGAGCGCCGTCCATACGGCGCCTCGAAATTCGATGGCGTCCGGGTGCACCGCGGGCGCGTCGTCGTCATCCGTGGGGCCGAACGCGAGTAGATCCAGCTCCAGCGCGACGACGCGGTCGGCCGGCAAGGGCGCCCCTTCGGTCGCCGCCAGGTCGAACGTCCGGAGCATTTCGCGGAGGCTCCCCGTCTCGGCGGGCGTCAATCCATCCCATACGTCGTCACCGAACAGCTCCGGAAAACGTCGGAGCGTCCACGCGCAAAAGCGCAGCGCGGTGGCGGGCGTCGCGGCCTCCGCCACCTGACGGATTCGTGTCAGGTAGTCCTGAAAGGAACGAACCTTCGTCATCGGAGGCGGTCCGTCACTCGAGCGCGCGCATGGCCTCGGCCAGCGGCAGGAACGCCGCGAGGTCCTCGGTGCGCTTCCGCGTGTGGAAGCAGCCCGACGCGACGAACGCCAGGGCGGCCGTCCCCAGAAAGGTGATGGCTGGCATGCGCGACGTCATCTTCAGGGCTCGCCCGCTCCCCGCTTTCCGGAAGCAAGCATACGCCCGGACGACGCGCGCTGCTCAGATCGCCGCGCTACCGCGGGTCACGTTCTGCCTGACCGCCAGCGCCATCTCGATGTTCCAGACCAGGTCCTCGACGTCGATCGGCTTGATGAGGCACGTGACGGCGCCGTACGCCTCGGCCGCCGTGCACAGATCCCAGGTCTCCAGGCCGGTCGCGATGATGACGGGCACATCGCCGTGCACTCGCCGGATCCGTTGCAGCAGATCCACGCCTGTCATGCCCGGCATCCGCAGATCGGTCAGCACGAGATCTGGTCGGTACCGCGAGACGTGCGCCAGCGCCGCGAAGCCGTCTTCGGCGGCATCCACGTCATAACCCGCTTGCGTAAGGACGGCCGACAACATCTCGCGCGCGTCCGCATCATCGTCGACTACGAGGACCCGTGTTCTGGTCGTCATCCCGCCTCCCCAGTCACAGTCACACCTAGCCCCAACACCCTTCGGTCCTGCACACACAATGAGCAAGAACGGAACCAACCATGCCTTGCGAGGTGTCCCGGCTAAGGGGTTACGCCGGCGTAACTTCGCTCGCGCCTCCCAGTTACGCGTGTAGATTTACCCGGCCGTGATGATCGACGTTCGCAACCTGTCGAAGAGCTACCGAGTGCACAAGCGTGCGCCCGGGATCGCGGCCGCGCTTCGATCCGTGCTCAGACGGCGGTACGAAACTGTCAAGGCCGTCGAGGAACTTTCTTTCCAGATCGCGGAAGGCGAGCGCGTCGGGTTTCTGGGGCCGAACGGCGCCGGAAAAACCACCACGCTGAAGGTGCTGGCCGGCCTGCTGCACCCGACGTCGGGCGAGGTCCGCGTCGGATCGTACGTTCCGTTCATGCGCGATCCGCGCTTCCTCAAGCTGATCACGCTGGTGATGGGGCAGAAGCAGCAGTTGCTCTGGGATCTGCCGCCCGCGGACACGTACGCGATGAACCGCGCGATCTACGACATCCCGCACGCGCAGGCCGACGAGACGGTGCGAACGCTGACCGAGCTGCTGGAGATCGGCGATCTGATCAACAAGCCGACGCGGCAGCTGTCGCTGGGCGAACGGATGAAGTGCGAGCTGGTGGCGGCGCTGCTGCACCGGCCGCGCGTGCTGTTCCTCGATGAGCCGACCATCGGTCTGGATGTGTCGATGCAGGCGAAGATGCGCGAGTTCATCCGCAGCTACAACGAACAGTTCGGCGCGGCCGTGCTGCTGACCAGCCATTACATGGATGACGTGGTCGCGCTGTGCCCGCGCGTGGTGGTGATCGACCGCGGCCACCTGATCTATGACGGCGACCTGCGCGAGCTGGTCCGCCGCGTCCGGCCCGACAAGCACATCACCATGCGGCTGTCGAAGCCGGTCGAGCGCGCGGACCTGGAACGGCTGGGCACGGTCGTGTCGCTGGACGCCGCGCAGGCTGTGCTTTCGGTTCCCGCCGCGCAGGCCAGCGCCGTCGTGCGCGACGCGCTGGCGGCTCTGCCGATCGTCGACCTGACCATCGAAGAGCCGCCTCTGGAAGAGGTGATGCGCGAGCTGTTCCACACCCGGGGCGGCGGCCGCGCGCCCGGTGATCTGGACCGCGCCGGCTCGGGCGACGAGCGGGCACGCGCGTGAACGCCGCCGACGACGCCGTCCCGCCGCTCCCCGGCGCCGCGGTCGAGATCGCCCGCGTCGTACGCGCCTTCCCGACCCTGTTACGCATCGGTGTCGCTGAGGTGGTCGCCTACCGCGCCGAATTTCTGGTCTGGATCCTGACCACCAACATGCCGCTGGTCATGCTCGCGCTGTGGCACGCGGTCGCCGCGGACGGGCCGGTGGGACGGTTCGATCAGACGCAGTTCACCGCCTACTACCTGGGCGTGCTGGCGGTCAGGCTGGCCACCAGCAACTGGATGGCGTGGCAGATGTCGATGGAGATCCGCGACGGCACGCTGTCGACCAAGCTGCTGCGGCCGATTCACCCGCTGTTCGGATACGCCGCCGATCACCTGTCCGCGATCCCGATGCGCATCCTGGTGGTGTCGCCGATCGTTGTCGCTCTCTTCGTCACGTCCTGGGATCGTCTGGCCGGCCACGATCCTTCGCTGGTGCTGGTGCTGGTGGCGTCGCTGATCGGCGCGTGGTTGCTGGTCTTCTTCTCGATGGTCCTGCTGGGCGCGATCGCGTTCTACGTCGACAGCGCGATGGGCCCCTTCGAGCTGTGGATCGGCGTGCACGCGATCTTCTCGGGATACCTCATCCCGCTGGAGGTGCTGCCCGGCTGGGTCCGCGGCGCGGCGAACGTGCTGCCGTTCCGGTTCATGCTGGCGTTCCCCGTCGAGACGCTGGTGGGTCTCCTGTCGCCCGGGGACGCCGCGCGCCAGCTGGCCGCGCAATGGCTGTACGTGGCGCTGACCGGCTGGCTCGCCCTGCGCGTGTGGCGCTCCGGCGTTCGCCGCTACGCGGCCTTCGGAGGCTGACGTGCTGGCGTCGTTGCAATCGCCTCTCGGTTTCGCGGTGCGCTACGCCGGACTGTTCCGCGTGCAGATGCGGATGGCCACGCTGGCGGCGATGCAGTACCGCGTCGACTTCGTCGTGCGCGGCCTGATCGCTTTTTTATGGTCGGCGCTGACGCTGATCCCGCTGGTGGTCGTGTTCGGCGTGCGCCGCCAGGTCGCGGGCTGGTCGTTCGAGGAGGCGCTGGTGGTGGTGGCGTGGTTCACGCTGCTGCGCGCGGTGCTGGAGGGCGCGGTCAGCCCCAGCCTGACGGCGGTCGTCGAGCACGTGCGCAAGGGGACGCTGGACTTCGTCTTGCTGAAACCGGCCGACGCGCAGTTCCTGGTATCGACGGCGAAGTTCGAACCGTGGCGCATCGTGGACGTGGCGGGCGCGCTGGTCGTGTTCTGCTACGCGTTCGCCAAGATTGGCCACGCGCCGTCGATCGCGCAGGTTGCGACGGGGCTGGTGTTCCTCGCGCTGGCGGTGCTGATCCTGTATTCGATCTGGATCCTGGTGGTCAGCGCGGCGTTCTGGGTCGTCAAGGTCGACAACCTGTCTTACCTGTTCGGATCGCTGTTCGACGTCGGGCGCTGGCCGATCGACGTGCTGCGCGGCGTGTGGGGCGGCACGCTGAGACTGGTGTTCACGTTCGTCTTCCCCGTGGCGCTGATGACGACGTACCCGGCGCTGGCGCTACTGGGCCGCCTCGACGCGAAGACCGCCGCGCTGGCGCTGGGCGGCGGCATCCTGTTCGCGGTGATTGCGCGCCGGGTGTGGCGCCGCGCGCTGGCGATGTACACGTCGGCGAGCAGCTGACCGGGCCTACAGACAAGCGCCGGCGTTCGCGGGGAAGCCGCAGGTGCTCGTGCTCGGCGAGCACTCGAGATCGCCGAGGCACCCCGGGCCGTCCGTCGCGTTGCACGCTCCGCGCTCGGGCGACAGCGCCACGCATGTCGAGCCGATGCACTCCGCATAGCTGAGGCAGCTCAGCGTCTGCAGCGGATCGCACGCCGCGCCCACCGCCCCGCGCGGCGTGCACGTACCCGTCGCCGTGCTGCAGACCTCGCGCAGATCGTCGCACGACCCGAACAGGACGTCCGAGTTACACGCCGCCCCGCTCGCCGCCGCGCGCTGGCAGGTTCCCGTCCCCGTCGACGGGTCGGCGTCGCAGAACAGCGGCGATGCGCAGTCGAACAGCGAGCTGCACGGAGTTCCCACGACCTTCGAGGGAACCAGGCACGTCGGCGTCGTCGAGGTCGCCGTCGTGAGGCAGTACGAGCCTTCCGCGCAGTTCTGGTCCGGCAACGACGCCGAGCAATCCGCGCCGGCCGGGATGGGCGCGGGCTTCGCGACGCACGTACCCGCGCAGCACTGGTGCGCGGGCAGGCATGCGGTGTCGGCCTGCTGGCACCTCGCGCTCGCGCACTCGGTGGACAGGAAGCAGGCGCCGCCGTTCGCGACGGTGCCGACGAGAGCGACCTCGCAAGCGTCGTTACCCGAGGTGTCCGCCGTCGCGCTTCGCGTGCAACCCGAGCTGTACAGGCGATGGGCGTAGTCGAGACACGCGCCCGCCTTCGCGCCGTCGTAGCGGGTCTTCCCGGCGGCGATGTCCGCCTTCACCGTCAGCAGATCTGTGGTCTCGATCTGCAACGACGCCCGGCAGGTCGCCATGTCGGGCATGCTGCCGCAGGCCACATTGATCGTGCACAGCTCGGTGACGAAGCGGTCGAGGAACTCGTCGATGGTTGCGGGCGCGCCCTTGCTGGAGCTGCCCCCGCAACCGACGACGCCGAGAAGCAACGCCAGAATCAAGCGATTCGAAAAGGTCATGGCGCGATTGTAAGCCGCGGCCGCGGCGCCCGAAATCCTCACGTCCGTGTGAGCCGTTTTTCGATCGGGTGTTTCTGGCGCGTGGTGCCTTGCGTGGCCTGGGAGCCCAGCGCATTCTCCTGTCGCGCAGTCGGAGGTCGACGATGCCGGACGCTGGAATGCGATCTAAAGCGTGGCCGCGGATCCTGCTCGCGGCGGCGGTGCTCGCTGGCGGGTGCGGCGGCGGTTCGTCGGGAACCGGCGGCACGGCCGGAAGCAGCGGCGCGGCGGGCACGTCGGGCAGCGCGGGGACGTCGGGCTCTGCGGGAACGACGGGCGCCGCGGGCACGTCCGGCGGCGCGGGCACCGGCGGCGGGAGCGGCGGCGCCATCGCGACGGCGGGAACGACCGGCAGCGCCGGAACGACGGGCGCGGCCGGCGCGGCGGGCACCGGCCCGGGCGGCGGTGGAGCGAGCGGCGCGGGCGGCAGCGGGGGCGGCATGGGCGGACGCGGCGGCACGAGCGGGCGCGGCGGTAGCGGTGGCGGGACCGGCGGATCCTCCAGCAGCCTCGGCAGCTGGGAGCTGCTCGCGCCGATGCCGGGCGGTGCGCGGCAGGAGTTCAACGTCGGCGCCGTGAAGGGGATCGTGTACGCCGTGGGCGCGTTCGGCACCGCGGCCGACTCCAAGCGCCTCGAAGCCTACGACCCGGCGACGAACACGTGGACCACGAAGGCGTCGATTCCATTTTCGTCCGATCACCCCAACGTCGCCGCGACCGCCGACAAGCTGTACATCCTGGGCGAGGTCGGCGCGCAGAACAGCGCCGAGTACGACCCGGCCACCAACATGTGGACGATGAAGGCGCCCGTCCCCACCCAGCGCGCCGCGTCCGCCACCGCCGCGATCGGAACGAAGGTCTACGTCGCGGGCGGCGCGATGGGTTCGAACGGCGCCAGCTTCGGGCCGACGGTGCGCGACTTCGCCGCCTACGACACGGTCAGCAACACCTGGGAGACGCTGGATCCGATTCCGGCGCCGGGCCGCAACCACGCGGTCGGCGCCGCGGTGGACGGCATCTTCTACATCGTCGGCGGCCGGACCAACGGCCCGATGGACGGCCTGCAGAACCGCGTCGACGCCTACGATCCGATCACGCGCCAGTGGACGCAGAAAGCGAACATGCCGGTGGCGCGCGGCGGTTGCATGGGCGGCGTGGTGAGCGGCCAGATCGTGATCGTCGGCGGCGAGGGCAACGCGCGCGACATCAACCCGCAGGGCGTCTTCCCCGACACCGACGTCTTCGACCCCGTCGCGAACACCTGGCGCGTGATGGCCCCCATGCGAACCCCCCGCCACGGCACCGGCGCCGCCGGCGTGGGCAACAAGCTCTATATCCCCGGCGGCGCCACCGCGCAGGGCGGCGGGACGGCCGTCGCGATCCTGGAAGCGTTCACCTTGCCCTAGCCCGCCGAACCGCGAAGAGCACCCCGGCGATGAGGACGAGCGCGAGAGCCGGTGAAGATCCCGCCGTCGCGCAGCCGCAGCCGCCACCGCCGCCCATCATCATCGGCGGTTCGGGCAGTGGCTCGGGCACCGGGTTGGCGGTGCACACGCCCTGGTCCCAGATCATCCCGGGCGACATCATCCCCTGCCCCGCCAGCGCGTCGCAGCTCGCCTGGCACTGGGCGTCCTCGCGGACGCACCCGAGGATCGCCTGGATCTGGCTGTAGGACATGACGGCGCTCCAGCTGGACCCCTCGTCGCTCGACACGGCCAGCGCGTACCCGTCGCCGAAGTTGTCCGTGGCGGCGTAGACCTTGTCGCCGCGCCGGGACAGCCCGCGGATGCTGGGCGGGTTGGCGACCATCTCGAACGTCGCGCCGCCGTCGTGCGATCGATAGAGCGCAGCCGTCGTACCCGAATCGAGCAGCGCGCCCGCCAGCCGCGTGCCGTTCTCGAGCTGCACGTACGAGGTCAATTCACCGGCGGTCGACAGCGACGTCGTGGCGGTGACGCCGCCGTCGCGCGTGATCGCGATCGACTGACCGTCCGGACCCAGCAGCCGCAACAGGACGATGTCCGGGTTCTGCGGATCGACGGCGATGATCCTGACGATGCCGAGGCCGATCATCGGACCGAGGTCGGTCACCGTCCAGCTCGCGCCGCCGTCGCTCGAGCGCGCGAGCTTCGGCTCCGTGTAGACAGCGTTGGTCATGGCAGCGTAGATGACCCGCGGATTGGAACGCGCGATCTCGACGCCGCCGATGCCGTCTCCGGCCGGCGCCTGGTACAGGGGCGCCTCGAACGTCGCGCCGCCGTCGCGGGACGGGTAAACGCCGAAGATGCCGCCGGCGTACGCGACCGCCAGCACGTGGTCGGCGTCGTTCGGATCCGCGAACACGTCCGTGACAGCCTGGCCCGCCACCGCGCCGCCCGACGTCTGCCAGCTGCACGAACCGTCGTCCGAGAACGCGATGTGGTCGTTGGCCACGGTGAACAGCCGGTGGCGCGGGGCCGGGCCCTGCTGGTACAGGTACCCGTACGCGTTGGCCTCGCGCTCGCACGACCACTGCCACGACTGGCCGCCGTCCTCGGAGATCACCAGGCCGAAATTGGTCGGCAGGATGATCTCCTGCGGTCGGTCGACCGGCGTGATCACCGACTGAGAATCCGGAAACGCGCCGTCGGCGAGCGCGCGCGCCGGCACCGCGGCCAGCAGGCCCGCGATGACGATGGCCGCTGCCGTGGTCCGCACGGCAGCGATTCTACGCTCTATCTCACGCTGCTCAGACCGGCGCGCGGACGGGCAGCCGCAGGCGCCGCTCGACGCTGTACGGCCACGGCCGCGGCACCGCCAGGAACATCAGCGACGAGCCGAGCAGGCCGACGTTCTTGCTGAAGTTCACGATGTTGGCTTGCCGCTGCATCGGATCGTTATCGGCCCAGAACGCGTGCATGATCAGCGTGACCGGGACCAGGAACAGCACGATCGCGACGACGCCCAGCCGCGGAAAGACGCCCAGGAGGAACGACACCCCGGCGATGAGCAGCAGCAGACCCGCGAAGATGACGCTCACCTCGGGAGCCGGAACGCCGTGCGCCGCCGCCGCGCGCGACAACTGGGCCATGTTGGCGAAATGATGGTACGCGCCCTGGAGGTAGTAACACCCGACCAGGATGCGGCCGACGAGAAATGCCTGAGCCATGACGCCGCCTCCCTTTAATCCTCTCTCTTATTGCAAGCTAACGGCGGGTCCGACCTGGACAAGTCGCCTCCAGTACGCGACAAAAGCTCAGCCCGGCCGATAAGCCCGCATGTCCAAGCCGACCACTGCCGCACTGTTTCCCGATTTGAGCCCCGATTCGCCCGCGTCGGCCGCGCGGGCGCTGGCCGCCCTCTGGCGGGCCGGAGACCCGACCGACACGAAGCTGCTGGCCGCCTGCGTGCGGGAGCTGGCCCGCCTGCGCAGCGTGTGGCGGCGCCGGCCGGCCGGCTTCGACGACGCGACCGTGGCGCTGCTGCGCGAGGTCGCCGCGGCGCTCGCGCAGCCGTCCAGCGCCGCCGCCCTCGGCGTCCTCAGCGAGGTGTTCGGCTACGATTCGTTCCGCGCCGGGCAGCAGGAGATCATCGAAGCGCTGCTCGCCGGCCGCGACTGCGTGGGCGTGATGCCGACGGGCGCGGGCAAGTCGATCACCTACCAGATCCCGGCGCGCGTGCTGGGCGGTACGACGCTGGTGATCTCGCCGCTGGTCGCGCTGATGAAGGACCAGGTGGACGCGATGGGCGAGATCGGCCTGCGCGCGACCTACCTCTCGGCCACGCTGGATCCGGACGAACGCCAGCAACGCATGCGCGACCTGGCGGCCGGCAAGTACGAGCTGTGCTACGCCGCCCCCGAAGGCATCGAGGCGTCCGTCGGCCGCTTACTCCCCAGCCTGGATCTGCGGCTGATCGCCGTCGACGAGGCCCACTGCATCAGCCAGTGGGGCCACGACTTCCGTCCCGCCTACCGCAACCTGGCGGGCCTCAAGGACAAGCACGGCGGCGTCCCCGTGCTGGCGCTGACCGCCACCGCGACGCGCGAGGTGACCGACGACATCGTCTCGCAGCTGGGAATGAAGAACCCCGTCCAGGTGCGGGGCGGCTTCTTCCGCCCGAACCTGCGCCTGTCGGCCTACAAGAAGGGCGCCGACGACGCGGCCAGCGGCGGCAAACCCGCCGCGCGCGGTGCCGGGCCGAAGGGCACGCGCGCCGCGATCATCAACCTGGTGGCGGCGCGCCGCGGCCAGAGCGGCATCATCTACGCCATCTCGCGCAAGGCGTGCGAATCGCTGGCCGACGTGCTGCGCGCGCGCGGGGTACGCGCCGCCGCCTATCACGCGGGCATGGAGCCGTCCGCCCGCAACGCGGTCCAGGACGCGTTCGCGCGCGACGAGATCGAGGTGGTGATCGCCACCATCGCGTTCGGGATGGGCATCGACAAGTCGAACGTGCGCTACGTGATCCACCGCGACATGCCGCGATCGATCGAAAGTTACTACCAGGAGATCGGGCGCGCGGGCCGCGACGGGCTGCCCAGCGACTGCGTCCTGTTCTATTCGTGGGCCGACGTCCTGGCGTGCGATCGCTTCACCGTCGAGCTGGACGGCGACGAGGCGGCGCGCCAGCGCGTTCACGTGCGGCGCATGCACAGCCTCGCGGCGGCGGGCGAGTGCCGTCATCGCCTGGTGGCGCGGCACTTCGGCGAGCCGATGGCCGTGTGCGAGACGTCGTGCGACGTCTGCGCGGGCTTCGACGTGCTGGAGGCGAGCGGCCGCGCGGGCCGCGGCAACGCGCCGGCGCCGGAACGCACCGCCGAGGTCGACGATCTGTACGCGCGGCTGAAGGCGCTTCGGCGGCAGCTGGCGGCCGAACGAAAGGTCCCCGCCTACGTGGTGTTCAACGACGCCACGCTGCTGCGCATCGCCGAGCAACGGCCTGGCAGCGACGAGGCGCTGCTCGCCATCCCTGGGATCGGGCCCGCCAAGCTGAAACTGTACGGGCGCGCGCTCCTCGACGTCGTCGCGGACGGCGGCCTGCCCGCAACGGCGTAGTCGCTCCGCGCCGCAGGCGCGGCGTGCGACTATTGTTTTTTCAGGTGGCCGCGATCCCGCGCTTCGCGCGGGGGCGGCCAGTCGGCGCCCGCTCGACGACAACTTTCGACCGCTCGTTGCGGCCGGCCGACGCGCGCTGGCGGGCCTTGCCAACATGCCGCCATGACCTCACGACGACCGCGCTGGTCCTGGCTGCTATTCCCGCACTTTCTCTTCATCGTCACCGCCAGCGTGCTGGCGGCGTGCCACCGCCTGCCGGCGATCGCCCTGCGCGGCGGCCTCGACAAGCTGGGCCACTTCCTGTTGCTCGGCGCGCTGTCGCTGTTCGCGGTCGGCTTTTTCGGGCGCGTCCGCTGGCTGCGCGTGGTTCTGACGCTGGGCGTCCTGTCCGCGCTCGAGGAAGCTTCGCAGGCCTGGTTTCCGGCGCGGACGCTGGACGCAGGCGATCTGGCGGCGAACCTGCTCGGGATCGCGCTCGGCGGCCGGGCCGGCGCGCGGATCGTGGAACAAGCGGATTCGGGCAACGTTCCCTGAAGATGAATCGCTGGACGGGATGGTCGGTCGTTACGCTAATCGCACTCGGCGCCGCGGCCTGCGGCGGCGGCGGGGGCGCCGGGGGCAAGGGTGGAACGGGCGGCGGCGCGGGACAGGGAGGCAGCGGCGTCGACGCGGGCGCGGGATCCGGTGGAACCGCGGGTGCGGCCGGAACCGGCGGCGGCGCGGGAACCGGCGGCGGCAGCGCAGGCAGCGCGGGCACCGGCGGCAGCGCGGGCACCGGCGGCAGCGCGGGCACCGGCGGCAGCGCGGGCACCGGCGGCAGCGCGGGCACCGGCGTTTCGAACCGCGTCGGCACCAGCGGCGGCACGGTCGGCGATCCCAACGGCGATATCACGCTGGAGATCCCGCCCGGCGCGCTGGCCGGCGACACCGAGTTCACGTTCACGCCCGAGACGGCGCTGAACGGGCTACCGAGCGGCTTCGTGCTGACGAGCGGCAGCGCCCACCGCATCGATTGGACCGCGGCCGGATTCGCCAGCGGCGTGAAGTTCAAGCTCCGCCTCCGCGTGCCGGTGGCGCTGGCCGACACGGGACCCGACGGCGAGCTTCTCGCAAGCCCGTTCCCCATCATCATGGTGCAGTGTCAGGACGGCACCTGGGTGGAGTACAACGCCATCCTCATCAACGCCGGGACGCTGGAGATGGACGTCGCGCCGGTCTGCCTGGACAGTGCAGGACCGGGCTCGACGCACGTCGGGGCGGTCACCGCGACCGGCCCCCTGCTGCCCGAGATCACGCGGCAACCGATGAGCACGGCCGTCGGCGCCGGCGACAGCGCCGGGTTCTCCGTGATGGCGACCGGCGCCGCGCCGCTCGCCTATCAGTGGCGCCGGAACGGAAACAACATCGGCAGCGCCACCGCTTCGACCACCAGTCTGACCGCCGCGGAGAGCAGCGACGACGGCGCGCGCTTCTCGGTGATCGTCTCGAACCGTTACGGCAGCGTGACCAGCGACGACGCCACGTTGACCGTCGGCCCGCCGCGAGTGCCGACGTGGATGCCGTCGGTGGCGCTGGGCGCGTTCGCCACGGGTATCGATCTGCCCCAGACTGGTAGCCTGGCAGGCCTCGATTTCGTCGTCTGGAACGATAGCGGCATGCTGCGCGCGAAGACCGCGGGGGGCGCGTACGCGCCGGTAGATACCCTGGCGGAACCGGCCCGGGGCCGGCCTCGCGTGCTGACCAGCAGCAACCTGCTGCTGGGTTTCATCGTCTTCGTCGACGACAGCGGGACCAGCAGCTGCACGGGCTCGACCGGCGATCGCCTGAGCGCGGTCGGGATCCGCATCGGTTCCGAGGGCCAGGTGTTCCCGCGGTCGAACCGTTTCACGCTCTACCAGTCGGCGGGCGGTTGCATCGCACAGGCCAGCGCCGGCCTGATCGACGCCGACGCCGCGGCGCCGCGGCGATCGCGTTCGCGCTCACCGAGTTGAGCACCGGCCTGCTGCAGGTGGGCAGCGGCGGCGCGATCGGGGACGCGGCCGGGGTCTGGTCGTACACCGCCGCCGCGACGGCCGCGCTGACCTTCGACGCGAGCTGCGGCGGCGCGGCGTTCATCACCGAGGATAGCCTGGAAGGGCGCCGCCAGAACATCTTCAGCTCGCCCGTGCCCGCCACGACCGCCGTGCTGACCTGGATTGCCAACGAGAAACTCTGCGCGGCCACGCTCGACGGCGGCAACTGGACGCAGGGCGTAGCGGTGTTCGACAACGCGATCGGCGATCCGGCGATCGGCCCGCCCGAGCCGGTCGCCGCGATCGACACGGCCGGCAACACACTGGTGATCGCGAGCCGCGTTTCCGACCCTAACGTGATGCCTTACGTGCAGGAGATGACGGCGGCGTTCCGCCCCGCGGCGGGCGGCGCCTGGTCCGTGAAGGGACTGGACAGCAGCGGCGGCATCGCGCTGCCCTCGGCGATGTTCACGCCGACGGGCAGCGCGCTCGTCGTCTGGCGGCCCAGCCTGGCGTCGGGCGCAACCACCGTGTACGCGGCGGTCCGGTCGGCCGGCGCGTGGCAGCTCGCCCAGCCGATCTCGGCGAGCACCGCCGCCGACACCCGCTTCCCGCGCATCTGCGTCGATGGGGTCGGCAACGCGCTGGCCGTCTACCAGGAGAAAGCGATCGCCTCGGATCCGTTCAAGGTCTGGGCGCGGCTGTGGCACGGCGGCGCCTGGAGCGCGCGAGGTCGCGTCCAGGACGGCACGAACGAAGGTCGGTTCGCGGCGTGCGTGCGCCACGAGGCCGAGTCGTTCCTCAAGAACGGCGCGTACGTCGCGTGGCGGGAAACGGATCCGACGGATGCGAGCCGGTATCGGATTGTAACGGCGCACTAGCCGATCCCGCGCGAAGCGCGGGATATCGGCTACCTGAAAAAAACAGTAGTCGCATACCGCGCCTGCGGCGCGGAGCGACTAGCGCGCCGTCAGACGCCGAGCGCCGGTGACCGCTGTCACCGGATTCGCGGAACCTGTGACACCGCGAACGCGCGCCCCGAACGGCGCCGGGTTATGCTGCGGACATGGCCGCGCTCCGCGCGCCGGCGATCCTCCTCTCCGTCATCGTCTCGTCGGGATTGTTGCGCGCGTCCGCCGCGCGCGCCGACGAGGAGCCGCCGGCGACGCCGGAAGACGTCGCGGAAGCGGCCGCCAAGGCCGTCGCGTTCCCCGACCAGCGCTTCGGACCGCGCTACGTGATCGACGAGGTCGTCGTCAAAGGCAACCTCAAGACCGAGACGTCGATCATCATCGCCGAGACCGCCGCGCTCGGCCTGGTCAAGGGCGCCGCGGTCGACGCGTCCGATCCGCGCATCGAGGCGGTCCGTTACCGCCTGCTCGCGCTCGGCTACTTCCTGGACGCGTCGA
>Ga0207681_10001062_pt1 | contig 17822 bp, 18 predicted proteins | sample KBSS53metaG_FD_184324 | JGI IMG/M metagenome (GOLD analysis project Ga0207681, IMG submission 184324) | Switchgrass rhizosphere microbial communities from Kellogg Biological Station, Michigan, USA - KBS S5-3 metaG (SPAdes) (version 2) | ecosystem: Host-associated > Plants > Roots > Rhizosphere... | reverse complement strand
TCTCTGATTCCTTACGACGCTGCCGGCATCTTCGTGGTTAAGTGCGTTGACGATACTATAGCCGGCACTACCGAAGACCCCTGCGTGTTCGAAGCGGAAGCGGTCCGCGGTTACGACATCGAAGAGTTAACCAACCTTCATCTCAAACTGGGCGAAGGTCTCATCGGGCAGGTGGCGTTGACCAGCGAACCGATCATCTCCTCCGACGTCCGCAAAAATCCCAACTACATTAACGCTCGCGGCCAGACGCGTTCGGAAATGGTGGCCCCAATCATCTCCAACACGGAAGTGATCGGCGTGTTCGATCTCGAGAGCGACGAGTTCAATGCTTACTCCGACGACGATCTTCAGGTTCTGATGCTGCTCGCTTCGCAGGTCGCAATCATCATCGAAAAGGTGATGCTGCACGAGCACTTGATTGAAAAGAAGCGGCTGGAAGGACAGCTGGAAGTGGCGCGACAGGTCCAGCTAGAACTGCTGCCGGCAAAAGATCCGCAACTCGAAGGCTACGACATTAGCGCCTACAACTTCCCCACCGAAGAAGTTTCAGGCGACTATTACGACTGGGTCAGAATCTACGACGACCAAATTGGCCTGGTCATCGCCGACGTTTCGGGCAAGGGCGTGCCGGCGGCGTTGCTGATGGCATTTCTGCGCGCCAGCTTGCGCGCCGCTACTCACATTGGTTATTCGCCGCACATCTCGATGGCCAAGGTGAATTACTTGCTCTGGGAATCGATTGAGCGCAATCAGTTCGTGACCGCGTTCTATGGAATCCTGGACGTCACCAACAAGACGCTGACCTACACTAACGCCGGACACAATCCGCCGATCCTCTTAAAACAAAACGGCGATGTCAGCTTCATGAATCGCGGCAGCGTGCCGCTCGGCATGTTCCGAGACACGCGCTACCACGATTACTATTTGACGACTGAGCCCGGCGACTTGCTGCTGTTGTATACCGACGGTGTGACTGAAGCGCAGAACGAGAAGGAAGAGGAATACGGACGCGATCGGCTAGCTCAGGCGGTACGCAGCAACCATGAACTTGGCGCACGCGACCTGATTACCGCGTTGCACACAGAAGTAGTGGATTGGACCGGCGGTCGCGGCGCCACCGACGATGTCACCTTCTTTGTAATTAAGGCGCTGTAACACTCGCGCACTTAATGCGCGGTTAGCGAACAATGCGCGTGGTCTCCGCCGGGAGCAAGTGGGGCGCGATAGTCGCCGAAGTGAAAATCCTTTTCCGTCTCCGTAAAGGCGTAGACATCGAAGCCGTAGGCGTCAAGATAATCTGCGAGCGAATCCGGCGAGAGCAGATAAACAGCGGGCGCGAAGCCTGCCTCAGCGCGAATTTCCAGCAGACGCTCGAGTACTTCAAGGGGAGCAAAACAGCTAATCGGATCCCGGTAAGTGGCCATGATTTTCAACACCCTCCTTGATACGTTGTCACGCGCGTTGCCGATTCAACTGCTGCCGTGCTTTGATGTCACGCCTCGCCTTGCGTTTGTCCGTGAACTCGAATTAAAAATCGGAAGCGCACTCTTTGACGTATCGAACCAGGAAAAAGTTCCAAACACAAGATGAGTAACCCCACCACTCCAGACGCTGCCAGCTCCACCGCTCCACCGCTTAACTTTATCGCCGTGTTGCGGCAGATGCTGAAAACTTCCAATAAAGTCAGCGACTTAATTTTTTCTCCTGGCCGTCCGCCGCAGATCGAGCTCGCGGGCAAACTTCAACCAGTGAAGTATCCCGGCCTCGAAAAACTGACCCCGGCACATACGGCCGGCATGGCCAAGATCATAATCGGAAATCATGCCAGCGCCGCTGAAAGCCTGGAAAAAAGTGGCTCGGCGGACGTGTCGTTCAGTGCGCCTGGCGAAGCTCGTTTTCGCGTCAACATATTCAAGCAGCGCGGCACCTATGCCATTGTCATGCGCGTTATCCCCACGAACCCGCCGAACTTCAGTGACTTCGATCTGCCGGCCCAACTAAAAGAGATCGTCGACATCAAAAACGGCATCGTGCTGGTGACCGGACCGACGGGCAGCGGCAAGAGTTCTACGCTTGCGGCCATCATCGATCTAATCAACGAGACGCAGTACTACCACATCGTAACCATTGAAGATCCGATCGAGTTTCTGCACGGACACAAAAATTCGACCATTCATCAGCGCGAGCTCCACTCTGATACGCCGAGTTTTGCAGTTGCCCTGCGCGCCGCTTTGCGACAGGCGCCGAAGGTGATTCTGGTGGGCGAGATGCGAGATCGGGAAACGATCGAAGTGGCACTCGAAGCTGCTGAAACCGGGCACCTGGTGCTTTCGACCCTGCACACCATCGATGCCTCGAAGACTGTCGATCGCATCATCGGCGTGTTTCCCAAAAACGAAGAGCGCGCGATTCGCACGCGCATCGCTCAGAGTTTTCGCTACATCGTTTCGCAGCGGCTCATTCCGCGGCCGGACGGCAAGGGGCGCGTTGCGGCTATCGAAATATTGAAGTCGACGATGCGCACTCGGGAATACATTGAGAAGGGCGAATCGGAGGGCAAGTCGTTGATCGATGCGATGGAACAAGGCGATCAGGACGGCATGCAAACTTTCGACGGCGTCATCGAGAAGTTGGTTCGAACTGGCGTGTTGACGCAGGAAACGGCAATGCCCTACGCGACCAACGCCGGCAATTTGCTGTTGCGGCTCGGTGACCTGGGCGGTGAGAAGGTCTCCGCGGCACCGGCTGAATCAAACGAAGGCTCGATGCTGGATATGATCGAAAGATAGACGATCGGATTCTTTCAAGAATCTCTGTGCTCCCTTTGTGTTCTCTGTGTCTCTGTGGTGAATTCGACTTCAAACATCCAACACAGAGACACAGAGAACACAAAGGTGGCACAAAGGAAAACCGAGCAAGCCAGTTCAAACTACAATCCCGGCGCGTTTCCAGTTAAGATTATCCACTCTCCCCAGAGCTTCAGGCTACTCCCAAAATTCATCATGATGCTGCTTTCGCTAAATCGCGTTATTGGCTGCGTGTTTCTGCTCGCGCTTTTCACCGTCTCAGCCCTGGGGCAAACGGCCAGGCCGGGAGTGCAAATTGAGGTTGCGGCGGGCGGTCGTCTGCGCATCGAGAACCAGTTTGGCAGCGTGTCGGCGGAAAGCTGGCCGGGTAAATTCGTCGACATCACCTCGACTGAAGACGCAAAACCTTTAGGAGCACGGTCGGTAGTAATTGAAAACCGCAATGGAATTTCAATTGTTCGCGTGGTGCGCCGTCCGGGCACTCCCATGATCAAGATCGACCTCACGATCAAGTTTCCGGAAACAGCGCGGGTGGAAATTGTAACCGGCGCCGGCGGGATTAATTTGCGTGGGCTGCCGGCGTCTGCAGTTGTCCGATCGGTTAGCGGCGACGCGACGATCGAGCTTCTGGAGACGGCCAACGCTGACATCGCGGCGCGCTCGCTCAAAGGTTTGGTCAAGTCGGAATTGCCGCAGCTGCTCAGTGAGAATGGTCATGTGTTGCAGGCGCGGCTTGGCGCGGGCGCGCAAACGCTCCGAGTCAACTCCGAATCGGGAAACATCACGCTTTTAGATCGCAGTGGTACCTCAGCAGGCGTGGGAAAACCAAAGAAAGAATTCCTGGACCCATTGCCACAGGAAACACCCACGAAAGCCGCCGGCACGCCTGCGCCCGCGGCAGACGTTCAGGAAATCAGTGAAGGCGACGTGATTCGTGTCGATTCTCAACTGGTGACGCTGAACATGAGCGTGATTGACCGGCAAACCAGTCGCGGCGTCGTCGGCCTGACGCAGAGTGACTTCAAGCTTTTTGAAAATGGCAACGAACAGCAAATCCTGCAGTTTGATTCTTCATCAGCGCCTTTCGACCTGTTGCTGGTTATCGACCTCTCCGGTTCCACGCGTGAAGTTTTGCAACTGATTCGCGCCGCCGCGTTGCGCTTCGTCGGCGCCGCGCGGCCTTCTGATCGGATCGGCGTAATCACCTTCGCGCGCCAGTCAACTGTCGTCTCTCCGCTCACGCTCGATCGCCGTCTGCTGCGCGAACGCATCAGCGAAATGGACACCGTGGCGGGCGACACCAAGCTTTACGATGCAATGGATTTTGCAGTGAATCAGTCGGAGCAGGAGCCGAAGAACCGTCGCCGAACGGCAATAATCCTGATGAGCGACGGTTTAGACGGAAATATTCCCGGCGTCCTGGGCGACGGTTCGAAACTTTCTTACAAGGATTTACTTAACCGGCTTGCCGAGTTTGACGGCGTGGTTTACACGCTCTGGCTCAACACTGAATACGAAGCGCTGAGCCCGCTGGATACGCAGCCCGAGGCCTTTGATGCCGGCTACGACCGCATGAAAGAGATGGCCGACACGGGCGGGGGCGTGTTTTACGAAGTCGAAAGACTCGAAGACCTGGCGGGCGCCTACGAACGCGTCGTCGCCGATCTGGGAACCGTCTACAGCCTCGCGTATCGTCCCTCAGATAAAACTCGCGACGGCAAGTGGCGCGCGATTCAAGTGAAAGTTGTTTCTCGGCCTTCCGCAGTGCCCCGTGGTAAACGAGGCTACTACGCCAACTAAAACTCTTCGGTGATATGCGCGCAGCGAAACAGCCAATTCATGCGGCGATGTTGATGTTGTTAGTTGCCGCGGCATGCCTGGGTCAATCGACTGAACCGGTCGACACGCTGCGAATCGAATCCAATCTCGTTGACTTGAAAGTCAGCGTCGTGAGTTTGAATCCGCGCAATCCGACCACGGAGTTACAGCAGAAGGATTTCATGGTCCTCGAAGACGGACAGCCTCAGGATATCGCCTTCTTCGCCGCTGCGGAAACGCCTTTCGATCTTGTGCTGTTGATCGATCTTTCGCAGTCAAGCAACAACAAACTCAAGCTCATACGTAAATCGGCGAACCGCTTTGTCGAAGCGACCCGGCCAACTGACCGCGTTTCGATAGTTGCTTTCGCCAACGAAGCCCAGTTGATCTGTCCGCTTACGCAGGATCGCCGGCTGCTGAAAAAATCAATCGATAACATTCAGGAACCACAGGGCGGCACGCGCTTTTGGGACTCGCTGCGTTACGTTCTCGCTGTTCTTAACGCCAACGTGAATACAACGCGCCGCAGCGCGGTAGTGGTCATGACCGACGGGGTTGACAATGCGTTGCCCGACGTCTTCGGAGAGGGATCGACCACCAGTTTTGACACGCTGTTGCAGATCGTGCGTGAGTCGGATGCCATCGTGTTTCCCATCTATCTCGATACCGAAGATGAAGAGTACAAGCGGCATCGAACACCGCGTAGCGCGTTTGCCCTCGCTCGGGAACAACTGGGCCAACTGGCAGTTGCTTCCGGGACGCGTCTGTTTCGCGCGCAGGAGTTGAAAGACCTGGATGACGTTTACCAGCAAGTCATCAATGACCTGGGAAAGATTTACAGCATCGGTTACCGTCCTTCCAATGAGCAGCGGGACGGCAAATGGCGATCGGTGACAGTTCAGGTTCACGATCGGCAGGACGTCGCGGTTCGCACAAAACAGGGCTACTTCGCCCGAACATTGCCGAATTAACCTCTGTGCGTCCTTGTGTTCTATGTGTCTTTGTGGTGAGAGTTTGCCAAGTAAGGTTCACCACAGAGACACAGAGAACACAAAGGTGGCACAGAGGAGCGGCGAAACGCTTGTATTAGTCTCCAATCGGACTATAATTGGGCCCTCCCCATAGACGGTGAGCTTGACCCGTTCGACACCAAAGGAAAAATCCATGAGAAAAGCACTACTCACTCCGTCGTTTGCGCTTCTTGTTGCGGCCATGTTTTTGGCGATTCCGCTAAATAGCAGCGCGCAAAACCGCGAGAAGTTTGTTATTTCCGCGCGGGCTGGAGGGGTTAACGCCGTCACGGGTCGAGCTTCAATGCGCCACGGAAACACCGAGTGGCAGCAGCTCACGATCAAGGAAGACCTGGAGGCAGGAGACGTAGTTAAGACCGGCCTCGACGGGCGCGTCGAGATGCTCCTGAATCCCGGCTCTTATCTGCGGATGGGCGAAAACTCTGAGCTGGAACTGTCAGACAATTCACTGGAAAATTTGGAAGTGCGACTCATTCGCGGCACGGCTATCGTCGAAGTGACCGGCGCCGATGATGAGGAGTTGTTCATTGGAATCACCACTCCTCATACAAAAATGTCGATCGTTCGTCGCGGTCTTTATCGCGTGAATGTCTTGTCAGGTGATACGACCGAGCTGATTGTGCGCAAGGGACGCGTGATGCTCGAGGGTTCGCACACGAAGGTCAAAGGTGGGAACAAAGTGGTATTCACTTCCGGCACGTTTTCAGTGGCCAAGCTTCAGAGCGCTGACAAAGACCGAGACACCTTAGAAAACTGGAGCAAGGAGCGCGCGCAAACACTCGCCAAAGCCAACAGCAAAATCTCCGGACGCATGATGTCAGCATTTGCCTCCAGCCTTAGCAACGACTGGTACTTCAGTGGGCTGGGACGCCGCTCAGCCTTTTGGTTGTTCAATGCGGACGTTGGTTGCTACACATTATTGCCGTTCGGTTTCGGCTGGTACTCGCCCTATGGCGGTCTCTATTCGCGGTCATTCTTTGGCGGCAGTGGCGGCTATTACCTGGGATTTGGCGGCAACTACGGCGTTCCCTTCGGCCGCAACGCAGTAGGCGGAAACTCGACTACAGGCTCGGGCTCCGGCTCCGCCCCGGTCGGAGGAGGCGGTCCGACCTTTAATCCGCCTTCACCTTCTCGCGATGCTGGGTCTCCCATGAGGAGTGCGCGTAGTCCGGAATTGCCTTCAGGCGGAGATTCATCGGGCCCCAGGCCGCCACAGTAATCAGTCACTAGATTTTACTGGTCGTTTTCTTTGAAGAGACGGGCTAGCTCCGTCTCGATCAATACCCTCACTTCCGACAACTTCAACCCTGCTAACGCCAGATGGGTAAGTGCCGTGCCGAGTTGACTGCGAAGCTCCGCCGCAGGCTCGCGTAGCAGGCGTGAGGTTACGACCGCCCCCGCGCCGTGCCGAATCCTGACCAGCCCTTCCTTTTGAAGCTGCCGGTAAGCGTAAGCGATGGTGTTGAGGTTGACGCCGAGGTCGGCCGCGACCTGGCGGACCGGGGGCAGGGAAGAGCCTTCCGGTAATTCGCCTCCAGCAATCAGCGATTTAATCTCATCCACCACCTGTTGGTAGAGGGGCCGTTTGTCTCTTTCATCGATTGTGATGTACATATTGTCTGTTGCACGTATACACCAGACAATCGCACTTGTCCAGAGTAAACGGGTAGTAACCCTGACCGTTGGGAAGGGCTCCAATTATTTCGGCGGGCTCCAGCCCTCCCTTACGGTCGGGCTACTGCCCCCGGGATAATTTGTTGGCGAGGCTCCAGGCGGCCTGGGTGAGCGCTTCGATATTTCCCGCTGAAGTGGTGTCGCTCACGATGAAAAGGTTGGGAAGGGAAGTTTGGTGCTTTGGGTTTTGGGCCGAGGCCAACGACGGCATCACGCCGCCCACCATTCCCAGTTTCCGGCGGGTTGTTTCGTAGTAGTCCCTCGGCGTGACAGTTTCTATCACTTCGACGTGGCTGCCTAACTCCGGAATGGCAGCATGGAGCCGCTGCCAAGATTGTTCCAGCTGCTGCTGATCCTGCTCCTCGAGCTCGGCCTCGTCGGTGTGGAAAGTGAACCAATCGTCCACGTCGGTGAACGCGTGCACCATGGCGGCGCGCTTTCCCTTCGGCGCGCGGGGATCCCAGACCGGAGCCGCGGCAAACATCAACTGGTTGTTCTCCGGAGCATACGGTTGACCTTCCTGCCACTGAGCTACTGTCAGGATACGATCCGGAAGCGAGGAGCTTACGGCTGGTTCATCGAGGCCGAGATAAATCATGTAGGCGCCCCAGCCGCGTGAAGTTTTCAACTGTGATCGTATTTCGCTGGGCGTGCGATTAAGACCGACTAGTTTTCCGTAGGTGTCCCAGATCGTAAGGTTGCTGACGATCGCCTTCCGGGCAGTCACTCTTTCACCGCTCAACAGATCCACGCCAACAGCGTTTCCGGTTGAATCATAAGCGAGCCTAAGCACGGGCGTGTTCAGCCGAATCCGGCCGCCGCTTTGTTTGATCGATTCGGCGAGACTTTCAGCAAGTGCCGGCGCGCCGCCGCGCATGGTCCACATGCCTGCTCGCGGAGCACTCAAGCAAAGTGCGGCCTGGGGCTGAGAGACTACAGCGCTACCGGCCTGGGCGAAGGTCTGCAACTGCACGTCGACGAAGGTGCGAAAGCGCGGCGACGTTCCTTCGAGAAAACTCACTACGGAACGTGTGGGAAACTCCGGTGCGTGGGTGTGACGTAGCGCGTTATTGGTTTCCTCGAGCTGGCGGTAAAACTCAACGGCTTTTCCGGCGCATTCAGGAAAAGCACGGTGCAGGCTGGCCTCGAACTCTTCCGGGTTAGAAGTTACTGCAATCTCGTCAGCGTCAGGCAGACGCACGAGGTAGGGCGTTTCACAAACGCGAACTTCCGGAGGATCGACCGGCAGCTCAGCAAAGACGCGGCGGTGAATCTCATCAGCCCTCCAACCGCTGAACAGGCCGTAACCCGGTTCAAAGGTGTAGCCGAATTTCTCAAACCCCGCAGCGCAACCGCCGACTTGCCGTTCACGTTCCAGCACACAAACGTTTAGGCCACGTTGCGCGAGCAAGGCAGCGACCGTGAGTCCTCCGATACCGGCGCCGACTACGACAACTTCGCAATCCATGTTTCAGGTGAAGAGCTTGGAAAGAGTGCTGATGATAAATCCAGTCGCCGGCTTTTGTTCGGCAAACCTGCCGACGAATGGTTGCACGATCAAAATCGCTGCCTGGATGCCATTGAAAACGAGGTGCATCATGAACGAAGGCAAAAGTCGCCCGGTTTTGGCGCGTACCAGAGTCAGCGAGACGCTCAGCATCGTGATGACGGCGACGACCCCGAAATTGTTGAAGTATTGAAGCAAGTGGACGCCCGCAAACAGGGCCGACACCAGCACCACGGCCCAAATCATACCGAGCGCGCGTTGTAGCGCGGGGTATAGAACGCCGCGAAACGTCAGTTCCTCAACCAGCGGTGCGGTAACCACTGCCAGGAACGCCGTCGCAAATCGCGTCTTTAGTGAACTGCCGATAATTTGTTCCAACTGCGTTTCTTTTCCGCCGACAAACTGCGTTACCACTACGCCCACGACCAACAGCAAGACTGCCAAACCGGCAGCTTTCCAGGGACCGAAGTTTTTCGGCCAACTCCAGCCCAGCGTGGGCCAGAACGGTCGCCGGCCACGATTGGTTACTACGACCCAAACGACGAGGAACGTGACAATGTGCGCCGGTATCACCCCAAGAATCGAGCAGAAGATCAAATTCGGATCGAGTGCCAATCCGGCTGTCGACTTCGTGACCACTGCCTTGTAAATAACGTAAGGCAAGCCCGCTATTAATTGCATGAAAAGCAGCACGGCCACGCTGATGAACCACACCAGCACCGCCTGAGCCACGCCCCAGGGTGGATCGTTTGGATCGATGAATGGCGCAGTCTCGGATTTTTGATCATCGAAAATTGTTTCGATGAGAAGTTTGTCTTCGGCAACAGCTTCGTTAGTGGACACGGTGGTAGCGAGTGTATGAACTTGTGCAGAACGGGTCAAACAAAGCTGCGGCCGGAGCAGAAATTTAGCCGCGGATTTTCGCGGATGGACGCGGATCAGATCAGATCAGATCAGACACTTAGCTTACTTGCTTAGTCTTTCAGATCCGCGTTCCTCCGCGTAAATCCGCGGCCAAGTTTTTGCTCCAGCTCCAGCCGGTCAACCAGCCGGATAAGAAGCTTCAAACATTGAGGGACCAACGCGCGGAGCGGCGAGCATCAGGCCGATGATGGTCTTGGCGTCTTCGATCTCGCCGGTGGTGATCATATTCAAGGCCTGCGAGAGCGGCAGACGAACTACCTCGATCAGTTCGTCGTCTTCGAGGCGTTGAGTTGTTTCAGTTAACTGGGTTGCGAGGTAGAGCCACATCTTCTCTTCCAAAAATCCGGGTGAAACAAAAAACTCGGTCAGCTTTTCCAAGCGGCCGCTAACGAGTCCCAGCTCTTCTTCGAGTTCGCGCGCCGCGCCCTCTTCCGGAACCTCGCCGCGGCGCAGTGTTCCCGCCGGTACTTCCAACAAATAACGCACTGCCGGATGGCGATACTGCCACCAGCCCTACCGTGCCGTCGTCAAACACCGGAACGATTACCGCGCTTCCGGGATGATGGACCACCTCGCGCGGGTAGGTTATGTCGCCTTCGCTGACGGTATCGACAGTGACTTCGATTACCCGTCCGCGGAAGATGACTTCGCTGTTGATGGCTTTCGGCGCTTCTTTGTTGGATGTGTCCATAGTCTGGTTCTCGTTTCAAATAATTTTAGAGTGCGTGAGTCGTCGCATCAGAACCGGGAGCAGTAGCGACCGGCCAGAGACTCAACTTGAAAGAACGAAGGCTATGCAGCACGCATCAAGAGTATTTGGCCGGTCGCTACCGCTCCCGGTTCTGATGTTGAGCAGTTCTCCTGCAAAGCGCGTTTGTCGTCAAGCCTGTTTCCAAGACGGGGCCAGATCGCCCAAGGCAAAAGCGCTGACTGGTCAGCGCACTCCAAAACTAACTGAACTGGCCCGCGATGCCGGATTGAAATTGCAACCATTGTCTAACTTCACCCACGAGGTAAAGCGAACCGCTAACGTAGATGATCTCTCTAGCTCCGTCTGTTATAGCAATCGCGGCCTGTATTGCTGAAGCGCTGTCAGTCGTAAGTTGCAAACAAGCACCGGGCGCATGCTCCTTCGCCAAAATTTCCAGCCGCTGAACTTTCAAGGAACGAGGACTAGCCGGTTCGGTTAAGACGATGCGCGCGGCTGCGGGGAAGAGTATGGCTGCCATTTCGTCCACTTGCTTGTCAGCCATCGCGCCGAAGACAAGTGTGATTGGCGTCTCGCGGAACGCGTCCTGAAGGTAAGCTCGCGACGCTTCTGCGCCCGCCGGATTATGCGCGCCATCCAGAAGCACGCGCACGTGCTGCTCAGGATCCAGGCTTTCGAAAAGTTCGAGACGACCGGGATGCCGGGCCGCCTTTAGCCCCTTGACGATCGCGTCGCGCCTGATTGCGAGCGCCTCGGCAAGTCCAATAGCCACGGCGGCGTTCGTCAATTGATGCGTTCCGCGTAGCCGCAATTGCACGCGATCATATATCTCGCTTGCCCACACCGGCGTGACGCCAACTTCTTCACAGCGTTTCTGAATCACGCGACGCGCTTCTTCCGGCTGAGGAGAAATTACGACGGTTGTTTCGGGACGAATAACTGCCGCCTTTTCCGCCGCGATTTCGGCCAGCGTCTGACCGAGATACTCCTGATGATCCAGCGAAATCGGCGTGATGCCGACAACACACGCGCCAGCGGCGGTGGTCGCATCAAGCCGTCCGCCCAGGCCCGTTTCCAGTATTGCCAACTTCACTCCTGCTTCCTTGAAAGCCAGCAACGCGATAGCGGTGACGTGTTCGAAAAAGGTGGGCAGCGCTTCCAGTTCTCCGTCAGCCACCAGCTTGTCTGCCGCCGCTTTAACGGTCGTTGTTACCTCTGCGAAGCGCGCTTCGGAGATGTCATGTCCATTTATTTTTATGCGTTCGGTGACGGACTGGAGGTGGGGCGACGTGTAAAGACCGGTGGAGATTCCGGCGGCGCGACAAATCGAATCGAGCATCACCGCGGTCGAGCCTTTGCCGTTGGTGCCGGCGATTTGGACCGCGTCGAATTGTCGTTGCGGATTGCCAAGGCTCCGGAGCAATAGCTCGATGTTTCTTAGACCAAGCTTGATCGTGAGCGTCTCGTGGCCGAGACTGAACAGGTATTGCGTCGCGTCCAAAAAGTTCATGGGATGCAGAAGCCCGACCGTCAGGGAGGGTTATTCCAGGCCGGACCGTTAGGTAGGTTTACGGAGCCCTCCCTGACGGTCGGGCTTCTGCAATCACCTACCTGAGCTGGCGCGCGTGCGCAAACGTTCCATCGGTGATTCGCTGGAGATTTCGGGGTTCATCATGAAATTTAGCAGCTTGATGATGTAATCGCGCAGCTCGCGGCGGTCGACGATTGCGTCAACCATGCCGTGCTCGAGCAGGAACTCTGACTTCTGAAAATCTCGGGGAAGTTTTTGGCGAATCGTCTGTTCGATCACACGTGGGCCCGCGAAGCCGATGAGAGCTTTTGGCTCCGCGATGATTACGTCGCCCAGCATCGCAAAGCTGGCGGTGACGCCCCCGGTAGTTGGATCAGTCAGGATCGAAATAAAGGGCAGCCGCGCTTCGTCCAATTCCGCAAGCACCGCTGAAATCTTGGCCATCTGCATCAGCGAGAGCGCGCCTTCCTGCATGCGCGCGCCGCCGGAAGTGGCAAAGATGATTACGGCGCCATGTTCTCTCAGTCCGCGTTCGATGAGCCGCGTTACTTTTTCACCGACGGCTGAACCCATCGAGCCGCCGATGAAAGACATGTCCATCGCGGCGGCGAGCACCAGGTGATCGCGAACTTTACCGCGCGCGTTGATGATTGCTTCGGGAAGACCGGAAGCAACTTTCGCTTGCTCGATCCGATCGGTGTAAGGCTTGGTGTCTACGAATTCCAGCGGATCGATTGAGACCACTTCGGTATCGAGTTCTTCAAACTTGCCGTCGTCAAACAACATCGCCAGACGTTCGCGCGCGCCAATGCGGAAGTGGAAGCCGCAATGCGCACAGACCTGGAGCGACTCCTCAAGCTCGCGTTTGTAAAGATGGGCCTCGCAGCCGTCGCACTTCACAAATACGTTCTCGGTTTTGACTACCCGCTCCTCGGGCGGCACCGCTTCGATTTGCTCTTTTTTCTTGCTGAACCAGGGCATAAGAAATCAGTGGTCAGTGGTCAGTGGTCGATTGTAGTTGTTCGAGAGAGGTTAGCACGAGAAGACGCAGGGGCAGTAGCCCAACGGTGATGGAGGGCTAAGCTATTTGTTACCAAGCCCTCCCTAAGGTCGGGCTACTGCCAGTTGAACGGTTAGAACTCGATGCCTTGTTGGGCGCGGATGCCGGCCTGGAAGGGATGTTTGATCTCGGTCATCTCGGTGACGAGGTCGGCGGCTTCGATTAGCTCGGCTGGGGCGTTGCGACCGGTGACCACAATGTGCAGAGCGGGTTGGCTGGCGCGAATGCTTTTGAATTCTTCGATCACTTCAGCGACCGGCAGCATTTCATAACTCAAAACGTAAACGAGCTCATCGAAGACCAGCAGGTCGTAGTCGCCACTGCGCATTTTCTCGACGCAAAGATTCCAGGTTTCGCGGGCGGTGGCGCGATCCTGTTCGGGATTTTTCGTGTCCCAGGTGAAGCCGTCGCCCATGGTATGCACTTCAATACCAAGCTTCTCACAGGCCTCGTGTTCGCCGTAGCGGTCCGTGCGCGATTTCATGAACTGAATCATGCAACACTTCAGCCCGCGTCCGGCGGCGCGCATCATCAGGCCGAGCGCGCAGGTAGTCTTACCCTTGCCGTTGCCGGTGTGGACGATCAACAGGCCGCGCGTTTTTTCCTGGTAGTCCTCGCGGCGCCATTTGTATTTTTTTTCGAGGGTGGACATTGGGGAAGAATTCAGGACTCAGGACATTCGGAAGAATTCAGGACTCAGGATTCAGAGTTCAGACGCGGGAAGAACGCAGGACTAATTCTGACTCCTGAATCCTGAGTCCTGAATCCTATTCTTTTAGCGCGTCTTCCGTAACTTCGGCATTTCCGTTTGCGCGCTCGACCGCATCCTGCAGCAATCCAATAATCTTTTCCTCGGCTTCTTCCCAGGTGCCGCGCAGAGTGCAACCAGCGGCGTTGCGGTGTCCGCCGCCGCCGAATTTCTCAGCCACTTTCGCAACGTTCACTTCGCCCTTGGAGCGCAGGCTGGTGCGGTAAACTCCGAGCTCGCATTCCTTGAGCAGGGCCACAGCTTCCACCTCGCCGACAGTCAGCGGGTAATTAACAAAGCCATCGGCGTCTTCATCCGAAGCTTCGGCGCTGTGCTGCATTTCCAGGCTGTGCCGCATCAAGGCCACGCGGCCGCTCGCATCGCGTCGCGCGGTCGAAAGCACAGCGCCCATCAACTGAATTCTGCTCCAGGGATAACTGGCAAAAACAGCCTCAGCCGTTTTCGCCGGCTTCACGCCGGTGCGCAAGAGTTCGGAAGCGACTTTGAAGGTGCGCTCGGTGGTGTTGGAATAATGAAACGAACCAGTGTCGGTGATGAGCGCGGTGTAACAACATTCCGCGATCTCTTTCGTGACGCGCACGCCGAGGGCTTTCGCGAGGTTGTAGATCATCTCGCCGCATGCCGAAGCCGTGGAATCGATCCAGTTGATCTTTCCGAAGAGTGCGGTGGTGGCGTGATGGTCGATGTTTACGACGAACTGGTTTTCGAGATTCTGGAGGCCGGGCCGGGCGATGTCGGAGCACTCGATAACGAACACGCCGTCGTAAGGCTGGTCAGCGGCGGGCGTGACTCTCACCTCGCGAGCCCCGGGAAGTTTCTGGTAAGTGTGCGGCACTGGGTCGCGCATGATCACTTCCACGTCTTTATCGAGGGCCTTGAGCAGCCAATAAAGACCAAGCGATGAACCCAGACTGTCGCCATCGGGACGAAGGTGCGCGGTGATCGCAAACCTTCGCTTGTTTTCAATCAACTCAACTACCTGACTTAGCATTAAGAGCAGGGATGGAGGATGAAGAATGACTGTAGGGGCGGACCTGTGTGTCCGCCCAGGGCGCACACATAGGTGCGCCCCTACAGTCATCCCTCAGCCTTCATCCTTCATCCTTTCTGGCGCTTCCTTCGCGATTTCCTGGAGCAGCTGGTCCACACGTTCGCCCGCCTCTTCGACTTTGTCTCTCACAAAATGAATCTCCGGTGTCCGGGGCAGGTTGAGTGAAAGTGTCAATTGCTTGCGAACGTAGGGAGCGGCATGACGCAGCGCAGCCAGCGCGAGTTTGTGTTCCTCTTCATTTCCCGCCACGGTGACGAAAACCTGCGCGTCGCGTCCATTGCCGGACAAGCGCACATCAGTCACTGTTACCATGGTCAGTCGCGGGTCTTCGAGTTCATACCCGACAATCTGGGAGACCTCTTCACGAATAATGTCCGCAACTCTCTCTGGGCGACGCATGGGTATCACAAGTTTCAAGTTCCAGGTTTCAAGTTCCAAGTTTGAATCCGCGAACTTGAAACCTGGAACCTGAAACTTGAAACTACAGTTCAGTAGCGGCGACCTTCTCGACCACGTAAGCCTCGATCTGATCGCCGACTTTCAAATCATTGAAGTTTTCCAGGCCGATGCCGCACTCAAAGCCTTCGCGCACTTCCGACACGTCGTCTTTGAAGCGACGGAGTGACGCGATATTTCCTTCCCAACTCACCACGCCATCGCGAATCAAGCGGGCGCGCGCGTTGCGGCGGATGTTGCCGTCGATGACCATCGAGCCGCCAACCACTCCGGCCTTGGGAACACGAAACACTTCGCGCACTTCAGCCTTGCCGATGATTCGCTCTTTCTCGATTGCTTCGAGCATGCCGATCATGGCGGCGCGAATTTCTTCCTCCACCTTGTAAATGATCGAGTGCAGACGAATGTCGACGCTTTCCTGTTTAGCCAGGTCGGCGGCGCGCGACCCCGGTCTGACGTTGAAGCCGATCACCACTACCGCTGATTGTGCCGAACCCGCTTGTGTGGCGGACGCGAGCAGAACGTCTGATTCGGTGATGGCGCCAACGCCTGAACGAATGACTTTGACTTTGACGCGTTCGGTGGAAAGTTTCTGGAGCGTGGACTTAAGAACTTCCACCGAACCCTGCACGTCAGCCTTGATCACGACAAGCAGTTCCTTAACTTCACTTTCGCCGAGCGCTTCGATACCGCGCTTGGTCGTTTGCAACAGCGTCGCCTGGCGGCTCAGCATCTGGCGGTGTCCGGAGATTTGCTGGGCGCGGGCGATGTCGGCAACAACCTGGAAGCCGTCCCCGGCCTGCGGCACGCCCTGCAAGCCGAGCACTTCAACCGGCGACGCCGGTCCGGCTTCGGTGATCGCTTCACCCTTGTCGTTGAACATCGCGCGCACACGCCCGAAAATCTGGCCGACAATGAAAGGCTCGTGCACATGCAGCGTGCCTTGTTGGACCAGCACAGTGGCGACGGCGCCACGGCCGCGGTCAAGTTTCGCTTCCAGCACTACGCCTGATGCCAAACGCGTGGCGCTGGCGCGCAGGTTCAGAATGTCGGAAGTCAATAGAATGGTTTCCAGCAGCGTGTCGAGGTTTTCGCGTTTCTTGGCGGAGACCTGGACCATCTCGGTTTCGCCGCCCCACTCGACCGGATTCAGTCCCTGCTTCGCCAGCTCTTGCCTGACGCGATCAGGATTTGCATCGGGTTTGTCGATCTTGTTTATGGCGACGACGATGGGAACTCCGGCAGCGCGCGAGTGTTCAATCGCCTCGATCGTTTGCGGCATAACGCCGTCGTCAGCAGCAACCACGAGCACGACCACGTCGGTAGCTTTGGCGCCGCGGGCGCGCATGAGCGTGAACGCTTCGTGGCCCGGCGTGTCGAGGAAAACTACGCGACGCGTTTCGCCGGACTGATCCGGGTTGGGAACTTGCACGCTGTAGGCGCCGATGTGCTGCGTGATGCCGCCGGCTTCACCAGCCGCAACCTCGGTGGCGCGAATGGCATCGAGCAGGGAAGTCTTTCCGTGGTCGACGTGGCCCATGACGGTCACTACTGGAGCGCGTGGCAGTTCCACGTCGTCAGCATCCGTGGCAATCAGGTCTTCAAACTCCTGTTCGGCAACCATCTCTTCGAAGGGCACGAAAGTGACGTCGTAACCGAAACGTTTGCCAAGATCGATGGCGACGTCATCGTTGAGCGGTTGGTTGATAGTAGCGAAGACGCCGCGCTGCAACAGCAGGCTGACGATGTCCTTCGGTTTGATTCCCAACTTCTCGGCGAACTCCTTCACCGTCGAACCTTCGACGATACGCGCTGACTTGGTTTCGCCCGGAACTGCGGGAGCTTCCATGCGGCCGGCAATACGATCTTCAAGCGATAACGCGCGCGGCGGCGGAATGAAGTCGCCCTTATCGAAGCGTCCGGCTTTGCCGTCGATCTTACGACCGCCACGCGTCGGCGTGCGGCGTGAACGTCGCCTGCCCGCGTCGGGCGGCGGAATGTAGGTTGTTTGCGGAGTGGCTGTTTCTCCGGGCGTGCCCAGGCGTTCAGTTTTGGAAAGCGGCGTGCGTTCTCTGACGCGTGTGCCAGCGCGATCAAGTCGATCGCGCGGCGCGACTGGGGGCGGGGCAACAGGAGACGGAGCGCGTTCGCCGGGTCGAATGCCGGCGTTGAGTGCGGCGACGGTGGGCCGCAACACACGAACTTGACGAGATGGCGGCGGCGCAACGCTCGCGGGCCCTGCACTAATACTACTGACGCCGGAAGCTTCGGGCGCGGGTGCGGTGGCTTCGGGTGCAACTGATTCTGCAATTACATCTGCGGTTGATCCACTTTCAATTGGAGCTTCAGCCGCCGCTGGCTGCTCAGCGTGTGCAGCGTCGGGAGGCTCGGCTCGCACCGCGGGCGGTAGTTTCCTAAGTAGCCTGGCGGTAGTTGCGGGTTTGGCTTCAGCAGCAGGAGCGGAGGGTGCAACTTCGGGTTGGCG
>Ga0207681_10001058_pt1 | contig 17831 bp, 16 predicted proteins | sample KBSS53metaG_FD_184324 | JGI IMG/M metagenome (GOLD analysis project Ga0207681, IMG submission 184324) | Switchgrass rhizosphere microbial communities from Kellogg Biological Station, Michigan, USA - KBS S5-3 metaG (SPAdes) (version 2) | ecosystem: Host-associated > Plants > Roots > Rhizosphere... | reverse complement strand
CCAACAATCTCGTGCTGCTGCTGAACGAGCTGGAGACGGCCGAGTACGCCGAGCGTCGCCGCGATCCGCTCGACCGCCGGCGTCACCTCGTCCACATCACCGCGCAAGGCCGCCGTGCGCTCGAGCGGGCCGAGGGCGCGCAGGAGCGCGTCGAGGACGAGGTGCTCGCCACGCTGAGCGCCGACGAGCGCGCCACGCTGCGCGAGCTGCTCGCGCGCGCGCTGTCGGACGCGGACTAGCAACAGGCGCACGCTGGCGCCGCCTGGCGAGGGCGCAGGGAGCGTGGCCTGCTCACGCAGGCGAGCGACCGAGCGACCGAGGACGCGGTCAGGCGGCGATCAGCGTGCGCCTGCGGGCACCTGTTGCGTGATGCAGTGAACTCCGCCGCCCCCGAGCGCGAGCGTTCTCCCGGGCACACCGACGATCTCGCGGCCCGGAAGCAGGACGCCGAGCCGGCGCAGCGCCTCGGCGTCCATCTCGGCGTCCTGTTCGCCAAGCGGCACGATCGCCGCACCGTTGCAGAGATAGAAGTTCAGGTAGGGGATCGCGACGACGCTGCCGTCCGCGCGCGTCGTGCGCGGCAGCAGCTCGAAGCGCTCCACCTCGACGCCCGCAGCGACAAGGCGGCGCGCGTTGTCCTGTGCCGCAGCCGCGTTCGGATCGTCGTCCGCCGCGACCTGCAGCAGCGCACGACGCGGCGCCAGGAACGCGCAGACGTTGTCGACGTGACCGTCGGTGTCGGCGTCCTCGACGAGGCCGCGTCCGAGCCACACGACCTGCTCGGCGCCCAGGTGCGCGCCCAGCTCCGCCTCGATCTCGGCGCGATCGAGCAAGGGATTGCGGTTCCGGTTGAGCAGGCACTGCTCGGTCGTCACGAGCCGTCCCATGCCGTCGACCGCGATCGAGCCGCCCTCCAGCACCAGCGGTGAGGCGAACCGCTCGATGCCCAGGTGCTCCAGCAGCCGCGCGGCGATCGCCGCGTCTTTGTCGTACGGCGCGAACGCCTCGCCCCACGCGTTGAAGCGGAAGTCGATGCCCGCGCGGTGGCCCTCCGGCCCGAACACCACGAGCGGCCCCGTGTCGCGCAGCCACGAGTCGTCGAGCGGCGCCTCGAACAGCTCGACGTTCGCAGCCGTGACGCGGCTGCGGGCATCCTGCGCATGCGCCGGGTCGACGACGAGCGTGACCGGCTCGAAGGCGGCCACCGCCGCGACCACTTGCGCGTGCACATCGCGCGCCTGCTCGATCGTCGCCCCGCGCCACGCGTCCTCCCGCGCCGGCCACGCGATCAGCGTGCGCTCATGCGGCGACCACTCCGCCGGCATCCGCAGGCCGGCCGGTCGTTCGTTGCCGTCTCCCGTTGCCGGATCTGCGCCCACGCGACGAGCGTACCCCGACGCCGCTCCCGCGCCGCAGAATCGGCACGAACCGCAGTGGCGCCGTCACAGCAGCCTGTCATAGCGTCGCGGAGGTGTCCGCCGAGCCGCTCGCCCGCCTCTACGACCTCGCCCTGCGCACACTCGACGAGCAGGAGCGCGCCGACGCGCTCCGCGGTCGCCTCGGCCCCACCCTCGCCGCCGCCGCGCTCGGCGTGACGCTGCTGAGCGGGCCGGTGGTCGGCGACGATCCGCCGCACGGCGTCGCCGGTCATCTCGCACTGCTCGTCGCCGTCGGCGGCCTCGCCGTGACTGTCGGCGCCACGTTCCATCTGCTCTCAGTGCGGCACCGCCCGGATCCCGAGCTCGCGCCGCGAAAGCTGCTGGCAGAGTTGGCCGAGGACGGCATCCTCGATGAGGATGCCGCCTTTTACGCAGCGATGATCATGCGACTGGACGACGTACAGGGGCGTCACCACATGCGGATCGAGCAGCTCACCACAACATTCAAAGCGATGTTGTGCGGAATCCTCATCATGCTGTGTGGACTCGCCCTCGCTGCTCTCGTAGCGTGAAGGACATGGCCATCACGCAAGAGATGATCCGCGAGGCGTTCGAGCGTGAGCGTGCTCGACCGCGCTACGACAGACGCGGCCGGCGCATCCCAACGCGCGAGGAGTGGGAGCAGTTCCCCCGCTGGCGCCGCTGGCGGGACCTGCTGCTTGGCTGGCAACCGTACAAGCCCAGGCCGTTCCGCTGGGAGGGTGAGGAGCGTTAGCCCCGCGCCTTGCGCGTGCGCGAGCGCTCCTCCTGCTTCTCGACGACCTGGCGGATCAGTCTGAGGATCTGGTCGACGCCGGTCGCCTTCGCGTCGCCGTGCTCGAACGCGGCGCGCCAGTGCTTCACTCTGCCGTCGGCGGCCAGCTCGTTGAAGTGCGAGCGGACGACCTCGAGTCGCACCTTCGCGTCCGAGGCGATGTCCTTCGAGATCTGCGGCCCCGGCAGCTCCACGCGATAGAGCTGCACGTCGCCGCGACCGCGCAGCTCCAGCCCGATCACGAGTCTCAACGGCTGCAAAGCGGGGACCTCCGCGAGGAAGTTCCGTACACCCTGCTCGATCAGCGCTCTGGTGTCCGAGGGGGACGACACACCGCGCAGCTTAGATCTTGTGCCGCTCGAGCAGCTTGCGCCCGATCACCATGCGCTGGATCTCGGACGTGCCCTCGCCGATCAGCAGCAGCGGCGCGTCGCGGTAGAGCCGCTCGATCTCGTACTCCTTCGAGTAGCCGTAGCCGCCGTGGATGCGGAACGACTCCTCGACGCAGAAGCGCGCGGCCTCGGACGCGAACAGCTTCGCCATGCCGGCCTCCAGGTCGGAGCGCACGCCGGCATCCTTCATGCGCGCCGCGCGGATCGTCAGCAGCCGCGCCGCGTCGACCTGCGTCGCCATGTCGGCCAGCTTGAACTGGATCGCCTGGTGCTGGGAGATCGTCTTGCCGAAGGTTCTGCGCTCCTGCGAGTAGCGCAGCGCCAGCTCGAGCGCGCGCTGCGCGATCCCGACGCCGCGCGCGGCGACGTTCACGCGCCCGACCTCGAGCGCGTCCATCATCTGCGGGAAGCCCTTGTTGAGGCCGGCCTCCTCGCCGCCGATGATGCGCTCGGCCGGGCACACGTAGCCGTCGAACACGAGCTCGGTCGACTCGACCCCCTTGTAGCCCATCTTTCTGAGCTGCGGCGGAACGTTCAGGCCGGCGTACTCGCCCGTGTTCTCATGCTCGCCGCCGACCTTCTCAGCGATGAAGCAGGTCATGCCGCGCTGCGGCTTGTCGGCGTTGAGGTCGGTGCGCACGAGCACAAACACGAGGTCCGAGCGCAGGCCATTCGTGACCCACATCTTCTGGCCGTTGATCTCCCACGCGCCGTCGTCGCGCTTTTTCGCGGTCGTCTTGATCGCGGCGACGTCGGATCCGAGCTCCGGCTCCGAGAGCGAGAAGGCGGCGCGGATCTCTCCCGTTGCCATCCGCGGCAGGTAGTTCTGCTTCTGCTCCTCGGTGCCGAACTTCATCAGCAGATAGGAGCCGATGAAGTGCGTGTTGATGACGCCGGAGATCGAGATCCAGCCGCGCGAGAGCTCCTCGACGATCATCGCGTACGTCGTCAGGTCGAGCCCCATGCCGCCGTACTCCTCGGGGATCGTGACGCCAAACAGGCCGAGCTCCTTCATCTGCTCGACGATCGGCCCCGGGAAGCTGTCCTCGTGGTCGTAGTGCTCGGCGTTCGGGAGGATCTGCTCGTCCGCGAACTGCCGCACCATCTCGCAGATCGCCTGCTGCTCATCGGTCTTCTCGATCGCTACGGCCATGGGGTCAATCGCTCCGGGTCCGGGAAACGTGGAATGTCTCGTTTTTGTGCGTTCGAGGATACTTCGCGGCCGTGAACTTCGCGCTCGATGTGGCCGACGCAGCACCCGCCGATCGGCTGGCGCTCGTCGAGCTGACGCGTGACGGCGGCCGCCGCGAGTGGTGCTTCGGCGAGGTCGCCGAGCGGTCGGCACGTCTGGCCGGCACGTTCGCCGCGCACGGCGTGCGGCGCGGCGACGTCGTGATGACGCTGATCGGCAATCGACCGGATTGGGTCTGCGCGATGGTCGCCTGCTTCCGCATCGGCGCGGTCGTGCTGCCGTGCACCGAGCAGCTGCGGGCGAAGGATCTGCGCCTGCGGCTCGACGCGGCGCAGCCTGCCCTGGTGTTGACGGACGAGCGAAATACGGGGGAGCTGGCAGCGGCCGGTCCGTCGTGTCCGGTCCTGACGATCCCTGACGAGGCGCTCTACGCGGCCGAGCCGGCGCCCGCGGTCGAGCTCGCGCCGGAGGACCCGTGCCTGATTACGTTCACGAGCGGAACCGCCGGTGAGGCGAAGGGCGTACTGCACGCGCAGCGCTACCTGACGGGTCAGCACGTTCAGGCCGAGCATTGGCTCGACGCGCGGCCCGGTGATCTGGTGTGGTGCACGGCCGCGTCTGGCTGGTCGAAGTCGGCCCGCAACGTCTTCATCGCACCCTGGATCCGCGGCGGGGCTGCTGTGCTGCACGACGCGCGCTTCGACCCGCACGAGCGGCTCGACCTGCTCGAGCGCGAGCAGGTGAACGTGCTGTGCATGGCGCCGACCGAGTACCGCGTGATCGCCAAGCGCGCGCAGCCGCGCCCGGTGCCCGGGCTGCGCGGGCTCGTGGCAGCGGGCGAGGCGTTGAACCCCGAGGTGTTGCGCGCCTTCCACGAGGCGACCGGCCTGTGGATCCGCGACGGCTACGGGCAGACGGAGACCGGCCAGATGACCGGCGCGCCGCTCCGCGAGGCAATCCGCCCCAGCTCGATGGGCCGGCCGCTGCCCGGGGTGAGACTGTGGATCGACGACGGCGAGCTGGTGGCCGATCCCGAAACGGTCCCAACGTTCTTCCTGGGCTACATCGGCGAGCAACCGGTCGATCGCAACGCCGTCTGGCGCACCGGCGACCGCGTCCGCCAGGACGACGACGGCTTCCTCCACTTCGAGGGCCGCGCCGACGACGTGATCATCTCGGCCGGCTACCGCATCGGCCCGTTCGAGGTCGAGTCCGCGCTGGTCGCGCATCCGGCGGTCGCAGAGGCGGCGGTCGTCGCCGCGCCCGACGAGGAGCGCGGCGCAATCGTGCGGGCGGTCGTCGTCCTGCGCGACGGCGCCGCGCCATCCGACGCGCTCGCGCGCGAGTTGCAGGAGCACGTCAAGCAGACGACCGCGCCCTACAAGTACCCCCGCCGCGTGGACTTCGCGGTGGACCTGCCGAAGACGGCCTCCGGCAAGGTCCGCCGCGCGCTCCTGCGGGAACAGGGCTAGAAGCAGCGCACTATCGCCCGAGATGTACGAGTCGCCGAGCGATCGCCGGATCCTGGCTTTCCAGCCAGTTTCTACAGCGCTGCGGCCGGCTCGGCCGCGACCGTGGCATCAGCCGCCGGGATGCGGCTCATCGCACGCTCCGCCAGGGCGGTGATCGTGAGGCTCGGGTTCACGCCGACATTCGCCGGCACGGCGGCGCCGTCGCACACGAGCAGATTCTCGTAGCCGAACACGCGCTGCTCGGCGTCGACGACGCCATGCTCAGGATCGGAGCCGATCACGGCTCCGCCGAGGATGTGCGCGGTCGACGGAATGTTCATCGTCGCCTCCAGCGTGGAGGACTGCGCGACCCCGCCGGTGCGTCTGGCGAGCCACTCGGCCGCCTCGTTCGCGACCGGGATGAACGTCGGGTTGGGTCTCGTCGGGTCCTGCTCGGTCTGCAGGCGCACGTCGCCCGAGCGCGTGAGCTTCGGCCGCAGCGCGATCGCGTTGTCGAGCGTCTGCATCACGAGCACGATGATCGTGCGACGCGACCAGCCGCGCGGCCACAGCGTCTGCGCGAACTTGAGCGGGTGCCGCAGGATCGCCCCGAGCAGCTTGAACGGCCGCGTCACGCGCGTGCCGTCGCCGACGAGCAGCGTATAGAGCAGTGACATCGAGTCGCCGGCGTGGCCGTAGGTAACCGTCTCGATGTGCGTGTGCGGGTCGGGATAGATCGACGACGTGATTGCGACACGCTTCGTGAGATCGTCGGGATAGTCGTCGGGCACCGTGACCGCGAGGATCGACTCGCTGTTGGTGCGCACGAGCTCACCGAGGCGGTGCGAGATGCGCGGCAGCGAGCCGGACAGGCGGCAGCGCTGCAGCAGTCTGTTCGTGCCGAGCGCGCCGGCCGCGACGACGACGCCGCGCGCCGTGAGCGTCTGCCGGTCGCGCGTGCGCCGCATGCCCGACGCGACGCTCGCGATCGCGTAGCCATCGGAGCCGTCCTCGGCGCCGAGCGGGCTGATGTCGATCACCGTGCGGTCGGGCGTCACGGTGACGCCGCGCTGCTCGGCCAGGTACAGGTAGTTCTTCACGAGCGTGTTCTTGGCGCCGTGCGGGCAGCCCACCATGCAGCGGCCGCATTGCATGCAGCCGGTGCGGTCGGGTCCCTCCCCGCCGAAGAAGGGATCGGGGACCGTCGCGCCCGGCGTCTCGCCGAAGAAGATCCCGACCGGCGTCTTTCTGTACGTCTCGCCGACGCCGAGGTGCTCGCCGAGTTCCTTCAGCAGCTGGTCGGCGGGGTCGTCGTTCGGCGTCTGCACGACGCCGAGCATCCGTTGCGCCTCCGCGTAGTGCGGCTCCAGCTCAGCAGCCCAGTCGGCGAGACCGCTCCACTGCTCATCTTGGAAAAACGGCATGGGCGGCACATAGAGCGTGTTCGCGTAGCCGAGGCTGCCGCCGCCGACGCCGCAGCCGGAGACGACCGCGATGTCCTTGAAGGTCGAGAGGCGCATGATCCCGCGCATCCCCACGCGTGGCGCCCAGAAATATCTGCGCAGGCTCCAGGTCGAGCTCGCGAAATCCTGGTCGCGGAAGCGTCTGCCGCACTCCAGCACGGCCACGCGGTAGCCCTTCTCGGCAAGCCGCAGCGCCGACACGCTGCCGCCGAAGCCGGAGCCGATGACGACCCAGTCGAAGTCGAACTGACGGGCGCTCTCCTCCATCGGCGCAGACACTACCGGAGAAGGTGACGGAGGCGTCACGATTCTGCGGACGCGGAGCCACTAGGCTCAACCGCGGCATGGCATCGCGTCCCATCATCGGCGTCGGCACCGCGCTCGAGCGCGCTCAGTGGAGCGTGTGGGACCAGCGCGCTGCGCTGCTGCCGACGAACTACCTCGAGGCGGTCCGCCGTGCTGGCGGGATGGCGCTGCTGCTGGCGCCCGATCCGGCGCTCGTCGAGGCGCCCGACGAAGCGCTCGATCTGGTCGACGGGCTGATGCTGATCGGCGGCGCCGACATCGACCCAGCCAGCTATGGCGCCGAGCTCGACCCCGCGACCGTCGACCCGGTGCCCGAGCGCGACGCGTTCGAGCTCGCGCTCGTGCGGCGCGCGGTCGAGCGCGGGATCCCCGTGCTCGGAATCTGCCGCGGCATGCAGCTGCTCAACATCGCCTTCGGCGGCACGCTCCACCAACACCTGCCCGAGCGTTTCGGCCACCACGACCACCTGAGGGCGCGCGGCTCGTTTGACGGCGCCGACCACGACGTGGAGCTCGTGCCGGGCTCGCTCGCCGCGCGGGCGGCCGGCGAGCAGCTGCACGGCACGAAGTCGCACCACCATCAGGGCGTCGACCGCGTGGGCGAGGGACTCGTGGTGACCGGCGTCGCGACGATCGACGGCCTGCCGGAGGCGCTCGAGCTGCCCGGCGAGCAGTTTGTCCTCGGCGTGCAGTGGCACCCGGAGGCGGACGAGCGCAGCCGCGTGATCGGCGGACTCGTCGACGCGGCGCGTACCCACCACGAAGCCGCCGCCTCGGCGCCGCAGCCGACTGGCTGACGCCGCTACCGCGCGAGCGCGTGCAGCTCGTAGCCGGCGTCCGCGAGCGCCGCCTGCACCTGCCGCGCGTGCTCGCGGTCGCGCGTCTCCAGCACGAGCTGGACGGCGGACTCGCGCACGTGCAGCGCGACGCCCTCACGCAGGTGCACAACGTCGAGCAGGTTCGCGCCCTCCGCCGCAATCAGCGCAAGCAGGCGGCCGAGCTCGCCCGGACGATCCGGCAGCGTCGTCACGAGCACGAGCCGCCGTCCCGCGATCGACTCGTGGCGGCGCGCAAGCGACGCGAGCAGCCCCACGTCGACGTTGCCGCCCGACACCACCACGGCGGTCGTGCCCTCGGCGGCCGGCGCGACGGCGCCGCTCAGGAGCGCCGCGACGCCGACCGCACCGGCGCCCTCCACGACGAGCTTCGAGTGCTCCATCAGCAGCACCATCGCCTCCGCCACGTCGTCTTCCGCCACGCTCACGACGTCGTCGACCCACCGCTCCACGAGCGGCCGCGTCAGCTCGCCGGGATGCTTGACGGCGATCCCGTCGGCGATCGTGGTCGGGTGCGCCTCGATCCGCACGCCGACCACGTCGACCTCCGGCCGCAGCGCCTTGACCGCGATCGCGACGCCGCTCGCGAGCCCGCCGCCGCCGATCGGCACGATCACGCGCGCCAGCTGCGGCAGCTGCGCCGCCAGCTCGCATCCGACGCCGCCCTGTCCGGCGATCACGTCCGGGTCGTCGTAGGGATGCACGAATGCGAGCCCCGCCTGCGCCGCCCACTCGTGCGCCGCCGCGACCGCGTCCTCGACCCTGCCCTCCACGAGCCGCACCCGCGCGCCCGCCGCGCGGCACGCCTCGACCTTCGTGATCGCCGCGGTCTCCGGCATGACGATCTCGCATGGGACGCCGCGCTCGCGCGCGGCGTAGGCAACCGCCTGCCCGTGGTTGCCGGCGCTGCCGGCGATCACGCCGCTCGCTGCGGCGTCTCCCAGCGCCGCCAGCTTGGCGAGCGCGCCGCGCAGCTTGAACGAGCCGGTGCGCTGCAGGCTCTCGGCCTTCAGCGCGATCGCACCGCCGGCGCGTTCGCTGAGCGTGCGCGACTCGAGCACCGGCGTCTCCCGCACGATCCCCTCCCCCGCGGCGGCCGCGGCGTGGATGCGCGCGAGGTCGACGACCGCGTCCTCCATGCTGGCGGCGTCTCCTACCCCGGCAGCGCGACGACCGCGTCGAGCTCGACGAGCGCGTCGCGCGGCAACCCGGCCACCGCGACCGCCACACGAGCCGGCGGGTCGCTCTCGAAAAACGAGCCGTAGACCTCGTTGACGGCGGTGAAGTCCCCCATGTCGCGCAGGTAAACGGTGATCTTCACCGCGTCGGCGAGGCTCGCTCCGGCCGCCGCGCAGACCGCCTGCAGGTTCTCCAGGCAGCGGCCCGCCTGCTCAGCCGCGTCAGCGCCGACGAGCTCGCCCGTCTCAGGGTGCAGCGGGATCTGGCCGGAGCAGAACAGCAGCCCACTGGCGCGCACAGCGTGGACATAGGGGCCGATTGCCGGCGGCGCACCGTCGGCGTTGATGGGATGACGGTGGTGGGGCATTGCCGGAACGCTACCGTGAGGCCGTGCCCAACCGCCTTGCGCACGAGACGTCGCCCTACCTGCGCCAGCACAAGGACAACCCGGTTGCATGGCAGCCGTGGGACGAGTACGCGCTGGCCGAGGCGCGCGAGCGCGACGTACCACTGCTCGTCTCGATCGGCTACTCCGCCTGCCACTGGTGCCATGTGATGGAGCACGAGTCGTTCGAGGACCCCGCCGTGGCGGCCTACATGAACGAGCACTTCGTCTGCATCAAGGTCGACCGCGAGGAGCGCCCCGACCTCGACGCGATCTACATGGACGCGGTCCAGGCGATGACCGGTCACGGCGGCTGGCCACTGAATGCGTTCGCCACGCCCGATCAGGTGCCCTTCTACGCCGGCACCTACTTCCCCCCGGTCGGCCGTCAGGGGCTCCCGGGCTGGCGCCAGCTGCTGGAGGCGATCGTCGAGGCGTGGACCCAACGTCGCGCGGAGATCGAGCAGCAGGGTGCGCGGATCGTCGAGCACCTCGGCGTCAGCGCGCGCATCGAGCCCGACCCGAGCGAGCCGGAGCCGGGGTTGCTCGCGACCGCCGTGCAGGCGATCGCCGATCGCGAGGACCACGTTCACGGCGGCTTCGGCGGTGCGCCGAAATTTCCCCAGGCGTCCGCGATCGAGCTGCTGCTGACGTGCCACGACGGCGCCGCCGAGCGCGGGTGGGCGGGACCCCCCTCGGCGGAGGCTGCCCTGCGTACGCTGCGCGCGATGGCGCGCGGCGGCATCTACGACCAGCTCGGCGGTGGCTTCGCGCGCTATGCCGTCGACGCCGCGTGGGTCGTCCCGCACTTCGAGAAGATGCTCTACGACAACGCGTTGCTCGCACGCACCTACCTGCACGGCTGGCAGGTGAGCGGCGACCCGCTGCTCAAGCAGGTGTGCACCGAGACGCTCGACTGGGCGCTGCGCGACCTGCGCGGCCCGGAGGGCGGCTTCGCCTCGGCGCTCGACGCCGACAGCGAGGGCGTCGAGGGCAAGTTCTACGTGTGGACACTGGACGAGCTGCGCGAGGCGCTCGGCGAGCAGCGGCTGTTCGAGATCGCGACCGAGCACTGGGGCGTCACCGCGCAGGGCAACTTCGAGGGCAGGTCGATCCTCGTGCGGGCTGGCTCCGACGACGACCCGCCGGAGCTGCCGGAGATCAAGCGACGGCTGATGGCCGTGCGTGACCAGCGCATTCGACCGGGCCTCGACGACAAGCGTCTGACGTCGTGGAACGCGTTGATGGTGAGCGCACTGGCCGACGCCGGCGCCGTGCTCGAGCGCGCCGACTACCTCGATGCCGCGCGCGCCTGCGCGGATTTCCTGCTGCGCGAGCTGAGCACGGACGACGGTCGCCAGCTGCGCACGTGGAAGGCCGGCCGGGCGCAGCTGGCCGGCTACCTGGAGGACCACGCCTTCCTGCTGCAGGCGCTGTTGACGTTGTATGAGGCGACGTTCGAGGCGCGCTGGTTCGCCGCGGCGCGCGAGCTGGCCGATGTGACGATCGCCCGCTTCGCCGACGACGAGCGCGGCGGCTTCTTCTCGACCGCCGACGACCACGAACAGCTCGTCGCGCGCCGCAAGGACCTGGAGGACACGCCGATCCCCTCCGGCAACTCGTCGATGGCGCTCGGGCTGTTGCGGCTCGCCCGCCTCACCGGCGAGACGTCCTACGAGGAGCGCTCACGCGGCACGATCGCGCTGCTGCACCCGATCGCCGCCCGCCACCCGCTCGCATTCGCGCACCTGCTGCAGGCGGTCGGCTTCCTGCTGGCGGACGACGTGCGCGAGGTCGCGATCGTCGGTTCTGGCCCCGACGCGGAGGCGCTCGCGCGGACCGTGCGCAGTGCATTCCGCCCGCGCGTCGTGCTGGCGGGCGCCACGGACCACACCGACGCAGTGCCGCTGCTCGTCGGACGCCATCCCGTCGACGGGCGCGCCGCCGCGTACGTGTGCGAGCGCTTCTCCTGCCAGGCGCCGGTGACCGAGCCCGCCGCGCTGGCGGCACTGCTCGACTGAGCCGCGGCGGCTACCCTCCTGGCCATGTCCACCTCCCCCATTCGCGTCGCCGTCGTCGGATCCGGTCCGGCGGGCTTCTACGCTGCCGAGCAGCTGCTGACCGCCAAGGACCACAGCGTGAGCGTCGACATGTTTGAGCGCCTCGCCACCCCGTGGGGCCTCGTGCGCGCGGGGGTCGCGCCGGACCACCCGAAGATCAAGGCGGTCACGCGCCGGTATGAGAAGACGGCGGGGCTCGAGGACTTTCGCTTTTTCGGCAACGTGGAGGTCGGCGGGGAGCTGCCTGTCGAAGAGCTCAAGCGCCACTACCACGCGGTCGTCTACGCGTTCGGCGCCTCCGGTGATCGGCGGCTGGGAATCCCCGGCGAGGACCTTGCCGGGTCGCACTCCTCGACGGAGTTCGTTGCCTGGTACAACGGCCACCCGGACTTCGCCGACCACGTGTTCGACCTGACTGCGACGACGACGGCGGTCGTGGTCGGTAACGGCAACGTCGCGCTCGACGTCGCGCGCATGCTCGCGCTGCCGCGCGAGACGCTCGCGCAGACCGACGTCGCCGACCACGCGCTGGAGGCGTTGGCCGGCTCCTCGATCGAGGAGGTCGTCGTGCTCGGCCGTCGCGGCCCGGCGCAGGCGGCGTTCACGACGCCGGAGCTGATCGAGCTCTCCGAGCTGGCCGAGGCAGACGTGATCGTCGACCCCGGGGACATGGAGCTCGACCCAGCGAGCGCGCGGATCGTCGAGGCGGCCGACGCACAGGTCAAGAAGAAGATCGAGGTGCTGCACGGCTACGCCGCCAGTGAGCCGCACGGCCACGATCGCCGCATCGTGCTGCGCTTCTTCGCCTCGCCGCTGGAGATCGTCGGGACCGAGCGCGTCGAGGGCGTGCGCATCGGGCGCACCGAGCTCGTCGAGGACGGCGAGGGCCGCCTGCGCGCGGTCGTGACGGCGTCCGAGGAGACGATCCCCTGTCAGCTCGTCTTCCGCTCCGTCGGCTACAAGGGCAAGCCGCTGCCGGGCGTGCCGTTCGACGAGCGCGCCGGAACGATCCCCAACGACCACGGCCGCGTGCTGGACGGCCCGGACGGGACACAGCAGCCGGGCGAGTACGTCTCCGGCTGGATCAAGCGCGGCCCCAGCGGGATCATCGGCACGAACAAGAAAGACAGCCAGGACACCGTCGACGCGCTGCTGGAGGACCACGCCGCCGGCAAACTGCCCGAGCCGGCCGTCGCTGACCCCGACGCAATTCTCACCGTGCTCGCCGACCGCTGCCCCGACCACATCACGTACACCCATTGGGAAGCGATCGACGAGGTCGAGAGAAGCGCCGGCGAGCCGCACGGCCGCCCGCGCGTGAAGCTCGTCCGCCACGAGCACCTGCTCGACGCGGCCAAGGGCTCCGCGCTCGCGCGCGACTAGCGCCCTACAGGATCGGGAGGTACTTCTCCAGCTCCCAGGCCGTGACCTGGACGCGGTAGTCCTCCCACTCCTGTCGCTTGATCTCGATGAAGCGGTTGAACATGTGCTCGCCGAGCGTGCGCAGCACGAGCTCGGACTCGGCCGTCAGCTCGACCGCCTCTCCGAGCGTCGCCGGCAGCTGCTCGATCCCGAGCCGCCGGCGCTCGTCGGGCGCGAGGTGGTAGAGGTTCTTCTCCATCGGCTCGGGCAGCTCGTAGCCGTGCTCGACGCCCTCCAGCCCCGCCTGCAGCAGCGCGGCGAACGTCAGGTACGGGTTGCACGCTGGGTCCGGGCAGCGCAGCTCCGCCCGTGTCGACTGCTCCTTGCCGGGATGGTAGAGCGGTACGCGCACGAGCGCGGAGCGGTTGCGCCGCGACCAGGCGATGTAGGTCGGCGCCTCGTAGCCTGGCACGAGCCGCTTGTAGGAGTTGACCCACTGGGCGAAGATCGAGGAGATCTCCCGCGCATGGCGCAGCTGCCCGGCGATGAACGCCTTGCCGATCGGCGACAGGAAGTACTGGTCCTCGGCGTCGAAGAACGCGTTTCTGCCGCCTCTGAAGAGCGACATGTGCGTGTGCATGCCCGAGCCGTTCTCGCCGAACAGCGGCTTCGGCATGAACGTCGCGTGCAGGCCGTACTTCATCGCACACTCTTTGACCGTGAGGCGGTACGTCATGCAGTCGTCGGCCATCTTCAGCGCAGGCGCGTAGCGCATGTCGATCTCATGCTGCGAGGGACCGACCTCGTGGTGGCTGTACTCGACGTGGATGCCGAGCTGCTCAAGCGCGAAGATCGTCTCGCGGCGCAAGTCGGAACCAGCGTCGAGCGTCGTCAGGTCGAAGTAGCCGCCCTGGTCGAGCGGCTCGGTCGATCTCGCGTCTCTGAAGTAGAAGTACTCGAGCTCCGGACCGACCATGAAGTCGTCGAAGCCCATCTCGGTCGCACGCTGCAACGCGCGCCGCAGGACGTGACGCGGGTCGCCCTCGTAGGGGGTGCGCTCGGGCGTCTGGATGTCGCAGAACATGCGCCCGACGCCGTCGTCCTGGGGGCGCCACGGCAGCACCGCGAACGTGCTGGGGTCCGGCAGCGCGATCATGTCCGACTCCTCGATCGCGTTGAAACCGGTGATCGACGAGCCGTCGAAGCCCATGCCGCCCTCGAACGCGTCCGCCAGCTCGCTGCTGTTGATCGAGAACGACTTCAGCTGGCCGAGGATGTCCGTGAACCACAGCCGGATGAAGCGGATGTCGCGCTCCTCGACGAGGCGCGTGACGTCATCGGCGGTGAGCGGGGCGTCGGGCATGGCTGGCTCCTGAGGCGTTCTCGTGCGGCGACGGGCCCCGGAGCCTACCGGCGCGTCTCGGCGATCGGCGTCGCGCTCAGGCGGCGCTCAGGGTGCGCGACTCCTCGACGGAGCCGTCGACGGGGATCTCGCCGGCGACGTTGACCATCGCCGTGAAGCGCTCGAGCGCGACGGCCGCCATCGTCTCCAGCAGCTCCTCGTCGTCCCAGCCGGCCTCGCGCGCCTCCTCCTGCAGGTGCATCGGCGGCTTGCCGCCCGCGAGCAGCGCGCAGACCCACCGCAGCAGCGCGGCCTCGCGTGGATCCTTCGAGTCGCACTGGCGCGCCAGCTGGATCTCATCCCAGCGCAGCCCAACCGCACGCGCCGCACGCGTGTGCATCGCGACGCCGGGCGCCGATCCGTCGTGCTCGGCGACCGCCAGCGCGATCCGCTCGAGTGTGGCCGGCAACAGTCGGCCATGGCGCAACTCTGAGCGGAAGCGCGCGTAGGCGCGCAACGCGGCCGGCGAACCGGCGAGCACGCCGAGGAAGTTCGGGAGCTGGCTGCCGGTCGCCGTTGCGGCCCTCAGGACCGGAGCTGAGGCCTCAGGAGCCGTCAGGTCGTCGTGAATGTGGAATCGGCTCATCGGAGTTCTCATGGCGTCACCGCGTATCTGGAGAGCACGGATGGGACGCGGGAACGGAACCCGGTCGGGTCCCGCGTCGCGTGGGGGTCTGTCTCCTTATACGAGCGGACCTAAACGCCTGATGAGGCCGGTGCGGCTGCTATTGCGCCGAGATCAGGCGCCGTGGGCAGTCATGACTGCGACGAGGATCAGGAAGACCCCCATCATCACGGCCCACAGGGCGGCGCGGTCAGGGCGCGTGCCGACCATGCGCTCGCTCCGACGACGCGGCGGGCGGCGGCGAGTCGACGCCGCGGCGTATCCGGTCCCGCGGGAATCCGTCCCGCCTGACCGCGCAACTTGGCCGCGGATCACGACGGTGCGGCGGGGTGCCGCTGCGGTGCGAGCGGGGCGTGGGGGCGCCTCGGCAGGTGGCATTCGGTCCTCTTTCGTCGGCTTACGGGGTTAGCTGACGGGCTCGCGCCGAAAGAGCGGCGCTACGTGCGGCCTGCACGATTCGCCCCGATGTCCTGGGTCCCCCGCTCCCCGGCCCGGCGTGCGGACAGGGATTCAGCGGTCGTTTGTGCGGGGCGATCCTAGCGCAGCGAAGCGAGCCGTGTACCTGCGTGTGACCGATGTTATGGAGACAGGCGGTCGGAACGGCGCGGCGCGCGAGGCGTATCCCCGGAGGATGCGGAGAGTTCCAAGGCGGGACCCGCCTCCGGCGGACACGTCGGCCGCCTTCGGCACCCGCTCACTTGCCGACGACTGCGGCCACGAATGCCGCCACGGCGGCAACGTCCTCGCCCTGGACGATGCCTTCGGGCATCGTGCCGCTACCGCGGTGGCGGCCTCTCTCGACCGCGTCGGCGACGAGACCCTCCGTCGGCATCAGCTTGTCGAGGTTGGGCCCGACCTTGCCGTTCGCGCGGGCGGCCGCGAGCGTGTGGCAGCTGGCACAGCGCTCGCCGAAGATCTGGCGGCCGTCCTGCTCCTGCTGCGTCAGCTCGATCGTGGTGCCGCCGACGCGCGCGTCCGCGTTGTGGTCGTTGCCGACGAGGATCAGCACGGGCACCGCCACGCCGACCGCGGCGTAGAAGATGGCGAACACCACGGTCGCCGTGCGCCGACCGCCACGGCTCTGCGACTGCAGCGTCGCGCGCGCGCCACGCGGTCCGCCGCGCAGCGCGATGAAGAACAGCACGAGCCCGACGACGACCCAGAAGGCGAGAAATGCGGCGGTTGCGAGCATCTAGCGTGCGCACCCTACCCTGCGCGCCCCACGGAATGGAAGAAAGAACCGCTTCTGGAACCTGTTTCAGCGCCGCCGGCCCTGCGCGAAGCTCATGACGGCCGGCGCGACAGCGCGGAAGTCGTCCGCCGCCCCGGCCGGCGCGAGCTCCCGCACCTCGGCAAGCGTCTTGCTCGGCGCGTGCAGCGGCTCGATCCGCTCCACGAGCACGTTGATCCCTCCCCCAGCCGCCGGATGGCGCTCCAGCCGGCCGGCGGCGAGCACCAGCGGCTCGGTGCGCACGGTCAGGCGGCTGCGCTCGTAGAGCCACGGCGGGACGATCAGGTTGATCGTGCCGTGCTCGTCCTCCAGCAGCATGAAGACGACGCCGCTCGCCGTTCCGGGGCGCTGGCGCGCCACGACCATGCCGGCGACCCGCACGCGCTTCCCGTGGTCGATCCGCGGCAGGTCACAGCTGGCGGCGACGCCCTGCGGCAGTGCCCGGCGCAGCTGTGCGAGCGGGTGCGAGCGTGCGGTGAGGCCGGTTGCGTCGTAGTCAGCCAGCAGTTCCCCCCAGGGGCCGAGCTTCGCCAGCCTCGGCGCCTGCGGGAGGTCGAGGCCCAGCGCGAGCTGCGTGCCCTGCGGGACCCGCTTCCCCGGCATCGCCACGCCAAGGCGCCACAGCGCGACGCGGCGGTCGCCGTCCGCGAGCGCGTCACAGGCGCCCGACCAGGCGAGCAGCTCGAGCGCCGGTCGCCCGGCCCCGGCACGCGCGGCCAGCTCGCCGAGGTCGCGGAACGGGCCGCCGGCCACACGCGCGGCGACGAGCGCCTCGGCGTCCTGCCGCTGCACCCCGCGCACGTAGCCGAGGCCGATGCGGACGACGCCGGGGTCAACTCCCTCCACCGTGCAGTCGACCTCGCTCGCGTTCACGTCCGGTGGCAGGATCGTCAGCCCGCGCCGCTGTGCCTCGTGCATGAGCGCGTCGGGCGGATAGAAGCCCATCGGCTGCTCATTCAGCAGCGCGCACAGGAACTCGGGCGCGTAATGCACCCGCAACCACGTCGACTGGTACGCAAGCAGCCCGAAGGCGGCACCGTGTGCCTTGGGAAAGCCGAAGCCCGAGAAGCCGCGGACCATCTCGAAGACGCGCTCTGCCAGCGCCTCGCCGACGTCGTGGGTCCGCATCGCCCCCGCGACGAACGCGCGGTGATGCGCCTCGATCGCCGCCCCCGAGCGCTTGCGGCTCATTGCACGGCGCAGCCCCTCCGCCTGCCCGGGCGAGAAGCCGGCGAACGCCATCGCGACCTCGATCACCTGGTCCTGGAAGATGATCGTGCCGAGCGTCTCCCGCAGCGGCTCGACCAGCGACGGGTGCAGGTAGGGAACCTCGTAGTCCGGATCCGCCCGCAGCCGTTGGAGCCGTTCGATGTAGGGGTTCACGGCGCCGCCCTGGATTGGTCCCGGCCGCACGATCGCGACCTGGATCGTGATGTCCTGCAGCGTTCTCGGCCTGGTGCGCAGCAGCGACGCCATCTGCGCGCGACTCTCGATCTGGAAGACGCCGGTCGTCTCGGCTCTCTGGATCGCGTCGTAGGTGGGCGAATCGTCGTACGGGATGCGGGACAGATCGATCCGCTCGTGGCGGTGCTTCGCGATGTCCTCGACCGCCCGCTCGACGGCCGACAGCATCCCGAGCCCCAGCAGGTCGATCTTCAGGAAGCCGGCGTCGGCACACGAGTCCTTGTCCCACTGGACCATCTGACGGCCCTCCATCGCGGCCGGGACGATCGGACAGCAGTCGATCAGCGGGC